>Ga0209697_10001029_pt1 | contig 45125 bp, 46 predicted proteins | sample AliMusrvi5mmetaG_FD_184115 | JGI IMG/M metagenome (GOLD analysis project Ga0209697, IMG submission 184115) | Freshwater lake bacterial and archeal communities from Alinen Mustajarvi, Finland, to study Microbial Dark Matter (Phase II) - Alinen... | ecosystem: Environmental > Aquatic > Freshwater...
TATCAGCCAAGCTTTTTGTAAGAACGCGTCTGTGCGAAGCGAGTGACTCTGAAGAGCCCGGTGCGGGAAAACTGCACGCCGGGATCTGTGCGGGGGGCACCCGGTAACGGGTGTCCCTACCGCGATAGATTTGGCCGAATTGGTGCCGTAGTGATTTGACGCTTCCGGCCGGACTGGCATCCGATTCTGCGACTGACTACGGCGCTGGTAATGTTTCCCCATTCCTGTTACATTCCCAGCCATGTCGATACGGCGCCAAAATCAACGGCACTGCGGGCTATTTGTGGGAAATAACATTCAATTGGCGTTAAATTTAAAATGAGTTTAGAGCAGCAAAGTTTGCAGGGTGTTGGATGAACTGCCGAATATGTGCTGAATGTTTTTTTGTGTTTAGCCTTCTGTTCTTAAGCTGTGGCAATGATTCTGTTGCGTCTGGTGTTGTGACTAACCAGCCACATCTAGTGTGTGATGCTCCTTGCTATGACTTCGGGCGAATGTGCAACACAAGCAATGTCGAGCATGTGTTTGCGCTCCGGAATGATGGAGCGGGAGTCCTCCAAATCGCATCGGTTAAAACAGGATGTGGCTGTGCAACGGTAAAATTGGATGACAAAACGGTTGTGGTTGGCGGAACAACAAAGCTTGCGGTGTGTCTCAGCCTTAGGGGGCGGCATGGTGCTCAGCAGAAAAGCATCTACGTGTATAGCGACGATCCTGTCAATTCCATCTATCAACTGAAATTGTTAGGAGAGGCGGTAGGGTCAAATAATTGGTCGAAAGTATCAATAGGCAACGGTTCCAACTCGCCCAGTCCTCAAACTAAAGTGGGAGGTTGACGGATGCGCTCAATTGAGTGTAACAGTGGAGAGAAGAAGCGATCCTTTGAGGTATATGGTGATTGTTAAGATTTTGTATTGGTTTGGCTGAGAACATTCGCATAAGGTACAGAATCCTTTGTGAGTTTTGTCGAATAAATAATTGAATATTCATGGATAGTATGGCGGGAAGATGAGTTTTGGTGATTTATGGATGATGCGAGAAATCGATTATTAATGCTGGTGGCTACGGGTTTGCTGCTTGGGTTATTGCCATCAGGTAATGCCTCTTTTATCCGTATGAACACAACGCCTCACGGACATATTTCTGGCGATCAGGTGTCAGTATATGTGGAAACAGTGAACAATGGTGATGAACGGGCATTGAATGTCAGGATTGAAGCGTTATTTCCCAGCGCAATTCAGTCGAGTCCGCTAATCGAAAAAATGGAGCCAAACGCGAAAGCGGATCAGACATTTGAGTGGAAGTTGCCGGTGGAGTCAAAATATCGACAGATGGTAATTCCTGTTGTAACGCATTATTCGGATGCAAATCTTTATCCGTTCAGTTCGGTCATGTACGCATTGGCGGTTGTTGGTGCAAATCCAGCTGAAACAATAGTGGGTAAAACAGCCCCTCTTTCGATGACGGATCATGGATCATTGGTTGTGCAGTTTCGAAGTTTGGATGATCGGAGTCGTGAATTGACGTTGCGTGTGGTAGCCCCTAAGGAAATTGCGGTACACCCAAGTGCCTTGCAAGTTAAGGTGCCTGCAAGCGGTGAGGGTTCTGCAGAATTTACAGTGTCGAATTTCTCCGCCTTGCCCAGTAGTAGCTATGCGTTGCTTGTCATTGCGGCGGAGCAAAGGGCTGATGGAATCGTAGAGACGCCGTTGATGGGACGTGTGATCATTGTGAACCGGTACGATCAACTGCGTGCGAATCTAAATTGGATTGCGCCGGCGGCGATTGTGTTTTTGCTCTTTGTCTACGGGATCTTGTGGGTTAATCAGCGTAAGGCTCGGCGGAAGGCGGCGTAGTGATCGGTTCTTTGTTCTGCTTTCTGAAGCGTATACCGTTACGCATCGCGTTTGATGTCGTATGCATGACGGTGATTGTGGGCTTTTTGCTCTATCATCTCCGTTTGCCGCTTCTGATGGCAGATACCATGAGTGTCGGAGGGGATCTCCCTGCCCATAACTACATGGCCAGTCATTTGAAGTCGTCGTTACTTGAGCATGTCCGTATTATCTCCTGGGCACCAGGCTGGTGGTGCGGTTTCCCCCTTTTTCAGTACTACTTCTGTTTGCCATACGCGGCTATTGCGGTTCTGAGTGTCCTCGTTCCCTTCAACATCGCATTCAAACTGATCTGTACCGCGGGTGTGATTATTCTTCCAGTCACATTGTATATAGTAGCCCGCCTTTTCCGGTTTCCACGACCTATCCCTATCCTTTTTGCTATCGCCGCTGTGCCGATTCTCTTTGTCAAGTCCCACACGATGTGGGGGGTGAACATATACAGCACGTTGTCGGGTATGATTTCGAATAGCATTAGTTTCCCTTTGATGCTTCTTGCGCTGGCGTCCGCCTATCGGGATGTCCGTGACGGTCGGTTCCGCCTCCGGACCGTGCTCCTCATGGTGTCGGTGTTGGCGTCGCATTTCTTTACGTCAATTATGCTGGGGTTGGCCATGCCCGCACTCTTGTTCGTTGCTGGCAGCCGTAACATCCGCCGATCCGCGATCATCTTGGCCCAGGAAGGTGTGTTGACCGCATTGCTTATGTCCTGGTGGCTGATTCCACTGTTGGCTAAAAAGGCATACAGCGTGGATTTTGGAACTAATTGGGAAGTTTCGCTCTGGGCAACCATGCCGTTCTATGTCTATCTCCTGCTTCCTCTCGGGATTTATCCACTTTTGTCCAGTCGGACGAAAGTTCTGATGCCGTATCTTGTTCTTGCCCTGTTGTTGGGGGAGGCGGGCATGCTTTTCCTTTACGGATACAGGATCACCCCGGTGTTTGTTAATGTCAGACTGTGGCCGTTCGCGTTTTCCTCACTAATTCTGATGATTACGGTTGGGTTGGGTCTCTTGCTCCGGCGTATGCCGAACCCAGGCATTTTGGTGGTGGCTGTTTTGCTTGCCGTGCTGAGTTACACTGAATCCCGCGAAGCTGGATTGGTTAACGGGCATGCGCCGGTTCGGGGATGGGCGGAATTCAATTTCTCGGGACTTGAGAACAAGCCGCGCTACTCGGTGTTCAAGGATCTCGTTCTGCCCTTGAAAGGCACGCCCGGCCGCTTGGCGAACGATCTGACGGGTGATAACAATGCGATGGGTTCCTCCCGCATTTTCGAGTGTGTTCCCCATCTCATCAGAAAGCCGATCCTGGAGGGCGGCCTCGTCAATTCGGCCATCGGCTCCTACTTTTCCTACTATGTCCAGGGAGAGACGTCACAGGGATGCGCCGGATTCCCGACTCTTGTCCAGCCAACCACATTTGATATGGATCGTGGCAGTAAGCATCTGGCCTTATTTAACGTGAAGCACTTCATTGCGAAATGGGAGCGGACCAAGGCCTATTTGCGCGCCTCACCGGACTGGCGTCGTCTTGGGGTGTCCGATGACTGGGAATTGTTCGAATTACTGACCCACGATGGAAAATACGTCACAATCCCGGAGAATTGCCCTGTGGGTGTGGTGACCACGCATTGGGAGAAGAACGCACTGGAATGGATTTATCGGATTGAGGCGCTGGATCAACCGTTTGTATTTCTGTCGGAAAAGGAGGCGAAGTTGCCGCACCCGTTCCCGATTATTAAGGAGGCCGATTTCGACCAGTATCTCAAGCGTATTGATGCCGCAAAAGGATTGGCAGGCCAGAAAGCGGCAGAATTCATTCTGCCTGGGCACGCATTGATGTCTCAGCGGACGGGAAATTCCGGAACCCGGTTAATTGAGTCTGAATCTTTGAGTGATGACCGAATCCGCTTTACGACACGGGCCATCGGGCAACCTCATTTTGTGAAGTGCTCTTATTTCCCAAACTGGAAGGTGCGCGGAGCCGATAGGGTGTACCTCGTTTCACCAGATTTCATGCTGGTCTATCCTTCGCAGGCGAATGTCGAGATATACTATGGTGCAACGCCTTCTGATTTGGCTGGCTGGGTTTTGACGGGGATCGGCGGTGTTCTGGCGATCTGTGTCATATGGAGACGGCGACGGGGTCGGCGTTCATGAAGTCTCCATTCAATCGCACCTCTTGGCTCAAGACTGCTGACGCAACCATCGGCTATGCCTCATGTAAACTGACGGCGATGGCTCGATATTATGCCGGACGGCCTCAGACCGGCGTTGCCCCGCAGCTTGGGGAAATACGTCGCATGCTCTTGATACGCCCCGGGGGGATTGGTGACATGGCCATGTTGCTGCCGACAATTGCGGCCGTCAGGAGAGTCGTTCCTGCCATTCACTTGGATGTGATATGTGAAAGGCGAAATGCGGGCGTACTCAGATTGGCGCATAAGGATGTCGGCACATATCTCTATGAGCGTCAGCCTGTGCGTTTGCTGCGTGCCCTTGCGGTAAACAACTATGATGTTGTAATTGATACCGAGCAATTTCATCATTTCTCTGCGTTGTTTGCCGTGATGAGCCAGGCTCCGGTTCGAATTGGTTTTTCAATCAATCCTGCCCGCTTTTCCCTCTATACTCACCTTGTTCGATACGATCCGGGTGGATATGAGGCTATGCAGTTTGGTCAACTCATGAAGCCGCTGGGTTTGGATGATGTGGATTGCCGTTTGCATGGCATACTAAAGGGCTGTTGCCCATCGTTGGATTTAAGGGTGCATGATGCCATCAGGGAGATCGCGGGTGACGGAAGGTATATTGTCCTGTGCCCTGGAAGCAGCAACCACTACAAGCAGTGGAGTATATCCAACTTTGTTGAGGTGATGGAAGGCTTGCGTGGCATGGGTTTGCCAACGGTTCTTATCGGCGGTGCAGGTGATGTTTCTCGGTGTGAGTCTTTGGGCGATGCCGCCTCTTTCCGCAACTTGAAATGGGTATCGTTGGCCGGGCATTTATCCCTGGAGCAATCCGCAGCTGTCATCAGGAGCGCAACCCTTTTCGTCGGCTGTGATTCAGGCCCCACACACCTTGCCACCTGTCTGGGTACGCCATCGGTTGCACTTTTTGGACCAAGTGATGCCGGAAAATGGGCGGCTTCAAACGAACTTCACCAGGTGGTTCAAAACCTGCCGCCGTGCGGCCCATGTTCAATGTTCGGGTATAATAAGTTGTGCCGTGATGTCGCCTGCATGTCATCCATTAGTCCGCAGAAAGTGCTGGATGCCTGCCGCAATGTGCTGTGCCAGGCGGCAAGTGGTGTTGACCGTGCTGCCGGGGAGCGGTTGATATGACATTTCCCCAGGAAATCATCATAAAGGGGCGACGCATTCGTATGGTATGGATTGGAGCACTGCTGCTAACCATCTATTACAGTGTACTTTTTCTGAATCATCCTGGTGGCCTTCCATCTTTACCGCCAGCTGTCGAAGAGCCGGTACGAACACTTCAAGCGAATGTGCTCTCGGATCCAGATGACTCATTAGCGGTCTTACGTCTGGGCGAGGTCTATAAATTGAAGGGGAATATTGCGGTCGCAAAACCCCTATTAGAGCGGGCATTGCGTCTGGATCCCGCATTAGATCACGCTCGGTTCATGCTGGCGGAAATCCACCGTGACGAGGGAAATTTATGGACGGCTTACCGGGAATTTGCACATGTGTACAGCCGACATCCAAACGATATAGGTCCAGCCCTTAAAGCGGCTGAATGTTGCCGGGAGCGGGGCGATTCCCGAGAGGCTGAAAGGTTTTATACCGAAATTGTGGCGAAAAAGCCCGATACAGCCTTGGCGTACTATTGGTTGGGTCTCATTCGTTTACAGAATAATGATTTTCAGGCGGCTGCCCGGTTTTTTGAAAAAACATTAATGCTGGATCCAGCTTTTAGCGATGCACGTGCCCGCCTTCAGTCGCTTAAGTCGGATCCTTGGCCTGACGTTGATTTGCGATTGATGCGTGTCCATTGGTGGAAAATCGTATTGCCGTTGGGAGTGGTCATTTTATTGAGGTTAATTGTATGGTGTGGGGGTAATCGTATTCCTGCGCGGTTTCGCTGCAAAGAAGTCTATTTTCATGTTTACCTCCTTTGTCTGGCATCCCTTCTGTTTTCGCACTACATGAAGATAACGAAAGATCCGGCACTTCACGGGGAAGAGTTGGCCGCAGCATATCGGAATGTTGTGTATCTGGAAAACCATGTTCAATCCGACTATATGGCTACGAATTTTTCAGGGACCATGTTCTATTGGCTGGGTAGTCATTTGTTTCCTTGCACGACTCAATCGCAACGCTTATTCAAAATCTCGGTTGTAGCTTTGCTGCCGTGTCTTCTGATGGCGTTGGCAAGGCGAATCCGCCCGGAAACCTCGCTTGTAGCGCTACTGTTCGGGGCTCTTGTGTTTATCTTGATTCCTTCAGTGTCCTGGCTGTCGGTCACAGCCATTGAATGCTGTGCGGATGTCGTGTTTTCTATGCTGATGCTGTTGCTGGCTTTCACGGTTGGCCGGGATGGATGGAAATGGAGAGACTGGGCCCGCGTCAGCGCCATCGGGGGCATGATGGTTTGGGTGGCGCATTTCTATGGGGCCTCGCTAGTCGTGTTGCCTGTGACGGCTGCGGTTGTTCTGACAAGGGCATTAAATGGTGTCGAATTACGGCGTCCTGACAGTTGGTGGCGCTTTGCGAGTTTGGCGGCGGGTGGCATACTGGTGCTTGTGGCTACCTTCTGGCCATATTTGTATTTTGGGACATCAAAACTAAGCATGTTTTCCGGCGGGGGGAAATGTGAGTTATCTCCATTGTTGATAATGCGGAATCTATCGGTTGTATCCGGAGATCTGTTCGTGAAAACGGACTCCTACATGCTGGCTGGAGATATTCTGCCGGCGGCTTTCCCCTTCTTCTGGCAAGGCGCTGTCCTGTTGGCACTGGCCGGGGTGGGGGTGGTTTATGTGATTCGCACCAGGCGTGCCGAAGGGTTGAGTTGTGTGGCGATCATATTGCTGAGTGTGGTGCTGTCAGGCTTAGCCTCCAGCTATCCCGGTATCCGCCGGATTATTCCGGCCGTCGTTATGTTTATTGTCATGGCTGTCGTCGGGTTTGATGTGATTTGGTCGAAGGTTGGTCATGCCGTGAGGGCCGCGAGCTTTATCCGGCGAGCCATGGTTGTTATGGCTGTTTTGATCGTTACGCTGTCGTGCCAGTCATGGATTGGCGCCTACAAGTATGTCCATACCCACTACAGATCATGGCTTCAGCGGGAATTTGTGAATATCGAGGGGATGGACTATCAGCAAACCGTTGAAACCCTTGTCTCTCGACTGCAAAAAGGTCAAATTGCCTTAAGCCGTCAAGACTATCACAGGGATGTTATAGTGATGTTGCAGTTGATATGTCGGCGGCGGGGCGGCGGGTATGTCCCACCCTATTATGATGGTGAATGGGATTTACGGTTGCATGAAAAAGAGTTTATCAGTCGCATCCCAAAGTGAGGGTTCGGTCATGTGTGGAGAGTGTTAATTGTGAATATAAGCGGGTATCTGAGGTGTAATGTAACGAGCGATGGCATGAAGTATCTGCTTCTGCCGCTCCTACTGTTGTTGTTTCCTCATCGGATATTGATCGATGGTTATTCCGTTATTCTGTTACTTGCATCTTACATATTTCTTGTGTTCATTATGAGGCGTCTCAAGGATTTCAGCCAGCCGGAGATCATGTTGTATTTGATTGTGGCATTCGGTTGCTCAGCTCTGCACATATTGAGGAACGGGGAAGTGATGGAATGGGGGCTCCGTGCCTGTATGGAGCGTACGGCACCGGGCCCCTGGCGGTTCAGAATTCTGTTCCCTGAAATCGTCAACGGTATTTCAAGGATATGTCCCGCTGATCTAGTAGCGTTTCATTTGGCCGCGCGGGTGGTGTCGGTAGTTCTGACATTCGTTTTGACATACCGGGTTTTACGAAAGCATGTGGGGCTTGATCATCGAAGTGCTTACCTTTTGCCTTTTTTGTATCTTCTAGTGACGCCCTTCTCTTGGGATACTCTTTACATCACAGATTTTCCAGAGGTCTTCTTCTCTTGTGCAATGATGGCTGCAGTTCTTAGTGGCAGGCGATGGTTTGCCGCAATTGTTTTTCTAGTGGGGATATTGAACCGTGATACGATGGTATTTGGCCTCATCTTCTACCTCATCTACACAATATATCCAGACAAGTTGCGGATTGGAGAAATATTCAGATCCATGACGCGTAAATGGAAGACGATCTTGCTTCTGGTGGGGTTGGGTATTGCCGCAATATTTTTGAAGTGGGCTGTGATCAAAGGCTATGGGGTGGCTCGTCTGACGGAAAACAAGTGGGACGGAAACCTGGCGCACATGAACACGTATCTGCAGTGTCTTGCTGGCCATGTGCCGGGGATTCCCGGGGATTCTCCAGTTTCTCGGTTCTTGGCATTTTCGGGTGGGCTTTACATCGTAATCGCGTTGTATGTTACGAGAATCAACGGACGATTCATCGCTGGCTTTTGTGGCGCAACGATCTTCCTGCTGACCTGCACCTTGGAATACGCCAATCTTGATGAGACGAGGGTGCTTCTCCCGACGCTTCCGTATCTCTTATTTTGCGTGGCCACAATACTGAAATCGGGGTGGGAAGGGTCAGCCCCGGCTCATGTAGGGGGTAGTCGTGTTATCATATATGGTGTCGTGTTACCGGTTGTCATTGCATTGACATGGCATGGCTTTATTATGCATTCGGCATGGGGTCGCTAGGGGTGTTTACGTAATGAAGAAATGGATTCAGATAGCTTGTGTCGTCGCGTTGGTGTGGGTTCTGTTCGGTCGATACTATCGTGTGAGCGAGATCAAACGGCTTGCAGTGCCCGAACTTTGGGTGTCGGCGTGGGCGATCTCCAGCTCCGCAAATGCATTTTCAGACGGTGATGCGGTGCGTATTGATGACAAGCATCCCTATTTGGTTTCCCACGATAAATGGCGATGGGCACCGATTATGGATGGGCAAAACGGCGTTCTTATAATTCACCCCTTGGGACCTTCGGAACCTGCCCGCTTGGTATTGCGGGAGTCGGGAAAACTGATTGGACACAACACGCTTCACCTACGCTTGAGGGGTAGTTTTGTTGTTCCGGGTGTTGAGTTAGTGGTCAAGGAGTCAGGGCAAGAACGATGCCGACGCCGTATCAATAATTCTTGGGAAGATGTTGCTGTTTCGCTGTCCGGTGGAAAAGGTTCCTCTGGGGCCTTGATAATAGAGGTGTGGCCCGTTGGATGGGATAATGAATATTGTTACATCGATATGATTGAATTGTTGAAGGATGGCGAACGAACTGCAATGGCAGCAAGGAGCAGTAAGTGATGAGGACAAAAAGTGCGGCGATAATTGTAGTGGCCGTTGGCATCGTTGCGGCGGTGGCCCTTGTAGCATGGCAAATAAAGGGGCGGGTGACGGGCTCTGCCGTGGGGCTCTCGGGGTCCAACAGCAACGTTCAAGTAGCGGCTAAAATACCCGTAAAGTCTGTGGATCATGGGTGGCGAACCAATCCTGTTATTGAAAATCATAAAAATGCGAAGAGTTCTGCTTCAGCAGCACGGAGTGAGCACGCGCCTCAAAAAGTGGATCAAGGTTCGGGTAAGACCAGTTTTCAGTGGAATGGTCCCGCGTTGTCTTCCCAAGTGGAGTCGGCCCTGGGCATCCGAAAATCGAAGAGTCAGGAAGAGCGGTGGATCGCGATCCATGGCTTGGGTAAGACGTTGTCCCAAGATGAAATCAATGCGTTGTTTCAGTATCTTGAAGACAAGGCCGTGGGCAGCCCTGATGAGGATATCAGGGGCCAGAAAAATGATATTCTTTCGGCTTTGATTGACCAGGAGCCTCAGCCTGCACAACTTCAGGGTAAACTTCTAAGTATGTTTCGTGATAAATCGCACGAGGAATGGTGGCGAAATTTCTGTGTTCAGCATTTCGAGTTGCTCTACCGAAAAAAATGGCCCAATGGCTCTACGGGCGGGGGTGATGAGGAGCGCAGAGCGATGAAGGATGCCTACAGCGAAGCCGTGAGGGAGGTAGGGAACAGCATTGCTGGCACCGCCCTTTTGGGCTTGGCTCGGTTGAGCGAGGATTATCCGGAATTCGAGAAGAGTTCCATTATGCGTGATGCCGTGAGTATTGCGGCGAATCAAGGTGCCGACCAGCGTTCCCGGATTGCCGCCTTGCAGGTTGCTGGGCGATTGGGCTGTGTGGATATCCTTCCGGTGGCGCGAAGTGTGGTGGCATCAGGGGCGGGCGTGTCGTTTCGTATGGCCGCTATTGCCACGCTTGGCGAGGTCGGTAAATCCGAGGACAAGGACGTGTTGCGGCAAATTATGACCGGTAGTGATCCTTATCTTCAAAAAGCCGCCACCAAAGCACTTAACTGTATTGAGTTAAGGGTTGCTGGCGTAAATTCGAGTAATGAAGGGCGGTAATTGAATGACTATGAAATTTAATGGTTTCATTGCTTTCGCAGCACTTTTCCTACTCACCGTCTCGAGTGCGGTGTCTGCCGGCGGCCGTCTATGGACCACCAGGGAAGGCCAGAGTGGAATCGGCTCCTTTGTTTCCGTTACGCCTGACGGTGAACTTGTTCTGCAAAATGACCAGGGGCGGGAATTCAGGATTGAGATTCTCCATTTATGCACAAATGACTTGGTTTATTTATGCAGCGAAAACCTGCTCGGGTCGCCTCGTGAGTGGACGCTAAAGTCGGGTAAAAAAACAAAAGCTCATTTTGTCGCTCTGAAAAAAAGCGGAGTTCTATTGATAACTCCTGCTGGCGTGGCGGGTGTTGTTGCACTTGATCAGCTATCCGACAATGATGTCGCCTGGATCGAGCTTGAGGCGCCTATTCCTGTCGAACGTCGCATTGCGGGCGAGTGGAGCGGGTTCCTGCAGACAGGTGATGTGACGTGTCATACCACCGTGAAAATCACCCCTAATGGGAACTCATGGAAAGGATCGGCTAATCTATGGGCGCAAATCTCGACTAATCGGTCATCAATGACCAAGGCGGTTAGCGTGGAAAATTACCGGAGATCTTTCATGGCCAAAAGCACGTTCAATGTGGCGGTCACCAACGGCGTCATGACCATGTCGAAATTCAATACGACGATTTCTGCCCGGGGTAAAGAATGGCCCGCGAATTGGGAATTAACCTCTTTCACGGGAGCACTGACAAATTCCGGAGTGTGGGTTGCCTCGGGGGGTGCAAATTGTGACAAGGACAGCCGAACATGGTGGCTCGCGCGTGCGCCATTATACCGCTACCATCCTCCTCTTGCGGTTAAGAAAGGGGAAGTTTTGACGATGACCTGCAGTGAGCCCCGGTTGCATTATCGGCTCTATGTCCCCAACTCCTATGATCCAACTGTGCCGGCGCCCTTACTTGTTAACGACAGTCCTGGTAAGAATGCCTCACCGCTCTCCACTCGAATGGCTGAGGAACTTGGTTGGATTATGGTGGGATTGACCGAGTCAGGAAATGATTCCAAGTCCTCGCTTGAGTGGGTTGGAAACAATGCGGCCGTTATTTTTGATCTCATGCGAATGTTAAATCTGGATACTCGCAGGTATTACTTCAGTGGGTTTTCGGGCGGGGCGCGCCGCAGCGCGTATCGTGCCGTGGAGTTTCAGGATTATTGTGCCGGAGTGTTGTGCATTGGCGCAGGTTACTTTTACTACCAGGATGGGGTCTATATCGTTCCGCCCAAAGCCTTGCCGATCTTCTATATCACTGGTCAGACAGATATGAATCATAACGAGGTGGCCAAGACGATGATGGAGCCTGACAAGAAATGTGGGCGACCATGTAAGGTGCTCATCCATCCCGGTGGGCATGAATGGGGCCGCCCCGAAGATCATGAAATTGCCCTCAAATGGCTGGATGCTCAATGGAATAGTGCTCACCCAAAGAAAGTAAAGTCGGGGTCTACTTTGTAGTCATGATGCTCCAGTCCGGGCAGAGAAATAAAAGAGGGGTATAATGTGTAAATATTGGCTGGTATGCTCCATGGTCATTTTGGGATGGATTCCGCTTTCGGGTGCGGCCCCAGACCCGATTCTCGTCGATTATTTTTACGAACCCGGCTGCTCTGAATGCGAGAAAATTCAAACTCAAATCTTGCCTGCCTTGGAGGTCGAATTTGCGGGGCATTATGTTTTGGTTAAACATGACACGGTGTTGTCGATCAAATTGCCGTCGTACGCCGTTCCCGAATTAAACCTGTCGAAAACGGCCTCCATTATCGCTCTCTGACCGTAAAAAGTCCCCGTAGACATCATAAGATTTCCCGATATTTGCCAGTGCCGTCGTAAAAGTTTGAGGGAGATACGACGGGGCTGGACGGATGGCCCGTTTTCTTCCCTCCTATCTGACCGATGCGGTCATACGCACCAGCAAAGTTTATGACCCCGCTGGCTGCGGGGTAAATTCCTCTGGTTGTTTGTTATTCATCCCCGAACGACCAAACGCTCTACGGATGATCTGTGAAACTGCACTGCTGCTGATTGCCTCTCCAGTGGGGTGTATATGGCGGACGAAAACACGGCGGCTCAAGGTGTGCGGACGTCCAGCACTGAGGTACTTCACAACCGCATTCCCTACAACCGCAGGTAACGGAAGCTTATCAATACGTCGCGCCTTGGTCTTTGGAATACCCACAACCCCAGTCCGCCAGTTGATATCATCAAGAGATAAATGAGCCACTTCGCCGGCACGCAGTCCCAGCACCAGCATACATTGCGCAATGGCGTAGCCTCGCTGACCGTTGCGCGTCGTCCGGTCAAATACGCCAAGCAACAAATCCACTTGGGCCGCCGACAGGCTGGCAGGCAAAGATGAGAGCTTCCAAGCCGGAACCGTAGGAACGGCGTTGACAAGAAGAGTGTTACTAAGCCCTTTTAGTTGCAGAAAGCGAAGAAAAGACCGTAGCGCGGAGATCGCGAGTTTTGAAGTCTTGGGCTTATGTTTAAAGGCGTACTCACTCACAAAGGCGATCAGATCGGCTGGGCCAATCCCAGCCAAATCTATCTCACCGCTTGACTTCCATTGAAGAAAATCCCTTGCGTGAGTGGTGTAGCGATCAATCGTGCCGCAGCTAAAGCCACAGGCTGCCTGCAGGTGAACACGAAAGTCATCAATTAGATCCGCAACCGCAAACCGTCTATTCTCTGACATGGTGATCCTCCTTTCCGATTATCGGAAACTAGAAAAGAAGATCGTCTTATTATGCGGACTTATCAATAGGCCCACCAACGCCCAACACCCAGAACCCCAGTTCGTTACACCAGCTCATGCCGCCAAACTCCGCATAATCGTGAACTCAGCATTAAAACGCTCCACTTTCCCCTTTGCTGCGCCGTCGCGGACAGGGGTGTGATAGAGCAGACATCCGACACGGGCACAGATTTGGACTATTTCTTTGCTGGTGTAGATCGAGCCGTTGTCCACATAAAGGGATTGGGGGACGCCGCGTTTATAGAAGGCGGCGCGCAGGGATTCGATCAGTGTGTCCGTGTTTTCCGCCAGGAAGAACTGGCCGTGGCAACAGACCCGTGAGGCGTCGTCAATGAAGGCGATGAGGCGGGTTTGTGTGGGTTTGTCGCCGACCCTGACGTAGGGGCCGTAAAGTGTATCGGCTTGCCACATATCGTTGGCGTGCGCCTTTGAAAAGGCGAGCCGGTGTTTGTTGGAGGCCTCGGAGTCTGGTTTGAGCATCTCGTACCGCTTTACAAGACGGCGGAAGGTGTTGGGCGCGACTTGGGATCGGTTGAGAAGTCCCGCTTCAATGCAAAGGCGGTAAATGGCTCCGCGCGTGGGAGTCCGGCCGTGTAGTTTGGGCAGGACTTTTTCAACAGCTTCCTGAAGTTCTTCAAGGTTGATCTTGCAGGGTTGACCTTTATCGGATCTGGCGGTGTTCTTCAGGGTGGTGACGCCACCGACTTTGTAGCGGTACAACCAGGTACTGATGGTACGCCATGTGAATTGGCGTGAGTGGCCATCCTCATCGGTAAAGACCGTTTGGCTGACGGCCCTGATCCGTTCGCGGATGGTGGTGCCCTCGGCCATGTCGATGGCGCCAAGGACACGCATTTTGAGGTAAGGGGTTGGATTATGCATTCGTTCTGTATCCTTTCATGTTGGTTGTGACGGGCCGGTTCCAGCACCTTGCCGGATCCATTCCGCCGATGGGGAGGGAGGCTATTCCTCCGCAAGTAATGGCAGAACATCCCACTGCCTCCTCGTTGACTTGATTCCAGTGAGAACGGAGCCAGCCAAGTGAGATTAAGTTCAGCGTCATGTCATTCATAACAACGAGGGGTTGGGGGTGCTAATGGTTGGTGCTCTTGATATCTTAACGTTCAAAATAGGCATGAACGTGCAAAAGTTGATTTTAGTGGTGGGGTTGGTATGGATCTAATCGTTGAAACTGATATCGGTCGCGATCCTGACGACTTCGCGGCAATTTGCTGGCTCGTCAGTGCGGGAGTTCGTCTCCGTGCCATTTTGATCTCGCCAGGGGACGAGGACCAAGTAGCCGTGGCCAAGTTCCTCCTACACGAGGTTGGGTGCGAGGCTCCAGTGGGCGTATCGCGTCTCGAACGTGGCAGTTCTTCCGCGACGGCCTTTCATCAGGCACTGCTGGCTCAGCACCGCTGGCCACTGAGGATGACCCCCGACGGTCTTGGGACAGACATCCTTCGGGATATCCTACGAACGGATCCCAACATACCTTGTTTTGCGTGCGGACCGATGGATTCCCTTGGGGCGTTCCTGAAGATGGGGGGACACGTAGGGTGCTTGACGATCCAGGGAGGCTTTGTGCCCTACAGTCTGTACGCGCCCACGGTCAGGGTTGCCAAGTTTGAGGGACAACATGAAGTCTCTTCTTTCAATCTCAATGGCAACCCAGATGCCGCTTGCGTGGCATTCTCCGCACCCGGAGTCATACGTCGCCTCACGGGCAAGAATGTGTGCCATACCGTGTTCTATGGGCGTTCCGAGCATGATAAGGTTATGGCCATCAGTCCCCGGAATGCAGCGATGGCGTTGTTTAGGAAAGCCATGTCCCTCTACCTGACGAAGCATGACGACAAGAAGTTTCACGATCCGGTGGCGGCTGTGTGCCATGTGTACCCTGAGATTGGCGTCTGGATTCGCGGGCGGCCCTACAAGGCGAATGGGAAGTGGGGCACACGCTTCGATCCGACAGGTGATCACATCCTAGTGGACTTGGATAGGGACGCGTTCTGGCGACACGTGGAGTTAGGGGAGTAACCGACAGTGAGCAATCCTCAAGAAACCGCTTGCTCGAACTTAAGGATCTTCTCCTGTGAATCCGTCGGCATAACCTGAAAGTACGCATCGCCATCAGCCTTGGTCAAAGCCCGTCTATAATGCTTAAGGAACACATTCAATCCATGCCCCATTTGGGAAGTGACTTGCGCGGCATTGCCTGTTTTGGCGTAAAGATGGCTTGCTGCACTGTGACGAAGAATATCAGAATCCCACTTATCCAACAGTCCAGCTTTTTTCCGAACAGCATTAAATCCCGCACGAGTCCAATAGATCATTCCCAGGCGAGTGTTCTGCGGAACCAGTTGCAACCATTCAAGCAGGCAATCTGGCATATCAACAAACCTATCCTGCATGGTTTTAGCGGCTTCCGGCGTCACATAGATCTGCCGAGTCTCAAAATTGATGTCTGACCACAGTGTGCGCCTCAGTTCCCAAGGACGGAGTCCGCAAAACGCTCCGATAGCTACAAAAGGCAACATCCGCCCCAAATTGTAGCTTTTGGCTATGAACAGCAAGGATCGAATTTCCGAAGGAGAAAGAACAGTGGGGAGTTCTCTCCTAACAATTACTTTGGATATTGCCGCCGGGGAGTTGGTCAATGCATACTTCCGAGAGATGGCGAACCGCCATAAGATAGACAACCGACGCCGATAGTCCTTCCGATTCTCCCCCATCATTCCTCGGCGATCAAACCAGCGTTCAACATCAACGGGCTCAATCTCATGAATAAACTTATCTCCGAACTCCCGTGCGAAGACCTTAAACTTCGCCGAATAACCTGAGATTGTGATGAGGGCGGTACCACCCCCACGCTTGCTCTGGAGAAACTCCTCAATAACTTCCGAAACTTTACGCTGGCGACGGTTCGGATCATTTTCGTTTGCAAACTTAATGATCGCCTCGACAACAAGCGTCCCAGCGAAACCCTTTTCCTTCAAAATTCTGACGGCCTGATTACAGGCTCGAAGTTCATCAGACGTAAGGTCTATTCGGGCATGGCCGGTTTCCCGAATTCTTTGAATTTCACGCAGGGATTCAGCTTCAACATCCGCCTTAGTCTTACGGGTGATCATGATCCGAGAACCACCTGTTATTTTTCGCGAAAGAATCGCTTGCCAAGAGGAGCCCCGTTTCCTTATTGTGTAGTCCGTTTTGCTCATTGTAGCTATCCTCACCTTCAAATTTGGTGACAAAATGGTGACATACGGCAAAAACGATGTCAACTGCAGAGTGAGTTATAGTCGTAAGCTGTTGCAAATAAGTTGTTTTGGAGAGGTGGCCGAGTGGTCTAAGGCGCAGCACTGGAAATGCTGTGTACCGCAAGGTACCGTGGGTTCAAATCCCACCCTCTCCGCCAATTTCACCAAACACCTGTAAACATTGACTATTATACGCATTTCCCCTTCGCGCGAATGCGTATGGATAACGGTATAGGATAACGTTTCCATTTTTGTCACCCATGTTTGAGGATGTCTGAATTCAAAAAATTCCTGATCACTGGCCAGGTGTTCAGCCTCATGATCTCGGTTCCGGCGGCCCCCGGCACATACGTTACATACGCTCTTTTCCAACTCTCTGCCTATATCAGGGATAATAATATTCCCCTCTCTCTCAAAACCCCGAAAGGGTTTATCTCACGCGCACGTACGTGCGTAGGTCAAAAAGAAGCGTATGTAACGTATGTTGGCAGCGATGGTGGCCGGGCAATTATGGGTTAAGCGTGCGCGCACTTCGTTGAGTTCATCCAAGGTAATGGGATCCTTTGTCATCCCGGCAAATTCATTGGTGAACGGGGCCGTCATATCGAGATCGCTTGAATAAAGCACCTCATGGACGGGTCGATTGTGGCCCACCAGATAGCAGACAAAACATTCGATTATTTCCGGCGGTCGACCAGAACCGGCATATAGCCGGAACACATCGAAAAGATCGCGAGGATGCTGCCGATCCATGGCGGCCACAAGTTTGCTGCCATAGAGTTCAGCAAGGGCCAATGCTGGAACCATCAAATCGGTGGCGAACAATGCCCGGGCATCCGGAACAAGACGTGTCATTCCGGTCGGCATGATTGTGCCCCGGAAAACATGGTTGACCTCAACCTTCACAATGCAATTGCCGCGCCGAAGGAAAAGCTTGGCCTCATCGCCACCACCCAGTTTACGCAGTTCTGCGCTGATCCTGCGTGATTGAAGTCGGTCTTTCGCGCCCTTCAATGAGTCTGCGATGGCTCGGATGGCTTCATCCCGGGGCTTGGCATGTTTCGTGTAAACCACATCGATATCCACGGAGAGACGGGGCATGTTTTCCGCAAAGAAGTTAATGGCGGTGCCCCCTTTCATCGCAAAATCGGTTCCCTCGAAAATTGCCGGGGCCACTTCGAGCATCATCCTGACTGTTTCGATATAAGTTTTGTTCATGGTGCCTTGAGTATGAGGGTTTGCCCATCAGGGAGTTGCTTCACCCAGCGGCTGTTGCCAAGCCGGTTGGAAACCGCATCACGGGCCTGATCTGCCCATGGCAGACCGAGTTCTTTTGACCATTGGATGCAAAGCCGTAGCGTCTTGGTCTGGCGGCAACCCCGCAGGAGCGCGATCATGATTTCTGGCCTTAGTGATGAGGTCATTTCCATAATACTCCGGGCCTCTTCGATTTCCTGCCGAAGGCCCACCTCACTCAGCATTTCGAGTAAACCACGCTCTGGCTCCGACACGGCCACACCGCCCGGCGATTCGGGGAGTGAACTCAAAGCAAGACCCGGCTCTAGGGTGGCATCAAAAAGGCCGCGACTCGTGTAATGGCAGGCAAATCTCTCGGCAAACCACGGCGGTAGGCGCACGTTCCTGGGCCCCCACAAACAGAGTGTTTCCCGGAACGCGACGTTATGTGTCAGACCCCGCCAAGCCAAAGCCGTTTTTCCTCCGATATGGAGTCCTGGGATCCGCCGTGCAAGAATGCCCAAACTGGGGTCGCGCTGTAGCTGATCCCCTGCGAACATGAATACACCCCTGCCCAGCCGTTCCAACCAGCCGGATTGGACATAGCGATAGGCCAATGCGGGATACACCCCCACTGAAGTCAGATCGCGGACGTCGATCGGCCTCCCTCGCGGGAAGGAGGACTGAAGTCGCTTGATTATGTTTGCGCGTACAGGTGAACTCATGGTTTATCTATAGCAGAAACAAATAGGGCCTCAAGAAAAATTATCGTTAGAATGGCACCAGTTCGGATTGGTCTGGTTCCAGGGATGCTTCTACATAATTGCCATCCCGGAGAACGACGTGGGCGTAGCCGCGCTGGTTCTTGTCATTCCGCCGGATGTCGGTCCGTTTGTGGGCGTGATGGAGCGATACCATGTGATCACAAACCAGGATTTCAAACTGGCGAACTGGAACGGACTGCCAGCCTTGGGAATCGCAAAAGTGGGCGTAAGCGAACGCAACGATTTTGCCATGCTGGAATGTATCGGTGGTGAATGTGCAGGAGCCGTCAGCCTGTTCCCTGAAAATACACCGCCTCCAATCCTCGGAGAGATGAACATCCATGAGCTGAATGACAAGGAACTTGCTGAAGTCATCAGCGAACTACCCCGCTCTCCGCTGTTGGCTGGCCGAAAGGAACTTCGCCTGTCACTCGCCGGTGCGCAGGACAAGCTTCCCGTGGTGATCAAGGACTCCCGCATTGCTCTGCCTCTTGGCAACACCCCGAGTTCCCATGTCATCAAGCCGGAGCCGGATCACTTTTCAGGTCTTGCCACCAATGAACTGATCTGTATGACACTGGCTGGCCAAATTGGGTTAGCTGTTCCATCCATTGAATATCGGTTGATTGGCACCAAGCCCTGCCTCATCGTCCAGCGTTATGACCGCATCACGACCCCCGAAGGAATCCTCACACGCCTTCATCAGGAGGACTTTTGCCAAGCCTTGGGGTTCCCTCCGGAGAAGAAATACCAGCAGGAAGGGGGGCCACTGCTCCAAGATTGCATTGCCCTTCTTCGGGAATGGTCAACCACACCCGTATTGGATATCCGGAGTTTCATTGACGGATTGATCTTCAACATCTTGATCGGCAATGCGGATGCCCACGGCAAAAATTATTCCTTCCCCTATCAACACGGCGAACGACGGATTGCTCCTTTCTATGATCTTGTCTGTACCGTGGCGTGGCCGGAACTATCGAAAACTCCGGCAATGAAGATCGGTTCTTGCGACTCTATCACCAACATTACCCCCGCTCACTGGCAGAAGATGGCAAAAGAGACAAATCTAGGCTGGCCGATGATAAGAGAACGTATCAATGAGCTTTCCCGAAAAACCTTGGAAGCTGTGGGGAAACTAAGCCTTCAACATCCGTCCTTGGATCAAAACATGATCCAGACCGTGACGGAGACCATCACCAAACGGGCGACACTCATGCAGTTGCCCACGCATCAGTCCTGACAGAATTTACCTGCTCGGTTCCTAGCTTTAAGGAGTGCAAGAACTGGTTGTTTCCAGACCCGGTGCAGGATCCAGAGGGTGAGCAGACCCATGGGAATGCAGAAGAGGAAGCGCCCATGAATCGTGTGACTGATCTCACTCCGAGGGGCAAGTTGCATGAGGTATTCCAAGTCCGGTGTCACCACCATTGTCAGCAACGAGTGACCCAGACACAGGCGACGGGTGTTCTGGCATGGTCTATTCATTTTGGGGGCATATTTCCTGTCGCCTTAGGTGTGCTGATGCCGCATTTTCCCTGTCTGCATCAATTTCTACAATGAGTAATATCCCTTCCCTTGCCGCCATTGGGGCTGCGGCCTTTTACTGCGCAGGGATAATAGAGGGACATAGGTTTTGATGCTGAATAGAGTTGTGCCTTGGAATTGTGTCAAAATTGCCACAGTTATTCAGCACGATCAAATATGCTCCACGTTGGAGTTGCTTCAGGGAGACAGAGCAGAGTGGGGGACAGGCGGAAAATGACTTCCAGATCACCAGAGTTGGAAAATATGGCAATCAGCAAAACCCTGATAGCGAATCAGGTTTTTGCCTATTGCGGAAAATCACGTTTATTGCAATTATTCCAGCAGTCAACGGATGAGGTGGTGTGTCTCCCCCGATATTGCCTCCCCCGGTAATAGATGAGTCAGCCGTCCGCAAGACAAGGCTTTGCATCCTCACCACCTCCCGTTGACTTTTCGTTTCAGAGAAGGACCTATGCACGTCATACAGATAAGTGGCGGCTTGATGATCATCATCGGCACATGTCTGACTTTAATTCCCATTGTCAGGTGGGCGGTCGGTTCCATACTGTTTTTAATCGGCGGAGCGACATGTCTGACCGGCATGATCCAGAAATATCATGTCCATTGATTACAGAATATTCCCTCCCGGCAACCATGTTCGGATAGTTGGTAAAGGCAATATCACCCCTGAAGAATGTCTGGAACTGGTCAACCATGTCAAAACTGATCCCTGCCGTAATTCTGAGCTTACGGTCCTCATTGACCTGAGAGATGCCTTCTGTGATCCCCGTGATGAGGCAAGGTATCAGTATTGCCAAGGTGCTGGAGACGTTCCCTTCCATGCTCAATAGCCACATTGCCATTGTCGCCCAACGATCCACCCTTTTTATCGCTGAGATCCTCGCTATCCATGTCAGGGAGGGGAAGAATATCAAGATCAAGGTTTTCGTGGACTTCAAGGCAGCCGAAACTTACTGCATGGAAAATTTGGGGTCTTAAGGATTGGACAGAAGGGATGCCGTCTATGCCATGTAAATCCGAAACAGAATTGATTCACAGCTGCAACTACATCGCCGATGGTATTGTCTTTACCAGAAATGGCGGGAGCCTTGAGCAGCCTTGGATGCTCACAAAGCTCGATGCCGTTGTCGACTACTACTCCTACTCCTAACCCCAATCCCGTCCATGTCAAAATACTGCGTCGCCGCGACCTGTTCGCCCACTTGGCGACCAGGGAATGACACCTAATTATCCATTCAGCGTCAAAGCCGACGATCAGGTTCATAATTGATGAGGAGTCCGATAATTCCCGTTGCGATTATGCAAATACCGATGACAAATCCAGCTTTTGCAAATCGCGAAAGTATAAATTGCGTCAACACGATGAGCAGTAGTCCAAAGCCGATCAGCAATCCTGTGCTTCAGTCCGCTCATTTATATTGCTTCCTGAAACCCAATCATCAGTTTCACTACGTTCCTGTTTGATCAATATGGAGTCGTAAATTAGTCTTATTTTTCCAAACGACGACGTAGAACAATCGCAACCAGTCCCACTCCAATCAAGGCAAGCGAAGATGGTTCAGGCACTGATAGCGGACCATATCCCACGGTGCTTGCGGTTGCGTTCGCAGTATAGGTGCTTGGGGTTGTTGCTGTTGTTGGCGTGGTGTCAATTATCCAGGCTTGGGTCGCAGAAGCCAAACTGGAACTGTTGAAAAGCACCGTATAGATACGATCTCCCGAAATACTTCCACTCACGACCGTTGACCAGAAAGTCCCATTGACAGTTGTTCTGAACGAGGCTCCCAGCGACACGTCATCACTAGCTGAAGTTCCCTGTGGAACACCCGAGGAATCAAACGAGGTAATGGACGAAAGAATCGTATCCTTGCTCACATCATTATACATCTGAACCAGCCAACCAGATGTAACCGAGGGAATGGGCGTCGCCAAGGTTCCGTTATACTGCCATGTTATCTGCGTAGTGGCAAAAGCGGGCGTCGATACCAAACCCAGTAGGATTACGCTCATTCCGCCAACAACCCATTTGAACGACTTCATTTTGATGCTCCTCTGATGACTTCGGTTTCAGTTTTAGAACTCCAGTTTATTGTATGTCGTACACCTCTGAGGGAATGATGAACCTTATTGCATTGTTGTCAATTAAGAAAACAATCTAACTTTAGTAAGCACGAATATGGAGGAGGGAGTTCCCAAAAGGTCAGTTCAGAGGTCATTAAACGAATTAAGATCATGGCGAACTTGAATCTTCAGGAGAAAACATTGCCCCAGGATGGCCGGATTCAGCTCAATATCGGTGCGGGAGGCAGTAGTCGTTTTTGAGTCAATAGGGTCTATGTAGTCAGCCAATGAAGGATGTCCCTTACAAATGCGCTGTTTTGGTCATTCTTCTTTTCGCTCATTACCACACTTCCAGCAAGAGGTGAACTGTCCCTCCATCATCTCATTGCACTGGGGACACAGCCATGAGGCGTGCGACTCGGAATTGGAGCGCATCCACTCATCTACTGTGGTACGGGCCTTCGAATAGTCCTTGTCCTCCAATATCCAGAGTTCCGGAATACACTCGGTCGCTGGGATATCGCCTTTTCCGATGGAGAGGGACTCGTTCCGAACTATGCAAGTGATGGGTATTTCCTCCAGCATGGATTTCAGCAATTGGAGGACGCCCTCCTCCGCAGGCGTGTTGGCGCTATATATTCGTTTCATAATTTAACATTCCTAGGCGTAAAACTTATTAAGAAAGGTTTCGTTGGCTTCCGCATAAAGTATCTCGCCAACATAGTCCGCCATCTCGATCACCATACGTTCATGATGGCAAACCAGTCCGGAGACCCGGTTGATGGCGCCTGTGGTGGCGTAATTGATACAGGAGCACCAGTTCATACAACGTTCCTTCACTGAGCAGTCCAGACACTCAGGTTCGATGTTGCCTCGATTGGCAACGATGGCGGATTGTTTGACGGCGTCGAATCCTTCGAAAATATTGCCAATTTTCAACTCTTGATTGGTGTCATCGGCAACAATTCGTTCGCAGGGATAAATATTACCGCTGGGCGCAATGGCAATCTCATTATGCCCAAAGCCGCATCGGTCACACGCGGCATAACCTTCCTTGAGTCGAACCCGGATTTTCCCATCAATGATATTGATACGTATAGGAATGCCCTGCCGATACTTCTCAATATAGAAGGATCCGATTTTCTTGCAGGCCTGTTCCCAGGTCAGCAAGGCCGATCCCGGCCATTCAATATAGAAGTTCGGATTGAGCGCAATGTTGTGGATAGAGGATTGTTATTGGTTACACCACATTCCCGGCAGAATCGAATTTGGCGCACATTGGCAATGTAAGCAACAACCCCCACGAATAAATATAGCAAGAAAGTCTTGAAATCAACCATCCCGGCCAAGCCAACGCCAACTGGAATTCCCACACAGATCAACCCCATGACACAGGGATAGAGTTTGCGTTTAAGATGGTAATCCCGGCTTAATTGGAATAGCAGAAGATTGGAGAAGCCAATCGCTGCCACGCCCACGATGAACACAAAAACGCTTATTTCATCTTTGTTAATGAAGTCCATTGTTCATTCACCATGACGGTTATGGTTTGGCGTTATCTACGAATTCCTTGGTGTGTTTGTAATTGCTTTGCCAGGTGGTGTACATCACCCCTTCCACACCCTTAATATCCTGGGCGTCTTTTAGCCAGCCAGCGATCATTTTGGGATCGCCATCATAATATCCCGCCAGAATCTGTTTGTGTCCGAGAGCGGCGAAATGTTCGAGCGATTGACGCCGTGTTTGGGGATCCATCTGCCAACTCACCACGGTCACATCAGCAGGAAGGTCTTCCCAGGTGCCATTCCAGGGCCCATCCCCTTTGACCAGGTAGTAGGGGCCTGTCTTCCGGGCATTATGGGTGGGATCAAACATGTCGGACCATATATAGAGGGGCTTGCCAGGATCGGCGGCTTTAATAATGTCTATGCAATGACGAACATTGTTGCCGAGAATCCGGGCAGGATTTCCGCCTTGTTTTTGGCAGGACTCATCCCAACCCTGGATCCGGATTTCATCATGCATCATCATGTAGCCATCAGGATGAACGGCGTCACGAACCTGTTGGATGTGTTCAGTTAGAATGTCGTATACCTTGGCTTCACTCATACAGCAAGGAACCTGCCCGTCATAAATGATGGTGGCGTGGTAGTAGTTGGCCCGTACATGCTGTCCTTCCTTGAGACTCCCACTGGGAATGAGGCGGATGGCCGGCAAGGGGTGCCAGGAACTGTAATCTCCCGCCCATGGATCCATGCCCATCAGGGGGTCGCGGATAGGCTCAACATCGCGTCCTTCTTGATAAATAATGGATCCATCCTCATTGGAGAGGCGCAGGGGGGTGCCTGGTCGCCGGAGCACGTTCATGAACCCGGCTGGCTCGATGCGCACGTTGTCCCACCAGATCGTGCCGGTCTCCCCGGACCAGGTCCCAAGGTAGAGTTTCACCGTGGATGATTCCAGTGTGTTGAAGGTGAGGTGAATGGTTTTCCAGTCTTGGGTGTGTTCGAATACTGGTGTTTGAAAATTCAGGCACTGCCCTTTTTCTCCCAGAGCCATGATACGGGTATCCTCTGCGACCCAGTTTTGTGTCTTGACGTCGACGGATACATGGTAGTTGTGAAAGGGCTGAAGTTTTAGTGTTTGGCAGACCCGGGCATGCCGGTGTTCTGGCTCGAATTTAGCCACATCCTGCATTCGCAGTGAAGTGTGGCCTTCATGATGGAACTGGGTGTCTTTGAATGAGATTGAGCCGGGCTCATCGACAAAATCCCAGCCGTCAGGTTTGTTCCCATGAAACGATTCAAAACCGCCGTTACGAAAAGGAATCATCTCGTTTGGAACCAGAGCCCCGTTGCGTACGACAAAGCTGGCACCCTGCACGGGCAGGCCTTCTGCCAGATTGGGATCGCGACTGAGAAGGCTGTTGGAATAGCCCATGGGCATGACGCCGGCGATCAGTTCCAGTTTCAGTTGGTGGCAGATGTCATGCATTGTCTGCCAGTTTTTCCGGTATGCGACCGGGACAGAATCCCAACGCATGAACTTGTAATCATTGAAAACCACGCCAGTGTAACCCTCTGCGGCAATACGTTCCAACAAAGCCACGGTTTGGGTCATACGCTCTTCTGGGAGTAATCCTGTTTGCAGGTAAATCCAGCGGTGTGGGAGGGGTGGGGAAGCCTTATCGGGTGATTCGGCGGCGTTCAGGAATAGTGGCATTAATAAAGTAAGCAGAGATAAAATCGCTTTCATAAACAAACATCTTATCCCGCTCGTGGCGAAATTAAAGCATCAAAGCAAAAAAAGACAGGCCGTCCTCTCAAGGGCTCGGCCTGTCTCAGTGGTGGATTCAAGTTACGGAAAATTGATGTCCAGCTGTGCGGTAAATGTATTGGCACCGGCAAGGGCGGGCTTGTCCCACATGTCATATCCGAAGATTACGGATACATTTTTGGAAAAGGCCCAGGCGGCCCCGAAGTTGAGGCCACTGTTGACGTTCCCGCCACCCATGTAGTCGACGGCGATCCACAGCTTGTCGGAGATCTCGCTCAGGGTGCGATCCCATGAGGCGAGGAGGCCATCATTGGAGGCCTTGCCGTCTGTGCCAAGGAGTACGTCCGCGTTCCCTGAATAGTAACCGACAGAAAACCGGCCTAGGGAGGGGAGGGCGCCGAAGGCGGGAATGGTTTGTCCGACTTCGCCGTACACAATATTCTGGTCGGTTCGGGTGGCGCTGTTTTTCTTGGCATCCGTTCCGAAATTAAATCCACCTACCGCGAGGGCAGGTGAGTTCAGTCCGACAGAATTCGTGTAGAACGTTCCTTCCGGCACACCCACCTTGGCATTGAAGTAAAGCGGATGGTCATCATAAGCCGTTCCGTTCACGAGGTAGTCGGCTCCGATTTCCGCCTTTACGATGTCAAATGGGAGCACACCTACGGTCAGTCCGGCATCGAAGATGTTCGGGTCGCGTTGTCCTTCGACAAAGTGACTTTTGTCCGAACCGCGCACATAATTATCCAATCCTAAGTGCCAAATGTCAAACGGCTGAATATCCGTTGAGGGAATCCAGATTTGAGTTGAGGGAGTTGCCATCGCGAGATTTGTGAATCCCGTGAAAAGTATCCCTACTATCATTTTCGTTAATATTTTTTTCATGATGCGCCCATTTTTCTCTCGTTGTGTTGTAATGGTTTTACCTCATTTGGGGGCGGCACTTCGTTGGGGGCCGCCCCCAATGACCCATTATCCGATTGCTTCGCCTCCTGTTTCACCCGTCCGGATGCGGATGCATTCAGGCAGGTCGAGGACAAAAATCTTTCCGTCCCCGACTTCTCCGGTGCGGGCACCCCCTATGATCGCTTCGATAGTCGGATTGACGAAAGCGTCGTTCACCGCAATCTCGAGTTTCACCTTTTTCAATAGGGTGCCGGCTTCCTTATGACTCCGGTAGACCTGGGCGATGCCGCCTTGGCGTCCGCGTCCCATGACGCTGGTCACAGTGACCAGGTGGATTTTCTCGTCGGTTAGCCGTTCCAGGACTTCATCCATCCGGTCGGGTTGAATAATAGCGATGATGTATTTCATGGTTTATTTTTCCTCAATTTTGTCAAACATGTTTTGTTTATCGGTTTCTGCTTAATCGAGCATGGTGTACCCGGTTTCGCGATGGTCCGTCAGATCCAGACCGATCCGTTCGGATTGTTCTGTTGCCCGCAGGCCGATCACCTTGTCCACTAGTTTCAGCAGGACGAAGCTGAGCACACCGGAGTAAACCACGGTGATTACCACCGCCTTGAGTTGGATAATGAATTGAGCAGGGTTCCCGTAGAACAAGCCATTCGCACCCGCGCTGTTAACGGTGGTGGTGGCCCATAATCCCGTGGCTAGTGCGCCCCAGATCCCGCCCACGCAGTGCACGCCGAAGGCATCCAGCGCGTCATCATATCCAAGCTTCTCCTTCACGAAGCTGACGAACAGGTAACAGATGACTCCTGCACCCACACCGATCCCGATGGCACCGCCAACATTGACGAAGCCCGCGGCCGGGGTGATGGCGACCAGTCCGGCGACTGCGCCGGAGATGAGTCCCAGTACCGTCATGCGTCGGTTGAACGTTATATCCATGATCGCCCAGGCCAGTCCGGCAACAGCCGAAGCCACATGGGTCACCACAAAGGCATTGGCCGCCAACCCGTTGGCGCCCAGGGCGCTCCCGGCATTGAAGCCATACCACCCGAACCACAACAGGGCTGCGCCCATTACAGCAAACGGCAGGTTATGCGGCGGAGAAAGCTTGTGGGGATAACCCAGGCGCCGTCCCAGTACCAGAGCTGCAACCAGAGCCGCCACACCTGCGTTGATGTGAACTACTGTACCGCCGGCAAAATCCAGCGCACCCATCTTGCGCACGAAACCTCCCATGCCCCAGACCCAGTGACACACAGGGTCATAAACGATGGTGGACCAGAGCAGCATGAATACCACAAACGCCGAGAACTTCATGCGTTCGGCGAAAGCACCGATGATCAGGCCGGGGGTAATCACGGCAAACATCATTTGGAAGATCATGAAGGCTTGGTGTGGAATGGTGCCGGCATAGTCGGCATTGGGTTCCAGTCCCACGTTCTTCAAAAAGGCCCAATCCAGATTACCGATGAGTCCTTTAATATCAGGCCCGAAAGACAGGCTGTATCCAAAGATTACCCATTGCAAACTCACTGCGCACATCAGGAAAAAACACTGCATGAGAATGGAGAGCACATTTTTTTTCCGGACCAATCCCCCGTAGAATAAGGCGAGCCCCGGGATGGTCATCAGCATAACCAAGGCGGTACTGACCAGCACCCAGGCCGTGTCTCCTGTATTTACAGCCGCCGCGGCCGCCGGAGTGGTGGCAACAGCGGTTGTTACTGAGGTGGCGGCTTCTTCCGCCAGAGCGGGCAGTGCACCCGCCAGTGTTATTGCTATTCCCATCAGACCTGTAATCCATCCTGACCTTTTCACGTATCTTCCTCTTTCTTCTTTAGTATTGTTGTTTCAATGTCGCAAATCGTTGCCCCATTTTCTAATACCACAATCTGTGCCAAGTGGCGGGGTAGTGCCTTTTGATATTGATGTAATATTTTTGATATCAACAACATAGGTTGATTTATAAAAAATACAAAGGGGTCTGTTGTTGGTGGTATAAATACAATATTGTATTTAAAATTGATGCAATTACATATTTGTCGCTTAGCATTGACGGGGCGTTGATTGCTTTGCTTGTCCGGCGGCATGGTGAGAGATGGTGACTGCCATGATGGTGTATCTGCCAGTGGCGTGGACTGGCTGACCGTGGCTTTTATTATCCGTGGCTTGAAGGAATTTGGCGAACCGATTCAGAGGGTAGGGATTGCATTCCATGCATTGACATGAAGGGGCATCATGCTCATAATGATCCCCTATTTCTCGAGTTTTCCATCTCTTTAATGAAAGGACTCTATTTCTGACATGCATCCGAAAATTAATCATTTGATCCAGTTACAGGAACTTTCTTTAATTCGAGCTGAACAGAAAGCTCATCGTGGTGGGCATCGGTTGGATGAACTTACGGCAGCGATTAATGACCTGACGGCCCAACTCTCTCCGGAGATTCAAGCTTTAGTGCAGCGTATGCAGAAGCGGGACTCTATTATTATTGCACCGATGACCAATGGGACATGTAATGCCTGTGGCATGCGTTTGCCGACCAGTCATGTGCAGCAGGTGAAGGTGTCGGATCAGTTGCAGGTGTGTCCCATCTGTACCCGTTTGTTGTATTTCCAGGACGGTTTGCCGCGGAATGTTGGTAAAGCGGCCAAACACACCGAGCCGCGCAAAGTCGGTGTGGCCCGTTTCTCCTCGCCAGCACTGATGATTCCCCGTTTGGCGGCTTCGACGCGTGACGAGGCGATCCGTGAGCTTGCGCAAAAAATGCAGGAAGTGGGCGTGGTCGATGCCGCGGACAAACTGGTCGAGGCGGCGCTTAAACGTGAATCCATTGTCAGTACGGCTCTGGAACATTCTTTGGCGTTTCCGCATGTCCGCGGCGTTGAAGGTGGTGGACTTACCTTGGGCTTGGGCGTCAGTTCCAAAGGCATCAAATTTGATGAAAACGACAAAGGTCTGACGAAGATCATCTTTTTTATGGTGATTCCTACAGCCGCCAGCGCATTTTATCTCAAATTGCTGGCGGGATTGGCGGAAACATTTGCGGATCCCGATGCGCGCAAAGCCCTGAGTGCCGAGGAAAGCCCCGAAAAGCTTTGGAAAGCGCTGATTAAGTTGACCAAGAAAACGATTCAGTAAGCTTTTCCTGTGTATGGCTAACATTAAGATTGTGTTGGTGGGGCCCTTGTATGGCGGGAATGTGGGGTCGGTTTGTCGGGCCATGGCCAACACGGGGCTATCGGAGTTGACACTGGTATCGCCTGCGGCTACCCTTGATTATAATGAGGCCAAGATGATGGCCGTGGCGGCGGGTGACATCCTGGAGCATCGAGGTGAGGTTGCGACCCTGGATGAGGCCGTGGGCGACTGCGGTTTGGTGATGGGAACAACCGTGCGGCCCGGTCTCTACCGGCAACATGTGAAAACGCCGCGGGAATGGGCACCCGATATTCTGGCCTCTGCTTCGGTCAAAAAAGTGGCCTTGGTTTTTGGTCGCGAGAACTGGGGGTTGACGAATGAGGAGCTGGCCATATGTACCAACCTCATTCAGATTCCAACAGCGCCCGAGTATTCCTCCCTCAATCTTTCTCAAGCCGTACTCATTTGCTGTTACGAGTTGTATGTTGCTTCCGGTACGTTTGAACCCCCGATTGAAAAATCGCCGGAATGTTCCACCAGAACGCGTGAACACATGTTCAGAATGTGGCACGATATGCTGATGGAAGTGGGGTTCATGAATGAGCAGAAAGCCGGGCACATGATGTTGGGGGTGCGCCGGATTTTCTCAAGGTCGCCCCTGACCACCGATGATGTGAACATCCTCATGGGCATTGCGCGGCAGACCCTCTGGAAGGCGCGGCAAGGGGACGGGAGCAATCCTGCTGGATCACTCGACCATGAGTGAGATCTCTCTTAAGGCACCCTCTTTAACCACCGGCTCAGTTTGGAAAGTCCTGCTGGGGCTGGCTTGGCCGATGTTTGTCAGCACGACGCTTCAGAATCTACAGACTGTCATAGGTCTGTTTTGGGTAGGCCGGTTGGGGTCTGATTCCGTAGCGGCGCTGGCGATGAGTGGCACCCTTCTTATGATGCTATTTCCCGTGGTCATGGGCTTGTCCACCGGCACGATCGCGATTGTTTCGCGGAGTGTGGGGTCAGGGAATCCTGCGGAGGCGGCTGAGGTGGGCGGGCATTCTCTGCTCGCAGCTTTAATCTGCGGAGTGATCGCCGGTGTGGCGGGGTGGTATTGGGCAGGGGACATGTGTCGCTGGCAGGGCGCAACTGGCGAAGTGGCTCGACTGGGCACTCAGTATCTGGAGATTTCATTTCTAGGTTGTTTCACGGTATTTATTCTTTTCATCGGCAATAGCATTCTTCAGGCCTCAGGGAATACGGTGATCCCCATGTATGCCATGGTGCTGGCCACGGTGCTCAATCTGATTCTGGATCCCATTTTTATTTTTGGATTGCTGGGAATTCCGCGGATGGGTGTGGAGGGGGCTGCGTTGGCTATGGTGCTGGCCCAAACGGTGGCCGTGGTCGTGGTGTTATATGCTCTGTTTCGCGGCAAAAGCGGTGTCAAGGTGGGCTTGGCCGTCTGGCGATTAAGGTTCGAGCCAATCTGGCGCATTATGAAAGTCGGCATTCCCAGTTCGGGACAGATGTTATCCCGCAGTCTGATGAGTGTGGCTTTGATGTGGATTGTGGCCAAGTACGGGACCGTGGCCGTGGCGGCCTACGGAATTGGCGCCCGTTTCCACATGATGGCGTTGATGCCAGCCTTTGTGCTCGGGAACGCGGCGGGAGCGATTGTGGGGCAGAATCTGGGCGCTGGCCATCCGGATCGCGCCCAGCGGGTGGCGTGGTTGGCTACCGGATTAGACGCGATGATTATGTTTGTACTGGCGGTCGGGCTTACTGTTTTTGCTGCCCCGCTGATCCGGTTATTTGACGCTTCGCCCGAGGTGGTGCAGGTGGGGGCCAGTTACCTGCGGATTACTTCGTTTTTCCATATTTTAGCGGCGCTTTCCATTGTGTTGGGGCGTGCGTTGCAAGGAGCAGGGGATACCATCGCCCCGATGGTGGCAACGATCGTGGGGCTGTGGGGAGTGCAGATCCCTCTGGCCCTTTTTCTGGCGCATCATATGGCGTCGCCGACGGATGGAATCTGGTGGTCCGTTGGTATTGCGATTCTGGTCAATGGGGCCATGGTGACAGTCTGGTTTATGACCGGCCGTTGGAAACATAAACGAGTATAATCTTTGGCAATTCTATCCAGCAACCGTGTGTATGAGAGTGGTAAATAACAGAAGCAGAAGAGGAAATAATGAGCTCTACACCTTCAAAGATCGTAAATGTTTCGCAACTTCCCCAACCCATTTTAGCCGGTCATCCGCAGTGGGTTGAGTTATACCGTTTCGCCTGGGGCTTGGCTGCCACACATATCCGAAAAAGCCGCGGACGGCATCATATGGATGCGGCCTGGAATCCTGCGCATAATTATCAGTGGGTCTGGGATACCTGTTTTATGGCGCTCTACTGCCGTTATGGGGGCGGGGAATATCCCGGTGTGAATAGCCTGGATAATTTCTACGACCTTCAGCGGGAGGATGGCTATATTGCGATGACCTACGACATGGACACGGGCGAGGAGCCATGGCCGGATCGGATTAATCCGCCGCTTTTTGCCTGGGTAGAATGGGAACATTATCGTATGACCGGTGATGCTTCCCGATTGGCCCGGGTTGTGGTGTCGATTGAGAAATTGATGGGCTGGATTGATGCCCATCGACGCAACCGTCCCCACCGGAGAATGAAGGCGACGGACAGTCCGCCGGATGGACAGGGAGAATCTCAAGATTTGTATAGCCTCTATTATTTTGAGGATGGAGGCTCCTCCGGTATGGATAATTCACCGCGTACTCCCCGGCTCAGGGAGGCAGGGCAGATGTTCGACTGGGTTGATCTCTCTTGTCAGATGGCGCTTTCCTTCCGCATGTTGGGATGTATGCATGAGGTCCTGGCTAATCTGGAAAAAGCGGAATATTGGAAAAAACGGGCGCGTGAACTCGGTGAACTGATCAACGCGGAACTTTGGGCGGAGCGAACCCGGTTCTATCATGACCGGTGTATTCCCAAAAACTTCTCAGGCCACAAAACCGTGGCCGGTTTCTGGCTTATTTTGGCGGGGATCTGTCCTCCCGAGCGATTGGATGCCCTCGTTGAGCACCTGCTGGACAAGCGCGAATTTAACCGTCCCACACCCGTTCCGGCACTGTCGGCTGATGATGTGAATTATTCCGAACAGGGGAGGTACTGGCTGGGGGGTGTCTGGGCGCCCACCAATTATATGGTTACCCGCGGCCTGATGTTGGCGGGCCGGGGTGACATGGCTCATGATATTGCCTGCCGATATCTTGGCGTATTGGCGCAAACCTTTGCCTCCGTTGAACCGCACACCCTTTGGGAGGCTTACGCTCCTGAAGCCAATATGCCGGCAAACGCTCCCTATTTGGATGAGCTCGTGAAACCGGATTTTGTCGGTTGGACGGGGATTGGACCGATCGCCATGCTGATTGAGAACGTGATAGGCTTGGATATTTGTTCGCCAGAAAGGCTCATCATCTGGGATATCCGTTTGACTGAACAGCACGGGGTGCGAAACCTTAGTATCGGCGAAGGGAAGGCCGACTTTGTATGTTCCGCCCGCAGTGATGCTCAGTCGCCGGCGACGCTGGAAATCCGTTCGACGGTCGCGTGGACCGCTATTCTGCGCCGCGGAACGGTTGAGAAGCGCATCACGCTCATGCCGGGGAAAACAGAAACGGTCGTGGTGTAAGACGGATAATGATTTCTGTTTTTTGCGTTTAGGATTTCACAATTATTATTGACGTGAGATTTTTCCCCCGTAGAGTATATAACCTTTCAACAGCCAAAAGGCTTCATTTAAGGAGAAAACCATGATTGTATCGACGAAACAGTTATTCAAGCACGCCTATGGCAAATATGCCATTGGTGCTTACAATATCAATAATCTGGAACAGACGATGGGCTTGTTCAATGGCAACATTGATAGCAAGGCACCCTTTATCATCCAGTTGTCCAAGGGGGCACGGGATTACACCAATAAGGCCATGTTGGAAGCCATGATCCGCGCCGCGGACGAAATCTTCCCGACGGCGATTTTTGCCGTGCATCTGGATCACGGTGACGAGGCAACCTGTATGGACTGCATCAAGAGCGGGTTCTACAGCTCGGTCATGATCGACGCCAGTGCGGAACCGTTTGCGAAGAATATTGAGATCACTAAGCGCGTGGTGGATGCGGCGCATGCCAAGGGTATTTCAGTCGAAGCCGAACTCGGCAAACTGGGAGGCGTGGAAGAGCACGTTTCTGTGGCCGAGGCCGATGCCAAGCTGACGAATCCCGCCCAGGCGGAAGAGTTTGTCAAGAAGAGCGGTTGCGACAGTCTGGCCTGTGCCATTGGTACCAGCCACGGCGCGTTCAAGTTTAGCGGTTCGCAGGGCCTGCACTTCGACGTATTGTCGGAGATCCAGAAGCGCCTGCCCGGTTTCCCTCTCGTCATGCACGGTTCCAGTTCGGTGCCACAGGACGAAGTCGCCCGCATCAACGCCGCCGGTGGCCAGATCAGTGGCGCCAAGGGTGTCAACGCGGATGAGTTCAAGCGTGCCGCCCAGTTGGGTGTGACCAAGATTAACATTGATACGGATGGCCGGTTGGTCTGGTGCCGTGTGCATCGTGAATCTTTCAAGACGGATCCCAAGAACTTCGACCTTCGACCTCCGGGCAAGATCTTCATGAAGGAATACGCGAAGTTCATTGCGGCGAAGAACGAGAAGCTTGGCAGCGCCGGGCAGCTTGATGAAATTCGCAAGTTAGTGAAGTAAGCGATCAGCGTTGATCTAAGGCGTCCGGCTGAAAACGGACGCCTTTTTTATTTCAGCATATATCATGTTGACATGATCTTTCGATTTAAGTAGTAATAAATACATGGATATTGCAGCGGAGAATACTGACCATCCAAATGATCCGGTGGGGGTGGATATCGGGTTACGGATCAAGGCGTTACGTCGAGTTAGTCATCTTACCCAGGCAGAGTTGGCACGCCGGATTGGCATTCGGACTGGGCCTATGAATGCCCTTGAAAAGGGGCACCACATCCCTTCGGGGCGGGTGTTATTCCGTTTAGCCGAAGTCTTAGAGACCAGTGTGGATTCGCTGCTTGGTGTGGGGCAGCCGCGTGGGTCGGACGGGGGATCTGCGGGAATGCCGCTTTATGTGGCGGAATCGACAGAGTACGGGGTTACTCAACAGGGTGCGCCATGGCCCATGGCGGTGATGGCTTCTTTACCTGACGATACGGCATTGGATAAAGCTGGTCGGGCGATGGTGGATCAGGTCATGCAATCCTTTCTGGCGCTGGAAGATTTATGTGGGGCACAGAAGCGGGCGCACATTCCGCTCTATGTTCCCTTTTCACGTACTGTGGAAGGTGTGGAGATGTGGGTTCAGCAGGTTCGGCAGGTGCTGGGGATAGGGCAGGCGGTGATTTTTGATTATCTCGAACTGCTCGAGAATGCCGGATTACGGGTGGTGTTCTGTCCCTTGCCCGACAAAATTCAAAGTGTGGCCTTTTACGATGCCCGGAATGCCAATGCCTTTTTGATTGTGCGGCATGGGTTGAACGTAGAGCGACAATTATTTGAGCTCATTAAGCGGCTAGGCTCCATTTACATGTTCACGCGGAGGGTTTACGGACAGTTGCCCGCCAATGAGGCAGGGGCGTTGGACGACCTGCATGTGGCGCGTCAGTTTGCGGCCTTATTTCTGATGCCGGCGTCAGCGGTACGGGCCAGTGTGATTCAACTCGGGGTCAAACCCGATGGATGGAATTATGACTTGTTATTGCGGCTCAAGCACCGGTTCGGGGTGTCGGCGCAGGCCTTTCTGATGCGATTAGGTGAGTTAACCCTGATCAACAAGAGGGGCGCTGAGGAATTACGCAAGAAAATCGAGGACCACTATCAGCAAACGGCGTATGGCGAACCCGATGCGACCCGCCGGGTATTATCGCCCAACGGCCGGCTGGGCGATCTGCTGTTGATTGCATCACGTAACCCCGAGATGGCGGAAGAGGCGAGGGAGATTGGGGAGTGCCTGCGGCAATATGAGATATGAAATATTAATATTTAAGATAAAGTTAGGCAAATAATGAAATGCTACGCACACAGTAAAGAGGGGCGGCCAGTTGAGGAGTGGCAGGAATTGGATGAGCATGGTAACGCGAGTGATTATATCGCCCATAAGCACCAACCCCTTCGGGCTCATCTAACAGGGGTTGCTGAGCTGAGTCGTCGGAACGCCGCAAAGATAGACTGCGCTGACTATGGAGAAATCCTGGGGTTATTGCATGATCTCGGTAAGTACAGTTCGGTATTTCAAGCCTACATAAAATCAGCCACAGGATTACTTGACCCCGATACAGATGAAGAATTTGTCGATTCGGATAGGCTTAGAGGGAAGATTGACCATTCAACTGCCGGGGCTCAGATATTTTTTGAGAAGTTTTCATCAGGTACGCCGCTGGAAAAAATACTGGCACAAATTCTTACGCTCTGCTTGGTATCTCATCATTCAGGTCTCATCGATTGCCTGACCTCCGGTTCGCAGGGAACAACGGACGTATTTTCCAAAAGAATTGGGAAGGCGGATGAGAAAACTCATTTTTCGGAAATCCGTTCAAAAGCTGAGGTTTTGAATAGGATAAATCAGATTATGGTTGGGGATGGCCTTGCCAGGTCGCTAGAATCAAGTTTGAAAAAAATAATTGAGAAACTTCCAGAGAAAAATCAGTTGTCAACTGTTTTCCAATTCCACATGGGACTTCTTGTCCGATTTTTCTTTAGTTGCCTTATTGATGCCGACCGGCAGGACACTGCTGATTCTGAGAAACCTATAATTGCACACGGGCGTCAAAAAGGCGTCTATTTACCGTGGGATGAACTTATCGGGCGATTGGAATGCAAGCTCGATAAATTCGGATCTCCTAAGTCAAGTATTGACCGTATAAGGGCAGATATCGCGAAGCATTGTTTGGACGCAGCGCAGCGATCTAAAGGAATATTTTCGCTGACAGTACCGACAGGCGGCGGCAAAACTCTTGCAAGTCTACGGTTTGCTCTTGCCCATGCTAAGGAGCATAAACTTGACCGCATCATATACGTAATCCCCTTCACCTCAATTATTGAGCAAAATGCCAATGTTGTGAGGGAAACTCTTGAAGTAAACGAATCAGAAAAAGGGCGAATTGTTCTAGAGTATCATTCTAATATTGGGTCCGAAAAGCAAAGTTGGAAGGAAAAACTGCTGGCAGAAAACTGGGATGTCCCGATTGTTTACACGACAATGGTGCAGTTTCTTGAAACCCTTTTCGGCTCAGGAACCCGCGGAGCCCGTCGGATGCACCAAATGGCAAAAACCGTCATTATATTTGATGAGATTCAGACATTGCCGGTACGGTGTGTTCACATGTTCTGCAATGCCATTAATTTTCTTGTCAATCAGTGTGGCAGTAGCGTGGTTCTTTGCTCGGCAACACAACCACTTCTAGGGGAGGTCGATAAACTCAAGGGGAGTCTTATACTTGCTGCAGAAAATGAAATAATGCCTACCGTACAGAAACTTTTCGCTGATCTGAAGCGGGTTGATGTCTCTGACTGCAGGAAACCTTGCGGATGGAGCGATGACGAAATTGTTCAGCTCGCAGAAAAAGAGATGGAAAACACGGGAAGTTGCCTGGTTATTGTTAATATGAAGCGATCTGCGCGATCACTTTATGTAAAGGGCGCAATAAATAGTGAGGCAAAATGTTTTCATTTAAGTACAGGAATGTGCCCAGCTCATCGTAAGGATGTGTTGAAAACAGTTCGGGGGCGACTAGATAACAATCTGCCGACGCTTTGTGTTAGTACGCAACTCATTGAAGCGGGGGTTGATATTGATTTTGGATCTGTCATTCGTTTTACAGCCGGCCTCGATTCAATCGCACAGGCTGCTGGTCGGTGTAACCGTAACAGAAAACGGGAGACCGGCCGAGTATATATTGTAAATCCTGCTGAAGAGAATATCGACTGCTTGAAAGATATCGCGGTTGGAAAAGAAAAGACTGAGCGGGTGTTGAATGATTTCAAGGACAACCCTGAAAAATATCAAGGGGATCGAATAGGCCCTTCCTTGTTAGCGTGGTATTACCAGAACTACTTTTTCGGCAGAAAAGGTGAGATGGATTATTCGGTATCGCCACAGGAGCATGGGCGGAGTGACTCTTTGCTTAGTCTGTTGTCAAATAATGCTAGCGCCGTACAGGAGTATCGACGCGGACATCAAGGAAAATCCCCTGACATATTTCTTCGTCAGTCCTTTATGACTGCTGGCAATTTATTCAAGTCCATTGATGCACCGACCCAAAGTGTCATTGTTCAGTTTGGTGATGAGGGGAAAGAATTGGTTGGTCAACTCTGCTCCGCATTTGAGGTTGAGAAACAGTACGATCTTCTGCGCCGGGCTCAGCAATTTTCGGTAAATCTTTTCTCTCATGAGTTCAAGAAACTCAGTAAACAGGGTGCGCTCCATCCAGTGCAGGCTGAAACGGAAATATTCTATCTTGATAATAAGTACTACAGTGAAAGATTCGGAATATCCATGGAGCCAATAAACAGCGAGGAGTTCTTAAATGCATGAAACCTTAAAAAATAGCATTGAATTCAAATTGTGGGGTCGATTTGCTCTCTTTACTGATCCATTGACAAAGGTCGGTGGCGAGAAATGCTCTTATCACATTCCGACCTACGAGGCACTGAAAGGGGTATGTAAATCGATCTATTGGAAACCAACTATAATTTGGGTAGTGGATGAAGTAAGGGTGATGAAGCGAATCCGCACGCAGACGAAAGGAACAAAGTTGCACAAGTTTGAATCAGTACAGCCTGATTTATCGATCTACACATTCCTTTCAGATGTTGAATACCAGACCCGTGCACATTTTGAGTGGAATGAGAATCAGGCCAAACTTGCGGATGACCGTATTGATGGCAAACATTATGCGATTGTCAGAAGGATGCTTGAACGTGGTGGACGGCAAGATGTGTTTCTTGGCACACGTGACTGCCAGGGTTATGTGGAACCATGTGAATTTGGAGAAGGGGATGGTGCTTATGATGCGGATGATGAAATCGGTTACAGTCTGATGTTTCATGGTTTCGATTATCCCGATGAAACAGGGAAGAATGAACTGATCGCCCGTTTTTGGCGTCCGACCATGCGAAAAGGGGTGATTCGATTCGACTGTCCCGATGCTTGCCCTGAAAATCTAAGGAAGTATGTTCGTCAGATGACTCCCAAACAGTTTGGCAGAGGTGACAATGTGAAAGGTGTGGAGATTGAAGCAGAGGAAATGGGGGTGGCTGAATGAGTTGGATTCAGAAACTTTATGAAACATACAATGCGTGTCAGGGAAATTCTTCCATTCGTGATTCTGATAAACTTTGTCCTGTTGGGTATTCCATTCAAAATTCGCACATTGAAATTGTGATTGATGGTAATGGCAACTTTCGACGTGCTTCGTTAGTCCAAAAAGAAAACAATCCCAAAACTTTGATCCCGGTAACAGAAAGTTCAGCTGGAAGAACGAGCGGTGAAGAACCTCATCCGTTGTGCGACTCTTTGCAATATTGTGCTGGCGATTATGCGCAATTCGGTGGAAAGAGAAAATCCTATTTTGATAGTTACTTCAAGCAACTTAGGTCATGGGCAGAATCGGAGTTCAGTCACCCAAAGGTAGTAGCTATATGCTCTTACGTAAGTAAAATGACTGTTATTAAGGATTTGTTTGAGCACGGACTTCTGGCGGTTGTAGATGGTGTTCTGATCGTCGAATCAAAAGATGTTGTAAGGGCAGAATCATATCCGATCATGAAGTTGCTCACAGCTGACCTTAACGGGGATAAAGATCAGGCGAAAGTCTTTATTCGGTGGTCAGTTGAAAGTCCAGGAACAGTTTGTACGCATACTTGGGAGGATAAAACGCTATTTGAATCATGGCGAAATTATTTAGACTCTTTTGAGTCAAAAATTGGATTTTGCTATGTGACAGGTGAGCGAACTGGACTCTCACAAAAACACCCGGCGAAGTTACGTAGTGGAAAGGATGGGGCTAAACTCATTTCGTCGAATGACAATTCAGGTTATACGTTTCTGGGGAGATTTACGCGGGCAGAAGAAGTGGCCGGTGTATCCTCAGAAGTTACTCAAAAAGCACACAGTGCATTGCGGTGGCTGATTGGGCGGAATCAAGCCTTTCGGAACGGTGATCAAGTAATTGTCACTTGGGCTATAAAAGGCCATGATATTCCAGACCTTTGGTCAAATTCCCTTAATCTGTTTGGCAATATTGATAACTCAACAGAACTTGCATCCAATGCCATTGGAGATGTTGGGCAATCTTTTGCGAGTCGGCTTAATAGGTATATTGCTGGCTATAAATCAAGAATAAGCGATGCTGATAACATTGTTGTCATAGGGCTTGATTCAGCAACTCCTGGGCGTATGGCTATCACGTACTATCGGGAGTTGACGGGTTCTGAGTTCTTGCGGCGTATAGAACGCTGGCATCTTGATTTTGCGTGGCATCAAAATTATGGGCAACATTTGTATTTTGTCGGGGCTCCAGCGCCACGTGATATAACTTGGGCCGCATATTGTGCAAAGCTCGGGTCGACAATGGCCGATGTGGATAAAAAACTATTAACCGCAACTGTCGAACGAATATTGCCCTGCATTGTTGATGGCACTCAAGTTCCGACAGACCTGACAAGATCTGCCGTTCACCGTGCGTCAAATCGAAATGGTCTTGACTCATGGGAGTGGGAAAAGTGTTTAGGAATTGCTTGTTCATTGTACAAGGGAACCAATAAGGAAAGGGAATACAAAATGGATCTTGAAGAAGAGCGTAAGTCAAGGGATTACCTATATGGTCGGCTTCTTGCTGTGGCAGAGCAAGTTGAATTTATGGCACTGTTTTATGCCAAAGAAAAACGGGAAACAACAGCTGCTCGGCTTATGCAACGTTTTGCTGACCGGCCATATTCAACTTGGCGAACCATTGAAACGGCATTAGTGCCCTATATGACCCGTATTCATTCACGAACCCCGAGCCTTCTTAAAGGATATAAGGAGCTTCTTGATGAAATACATTCCATGTTCATTTCCTCTGAATGTTTTACAGACGATAAACGGCTCACAGGGGAGTATCTCTTAGGTTACCATTGTCAGAGAAAATGGTTGCGTGAGCGCAAGAGGGAGGACGGTAAGTGGGTTCTCAGGGAGCCAGACGATTCTGGAATCCCCGTATCCGAGATCGAAGAATAATTACCAATAATTCAAAACCAAAGGAGAATAAAGTCATGAATAAACTGAGCAAGAAAGTCGATTTTGCAATCATTATGAGTGTTAGGAACGCCAATCCCAATGGTGATCCGCTTAACGGTAATCGTCCCCGCACCGATTATGAAGGGCTGGGAGAAATAACGGATGTTTGTTTAAAGCGTAAAATTCGAGATCGGTTAGTTGAGCGTTTTATGACATTGCCGGAATCGGAGAAGAGCGGACAAGCCGTTTTCGTGCAATCGGATGACCGAAAATGCGATGATGCAAAAAGTTTAAAATCCAGGGCGGAGGCAGCTCTTGGTAAAGAACTTGGAGGAGCCAATACAGCAAAGAAAGCCTGTGAGACATGGCTTGATGTTCGGGCATTTGGTCAGCTCTTCGCATTCAAGTCTGATAAGAAAAAGAAGGGAGCTGAAAATGAGGGAGATACTGGAGTGTCAATTGGCATCCGAGGTCCAGTAACTATTCATTCAGCCTTTAGCATTGATCCAGTTAGCGTATCCAGCACTCAGATTACCAAAAGTGTCAATGCTGAGGACACTAAGGATGGGAAGCGTGGTTCCGATACGATGGGAATGAAACACCGTGTTGATAAGAGCATCTATGTCACTTTTGGGAGTATGAATCCTCAGTTAGCTGAGAAGACTCAGTTTAGTGACAAAGATGCTGCGGTAATCAAGGCTGTGTTGCCTAGGTTGTTTGAAAATGATGCTTCATCGGCTCGTCCTGAAGGGAGTATGAGCGTTCTTAAGGTGATTTGGTGGCAGCATAATTGTGCCGCTGGGCAGGTGTCTTCAGCCAAGGTTCATGGTTCTGTGAGTGTGAAGAATGATGGAAGTTTCATATTTAGATCTGAGAGCTTGACTGTCGAGGAAGACGGAACCATCAGAGTTGGCGAGACCGAGCTAAAGCCTGAAATTATTGATGGGTTTTAAAATCAGTATGTCATGCCCTGTCGATATCGTTGATATGATGTTACTGGTAGGGAGTCTCTATCACAAAATGTTTGTCAAATGTCTTTGAGGGAAAACCAATGACAACAAAGGAACCAATCGTTCCGGCGGCCCCGATGGCTGTCTTTATGGGAAAGCAGGTGTGGCGAATCATTCACGACAATGAATGGTGGTTTTCTGTCGTGGATGTGGTGGCCGCGCTTACGGATAGCCCTGATGCTGGGGTACTGGAGAAAGTTTAAACCACGGTTGAAGGAAGAGGGGAGTGAAGTCGTGACGTTTTGTCACGGGTTGAATTTGCCCGCTGCAGATGATAGGCAGCGCGAAATTAAAGACGTTTATGCCGCGGGCCTTTAAAAAGCGATAAAAGATTGAAGATTTGATGTATTCCGAAGACGAATTGCTGGCTCTCTCTGCTCTTCAGCACCTGCTGTTCTGCGAACGGCAGTGTGCTTTGATTCACATTGAGCATGTTTGGGAGGAGAACCGGCTGACGGTAGAAGGCAAGAACATGCATGAGCGTGTCCATGACCAGACTTCTGAAAGTCGGCCAGGTATTCGTATTGCCCGTGGTCTTCGTCTTCGCTCCCTCCAGCTTGGCCTCGTCGGTATGGCGGATGTCGTTGAGTTTCACTCTGATCTGAAATCTCATATTTCGCCCCCCACGCGGGGGCGTGGATTGAAACGAGAGATGGTCATCAGCATGGAACCGGGGGCAAAGTCGCCCCCCACGCGGGGGCGTGGATTGAAACCTCACTCGATCCGTTACGGTCCATGTACGCTTGGTCGCCCCCCACGCGGGGGCGTGGATTGAAACTCCCACGCTCGATAACAGCCACCACTGCCACCGGGTCGCCCCCCACGCGGGGGCGTGGATTGAAACAATCGCATTGGTTTGGGATGATTGTGAACGGGATGTCGCCCCCCACGCGGGGGCGTGGATTGAAACAGGTTTGACGACCGGGGCCGGTGCGGGCACTGCGTCGCCCCCCACGCGGGGGCGTGGATTGAAACGCCGGTGGCGGAGTTGTAAAGGTCGAGATAGAAGTCGCCCCCCACGCGGGGGCGTGGATTGAAACATTTTGTCTGTTCGTTGCTGGATTTTGTAGGGAGTCGCCCCCCACGCGGGGGCGTGGATTGAAACAGGTTTTGCATGCAGCCCAGCAGTATGTTTCTCCCGTCGCCCCCCACGCGGGGGCGTGGATTGAAACGTTGTTCGTCGTGATAGGAATTTGGATCGTTCTGAGTCGCCCCCCACGCGGGGGCGTGGATTGAAACTTCCGGTGCATCCGTTTTCCAGCATGATTCAGGGTCGCCCCCCACGCGGGGGCGTGGATTGAAACACGGCCCGCGGCGTAGCTGCCATGTGGCCCGCAGGTCGCCCCCCACGCGGGGGCGTGGATTGAAACATAGATGGAGATCGAGTCGGTGAAGTAACATGGAGTCGCCCCCCACGCGGGGGCGTGGATTGAAACTTCGGGATCCAGGCGGCCGCCCCCATGAAGATGTCGCCCCCCACGCGGGGGCGTGGATTGAAACCTCATATTGTTCAGCATCACCAGTATGATAAGGGTCGCCCCCCACGCGGGGGCGTGGATTGAAACAACCCCAATATGACGTTTTTAGACAACACAGGGTCGCCCCCCACGCGGGGGCGTGGATTGAAACACCATTAGGCAGGTAATGACCTTCATACCAACCGTCGCCCCCCACGCGGGGGCGTGGATTGAAACGATCAGTGTCGCGTCGAATTCCCACACGTCAAAGTCGCCCCCCACGCGGGGGCGTGGATTGAAACCAGCTCACGGGAGCGGGAGCGCATGACCGCAAGGTCGCCCCCCACGCGGGGGCGTGGATTGAAACCCAATCATAATCATGAAATCCCCAATCAGCAAAGTCGCCCCCCACGCGGGGGCGTGGATTGAAACTTAAGGCCGGCCTGGATGATGTTCAGGCGCTCGTGTCGCCCCCCACGCGGGGGCGTGGATTGAAACTTGTTAACGAAGGCACGGGTGATGGCCGCTACATGTCGCCCCCCACGCGGGGGCGTGGATTGAAACACTCTATGCCCAGATGGCGGGGCGTGCACTGCGTGTCGCCCCCCACGCGGGGGCGTGGATTGAAACCTTCCGGATCTCCGTGACAGTGCCCCGGTCGTAGTCGCCCCCCACGCGGGGGCGTGGATTGAAACCCGACAACTGCACCGCCCGATAAAACCCGCCAGCGTCGCCCCCCACGCGGGGGCGTGGATTGAAACGTTGTATTCACTCGGATTAATCGGAAATGATCCCGGTCGCCCCCCACGCGGGGGCGTGGATTGAAACATTCTTAACCGCGTCCATGGCATCAAGCACGGATGTCGCCCCCCACGCGGGGGCGTGGATTGAAACGACGATCAATAGTAATTTCACGGTGCTATCAAGTCGCCCCCCACGCGGGGGCGTGGATTGAAACAGAATGCCGGGCGCATGATTGCAGAGCGGCAGCTGTCGCCCCCCACGCGGGGGCGTGGATTGAAACATCAAGTTGGTGGTCATCGTCACCATTCCCTGATGTCGCCCCCCACGCGGGGGCGTGGATTGAAACCAGTTTATGATTTGCGTTATCCCGTACCCAAGCTGTCGCCCCCCACGCGGGGGCGTGGATTGAAACATCACATAAACAGGCCACGTTGAGGCATTAAGGTCGCCCCCCACGCGGGGGCGTGGATTGAAACAACTTGTTCTCAAGGATTTCAACCGTTTGCGTAAGTCGCCCCCCACGCGGGGGCGTGGATTGAAACATCACTGGACACCGCTATTTTTAAGGCCATCTTGTCGCCCCCCACGCGGGGGCGTGGATTGAAACAACATGGACAGCGAGGAGCTCCAGACGGCGCTTGTCGCCCCCCACGCGGGGGCGTGGATTGAAACGACCAGGAATCAATCCAGTTAGTCACCGTGGTGGGTCGCCCCCCACGCGGGGGCGTGGATTGAAACTCTACGCTCGTCCAGGTAGTCGGCGGATATTAAGTCGCCCCCCACGCGGGGGCGTGGATTGAAACATTTATGGAAACAATCGTAGTCATTGGCAACGGTGTCGCCCCCCACGCGGGGGCGTGGATTGAAACGTAGGTGAGGCCGTCTTGCGATCACGTTGGTCCGGTCGCCCCCCACGCGGGGGCGTGGATTGAAACTCGAAGGGATGCCTCGATGCGCCAACCGCTCATGGTCGCCCCCCACGCGGGGGCGTGGATTGAAACAGTGTTGACCAATATTAAACCTGTGTTATCTTGTCGCCCCCGGGCGCATCTCTGAGTTTTGGCACTTACTGGATCTAACCGGTTAAGACTTTCGGCTTTTCAGGCACGACTTGGCGGGCTTGACTCTTTTGACTAGGAACGTGTTTCTATCCTCGATCAGCCATTCGA
>Ga0209697_10001031_pt1 | contig 45122 bp, 40 predicted proteins | sample AliMusrvi5mmetaG_FD_184115 | JGI IMG/M metagenome (GOLD analysis project Ga0209697, IMG submission 184115) | Freshwater lake bacterial and archeal communities from Alinen Mustajarvi, Finland, to study Microbial Dark Matter (Phase II) - Alinen... | ecosystem: Environmental > Aquatic > Freshwater...
CACTTCAGTCCTGGAGGGCATGAACAACAAGGTCAAAGTTCTCAAACGCATGGCCTACGGCTTCCGCGATGACGACTACTTCTTCCTCAAGATCAAGGCCGCCTTCCCCGGTAAAGCGCGATGAACCAAAAAATAAGGGGGCCCCCGGTTGGTAGCTCCGTCGGAGCCGCCCGTGGCCGTAAAGGCCTGGTTACCACCCCCGGTGATGGTGGAATTCGCGGGGCTGATCCCGGTTTGCTCTGAAGATAAGCTCCATACTGACTCCATGAAGCTGGTCCTCCCCTCCCCGCGACTCCTGCTGGGTGCCTTGCTGCTCCTGCTGGTGCTGTCGGTCTCCCTCGTGGGCCTTCGTGAAGGCCCGAAGGCCGCCTGGGCGGTGGTCGGCGCCATGGGCTTTGGTGTCTGGCTGGGTTGGGCCATCCGCCAGACCTGGATCTACCCGGCCAATTTGGCCCGGGCTGAGGCCCGCTGGGCCGCTGGGGCCTCGGCCGCAGAGGTGGTGGCGATCCTCGCCGGGGCCCCCCTGGCCACGGGAGAGCTTGGCTATCGGATCCGCCTGCTCCAGGGCACGGCCCACTTGGCCCTGGGAGAGCGGGACCGCGCCTGGCTCGATGGCCTGGAGGCTCAGCTCGGGCGCCTCCCCTGGTGGAAGCACCTGCTGGTATCCCCCACTTTCCGCAAGGTTCCTGGGCTCCCTTCGGCCCGGCGCCTCGCCTGGGGCCGGAGCATGATCGGGCTGGCCCCCCGCATGGGCCGATTACGCCACCTGCAGGGCATCCTCCTCCTGCGCACGAACAGAGCCGACGCACTGCACGAGGCCTGGATCCACTTCGAAGAAGCCCTGCCCCTTTCCTCCGACGATCCCCTCATCTTGGAAGACCTCCTGCTGGCAGGGCTCCAGCACGGAAAGGAGGACGTGGCGGAGCAGGCCCTGACGGTGCTCATGACCCGCCACGGAGACTCGCGGCTGCCCTGGGATCGGGGCGCCGCGGGGCTCTTCCTCCTGCGCCAGCAGCGCTACGTCGAGGCCCTGGCCTTGGTTCAGGGCCTGCCGGTGGATCGGCGGGACCACGCCCTGCTCTGGCTCACGGAAAGCGTTTCCCGGCGCCAATTGGGCAATCTCCAGGGTGCCTGGGACGTCATCGAGACCGCCATCGACCACCTGCCCGGCTCCTTCCGGCTTTGGATGGAGCGCTACCAGATCGCACTCGAGCGACAGCAGCACCAGGACGCGCTCCAGAGCCTGGATCAGGCTTGGCCCACCATCCCCGATGGAGAGGAGGGCGAGTCCCTGCGCCAGGAGTGGCTGCTGCGACGGGCGGAGTACGCCCTCTGGTGGGAGGACCAGCCTGCCCAGGCCCGGGAGCTGTTGCGATCGGTCCCCAGGGAGAACCAGGGCGACCACCACCCTCCGCTGAACCTGCAAATCCAAGTGGCTGAGGGCGACTATGAGGCCGCCTATTCAGAGGTGGTCAGCCTCCTGAAAGCCCATCCCGAGGACCCGGATCTGCTCCTGCTCCAGGCGGACTGTCTAGCCGGCATGGAAGCCTGGAAGGCCCTGCTCCCCTACCTGGACGGCCTGGGCGAGGCCTGCCGGGAGCAGCCCACATACTGGCACCTACGCGGACTCAGCCGCGCCAACCTCGGAGACCATCTATCAGCCCGCCTGGACCTGGAGCGCGCCGTGCGCATGGATCCCCAGGGACTCCGCTACCTGCTGGACGCGGGCCACGCCTGTGCAGAGCTGGGCGACTGGGACCGAGCCGAGGGCCACTGGCGCCAAGCCCTACACTTGGACGCCGAAGGCGAGGAGGCCCTCATCCACTTGGCCGAAGCCCGCCGTGAGCTGGCGGACCTGGAAGGGGCCCGACGCTACCTGCGGGAGTGTCTGCTGCACCACCCGGACAGCGAAGATGCCCAGAGCCGACTGGCAGAACTCGAAGCGAACTAGGCCGGAATCTCGCCCCGCAGCAGCGCCAGCTTGGTGTCGTAACGGGCCTGCATGTCCGGGAGGGCCCACTTCCGGGCGTTCTCCAGGGCCTTGATGGCTGCCTTCCGCTGGCCCTGGGCCAAGTTCACCCGGGCCTGCATGAGGTAGAAGTCCGATTCCCGGGGCAGCAGGTTGATGGCCTGCTTGATTCGCTTCTGCGCCTCGTCCCAGAGCCCGACCTGCATGGCCTCCTCTGCCAGGAAGGCGTTGAAGAAGGGATCCTTCTTCCGGGCTTCCATGCCACGGTCCCGGTAGCTCTGGGCCTCAGCCTCACGTCCTTGGGCCCTCAGCAGGTTCTCCATGTTGCCGTAGGGGGCGCCGTCCTTGGGATCCTTGGCCAGGGCCTGCAGGAAGGCGTGTTCGGCCTCGGCCTCCTGGCCCAGGCTCCGCTGCACCACGCCCAGGATGTTCCACCCCACCCCGGTTCCAGGATCCACCGCGATGGCCTGCCGGGCGCTCTGCAGGGCCTCCTCGGAACGATTCTCCGCCAGCAGTTCCACGGCCCGGTTGCTGTGGAAGAGGGCCCGCACCCGCTCAGGGCTCAGCAAGGCGATCATCTGGGACTGCTGGTGGACCTCCGGCAGGAAGTCCGCGACCAGCTCCTGTCCCACCAGCCCCACCTGAATCACGGCCACCACGTGGCGTTCATAGCGCACCGTGGTGCCCAGGCGGCGCCAGCGGCTCACCCGCAGGGACTCACCGTAGCGGGCATTGATGTCCAGCTGCTTGCAGGCGGCCACATAGAGCATGGTGAGAGTGAGGCAGTTGGCTTTCCGGTCCCGCCAGGCCTCCACTGGCGTCCGGGTGTAGGCATTGTCGTAGGTGATGCCCAGGCCGCCCTCGGACTCCGGGGCGAAGAAGGCCTTGACCAGGTAGTCCAGCTTGGCGCGGACGCCCATCTGAATGAGGGTGTGCTGGCGTGCGAAGGCCTGGAGTTCCGGAGGCGCCTCAAAAGGATCCTCTCCCGCAGTCAGCAAGGCCGCGCAGCAGAGGAAGGCTAGGATTCGCAGGCGCACGGATGGCTCCCGATTCAACATAGGTCTACGGACAGGGGTTTCAAGCGATTATGCGATCCTTGAAGGATCAAGGAGGAAAAACATGTCAAGTCCCACGGCGGTTGTATGTGCCTATTCCAGCGTGGGAACGGCGGCCCTGGAGGGCCTGCTGGAAGCGGGTGTCGAGGTAAAGGCCCTGTACACCTACGCCCAGGGGGCCGACGAACTGTGGTTCACGCCTCCGGCCACCGTGGCGGAGGCTCACAGCATTCCCGTCCACCTGGCCCCGGCTTTCAACGAGGACTCGGTCTATGAGGCCATCCGCGCCCAGCAGCCAGACTTCCTCTTCAGCTTCTATTTCCGGGAGATGATCCAGGCGCGCTTCCTGGAACTGCCCCGGCTGGGCGCCTTCAACCTGCACGGCAGCCTGCTGCCGAGGTACCGTGGCCGGGCCCCCCTCAACTGGGTCCTGGTGAAAGGGGAGACGGAAACCGGCATCAGCCTCCACGCCATGACTCCCAAGCCCGATGACGGCCACATCGCAGCTCAAGCGCGGCTGCCCATTGCCTGGGACGAGACGGCCCTGAGCCTCACGGAGAAGGCCGCCATCGCAGGTCGCAGCCTGGTACGCGATGCCGTTCCGGGCCTCGTGGATGGCAGCACCCAACTCATCAACCAGAAGACACTTGGACCGTCGACCTACTTTGGGGGGCGCAAGCCCGCGGACTCCCGCCTCGACTTCACCATGACCGCCCTGGAGGCCTTCAATCAGGTCCGGGCCGTGGCCGATCCCTGGCCCAACGCCTTTCTTGAGACACTCGCGGGCACGGTGAAGGTGGCCTGGGCCCTGCCCAGCGCCGAGCCATGCCCGCCGGGCCGATTCAGGTTGACCCAGGAGGGCCTTCTGCTGGGCTTCGTGGACGGGGCCCTGCGACTCCACGTCCTTAGGGCCGGGACACGCCGGGTCGAGCGCCCCACTGAGCAGGCGGAGTTGCTCCGGGGCCTGGGATTGCTAGAAGGCTGAATCTCGCACCTCCCAAGAGATAACCTGCGGTGTTCGGGGATCCAGGGCTCCGTGGCTTGGGCAACAGAACACCAAAGGAGGCTTAGACCAAGGATCCGCCCCTGGGGGAAGCCAAGGACTCGCGTCGGAACCCCGGCTGCGATTATCCTGAGCCTCCGCCCCAGGAGTCTTCATGCAAAGTGTGATCACCGGAACCGGTATTGGCGTGCCTCCGCATGTCGTTACAAACGAGGCCCTCTCCCGGCTCATGAACACTTCCGACGAGTGGATCCGGGTGCGGAGCGGCATCCAGGAACGCCGTTATGCGGACACGGGGCAGGGCTCCACAGACCTGGGTGTGCTCGCCTCTCACGCCGCCATCGCCGACGCGGGCCTAGTGCCCACAGATATCGATGCGGTGATCTTTGCCACCATGACGCCCGACCACCTCCTGCCAGGCAATGGGCCCCTGCTGCAGACCGCCCTGGGCTTGCGCGACGTCCCCACCTTCGACATCCGGCAACAGTGCAGCGGCTTCCTATACGGGCTGGAGTTGGCGGACCTGTTCATCCAAAGCGGACGCTACACGCGGGTGCTGTTGGTGGGCGCCGAAGTCCACTCCCCCTTCATGCCCTGGCACCTGGGATGGGACACCCTCATCGGCAAGGAGACCCGGGAGATCACCGAGGCGGAACGCATCGAAAACACCGCCAGCCGGGACCGCACGGTCCTCTTTGGTGACGGCGCGGGCGCCGCAGTGATCGAGGCCCGGGACGGCCGCACTGGCCTCGGCCCCATTTGCCTACACACGGACGGCACTGGTGCGAGCGTGCTGACCATGAAGGGCGTCAGCTTCAAGCAGCGGCCCTTCGTCTCATCGGCCCAGATCAGCGCCGGAGACACCCTGCCCACCATGTTCGGCAAGGAGGTCTTCCGCGCCGCCGTGACCCTCATGCCCCAGGCCGTGCGTGAGGTCTGCGAGATGTCCGGCCTGGTCCTGGAGGACATCGACCTGCTCCTGATCCACCAGGCCAACCTTCGCATCATTGAAGGCGTGCAGAAGGCCCTGGGCCTGCCTGCGGAGAAGGTGCCCCACAACATCGAACGCTACGGCAACACCACCGCCGCCACCCTGCCCATCCTCTTCCACGAGTGCCGTCAGAACGGCCTGGTGAAACCCGGCATGAACATCGTGTTCACGGCCCTGGGCTCAGGCCTGCATTGGGGCGCCGCGCTCTACCGTTCCTGAGTGGCCGTCCCGAATAAGTGGGTACAAAATGCCCTATCATTCAGGAGGTTCCATGCGTTGCCGTTCCCTGGCCCTGGCCCTGTTCCTTCCCGTCCTGGCCCCCACCCTCGCCTGGGCCGCCCCCGCTTCCAAGCCGCGCAAGCGGGCCTCCGGCCCCGTGAAGAGCGCCAAGGAGGCCAAGGCCATCGCCGAGCAGGAGACGGGCGGCAAAGCCACCTCCGCGCGCCGGGTGGCCCTGGATGGCGCCTCCGGCGGCTGGGAGGTGGAGGTCCGCATGCCCGGCGAAGCCCGAGGCTGGCGCTGCCTTATCGATGCGGACACGCACCTGGTCCACACCAAGACCCGCATTGACCAGCCTGGCAGTAGGGCCAAAGGCGAGGGCCCCGTCAGCGTCGTGAAAGGCCGGAACTGAGGGACGGCTGCCCGACGCCCGCCGATCATTCGCCGGTTTTCCCCCGCAGGAACCCACCCGGTTTGACACTCCGGCCTAGAATCGTATCCGTGGCCAATGCCACAAGGAGAATCACACATGAGTCTGATGGACTGGGGCAAAGCCCAATTCCTCGACATTCTCGAATGGCTGGATGACTCCAGCGACACCCTGGCCTGGCGCTTCCCCATGCGCGGGCAGGAGATCCAGAACGGCGGCCAGCTGGTTGTGCGCGAAAGCCAGGAGGCGGTCTTCGTGAACGAAGGCCAGATGGCAGACGTGTTCAAGCCGGGCACCCACCGGCTGAACACCCAGAACCTGCCAGTCCTGGCCACGCTCAAAGGCTGGAAGTACGGCTTTGAAAGCCCCTTCAAGAGCGATGTCTACTTCATCTCCACCAAGCTCTACAACGACCTGAAGTGGGGCACCTCGAATCCCATCATGATGCGCGACGCGGACTTCGGCATGCTGCGCATCCGGGCCTTCGGCATCTACTCGATCAAGGTGGTGGACAGCGGCACCTTCCTAAAGCAGCTGGTGGGCACCAACGGCGTCTACACCGTGCCCGACATCTCTGAGCAGCTGCGCAAGACCATCATGAGCCGCTTCACGGACGTGCTGGGCGAGGCCAAGGTGCCCGCCCTGGACCTGGCTTCCAAGTACGACGAGCTGTCGGACCTGGTGAAGCAGAAGCTGGCCGAAGAATTCAAGACCATGGGCCTGGAACTGTCCAAGTTCTTCGTGGAGAACATCAGCCTCCCCGAGGAAGTGGAAGCGATGATGGACAAGCGCACCGGCGTGGGCATGATGGCCCCCGTCATGGGCGCCTACACGCAGATGCAGGTGGCCGACAGCATTCCCCTCGCGGCCCAGAACCAGGGCGGCGTCGCAGGCCTGGGCATGGGCATGGGCGTAGGCTTCGGCATGGGCAACATGATGGGTCAGCAGATGGTTGGCGCCCAGCAGCAGATGGGCCAGCAGGGCTACCCGGGTGGTGCCGCCCCTGCGGCCCCCGCCGCCCCGGCCAAGTCCCTCAAGGAAGAGCTGACCGAGCTGAAGGATCTCTTCGACTGCCAGCTCATCAGCCAGGCCGAGTTCGACACCCAGCGCGGCGCCATCATGAAGAAGCACGGGATGGGTTGAAGAACGACTCACCCCCGAGAACGCGGAAGAAAAGCCATTAACCGCAGAGGACGCGGAGAACACAGAGAGAAGGACCTGGTCCCTCTGCGCACTCTGCGTCCTCTGCGGTTTGCGCTTTTTGTGCCCAACCACCCTAATCGTGATGGTGATGCTCATGCCCTTCAGACTCGTGCTCATGCCGGAACCGGTGCAGGTGCCGCTGGGCCATGGCCGCGGTCTCGAAGTGCAGGGTCAGGTGGCGGACACCGAAGTGGTCCTCCAATAGGTGTTCGATGCGGTGCTGGTGTGCTTCCGTGTCCTCCAGGCGCTCCGTCTCCACGATGACGTGGGCCGAGCAGACCGTGAGGTGACTGCAGACCCGCCAGGAGCGCAGATCCTCGACGCCGAGGATGCCCGGGAGCAGCAGCAGCTGCCGCTTGGCCTCCTCCTGGTCGAAGGCGGCGCGGTGCATGAGGATGTCCAGGGCATCCCGCAGCAGTAGGAAAGCCCCTCGCAGGATGAGGGCGGCGATGCCCGCCGCCAGCAGTGGGTCCACCCAGTGCCAGCCCGTGAGGCGGATCACCACCATGCCCACCATGACCGCCACGTTGGCGAGGCTGTCCCCCAGTGCATGGAGGTAGGCGGACCGGAGGTTCAGGTCCCGCTCCTGGCCTCTGCCCTGGGGCACGAGCACGAAAGTGGCGGCCAGGTTCAGCAAGAGGCCCAGGGCCGAGAAGGCGATGGCCCAGCCCAGCTGGATCGGGTGCGGATGCCGGAGGCGCTGCCAGGCCTCGTAGAGCACGGCCCCCGCCAGCACCACCAGCAGGATGACGCCCAGCAGGGTGTTGAAGATCTCGATGCGGTGCCAACCGTAGGTCCAGCGCTCGCAGGGCTCCCGGCGATTGGCCAAGCGGATGCCCGCCAGGGCCAGCAGGTTCACCACGGCGTCGTTGAGGTTCTCCAGGCTGTCCGAGACCAGACCCAGGGAGCCAGTCCAGAGCCCGCCCAGGCCCTGCGCCAGGAAGTTCAGCCCGAAAATAAGCGAGCTGAGGGCCAGGCGGCCGGTGGTGGTGGGACCGTGGGTGTGCGCCATCATGTGCCCCGATACACCGGCTTGCGCTTGTCCCGGAAGGCGGCCAAACCCTCCAGGCGGTCCTTGGTCGGAATCACCTGCCCATAGCAGACTCCCTCCAGGGCCAGACCACCAGCCAGGTCCAGCTCCAGACCTTCGTTTACCGCCTGCTTGGCCATGCGCAGGGCGATGGGACCGTTGGGCAGGATCTCCCGAGCCAGGTCCAAGGCTGCCTTGAGGGCCTGCCCCGCAGGCACCACTCGATTCAGTAAGCCGAGCCGCTCAGCCTCGACGGCATCAATGCGCCGGGCGCTGAAGATCAGCTCCTTGGCCCGGGCCGGGCCGATGAGCCGGGGGAGACGCTGGGTGCCCCCGGCGCCGGGGATGATGGCCAGCGCCGTCTCCACCAGGCCCATCCTGGCACCGGCCCCTGCCACCCGCAGGTCCGCCGCCAGGGCCAGCTCCAGACCGCCCCCGAAGGCGGCTCCCTCCAACACGGCCAGCACGGGCATGGGCAGGGCCTCCAGCTCTGTGAAGGTGGAGCGGATGCCCTGCACGAAGACCTCGGCTTCCGCAGGCGACATGGTGGCCCGCTCCTTCAGGTCAGCCCCGGCGCAGAAGACCCCAGGCACCAGACTGTGCACCACCACTACCCGGACCCCAGGGTCCGAACCCAGCTCCGCCAGGGCCTCCCAAAGCTCCGCCAGCAACTGGCGGCCCAGGGCGTTCCTGGCCTCTGGCCGGTCCAGTCCCACCAGGACGATGCCCTCGTCAGCTCCCGAAAGGCGCGCGACGCGGACTTCCATCAGGACAGCTCCACGATGGCATCCCCTTCATTCAGGAACTGCTCAGCGGCCACGAATACTTTTCGGACCGTGCCGCCCTGGGGGGCGCCCACGGGGATCTGCATCTTCATCGAATCGACGATGATCAGGTCCTGTTCCTCAGCCACGATCTGGCCCTCGGTGACGCAGACCTCCAGCACTTTCCCGGCCATCTCCGCCTTCACCACTGCCATGAGCCACCTCGGGGACGATGGCCAAGTGTAGCGGCGGGTCGGCCGGTTGGGGTGGCTACTCGTCCCGGTCAGAGTCCCCGATGACCACCAAATCGTCATCCTCGTAGGCGAAGTCGCCCTCCTCGATGAGGATCTCCCGCACCTTGCCGCCTTCCGGGGCGTTGATGTAGAAGGAGGTGCGGGAGGCGTCCGTGCCCTCGATGATGATCAGGGGCTCGTCCTCTTCCACTTCCTGGCCGGGGCGGACCAGAACGTCCACCACGTAACCCGGCCATTCCGCCCGCACAATCATGCTGTCCCCCCTTGAGGTTCACGAACCTTGGCCGCGAGAGTATGGCGCTATGGGGTCCTGCGCAAGGCCTGGAAGCAGTTCTTTTCGTCACATCTGGTCTCTGAGATACTGGAAGGCTTGGAGGTTGGAATGGCTGTCGCCTGTGGCATCGTGGGTCTCCCCAACGTGGGAAAGTCCACCCTTTTCAACGCTCTCACCCGCGCTGGGGCGGCTTCGGCCAACTACCCCTTCTGCACCATCGAGCCCAACACAGGGGTCGTGGACGTGCCAGATCCCCGTCTGGCGGCCCTGGCGGCCATCGTGAACCCCCAGCGGGTCCTGCCCGCCGCCCAGGAATTTGTGGACATCGCCGGCCTGGTGCGGGGCGCCAGCAAGGGGGAGGGACTGGGCAATGCCTTCCTGGGCCACATCCGGGAGACGGACGCCATCGTCCAGGTGGTGCGCTGCTTCGAGGATGACAACGTCACCCACGTCGAGGGTGGCGTGCATCCTGAGCGGGACCTGAGCATCATCGAGACGGAACTGGTCATCAAGGACCTGGATGGCATCGAGAAGGGCCTGGATCGGCACCGGAAGATCGCCAAGACCGGCAACAAGGAGTCCATCGCCCTGGTGGCCGTGCTGGAGCGCCTCTTCGCGGCCCTGAACGACGGCAAGTGGGCCAGCACCGCTGGCCTCTCCGTCGAGGACAAGGCCCTGGTGAAGTCCTACGGCCTGCTCACCCTGAAGCCCACCCTCTTCGTGGGCAACATCGGGGAGGAAGACATCCGGAACCCCGAGGGCAATCCCCACTACGTGAAGCTGATGGCCCTGGCCGCCGAGCGCCACGCGCCCTGCATCCCCATCTGCTCGAAGCTGGAGGCCGAAATCCAGGATCTGCCCGAGGAGGACCGCCCCCTCTTTCTGGAGGAGGCGGGCCTGACCGAGCCGGGCCTGAATGTGCTCATCCACGCCAGCTACGACCTGCTGGGCCTTCAGACCTACTTCACCGCCGGGGTGAAGGAAGTGCGCGCCTGGACCATCCACAAGGGCGACACGGCGCCCCAGGCGGCGGGCGTCATCCACACGGATTTCGAGAAGGGCTTCATCCGGGCCCAGGTCATCGCCTACGAGGACTTCCTCGCCTGCAAGGGTGAGCAGGGCGCCAAGGATGCCGGGAAGATGCGGACCGAAGGCAAGGAATACATTGTCAAAGACGGGGATCTCATGAACTTCCTCTTCAACGTGTAGACTCACCCTGTCATCAACCCATAAAAAACCTGCATGGCTAGGACTCATCCGATCATTCGGATGGCCCGATCCCCTGTTGTGAGGAGTCCTGGAACATGGAACCTGGGAAGGGGAACGGGGGAGGAGGACGGGGTGCACCCGTCGAGGACCTCGTGCTCATCCGCCAGGCCATGGAAGACCTCCAGCGGGGGGAGATCGAGTTCCCCATCAAGGTGGAGGGCACCCACACCCTGCCCTACACCTCCCACATCCAGGTCCTGGACCTGGCCAAGGGCATCGCCCACCTAAAGCTCATCCGCCCCCTGCCGCATGAAATGGTCGTGGGTGCTTCCTTCGAGATGCTCTTCTCCCTGGGCGACCAGCGCTACGAGGCTCCCACCACCTTCCTGGGCCGCGAGTCCTACCTGCTCTACCGGTTCACGGTGCCCACGCGGATGGTGCCCTGCGACCGGCGCCGCAACAAGCGCTACCCCTTCCGGCCCCGGGAGAAGGCCTATGTGTTGGCCCAGGATGGCGGCGTCCCGGGCCACGGCCTGGCTGGCCCCCTGGTGAACCTCTCCCTGGGGGGCCTGGCCTTCCGCGTGGACCGGATCCTCCAGCTGGGGGACCAACTGCGCATCACGCCCGGCCTGGGCTTCTTCGACAAGGGGAAGGAACTCCCCATGCTCAAGATCCGGGACCTCCCCAAGGTGCCCCTCTTCGAAGTGCGGGGCACCGTGGCCAATGCCTGGGAACGGGGCGGCGAGATCATCGTCGGCGTCAAGTTCCCCGAGCTCAAGGACGCGGAGCTGAAAGTCCTCCAGGACGTCCTCACCATCCGGGAGCAGATGCAGCGGGCCAGCGTGGCTGGAGCCACCCCAGGCCCCACGGTCCGGGAACCCCGCGCCGCCGCCCGACCCGAAGAGACCAACAGCCCCACCCGCCGCCTCAACCCCGCCGGTGCCAGGACGCCCGATGCCCTCACCCGCCTGGGGCGCCGCTGCACCCTGGTGGTGCTGGCCATGGCTCCCGGGGCTCCCCGAGAGTTGGTGCGCCAGGCCCTCTGGGATCAGGGCTACCTCCGTGTGGAGGCCATGGATGCCCTGGAGCAAGTCCAGGGGCGCTTCCATGAGGAGGTCGTCACCAGCCGCCTGCTCATGCTGGAGGCCCCCACCGGGAGCGAGGCCCCCATGGCCCTCATCCGCAGCCTGCAGGATGACCTGGGGGAGTTCCAGGAACTGCCCGTGGCCCTGATCGCCCCCGGAGGCCAGCCCCCGGAGACCGACGATCCCCTGGTCCGCCCCCTGCCCTGGCCCACCACCGATCCCTCGACCTGGCTGCCCATCCTGGACGAGCTGAGCGGCCTTTAGACAGGGGTCACTTTCACCAGCTGCCCCATCGCATCCACGCGGTGGATATCGTCCTCGAGCCGCTGGCCACGCACCACCGGATCCGCCGCGTCGCGGGCCAGGAGAACGCCACCCCGGGCATTCCGGTGCATCACGCACTCCTCCAGCGTGGCCTGGGAGTCTTCCAGCAGCAGCAGGCCCGTATCGCGGCCGTCCTTGAGGGTACAGCGCACCAGCAGGAGGCTGCCGCCGGGCTCCACCTGGGCCCCGGCACCGGCATTGCCCGACAGCTCGCAGCCATCCAATACGCCCTGGCCGCCCTCGGCGCAGTCCACGCCCATGGCCAAGCCTTCACTGAAGGTGCAGCTCCGGGCCTGCACCGTGGCACCGTGGTTGATGAGCAGTCCCGCGCCGCCATTGCCCTGGACCGTGCAGCCGTCGAGGGTGGCCAGGCCCCGGTCCATGACCGAGATCCCGAACCCAGGGTTACCCTCCAGTCGGCACTGCCGGAGCATGACATTGGCCCCCGCCAGCACGTGAGCCCCCGAGCAGGTGTGGCTGCCCAGCACGCAGGCGTCCAGCACCGCATGGCTCCGCTCCAGGGCCAGCAGGCCCGCGAAGTGGCTGCTCATGAGGCGGCTGCGGGTGAGGTGGACCCGCCCTTCGGGCTCAATCTCGACACTGCCCGCCAGGGTCAGGAAGCCGCAGGTATCCGCTGTGGCCTGGGCCCGGGCGCCCACCTTCAGGCCCACCCCGTCCCCGGGGCCGAATTCCACGCCCTGCAGGGTGGCTTGAGCTCCGGCCTCCAAGCGGAGGCCGCATTCACGGAAGCCCCGCAAGGAGCCACCGACCAGGTTCACCTGGGCCCCCCCAGCCACCACCAGGGCCTCGGCCCCACCCGTGAGCAGCTGGCAGTCCTGGAAGCGGGGCGAGGCGCCACTGGCCACCTCCACGCCCCCCACCAGCACACAGCTTTCCAGCCGGGGCGTGCCGCCGGTGATGCGCAGCACCGCGCCCTCCTCTGCCACGCGGAGGGTGAGGTTGCGCAGCACCAGATCCCGGCCGCCCGAAATGAGGGTGGGGGCCTTCAGGCTCTCCAGGACCACCTCGCCGACCTCGCCCAGACCCGTGATGGTCACATCCTTGTCCAGCACCACGGCTTCGCGGTAGAGCCCCGGCAGCAGGGTGATCTCGGCGCCGGCCCGCGCTTGGCGCAGGGCCACTTTCAGGCTCAGGCACTGGCCCTGCCCCCCCTTGCCCACGCGGATCTGCTGGCCAGCGCTGTCGGCATCCAGGCGGGCGGCCACCAGGGGCGGAGCCAGGATGGTGCCCGCGGAGGCTGGCACGCCCTCCCGGGTACCGGCGGCGGCATCCCGGATGGCCTGCCCCAGCTCCTCGGCGTCCGCGAATCGGTCCTCGGGCCGCTTTGCCAGGGCCCGCTCCGCTACGGCCAGCAACTGACCGGAAGTGTCCTTCAGCTCTGCCATCCGGATGGGCTCCGGCGGATGCAGCAGGATGCGGTTCAGCACCGCCGTGGTGGTGTCGCCGCTGAAGGGCTTACGGCCCCCGGTGAGGATCTCGTAGAGCATCACGCCGAGAGCGAAGATGTCGGAGCTGGTCGAGGACTTCCCCGAATCCAGGTACTCGGGGGCCATGTAGCTCACCGTGCCCATCCAGGTGCCAGTCTGGGTGAGGCCCGAGGGGCCCATTTGCGCCACCCCGAAGTCCATGAGCTTAGCGTGCACCTTCCGCCCGTGCCGAGTGACCAGGACGTTGGCGGGCTTGATGTCCCGGTGGATGACGCCCCGCTGGTGAGCGTAAGCCAGGCCGTCGCAGACCTGGGCCAGGGCCTCCAGCAGCTCCGCCTTGGGAGTGGTTCCGCTACGGATGAGGACATCCAAGTCCTCGCCCTCCACATACTCCATGGCCAGGTAGTGCAGGCCCTCGTCATCACCGAACTCGAAGACTGTGACGATGTGCGGATGGTTGAGCATGGCCGCCGCACGGGCCTCCCGCTCGAAGCGGGCCTGAGCCTCGGCGCCGAAGGCCGAGCCCGCGGAGATCACCTTGAGGGCCACCTCCCGCCCCAGCTTGGGATCCCGCCCCAGGTAGACCACGCCCATGGAGCCCCTGCCCAGGAGCCGGACGATCTCGAATTTTCCCAAACGATCCTGCATAGAAACCTATCGGCAGGATCCGCTCCGAGATTCAATTCGGACGCGACGGGCCCCCTACCGCGCCTCGATGGGCATGTGGCGCAGGCGCTCCACCCGCGCCGCCATGGGGGGATGGGTGGAGAAAAGGTTCATGAGGCCCCCGCCGCGCAGGGGGTTCACGATCATCATGTGGGCCGTGGCGGGCTGGGCATCCCGCATGGGCACCTGCTGGTTGTAGGACTCCAGGCGCTCCAGGGCCGAGGCCAGCATGTCCGGGCGTCCAGTCAGGTGGGCGCTGTAGTCGTCGGCCAGATACTCCCGCGAGCGGCTCACGGCCATCTGCAGCAGCATGGCGGCGATGGGACCCAGGATCATGACCGCGATGCCCGCGATGGGGTTGGAGCGGCCCTCCTCGTCCCTGGGGCTCACCCACATGGCCATGCGGGACAGGAACATGATGGCCTGGGCCAGCACGGCCGCCAGGCTGCTGATGAGGATGTCGCGGTGCTTCACATGGCCCAGCTCATGGCCGATGACCGCCTCCAGCTCCGGGCGGCTGAGGATGCGCATGATGCCCTCGGTGACGGCCACCACCGCGTGTTCCGGGTTGCGGCCAGTGGCGAAGGCGTTGGGCGTGTCATCGGGGATGATGGCGATGCGGGGCATGGGCAGACCGGCCCGCTGGGCCAGGTTGGCCACGATGGCGTGCAGCTCCGGGGCCTCGGCCTGGGTGACGGGCTGGGCTCCGTAGCTGGCCAGCACGATCTTGTCCGAAAAGAAGTAGCTCACGCCGTTCATGAGCAGCCCGATGCCCAGGGCCAGCACCATGCCGCTCTGGCCGCCCAGCAGATCACCAATCACCACCAGCAGGCCCGTCATGGCCACGATGAGGAGCAGGGTCTTGGCCTGGTTCATGGATTCCTCCCGAAGCTAAGGATACAAAGGTGGGGGCGGATCGTTCAGCCCATCCGCTTGAGCACCAGCAGGGTCACGTCATCCCGGAAGCCGCCCTGGCCCAGGTGGCGGAAAGCCTCCACCAGGAGGGCCTCCAGCAACTCCTCGGCGCGGGCCTTGGGCCGGGCCAGCACGACCGCAGCCAGGGGGCCGTCGCCCAGGTCCTCGCCGGCGGCATTTTCCGCCTCCACGATGCCATCCGTGAAGATGACCAGGACATCCCCCGGATTCAGGTGGGCCCGCCCCTCGCTGAAGCTCACGCCTGGCAGCAGGCCCACCATGGGGCCCGTGGGCGCCAGACGCAGCACCTCGCCGGTGGCTCGCACCAGCAGGGGCGGATTGTGGCCCCCGTTCACGTAGCGCAGGTCCCCATTGCGGGGATTGAGGCTGCCCGCCACCAGGGTGGTGTAGCGGTTCCGGTCCCGCACATCGTTCATGCGGCGGTTGACGCGCTCCGCCAGGCGACCCCAGTCCTTCACCCACTGGTCCGCCATGGCCCGGAGGAAGGCCGAGAGCTGAGTCATCATCAGCGAGGCCGGCAGGCCCTTGCCGGAGATATCGCCCACGGCCAGGTGGAGGCGATCCCCCCGCCCCTCCTGCTTGGCGATCCACAGGTCGTAAAGGTCGCCGCCCACGGCCTGGTAGGGCAGGTTGGCTGCGGCGCAGGTCCAGCCCTTGGGCTCCGGCAGGGCCTTGGGCAGGAGGCTGCGCTGGATGTTCCGGGCCAGGTCCAGATCCTTCTCCATGCGCTCCGCCTGAATGCGGGACTCGCGCAGTTCCAGGCTGGAGAGCTGGGAGGAGGTGAGGTTCAGCAGCGTGCGCAGGAAGACCAGGTCGTCCTCAGAGAGCTGGCCCACCGCCGGTTCCGCGGCGTAGGCGAAGCCGAAGCTGTGGGTCTGGTCCAGCAGCTCCACCGCGTGGACCAGACCCCGGGCCTGCAAGAGGTCGTGGAGCGCCTCCCCTTCCAGGGCCGGAGGCAAGCTGCCGAGGCCCTTGGCGTGGAGCACCTGGCCTTGGGAGTCCACCACCAGCAGGCGCATGATGCGGAACTCGCCCATGAGGGTGTTCGCCATGAGGCGCACCAGGTCCTGGCGGGTCTCCACCTCACCCAGATTGCGGGTGAGCTCGAAGACCGTGTTGAGCCGGGATAGCTGCAGGGCCAGGGCCTGGTTCTGGGTGCTGCGCAGAGCCTCAGCCTGGCGCCAGGCCAGTAGGGGTGCGCTGATGGAGAGGAGCAGGGGCACGGCACTGGGCAGGGCCTCGGCGTGGAGGACCAGGTGCCCATAAAGCGTGTCGCCGTAGCGCCAGGGCAGCACCTGCCAGCCCTCGCCCGGGTGGGTGGGAAAGGCCGGCGCCGCGCCGCGCAGGAAGAGCCACCGGGCGCCGTTCCAGAGGCCGCCCTGGCCAGCCTTGGCGATGCCCATGGCCGTGATGCCCACCAGGTGGACCAGATCTTCCTCGCTGCCCTGCTCCGGGAAGGTCTCCAGGAAGTCGATGAGGGGCAGCAGCTCCTGGGGGCCTTCGGGAATCCTCAGCGCCAGCTCGCGGAGACGGTCGAAGGGATTGGTCGCCATGGCGCGGAGCAGCCGGTTCAGCTGATCTTCTTGATCAGGCAGCACTCATTTCGGCCAGAGGCTTCATCAGACTTGAACTGGACCTCGTCCATGAAGCGGCTCATGAGCAGGAGGCCAAGGCCCCCCTTGCGCGGGTGCTTGATGTATTCCTTGGGGTCCGGCAGCACCATCTGGTCGCTGCGGATGCCCTGGCCCGAGTGCCAGATGTGGATCTCCAGGGCCGTCTCCGTGAAGCGCAACTCCAACTCCACACTGTGCTCCCCCTCGCCCCGGTAGGCGTGAAGGATCACGTTGGTCACGGCCTCGTCCACGGCGATGCTCACCTTGGCGGCGGTGGCGTCATCCATGCCGGCCGAGAGGGCGGCGCGCTTCGCGAGGCCCGTCACCAGGTTCAGATAGCGGGTCTGGCTCGGAATGACGAGCCGGAACTGGGCGTGGTCCATCCGGGCCGCCACCCTCAGTCCTTCCGCTCCGGCGCCACCGCGGCCAGGGCCTCATCCTCCGTCGTGAAGACGCGGTACAGCTGGGTGAAGCCGAGGGTGTCGAAGATGGCGAACACGTTGTCCTGGAGGTTGGACAGCAGGATGTCGCCCGCATGCTCCCGCACGGTCTCGATGAGGCCCATGATGGCCCCCAGACCGGCGGAGCTGATGTAGTTCAGGTCCTGGCAGTTGATGAGGATCGAGTAGCAGCCCCGGTCCACGATGCCCTCCAGGGCCACTTCGAATTCCCGGACGGTATGGGCATTGATGAACCCGGCGGGAAGCAGCACCGCCACTTCGCCTGCCTGCCTTACCGTGATGGAAAGATCCGCCATTCGACGACTCCAAGGAACCAGGGCCATGCTAGCGGTTCCCCGGGAGCCTGTCCAAGCAATTGCAGGCCCCTCAAGGGGTCCCGACCCAGAGATCTGGTGGCAACTTCAAGGGCATCCAGCCTCCCTGGGGGGACTTCGGATATCCTGAAGCCCAACTTCTGCCGAGCCCCCGATGAGCGATTCCCGGCCCGTGGACCTGCCCATGAATGCTGCCCTCCGCACCCGCCTGGAGGCCTGGCTCAATCAGCAGAACCAGACTCTGCTCGAAGAGGTCATGGCCACTTGGCAGCATGCCCTCGTCCGGTTCCAGCCCGATGAGGCACTGGTGGCGGAGCTCCACGCGGCCGCCGCCGACCCTGCGGCCACGCAGCCCAGCGACGACAGCGAAGCCCCGCTGGGCGCTGCCCTGGACCTCATCGAGGGGGCCACCAGCCAGAGCGACCTCCTGCGACGCCTCATGGATGCTCTGGCCCCCCTGGTGGAGCGCAGCGCCCTCTTCATCCTCAAGCAGGGCCTGGCCTCGGTCTACAACCATCGGGGCTTCGAGGTCGAGACCTCCCACCGCACCAATGCCGTGGTGCCGCCCCCAGAGCTGGAAGCCCTCATCCAGGGCCTGACCCGCTCCATCCGCCACAAGGGGCCCGCCTACTCCGCCCTCATCGCCCCCATCAGCGCCTTCGAGGCCGCCGAGGTGGCCATCTTCGCCCTGCACCACAAACGGAAGACCGTGGCCCTCCTCCTGGTGGACAGCGGCCTGCGCTCCCGCCTGGACCACCCGCAGCTGGTGCGCTCCCTGGTGCTGGGCACCTCGGCCCTCCTGGCCGCCCTGGCGGCCGCCCAGGAGCAGCCCCAGGCCCCAGCTCCAGCTCCAGGCCCGGGACCTGCTGCCACCGCCGAGCCTGCCCATCAGGCCCCCACCCAGGTGATTCCGGAAACCATCGAGACCTTCCACCCCACAGATCTGGACCCCCGGACCCGGGCTGCCGCGGAGCGCCTGGCCCGCGTGCTGGTGGGCGATGTGGAACTTTACTTCCCCGAGAAAGTGGCCAAGGCCCAGAGCCAGGGAAATCTCTATGCCCTCCTGCGGGACGAACTTGAGCGGAGCCGCGCCAATTTCGTAGAACGCTTCGGTGAGGACGTAGAAATTCAACATCGTATTTTTACAAACACGATCATCCAACTCCTGTGCAATGGCGACAAGGCCAAGCTGGGCTCGGCTCCCTGGGCCTAAATCACGCCTGATAATCAGGTGACAACTGGATTTGATTCTGGTAGAACCTTGTTCCTTTGGGTACGAACGAGGGCAGGCAATGGCAAATCTCGGTAAAAAATTCTCATGTTTCCAGTGCGCCGCGAAGTTCTATGACTTCGGGAAGCCGGAGGCCCTATGCCCGAAGTGCGGGGCAAACCAGAAGGCCGCCCCCGCCAAACCCAAGGCCGTAAAGAAGGAAAAGACCGTCCACGTCATCGAGGACGACTTCACGCCCGAGCCTGAGGCGGAGAACCTCGAGGAGACCTTCCAGGAGAGCGGCGTCGCTATCGAGCGTGGCGGTCGCGGCGAGGGCTTCGATCCTGGCGATCTGCGCATGGATGACTACGACGAGTAGCAAAACTCGGCGCTGCGCACCAAGTTTTGCTGGGGTAAAAGCATGGGCATAATGGGCGGGTGCCCACTGTCTTGCTGCCTCTGATCGACCGCCACACGCACCTGGAGGGATCGCTGGATCCGGCTTGGGTGCGGACGGAGGCGGAGCGGCGGGGACGACCGGTGCCTCCCACCCTCGAAGCTTTCTGGGCCGGCGAGGCCCAGCCTTTCTCCAGCTTCATCGAGGCCTTCCTCTTCGGGGCAGCCCTGTTGGATGGCCGCGAAGCAGTACGGGAAGCGGTGCTGGCCGTGGCCCGCCGCACCCGGCGCTCGGGGGGCTCGGGCTTCGACCTCTGGGCCTCGCCCTCCTTCCTCGTGAGCCACCTGGGCCAGATCTCCCTGGATGAGTTCTGGCGCGGCGTGGAGGCGGGTCTGGCTGAGGCCGCGGACCTGGGCCTGCGCGGCTGTGTGGTGGTGGACGCCGTCAACCACTTCGGGCCCCGGCATGGCCAGGCAGTGCTGGATCTGATCCTGCCGGACCTGCCCCCCTTCGTGCGGGGCTTCTCCACCGGGGGCCTGGAGGGCTACCCCTTTCGGGACTGGGCCCCGGTCTTCGACCGGGCCCGGGCCGCAGGCCTGCGCATCGCCGCCCACGCGGGCGAGAACGGCCCCGGATCCAATGTGCGCGAAGCGGTGCTGGAGGGCGGCGTCGAGCGGATCATCCACGGTCTGCGGGCTGACGAGGCCATCTTCCAGCTGCTGGCGGAGCGCCGCATCCCCGTGGATGTCTGCCCCAGTTCCAACCGGGCCCTGGTGGTCGAGGTCCAGGAACACCCCCTGCCCCGCATGCTGCGGGCCGGCGTGCGCTGCGCCCTGGGCACCGATGACCCGGGGGTCATCCCCTGCGACCTGGGCACCGAGGCCGCCGCTGCCCGCGCCATGGGCCTGGATGAGGCCGCCCTGGCCACCCTGCGACGCAACGGGGGCGAGGATGCCTGGTGCTTGCTGGGCTGAGGTTCCGACCAGCGCCCTATCCAGCCAAACCCAGGGCTCGAAGCCAAGGGTCTTTCCAGGTAGACTAGGGGATTCGGTGCGCGCCCATAGCTCAGCTGGATAGAGCATCAGGCTTCGAACCTGAGGGTCGGGCGTTCGAGTCGCTCTGGGCGCACCACCTGTTTGACAATTCGGTTTTTATTGCGAGCGTGGCGGAACTGGTAGACGCACTGGATTTAGGTTCCAGCGGTTCACACCGTGTCGGTTCGAGTCCGACCGTTCGCACCAACTCAGAATCGCCTCTGGCGATTCTGAGTGAGAAAAAACCGAATGAACCTGATTCATACACACAATTCGACGGAGCATCCATGGTTGCCACGCTTCACCACCAGTCCCCCACCCGCAAGGCTGTCGAAGTGACGGTGCCCGCCGCCGAGGTGGCCGCCCTCTTCAACACCGTGGTGGCCAAGATCGCCCCCCAGGTCCGCATCCCCGGCTTCCGCCCCGGCAAGGCCCCCCGGCCTGTGCTCATGCAGAAATACGCCCGGGAGATCCAGTCCGACGTGGCCCAGCAGCTGGTGGAAAAGCACTTCTGGAAGGCCGCCCAGGAAGCAGGCGCCCTGCCCATCTCCCATCCCTCCCTGGAGAAGCTGGACCTGAAGGAAGGCGCTGATGCCATGTTCCGCGCCCACTTCGATGTGGCCCCTCAGGTCGAGCTCCCGGACTACAAGAACCTGGTGCTCACCAAGCGCAAGCGGATCATCGACACCGCCGCCGTGGAGGAGAACCTCGAGAGCCTGCGCCAGCGCGCCACCAAGTTCCTGCCCGTGGACGACGGCGCCGTGGCTGACGGCCTCATCGCCACCTGCGACATCCGCGTGAAGCCCCAGGGCCTCAAGGCCCAGAGCTACAAGGACCAGGTCCTCAACATCGACGCCTCGCGCCCCTTCGACGCCGAACTGATCGGCCTCAAGGTCGACGAGAAGAAGACCTTCAACCTGACCCACCCCGACGATGACAACAACAAGGTGCTGGCCGGCAAGACCCTCGCCTACGAGGTTCACGTCAAGGACTTCCGCCAGAAGGAAGTGCCCGTGCTCGGCGACGAGTTCGCCAAGGACATGGGGCCCTTCGAGAATTTCGAGGCCCTGAAGGCCGCCGTGCAGAAGGACCTGGAAGAAGCCTCCGAGCGCGATGCCATCGCCCGCCTGCACACCGTTATGCTGGACACCCTCCTGGACGCGGCCCCCTTCGAGGTGCCCCAGTCCATGGTGGGCCTGCAGCTCGACGACTACTGCCAGGAGTTCGCCCAGCACGTGGCCCGCCAGGGCATGGACCCCAAGAAGGTGAACTGGGAGGCCTACCGCCAGTACCGCAAGAACGACGCCGAGCGCGCCGTCCGCAGCGGCTACCTGCTCCAGAGCATCGGCAACACGGAGGCCATCGAGGTCCCCGAAGAGGACATTGACGCCGAGATCCGCACCTACATGACCGAGAACCAGATTCTGCAGCCCTTCGAGGCCTTCAAGGCCGAGCTGGACAAGCGAGGCAACACCACGGAGATCAAGGGCCGCCTGCGCACAGACCGCATCTTCAACCACCTGCTCACCACCGCCACCATCACCGAGGAGCTGCTGGACAAGGCCGCCTTCGAGGCCCTGGTGGAGCTGGAGCGCAAGCGCGAGGCCGGCATTCCCGTGAACCGCTTCGATGCGGGTGGCCTGGAAGGCGGAGACCTGGAGGGCCAGGAGGGCGGTGAGCCCGCCGCTGTGGCACCTGCCCACGTCCACGGCCCCGACTGTGACCACGATCACGAGGCCGAAGAGAAGCCCGTGAAAAAGGCCGCCAAGAAGGCCCCCAAGGCCGAGGCCGCTCCCGAAGCCGAGGCCCCCGCCGAAGAGAAGCCCAAGGCCAAAAAGGCCGCCGCCAAGAAGTAGTCTGTCTTTACCCCCAGCAAGAAGGCGCCTTTCGGCGCCTTCTTGCTATTCTGATCGACCAGCAGGAGGGTTCATGCCCAGCGCCTACTATCCCCCCATCGTGATCGAGCAGACCCCCCGCGGCGAGCGCAGCTACGACATCTACTCGCGGCTCCTCAAGGACAACATCATCTTCCTGGGCACCCCCATCGACGACAGCGTGGCCAACGCCATCGTGGCCCAGATGCTCTTCCTGGAGAGCGAGGACCCGGACAAGGACATCCAGATCTACATCAACAGCCCCGGCGGCAGCGTCACAGCCGGGCTGGCCATCTACGACACCATGCAGTTCGTGAAGAACGACATCGTCACCTACTGCATCGGCCAGTGCGCCTCCATGGGTGCCCATCTGCTGGCCGCAGGTACCAAGGGCAAGCGCTTCGCCCTCCCCAATGCCCGCATCATGATCCACCAGCCCAGCGGCGGCGCCCAGGGCCAAGCCACGGAAATCGAGATCACCTACAAGGAGATCCAGCGTTTGAAGGACAACCTGGCCGGCACCTTCGCCAAGCACACCGGTCAGCCCCTGAAGAAGGTCATGAAGGATATGGATCGCGACTACTTCATGGGCGCCGACGAGGCCATGGAATACGGCATCGTGGACAAGGTCCTCTCCGAACGGCCCGCCTGATGACCGCAAGCCTGTCCGCCATTCCTGGCTTTGAGCACCTGTCCCGCATCCCGCTCTACGTGCCGGGCAAGCCCATCCAGGAAGTCCAGCGCGAGCTGGGGCTGAGCCGCATCGTGAAGCTGGCCTCCAACGAGAACCCCTGGGGTCCCACAGAGGCCGTGAAGGCCCGGGTGGCTGCAGTGATCGCAGGCTCCGAGACTGAGGGCCTGGGTCTCTACCCGGTCAGCGACGGTTTCTACCTCCGCCAGCGCATCGCCGAGCGGAAGGGCCTCAGTGCGGACCGCGTAGTACTGGGCAACGGCAGCAGCGAGATCCTTGAGATGGTGGCCAAGGCAGCGTTCCTGGAGGGCGGTGACGCCGTCATCCCCAAGCACAGCTTCGCCATCTACGGCATCGCCACCCAGACTGCGGGCGGCCGCGTCATCGAGTCCCGGGCCTCGGCCACGGAGATCGACGTGGACGACCTCCTGCGCGCCGTGACTCCAGAGACCCGGCTGGTCTACCTGGGCCACCCCAACAACCCCACGGGCATCCGCCTGGAGAAGGCCGCCATCGAGCGCCTGGTGCGCACCCTGCGTGAAGACATCGTGCTGGTGATGGACCAGGCCTACGCCGAATACGAAGACCCGGCCGAGTACCCCGACACCGCAGCCTACCTCGACGAGCGGCCCAATCTGCTGGTGCTCCACACCTTCTCCAAGATCCATGCCCTGGCGGCCCTGCGCATCGGCTACGGCCTGGGTTCAAAAGAACTCATGGGCTTCCTGGACCGTGTCCGCAGCCCCTTCAATACCAACCACCTGGCCCAGGTTGCGGCGGAAGTGGCCGTGCAGGACCTGGCCTTCGAGGCCTTCTCCCGCGCCCGGAACACCGAGGCCCGCACCGCCTTCGTGGCCGAGGCCGCCAAGCATCGCTGCCAGTTCTCCGGCACCAGCGGCAACTTCATCCTGTTGGAGACCGCCTGCCCCGCCGCGGACCTCTTCAAGCAGCTGCTCCAGCGCGGCGTCATCGTACGCCCCATGCAGGGCTATGGCCTGCCCAACCACATCCGCGTGACCTTCGGCAAGCCCGAGGAGATGCTGGCCTTCTGGAGCGCCGCCGGCCCCCTGCTCGACGGCGGCTGCTAGTTGTCTCCGGTCGCCGATGAGATCAGCCTCCTGCGGGAGCTCCTGAGCCGGGGTGACCGCGGCGCCTGCCGCAACGGCCTGGAGGCCCTCCGGTCACGGTACCGCAGCGAGCCTGGAGCCTTCGACCCGGCGACCATCGCCGCCCTCAAGGCCCTGGCCCTGGACCTGGAAACGCCTCCGGACCTGGAGGCAGCCCTCAAGGCCACCTTTGGCTACGGCACCTTCAGGCCTGGCCAGCGGCCCATCATCGAGGCGGTCCTGGCGGGCCGGGACGTGGTCGGGATCATGCCCACCGGCGCGGGCAAGTCCCTCACGTTTCAGCTGCCCGCACGCCTGCTGGGCGGCGTCACGCTGGTGGTCTCGCCGCTCATCGCGCTTATGAAGGATCAGGTGGACGGCCTGACCGAAGCCGGACTGCGGGCCACCTTCCTCAACTCCAGTCTCAACGCCGAAGCCCGCCGGGAGCGCATCCGCGCCCTCAAGAACGGCGAGCTGGAACTGGTCTACGCGGCTCCCGAGGGCTTGGAACTCTACTTGGCGGACTTGCTTCGCGAAGTGGACCTGCGTCTCATCGCCGTGGACGAGGCCCACTGCATCAGCCACTGGGGCCATGATTTCAGGCCCGCCTACCGGACCCTGGCGGGCCTCAAGCGGCGCTTCCCGAACGTGCCGGTACTGGCCCTCACGGCCACGGCCACGCCGGAGGTGCGCCGGGACATCGCCCAGCAGCTGGAGATGAAGAACCCCCTGGAGGTGCAGGGCTCATTCTTCCGCTCGAACCTCAAGGTCAGCGCCTACAAGAAAGGCGTGGATGGCGTGCCCCCGGTACGGGAGGCCATGCTGCGCCTGGTGCTGGCCCGCCGCGGCGAGAGCGGCATCATCTACTGCCTGTCCCGCAAGGCCGTGGAATCCACGGCGGCCTTCCTGCAGGAGGAGGGCCTGCGCGCTGCGGCCTACCACGCGGGGCTCAGCGCCGAGGCCCGCTCCGAGGCCCAGGAGGCCTTCCAGCGGGATGACGTGGACGTCATCGTGGCCACGGTGGCCTTCGGCATGGGCATCGACAAGAGCAACATCCGCTATGTCATCCACCGGGACATGCCCAAGAGCGTCGAAGGGTGGTACCAGGAGATCGGCCGTGCGGGCCGTGACGGCGCCGATGCCGACTGCATCATGTTCTACAGCTGGGGTGATGTCCTCAGCTATGACCGCTTCACGGACGGCGTGGAGGCGGGTCTGGCCCAGGCCCAGCAGCAGCAGACCCGGGATCTCTTCCGCATGGCGGACGCCACGCGCTGCCGCCACCAGGCCCTGCTGGCCCACTTCGGCGAGCGCATGGAGCCCTGTGGCAGTTCCTGCGACATCTGCTCGGGCCGCGACCCCCTGGAGGCCGCTCCCGCGCCCGGCAAGGCCAAGCGCGGCTCGCCCCGGGGGACCCGTCCCGCCCTGACCGAAGCCCATGTGGAGGGCGAGGAGGTCTTGTACCGCGAGCTGAAGGCCCTTCGCAAGCAACTGGCCGATGCCAAGGGCGTGCCCGCCTATGTGATCTTCAGCGATGCCACCCTCCAGCAGATGGCCCGCTACCAGCCCGGCTCGGCCGCAGAGTTTCTGGCCCTCAGCGGCGTGGGCCCCAAGAAGCTCCAGCAGTACGGCGAAGTCTTCCTGGAAGTCCTCCGCCGCAACTGAGGGACGGATGTCACAACTTGGAATGCCGGCCCATGCAAGATGGGCACTTAGATCTCCAGACCGGGGCCGCGGCTTGCGGATGGACTTGGAAGAAATGTAGGCTGGACTTAGACATTTTTCACATCAATGTCATCTGCACGAAACCCCCCACTCGGAGGTAGCTTCATGGCCACTGGCGAACGCATCAGAGATCTCTTCCGTCTGGCCTTCCAGCTCGGCAACAACTGGCTGAGCCTCGCGGGCGCGGCTCTGACCACCAGCTCCGCCTTCGTGCTGGTCTGGTTCTGGTTCATGGAGATCACCAGCCCCCACCAGATCCACGCCTATGCCGGCATCCTCATGTTCCTCATCTTCCCGGCGCTGTTCGTGGTGGGTCTCATCCTGATTCCCTTCGGCATCGCCCTGGAGCGCCGCAAGCGCCGCCTCGCTGGTGAGGCTCCCAAGCCCCTTCAGGCCGTGGACTTCAAGAACCCCAGCGTGCGTCGCCTGCTGACCGTGGTGGGCGTGCTCACCTTCATCAACGTCAGCATCATGGGCACCGCGGGCCTCAAGGGCGTCGAGTACATGGACTCCAACCAGTTCTGCGGCCTCACCTGCCACACGGTGATGAGCCCTGAATACACGGCCTTCCTGGACTCCCCCCACTCCCGCGTGGGCTGCGCCCAGTGTCACATCGGCCAGGGCGCTCCCGCCCTTGTCCGCGCCAAGATCTCCGGCACCCGCCAGCTTTTCGCCGTGGCCTTCGGCACCTATTCCCGCCCCATCCCCAGCCCCGTCGAGCACCTGCGCCCCGCCCGCGAGACCTGCGAACAGTGCCACTGGCCCCAGAAGTTCACGGCCGACAAGCTGATCGTGCGCACCAAGTTCGCCGAGGACGAGACCAACACCCCTTCCACCAGCATCCTGCTCATGAAGATCGGCGGTCACACGCCCAACGGCACCACGGGCATCCACGGCCGCCACCTGGACGCCATGGAGCGCATCAGCTACATCACCACGGATTCGCGTCGCCAGGAGATCCCCAAGGTCACCTACCGCGAGGAGAACGGCACCCTGGTGGACTACGTCAGTGACGAGTTCAAGAACCTGTCCAAGGAGAAGCTGGACAAGGCCACCAGCCGCAAAATGGACTGCATCGACTGCCACAACCGGCCCACCCATGCCTTCCAGCTGCCCGACCGTGCCCTGGACAAGGCCCTCATGGAAAAGCGCATGAGCTCCGAGCTGCCCTTCCTCAAGAAGAAGGGCCTGGAACTGCTCAAGGCCACCTACAGCGACCAGAAAGACGCCGCCGCCAAGATCCCTGTGAACCTCGCGGAGTACTACCGAACCACCTATCCCGAGATCTACAAGACCAAGCGGGCCTCCGTGGACACTGCGGGCGAGGTGGTGAAGGCCATCTACATGCGCAACGTCTTCCCCGAGATGAAGATCACCTGGGGCACCCACCCCAACAACATCGGGCATGAGGATTCCGTGGGCTGCTTCCGCTGCCACGACGGCATGCACACGGCTGCCGATGGCCGCACCATCAAGGGCGACTGCGACACCTGCCACACCCTCCTGGCGCAGGATGAGAAGGATCCCAAGATCCTGAAGCAGTTCGGTCTCAACTAAGGGTCTGTTCTCAAGGTGGAGCCATGAACGCATCCGCTCTGCCACTGATTGCCATCGACGGCCCGTCGGGCGTGGGGAAGTCCACCACTGCCCGGCGGGTCGCCGCCCGTCTGGGCTGGGAATACCTGGACACCGGCGCCATGTACCGCGCCGCGGCCCTGGCCCTCCATCGCAGCAGTACCCAGCTTGATGATCCTGAGGCTCTGGAGGCCCTTCTGGCAGGTCTTGATCTGGAGCAGCGCGGCACTCGCATCTACCTGCGAGGTGAGGACGTCAGCGAGGCCATCCGCACCCAGGAGGTCACTCGCCTGGTCACGCCCGTGAGCGCCAACGCCCGCGTGCGCGAGGTCCTGGTGGACCAGCAGCGCCGCATCGGTCAGCGCGGCCAGTGGGTGGTGGACGGTCGTGACATCGGCACCGTGGTGTTCACCCAGGCCTGCTGCAAGGTCTTCCTCACCGCCAGCCCCGAAGCCCGCGCCCACCGCCGCTTCCTGGAACTGGAAGCCAAGGGCCATTGCCCCGATTTTGAGGATGTGCTCACAGACCTCAACCGGCGGGACAAAGCCGACAGCACCCGCGCCGTGGCGCCCCTCAGGCAGGCCGAAGATGCCGTGGCCCTGGATTCCAGCGAGATGAGCCTGGACCAGGTCGTCGAGTGGATCGTGGCGAGGCACCTGGCGCACCGCTAGGTTTCAATCAGGGATTGTTTACCGTTTCAGGACACCAGCGATGCAATCCGCGTCCAGGCCCCGATGTTCGCTACGTCGCTGAAGCCTGCCTTCTTGAGGATCCCTACCGCGACACCACTTCTGGCGCCGGAGGCGCAGCAGACGAGGACGGGTTTGGTCTTGTCCAGGCTCTTCAGCTTGTCGCCCAGCTGGTCCAGGGGGATGTTGATCGACCTGGGGTGGGACTGGCTCTGGAACTCCGCCTTGGTGCGCACGTCCACAATCTGGGCGCCCTTGACCAGCAGGCCCTGCAGGTCCGTGGCCGAGGCCGAGCGGCGACTCCAGAACATGTAGGCGATGACGAGGATGGGGATGAGGTAGATCCAGTGTTGCATGGGTTCCCTTTCAGCTCTTCATGAGCGGGAATTGCAAAGCAATTCCCGCTGTGGGAAAGACTACCGGGAAAAGGCCCACACCAACCCCATCACTGCGCCGTAGCTGATGCCGCGCAGGGGGGTGGCGGTCAGCGGGCAGGTGCCGGTGGTGCAGCCCACGAGGCGGTGCCACCCGTAGCCCAGGGCGCCGCCGATGACGAGGCCCAGGACCAGGCGGAGAGCCGTGGCCTTCACTTGGACTCGGGCAGGGAGCAACCCACGCCCGCCCCCTCGGGAACGCCCAGCTTCTTGAGGATTGTGGACATGAGGCACCAGTTCGTGAGGCCGCTCTGTAGCAGGTTCGCACCCACGAAGACCGTGAACCAGATCCAGGCGGGGTGGTGGAATTTCGCAAGAGCCAGGCTCAGCAGGATGAAGGACCCTGCGACACTGTGGACGATGCGATCGACGTTCATTGAAGCCCCCTTGAAAAATAAACACCACAATTTGCCACAAAGAACACAAAGAACACAAAGCTGATCGGTTTAAGAAAGAGGAACTCTGTTGTTAATTTTCTTCCGAGAGGCCCTGACGCTGCAGTTTCGCAGCGTGGCCGCGGCGGGCCACCAGGTAGTAGAGGACGGGAACGGCGAGGCGGGACAATAAGGTGGCGGCCACTTCACCGGCCATGAGGCTGATGGCCAGGCCCTGGAAGATGGGATCCGCCAGCATGACGGAGCTGCCCACCAGCACGGCGGCGGCGGTCAACAGCATGGGGCGGAAGCGCACCACACCTGCCTCCTCCACAGCGGACTCCAGGGACATCCCCTCGCGCAGCTTCAGCTCGATGAAGTCCACGAGGATGATGCTGTTGCGGACGATGATGCCCGCGCCCGCGATGAAGCCGATCATGCTGGTGGCCGTGAAGAAGGCGCCCAGGATGCCATGGGCGGGGATGATGCCGATGAGTGACAGGGGGATGGGCACGAGGATCACCCAGGGGATCTCGAAGCTCTCGAACCAGCCCACCACCAGGATGAAAATCAGCACCAGCACCGCGGCGAAGGCCAGGCCCAGATCCCGGAAGACCTCCAGGGTGATGTGCCACTCCCCATCCCATTTGAGGGCCAGGGACTCGGTGTTCTCAGGATGGGCCAGGCCCAGGCGCGGGACCGCACCCCCGCCCGTGCCCTTCATGGCGTCAATCTTTTTGTTGAGGGCCGCCAGGGCGTAGACCGGGCTTTCAATGCTGCCCGCCAGGTCCGAGAACACGTAGGTCAGGGGCATGAGGTTCTTGTGGTAGAGCGTTGCGTCCTCGCGGCCCTCCTTCACCGTCACCAGCTCCCGCACAGGCACCAGGCCCCGGCTACCGGGGACGCCCAGCTGCAGGAGCTGATCCAGGTGCTGCCGCTTTTCCGAGGCCAGCCGCACCAGGACGGGGACCTGGCTGCTGCCCCGCAGTTCGTGGAAGGCACCAGCGGTGTAGCCGTAGCCCGCCATGGCCAGGGTCTGCACCACAGCGGCAGGGGCCACGCCGTGCAGGGCGGCCTTCTCCCGGTCCAGCACCAGGCTCAGCTTGGGGCCCGTGGCATTGAGGGTGGAGTCCACGTCCACGATGCCGTCCACGCTCTTGAAGGCGGCCAGGGTCTCCGTGGCCAGACGTGTGCGCTCGGCCTCACTGGGTCCGTAGATCTCCGCCACGATGGTGTCCATGACCGGCGGGCCGGGCGGGATCTCCACCAATTTCATCCGGGCGTCAGATCCCTTGATGAGCTTTTCCAACTCGGGACGCAGGCGCACCACGATGGCGTGGCTCTGCTCCTTGCGCTGCTGCTTGGGCACCAGGTTTACCTGAAGGTCCACCATCTGGGCCTCTGAGCGCAGGAAGCTGTGGCGGACCATGCCCACAAATGTGAAGGGTGCCGCTTCGCCCGCATAGACCTGGATGTCCTTGACCGTGGCGTCCTGCAGCAGGCGCCGGGCCAGATCTTGTCCCAGGGCCAGGGCGTCCTCCCGGGGCGTGCCCGCAGGCAGATCCAGCTGCACCATGAACTCCGACTTGTTGTCGAAGGGCAGCATCTTCACTTTCACGACCCCGAAGCCCACCAGGGACATGGCCCCCAGGAGCAGCATGACCACCCCGCCGAAGAACCCCCAGCGCACTGAGGCGCGGGTCAGCAGCGCATGCATGACCCGGCGGTAGAGGCGGGTCATGCGGGTTTCCTGGACTTCATGGGCCAGCAGATGGTCCGGCGCCGCGCCGGGCTCCGCAGGGACGTTTTCCGGGAGGCCCGGGTGCAGGCCCGAGGGATCGGTCTCGGCCAGGTTGGCTTCTTTTCGGAAGACAATGAGGCTGGCCCAGGGGCTGATGACGAAGGCGATGACCAGGCTGAAGAGCATGGCCAGACTCGCGCCCACGGGGATGGGGCGCATGTAGGGGCCCATGAGGCCGCGGACGAAGGCCATGGGGAGAATGGCGGCGATGACGGCGAAGGTGGCCAGGATCGTGGGATTGCCCACTTCGTCCACGGCCTCCACGATGACGCTGGCGAAGGGCTTGCGGTGCCCTGGAAGGTGCATGTGCCGGTGGATGTTCTCCACCACCACGATGGCGTCGTCCACCAGGATGCCAATGGAGAAAATGAGCGCGAAGAGCGTCACACGGTTCAGGGTGTAGCCGAACAGGTAGGTGATGAGCAGGGTGAGCGCCAGGGTCACAGGCACAGCGATGCCCACCACCACGGCGCTCCGCCAGCCCATGGCCAGCAGGATCAGCGCAATGACACTGAGGGTGGCGATGAGCAGGTGCTCGATGAGCTCGTTCGACTTGTCACCGGCGGTCTCACCGTAGTTGCGGGTGACCGTGACCTTCAGGTTCCGGGGGATGAGCCCGCCGCGCAGAGCCTCCACCTTGGCCAATACCTGCTCTGCGAGTGCCGTGGCGTTGGTGCCGACGCGCTTGGACAGCGTGATGCCCACGGCGGGCTCGAAGCCCTGTTGGCCTGCCTGCGCGAAGAGCACCACCGGTGGCTCCGGCTCGGGACCGTCCACCACCTTGGCCACATCGCCCAGGTAGAGGGCCTTGCCGTTGCGGACGCCGATGACCAGGCGCCGCAGCTCCGAGGCCTGCATGACAAAGCCCGTGGCTTCAACTTCCGTGCGCTGCCCACGGTCCACCAGGGCCCCAGCGGGAAGTTGCGCCTCAGCGGATTGCAGAGCGGGCTGCAGCTCGGCCATGGAGATATTGAGGGCCCGCAGGCGATCCGGGTCCGGCTCGATGCGAACCAGGCGGCGAGCGCCGCCGATGACCTTCACCTGGGCGGTGCTGGGCACATCCGCCAGCTCCCGGGCCAGGGCTTCGCCCAGGGTGCGGAGCTGCCCCGGGGTCTGGGCGGAGCCGGGCTCACCATGCAGCGTCAGGCCCAGGAAGGGCACATCATCAATGGTCTGCAGCTTGAGGATGGGCTTCATGGCCCCGGGGGGCAGCAGGTTCGGGTTGGCTGCCAGCTCCTGGTAGATCTTCACCAGGCTGGGCTCCTGGGGCTCGTTCACCTTGAAGCGCACGGTGATGAGCGCCAGACCCGGCCGGCTCACGCTGTAGAGGTACTCCACGCCGGAGATGCCCCACAGGCGGCGTTCCAGGGGCGTGGTGACCTGGCTCTCCACCTCCTTGGGGCTGGCGCCCGGGAAGGGCACGTAGAGGTCCACCATGGGGACGATGATCTGGGGCTCCTCCTCCCTGGGCGTGAGCACCACGGCCAGGAGACCCAGCATCAGCGAGGCGAGCACCAGCAGGGGCGTCAGCTTGCTGCGCAGGAAGCCCTTAGCCAGCTTCCCGGCAAGCCCCAGTTTGAGGTCACTTGCCGCCATGGCTCACCTCAATGGGCTGGCCGTCCTGGAGGGCGCCGGGGCGGTCGATGACCTGCTCGCCCGCCCGGAGGCCCGAGCGCACGGGCAGTTGGCTGCCGCTGCCCTCGCCCAGGGTGATCCAACGCAGCTCCGCGTGGCCCTCCTTGGCGATGAAGACGCCGACCAACTCACCGCGGGTGAGGAGGGCGGTGCGGGGCACGGAGAGCTCCTGGCCAGTGGTCGGGGTGGCAGCCGACGCCGGCACCAACAGGCGCGCAAAGGAGCCCTGACGCAGGCCCTTGGGCTTGAGCACCTTGGCCCGGAGGGCGCCGCGGTGGCTGGCGGGATCACCGCCGGGGGCCAGCCCGCTGATCTGGGCCTCGCCCGCCACGCCCTCGGTTTCAAACTTCAGCTTGGCGCCCAGCTTCAGGCCCTTGGCCTCGTCGTCCGACAGCGTGCCCACCAGCTCCTGCTCACCCTCGCCCACCAGTTCCAGCAGAGGCATGCCCGGGGCCACGAAGTCGCCCTCGTTCACCTTGCGGGACTGCACCACACCCGCGAAGGGGGCGCGGAGCTGGGTGTAGGCCAGGTTCGCCTTCAGCACGGCTACGCCCGCCTGCGCCTGGGCCACCTGGGCCTGGGCCTGCTCCAGCTCGGAGAGGGTGCTGGCCTTCTGCGCCTGCAGGGCCTGGATGCGGCGATGGTGGGCCTCCACGGTGGCCAGGCCGGTCTCTGCGGCCCGGAGCTGGCCCTGGAGGTCTTCGTCGCCCAGGGCCATCAGCAGAGCCCCCGCGGCCACGCGCTGGCCCTCCTGCACAAGAACCCGCCGCACCTGGGCCGCCATGCGTGTGGAGAGGGTGGCGGTGCGGGTGGACTGCAGGGTGGCAGCCACCCAGGCGCCGCCCTCGGGGGCGCCCTGGCCCACGAGGCTCACGGCCACCTTGGGCAGCACCTTTGCCTCGGCCTTGGGCTCCGAGTGACCACAGGCCAGGTTCCCCAGCAGACCACCTGTCAACACAACCGGAACGAGAATCGACTTCATGGCTTCACTCCTTCGATGGGATGGCCCGAGGCCAGATCGAGTCCGGCGCGGCTGGTGCGCAGATCAAAGAGGCTCTGGAGGATGAGGGTGCGGGCGCCCTGCACGGCGGCCTCGGCATCGAGCACTTCCGTGAGGGGCAGGAGCCCTTCCCGGTGCCGCAACTCCCGCAGGCGCCGGGACTCCTCCGCCGCGGAGAGGGCCGCGCGAGCAGCCAGCCCGCGGGCCTCAGCGGCCTTCACACCCTCTTCGGCCAGGCGTACCTCATGGGCCGCCTGTTGCTGCTTGAAGCGCCTCAGGTCGGTGGCGGCCCGTTCCTGGGCCCGGGCAGCCTTGACCTTGGCCTGGTCCGGTGCCGAAAAGACCTTCCACTTCACGCCCAGGGCCGCGTAGGTCCAGGTGCCCTTGTCGGACCAGGAATGATGCAAGGTGCCCGCTCCCACCTCGAGTCCCACCTCAGGACGGTTGGCGCCCTGGGCGGCCGCAGCACCCTCGTGGGCCGCCTTGGCCTGCAGGTCTGCGGCCACCAGGTCGGGTCGCATCGCCGTGCCCGGCTCGGGTGCGCCGAGGGTGGCTTCCAGGGAGGTGCCCAGGGGCTCCTCCACGGGCCCCGAACCCGTGAGCAGGCCGAGGCCCGAGCGGGCCGAGCGCAGCTGGCGCAGCACCTCCGCCTTCTGGGCGTCCACCTGGGCGTGCACGGCCTTCAGGCGCTGCAGTTCCGATTCCAGCAGCAGGCCCTGCTGCACACGGGCTCCCACGAAGTCCTCCAGGCCCTGCACCCAGGCACGGGTGTCCTCCACCCAGCGCAGGGCCTGCTCGCCCACCTGGACGCCGAAGTAGGCCTCCACCACCGCCTGGGCCGTCTCCTGACGCCGCCGCTCCTGACTGGCCTGCTCCGCCTGGGCCAGATACTCGCCGGCCCGCCGGGCTGCGCTGATGCGTCCGCCGGTGTAGAGGGGCTGCTGCAGCACGAGGCTGCCCCCATAGGCACCGATGGCATCCGGGTGGTTGAGCGACAGGGGATTGAAATCCGCCGCGCCGATGCGGGCCTGGTTCAGCTTGATGCCGAAGGCCTGCATGGGCTCGTCCGTGCGGATGCCGCTGGCACCGAGGGTGAGGGTGGGCAGGCGCAGGTCGCGCAGGCCCTCGGCCTCGGCCTGACGGCTCTCCACCATGGCCTGGCCCGCCCGCAACCCGGCCTGGTCCGTCCAGGCCCGGCGGATGGCCGTCTCGAGGCTGAGCGGCTCAGCGGCGCCGAGGCCAGCCCCTGCCGCCAAGAGCAGGGCCAGTGTGGAATTGAGACAAATACTCATATAGGAATACTCCCGAGCAAAAAAAGGGCCGAGGCCCTTTCTACTTGAGGGCCTTGTAGGTGACCCGGGCGCGGTCACTGACGTGGCCACAGACAAGCTCACAAAGCTCGCCCACCAGGGGCATGATGGGCGTGAAGAACACCGCGTTACCTTCGGGTTCGCGGTTCACCAGGCCCACCCGCACCAAGCAGGCCAGATGCTTGGAGGCGTTGGCCTGGGAAAGGCCGGAGGCCTCTGCCACGGCACCCTGGCTCAGAGGGCTCTTGCTGTCGAGGAGCGTACGGAGAATCTTCAGGCGGGAGGCATCGCCCAGGGCGCTGAAGAGGCAGCTCACTTCTTCGATCATCGGATTGCTGAGCTGGTGGGTCACAAGATTAACTCCATGCGAATATAGTCGTTCAGTTTTGACTTCTCGTCAAGGCCCTGGGAAAGGTTTTAGAAACTATATATCCACTGGGGCATCTGGCTCTCAAACATTCCACCGATCTGTCGAATTTCCCGAGGTGGGCTGACCGGAACCCGTCCCGTCCAGTAGGCTGGACCTGGAGACTCCCGTGGACGACCTGGACCTGCGCGCCGCCAAGATCCGCCTGCTCTGCACCGATATCGATGGGGTGCTCACCACCGGGGCCCTGCACTACGGCCCGGAGCCAGGCCATACCAAGACCTTCTTCGTGCGGGACGGGGCGGCCATCAAGTGGCTGCAGCGGGCCGGCATTCCGGTGGCCTTCATCTCGGGCCTGGACTCCGGGGCCACCGTGAACCGGGCCAGGGACCTGGGTGTGGAGGACTGTTTCGCGGGGTTCCTGGACAAGAAGCCCATCCTGGACCAGCTCTGCTCGAAGTACGGCTTGGCCTACGACCAGGTGGCCCACCTGGGCGACGACCTGCCGGACCTGCCACTGCTGCGGCGGGTGGGCCTGGCCGCCTGCCCCTCTGACGCCGCGGCCGAAGTGCAGGCCGCCTGCCACTGGGTGACCACCGTGCCCGGAGGACAGGGTGTACTGCGGGCCGTGGCGGAGCGCATCCTCAAGGCCCAGGGCCGTTGGGCCGACACACTTGGTAAGTACGGAGTGAACGAATGACCTCACGACACTTGGCCACCCTGCTGCTTGCCTCCCTGCCCCTCTCCCTCTGGGGCCAGGACACCGCCCTGGGCCTCAAAGGCTACGGCCTGCTCACCATGAGCGACCTGCGGAACACCACCAGCAGCACCTTCGGCGCGGGCGGCGGCGCTTTCGTGGAGTTCCCCCTGGAAGGGCTCCCCTTCCGGTTCCGGCCCTATGTGGGCGCCCAGGTCATCCCCACGGGCACCACCGCTGGCCTGCCCGGCACCCGGACCGGCGTCTCCTCCGTGGACTTCCTGCTGGACACCCTCTGGTTCCCCGGCGAGTCGGAGCACGGCGGGCCCTACTTGATCGGTTCCGTGGGCGGCCACATGTGGAAGGTGGGCGCCCAGGGGGCCACGACCTCCACGCTCTCCGTCACCCGCTTTGCCCTGGAGGGCGGAATGGGCTACCAGATCTCCCCGCGCCTGGGCGCGGAGGTCAAGGCCTTCTGGAGCCCCATCCGCCCGGACCTCACCGCCACGGGCATCACCCTCGGCGCGACCTGGCGCTTCTGAGCCCAGCGCCCAAGCAGTTCGACAAGCAAAGGATTCACCACCAAGGCACCAAGAACTGAAGAGGCCTCTAGCGAAGCCTACTTTTCTTGGTGCCTTGGTGGTGACCAGTGTTGTCCTTGACCCAAATAACCTGATGGTTGATCCCTACTCGAACACCACGGTCTTGTTGCCGTAGGTGAGCACGCGGCGGTTCAGGTGCAGGCGCACGGCGCGGGCCAGGGCCAGGCGCTCCATGTCGCGGCCCTTGCGCACCAGGTCCTCGGCGGTGTCCCGGTGGCTCACGCGCACCACGTCCTGCTCGATGATGGGCCCCGAGTCCAGATCCTCAGTGACGAAGTGGGCCGTGGCACCAATGATCTTCACACCCCGGGCATGGGCCTGATGGTAGGGCTGGGCCCCGGCGAAGGCGGGCAGAAAGCTGTGGTGGATGTTGATGACCTCGGGAAAGGCCCGCAGGAAGTCGCCGCTGAGCACCTGCATGTACTTGGCGAGGATCACCAGATCCACCCGCTCCCGCCGGAGGAGCTCCAGCTGCCGCTGTTCCTGGGCAGCCTTGGTGTCCTTGGTGATGGGAAAGACGTGGAAGGGAATGCCCAGGGGCTCCACGTGGCGGCGCAGCAGCTCGTGGTTGCTGAGCACAAAGGCCAGCTCCGCGCCCAGCTCCCCCGCCTGGTGGCGCCAGACCAGGTCCAGCAGGCAGTGCTCCTGGCGGCTGCACCAGATGGCGATGCGGGGCACCACATCCGAGAAGTGCAGCTGCCAACTGCCCCCCATGGGACCGGCCACGACCTCCAGGTCCCGGCGCAGCTGGGCCCTTTCCTCGGGGCTGGACTCGTCCTCCCACTCGATGCGGCCCAGGAACCTGCCCGCCTGCAGGTCCGAGTGGTGGTCCGAGTCCACGATGTTGCCGCCTCGCTCAAACACGAAGCCCGAAAGCCGGGCCACGATGCCGCGCTGATCAGGGCAGGAGATGAGGAGGATGGCAGTGGACTTGGACATGGGTTCCCGGGGCCGGAGGCGATGACCTAGCTTGCCAGAACCCCAAGGCTTTTAGCCCTCTTGGGGTTCACACAAAAGCAAATCGCTGGCTGGGATGGCCAGCGTTAGCGGACCAGCGCCATGGTGTAGGGCGCGCTGCTGCCCACGCCGGTCAGGCTGTAGACCTGGATGTAGAGCGTGACCATGGCCAGCGAAGCAGGCTGGGGCGGGATGGTGAGCACCTGGGTGCTGGAGGTGGCGCGCCGGGCCCACTTGCCATCCGCGGGGTTGTCGCGCTCCACGGAGGACCCGCACACCAGCGTCGCGCCACGCAGGCCTGCGGTCGCGCTCTGACCCACGAGGGCCAGGCCATACATGGTGCCCGGAGGGCAGGTGAGGGTGATCTGCAGGGACTTGCCGGCCACCAGGCGGATGGCGAAGGTATCCAGGTCGCTGCCAGTGCTGATGGCCCCCTTGATGGTGGTGGCCGTGTCGGGAACGGCGTTGGCGGTGGCCACGCTGTTGTTGTTTTCGACCTCGTTGTAGGTCGTGGAGGGTGTGTTGCTGACCGTGAAGGAAACCGAAGCGGAGGTGCCCAGGTTGCCCGCCGCATCCACGGCCTTGGCCACCAGGGTGTGGGTGCCGTCGGCCACGGTGGTGGAGCTGAAGGCGTAGGTGTAAGGGCTGGCCGTGGCGCTGCCCTTGAGGACGCCGTCCACGTAGTAGTCCACCCGGGTCACACCCACCTTGTCCGTGGCCGTGGCCGTGAAGGTGATCGATCCAGCCGTGCCCGAGGCCTGGGCCGAGACAACGGGAGCCGTGGTGTCCTTGTTGGTCACGGTGAAGGCGACCGAGGCGGAGGTACCCAGGTTGCCCGCGGCATCAGCGGCCTTGGCCACCAGGGCGTGGGTGCCGTTAGCGACGGTGGTGGAGTCCCAGGCGTAGGTGTAGGGGCTGGCCGTGGCGCTGCCCTTGAGGACACCGTCCACGTAGTAGTCCACGCGGGTCACACCCACGTTGTCCGTGGCCGTGGCCGTGAAGGCAATGCTGCCTGCGGTGCCCGTGGCCTTGGCGCTGATGACGGGAGCCGTGGTGTCCTTCGGGGGATTGGCCACACTGAAGGAAACGGATGCGGAGGTGCCCAGGTTGCCCGCGGCATCGGCGGCCTTGGCCACCAGGGCGTGGCTGCCATTGGCGACAGTGGTGGAGTCCCAGGCGTAGGTGTAGGGGCTGGCCGTGGCGCTGCCTTTGAGGACACCGTCCACGTAATAGTCCACGCGGGTCACGCCCACGTTATCCGTGGCTGTGGCAGTGAAGCTGATGGCGGCCAGGGTGCCCGTGGCCTTGGCGCTCACCACGGGGACCGTGGTGTCCTTGGGCGGATTGGCCACACTGAAAGAGACCGAGGCAGAGGTTCCGAGGTTGCCCGCGGCATCGGCGGCCTTGGCCACCAGGGCGTGGCTGCCGTTGGCGACGGTGGTGGAGTCCCAGGCGTAGGTGTAGGGGGTGGCCGTGGCGCTGCCCTTGAGGACACCATCCACGTAGTAGTCCACGCGGGTCACGCCCACGTTGTCCGTGGCGGTGGCCGTGAAGCTGATGGCGGCCAGGGTGCCCGTGGCCTTGGCGCTCACGACGGGGGCGGTGGTATCCGGGGCAGTCCAGGCGCTGCCCACGTTGATGGCGGCGAAAGCGTTCCAGACCGCGGCCTCCTCGGCGCCGTTGGCGCCGTACAACTCTCGGGCGGAGGTGATGGAACCATTGCGGGCGGCCAGATAGTCGGACGTGGACGTGAGCTTGGTGGACACGGCCCGCCACCAGATGCGGAAGGCCTTGTCATTGCCCAGGCCCGTCATGCCCTTGGGCAGGTAGCTGCTGTACGAGGTGCTGGTGGTGGTGGCCGAGGCGCCCTGGCTCAGGAAGTAGAAGGCCCGGTTCATGGGGCCCGAGCTGTAGTGCACATCCAGGCCGCCCAGGCTGGCGCTCCAGGCATCGGGGCTGCGCCCATCGAGGCTGGGCTTGTACATGTAGCGCAGGGGCACGGGGAAGCTGGCGGTCTCCAGCTGCTCGCCAATGGTGAAGTTACCCCCGGTGTTGGGGATCACCGCACCGGCGCCGCCGGCGCCCTTGGCGTAGAAATCCACCATGGTGCCGAAGATGTCTGAGTTGGCTTCATTGAGGCCGCCGCTCTCGCCGTAGTAGTTGAGCTTGGCTGTGCTCGCCATGACGCCGTGGCCCATCTCGTGAGCCGCCACGTCCAGGGCCGTGAGGGTCTTGAACAGGCTGCCGTCGCCATAGGTCATGCAGAAGCAGGCGTCGGACCAGAAGGCGTTGTCATAGGCAGAGCTGTAGTGGACGCGGCTGAAGATCGCCCGCCCCGCGCCATCCAGGCCGTTGCGTCCCAGGACCTGCTTCAGGAAGTCCCAGGTGACCTGCATGCCGTAGTGGGCGTCCACGGCGGCGGTCTGGCCGTTCTTGGAGCTGCCGGGCTGGGCGGGGTTGTAGTTCAGGTTGTCGCCCCAGTCGTCCAGGCTGTTCGTGAAGACGGTGCCGTTGCCAGTGGTGCCGCTGCCCATGTTGGTGGTGTAGTTCCCGGCCCGGGTGAGGTCGCGCAGCTCGAAGCCGGAGCTGAGGCTGTTGGCGTTGATGGACACGTTGCCGCTGTATTCGGTACGGCCCACACCCACCTGGGCGCTGGTGTGGAGGCTGGACCACTGCTGGAGGATCTCGCCCGTGTGGGCCTGGATGAGGAGGTCCTCGTGACGGGTGTCGGCCGCATCTTCCAGTTCCACGTGGACCCAGTAGGCCAACTCGTTGCGCTGGGCCTGGTCCACGAAATGGTCGGCGTTGTCAGGGCTGCGCAGGCCCTCCTTGGCGACCTTGCGGCTCAAGGGGAGGACCACCAGCTCAACCTCCGGGACCACCCGGTAGGCGGCCTTGGGGCCCACGGCCTGGTGGGCCACGGCCAGCACCTCGGCCACGCCGAGGCTGGGCTCCGGGCGCAGGGCCAGGTCGCGCACGAGGGCATCGGTGGTGATCTCGGAGTCACCCTGGGGCGACTGCCGGAGGATCAGCTCCCCGCCCCAGACCCGCAGGCCCTGGTAGTACTGCTGGGCGCGGATGTGGGTCGTGCCATAGGCATCGCTGATGTCCCGGACCCTGCGGAAGCTGTGGAGGCTGTCCAGGCCCTGGGCGGCGCGCCCATCTTCCAGCACCCGGAGGGTGAGGCCCGCGTCCCCCGCCGGGCTCTGGCGCATGGCCTCAGGGGACTGGGCGGAGAGGGCAAGGCCCAGGAGCGTAAGACTGCCCTGCAGCATCCGGGTGGAGCGTTGGCTCATGGAAATCTCCTGTGGGTGGGTCTCGAAAAGCCGAATAGACCACCGCCCGGGTCGGCCAGGGCGAAGCGCCCAAGGCAACCCGGTGCAAGGTGCTCCCAGGAGGACCCCCCGGTTGGGAGTGCCTCGCAGAAGTGATCGTTCTGCAGCCACACGAGCTCTGCGCACAGATCTGATGATGTATCGTCAGTCCGGGCACATTCCTAAAGCGGCTTTCTAAGATTTCTTGCTTATTCGCTGTTTCTTCTAGGTCAAGAAACGCCTGAAATACCTATTTCACGGCCTTCTCGAAGGCCAGGTTCCGAACCAGGTCCTCGGTGCTCCAGGGGGCGGCACCGCCGCCCAGGTACTTCTGGAACCACTCCAGGTGGGCGTTGTAGTAGACGGGCATGGACTTCAGGTTGTCCGGCCAGTGGCCATCGTTCTTGAATACGATGAGGCGGCTGGGAACGCCCATCTCCTGGAGCCCCGTGAAGAACTGCAGGCTTTGGGTGTAGGGCACGCGGTAGTCGCGCTCGCCGGTGATGACGAGGCAGGGGGTCTGGAAGTCCTTCACGGCGCTGCTGGGGTTCATGCGCTCGTAGGTGGCGGCCTGATCCCAGGGCGTGCCCGTGAGGTCGTGCTCCGGGAACCACAGTTCCTCGGTGGCGCCGTGCATGGAGCGCAGGTCGTAGACCCCCATCATGGCCGCCAGGGCCTTGAAGCGGGTGGTGTGCCCCTCCAGCCACATCATGGCGTAGCCGCCCCAGCTCCAGCCCATGGCACCCATGCGGTCCTTGTCCACGTAGGGCAGGCCCGCCAGATGCTCGGCCACGTTGGCGATGTCCACCTGCACCTTGCCGTCCCAGTCGCCGCTGATGGCGTCTGTGAAAGCCTGGCCGAAGCCCGTGGACCCGTGGGGATTGGGGAAGGCCACGATGTAGCCCGCACCGGGATAGACCTGCCAGTCGCCGCGCAGGGTGTCGGACCACATCATCTGGGGCCCACCGTGGACGTTGAGGATGAGGGGATATTTCTTCGCGGGATCAAAGCCGTGGGGCTTCACCACGTAGACCTGGATGTCCCGGCCATCGGCCCCCTTGACCCACTGCTCCTCGGCGGGACGGAAGTCCACGGTCTCGGTGAGGGCCTGGTTGAAGGCGCTAAGGCGGGTCAGGGTCTTGGTGCCGAGGGCGTAGCGCCAGATCTCCACGGGCTCACCTACCCGGGTTTTGGTGAGGTAGACCGAGGTCTGGTTCGGGCTGACCACGAACTCCTTGATGCTCTGGCCTTCCAGCATGCGGGCGGCCTTGCCCGTGGCCACGTCCAGCCGGTAGAGGGACCAGTGGCCCTTTTCCTCAACTGTGAACCAGAGGGCCTTGGCATCCGCGGACCACTGGAACCCATCCACCCAGTTGTCGATCTCCTCGGTCAGGATTGTGCGGGTTCCGGCCTTGCGGTCGTAGAGAGCCAGGCGGAAACGATCGGACTCGTGGCCCGACTTGCGTTGGATGCGATAGGCGATGTAGCGGCCATCCGGCGAATACTTGGGATCCTGGTCCGCGGCCGGATTGTTGCTGGTGATGCGCCGGGGCGTGCGGTCCCCCTCCAGGGAGATGAGGAAGAGATCCTGGTTGGTGCTGCGGGCCGTGACCGGATCGGTGTTGGTGGTGACACAGAGTTCCTTGCCATCAGGGCTCAGATCCCAAGTCTGCCAGAAGCCTGGATAGTCCTGCTTGCCGCCGGTGAGCGCCTCCACCTTGCCCTCGGCACCGCTCTTGAACAGATGGGTGTATTGGAAGTCCCGCCACTCGGTCCAGTGCCGGTACAGCAGGGAATCGGCGAGATGAGCCTGCACGGGGCCGTTCTCCAGCCGCTCGGCCAGGTGCTTCTGCTTGGCCCCATCGGTCATGGCCTCGGGGAATACCGAAGCCGTGAACACCACCTGGGCCGTGCCGGGCACCACCTTGGCATCGCCCACGCCACCCTCGAAGGTCGTGACCTTGCGGGCTTCCCCGCCCTGCAGGTCCAGAGCCCAAAGCTGATTCGCCCCTTCGCGGTTGGAAAGGAAATAGAGGCTCCGGCCATCCTTGGACCACTGGGGCGCGGTGTCGGCCTTGCTCGAGAAGCTGAGCTGCCGGGATGCCCCAGTGGCGGTGTCCAGTAACCAAAGCTGGGTGTTGCGGGTGGAGGCCTTCAGGTCCGTGGTGGACACTTCGAAGGCCAGCTGCGAGCCATCGGGGCTCAGGGCCAGGTGCTGCACCCCCTTGAGCCGGTAGAGGTCCTCGATCTGAAAGGCCCGCTTTTCCGCCGCGCAGAGCGGGGCCAGCAGCATCACGGCGGGTATCAGGAACCGCTGGAACAGGGACATGGAACCTCCAACACAAGCCTCCAGGATCGCATGACCCCCTCAAGAGATCACGCTCGTGGGCACAGACCGCCAACCGCCGACCCACCGCCGGGCCTTGGTATCCTGGCCCATGTCGATACCGCCCCCTCCGGCCCCAACCGAACTGCATCCCCAGGGTCGCGGGGTCTTCTGCAACCGGACGTTGAACCTGCGCTCCGTGCGGGCCATCGGCTACGACATGGACTACACCCTGGTGGACTACCGGGTGGATGCCTTCGAGCAGATGGTCTACGCCCAGGCCCGTGAGCGCCTGGGCACCGAGGGCTGGCCCGTGGGCGACCTGGCCTTCGACCCCGAGATGGTGACCCGGGGCCTGGTCATCGATACGGAGCTGGGCAACCTTGTGAAGGCCAACCGCTTCGGCTTTGTGAAGCGGGCCATGCATGGCACGCGGATGCTGGACTTCCCGCAGCAGCAGCAGGCTTATGGCCAAGTCCTGGTGGACCTGAGCGACAGCCGTTGGGTCTTCCTCAACACCCTCTTCTCGCTGAGCGAGGGCTGCCTCTACGCCCAGGCCGTGGACCTCCTGGATGCAGGCGCCCTGCCCCGCCCTTTCGAATACGCCAGCCTCTACCGCCACGTGCGGGCCCGGGTGGACGCCCAGCACATCGAGGGCACCCTCAAGGCCGCCATCGCCGCCGCGCCGGAACGCTACGTGGTGCAGGACCCGGAGTCGGCCCTGGCCCTCCTGGACCAGAAGATCGCCGGCAAGAAGCTGCTGCTCATCACCAACTCCGAGTGGCCCTTCACCGCGAAGATGATGGCCCACGCCTTCGACCGCCACCTGCCCGGGGACATGACCTGGCGGGAGCTCTTCGAGGTGGTCATCGTCAGCGCCCGCAAGCCCGCCTTCTTCACGGAGCACGGCCCTTTCTTCGAGGTGGTGGACGAGGAGGGCCTGCTGCGTCCCCTGCTGGGGCCCCTGCGCAGCGGCGGCATCTACCTGGGAGGCAGCGCCGCCCAGGTGGAGCGGGATCTGGGCATCTCCGGCGACGAGATCCTCTACGTGGGCGACCACATGTTCGGTGACGTCCACGTGAGCAAGCGCACCCTCAGCTGGCGCACGGCCCTGGTCCTCCGGGAACTGGAGGGCGAGGTGGCGGCCCTGGCTGGCTTCCAGGCCATTGAAGCGCGCTTGCTCATCCTCATGCGCGCCAAGGGGGACCTGGAGGCTCGGCTCTCCCAGGCCCGCCTGGACCTGCAGCGCCTGCACGCGGGCTACGGCCCCCAGCCCGGCCCGGACCACGCCACCCTGGAGGCCCGGGTCCATGACCTGCGCGGCCAGTTGCTGGCCCTGGACGCCGAGATCGCCCCCCTGGCCCAGGCCGCCACGGAGCTGACCAACACCCGCTGGGGCCTCCTCACCCGCGCCGGCAATGACAAGAGTCACCTCACCCGCCAGATCGAGCGCTACGCCGACATCTACACCAGCCGCGTCTCGAACTTTCTGCTGGCCACCCCCTTCGCCTACTTCCGCTCCCCCAGGGGCAGCCTGCCGCATGATCCGACAGTCTCCTCGTAGGCCACATGGCTGTTCTTTGTGCCCCTTGTGTTCTTTGTGGCTGAGCTCTTTCCACCCATGCAGCCGGAACAGAGTGTTCCTGATCAACCACAGAGTCCATGTGGCTGCCAACAAGGCCCTCTGAATGATTCTTGTTTTGAATTGGCCACAAAGAACACAAAGGGCACAAAGCAAAAAAGCCAAGGATCACCTGGCACCTTTTGAGGCGTTGTCGTCAACCAGAGCATCCATCGAGGCTATTCCATGACGAACCCAGGCATCTTCACACACCTCTTTGAGGTTCCCGAGGCCTCCATCGACGGGAACGGCCACGTGAACAACCTGGAGTACCTGCGCTGGATGCAGGAGGTGGCCATCGCCCACTCGGACGCCTGTGGCTGGGACTTGGCGCGGTACCAGGAGGCACGGGGCACCTGGGTCATCCGCTCCCACCACATCGACTACCTTCGGCCCGCCTTTGTCGGAGAGGCACTGCGCCTGCTGACCTGGGTCGGTGGCTTCGAGGCGCAGACCTCACCCCGCCACTACCTGGTCTGGCGCGAGCGGGACCGCAAGGTCCTGGCCCGGGCCACCACCCAGTGGGTGTTCTTGAGCACCGAAACGGGCCGTCCCTGCCAGGTGCCTGACGAGTTCCGCTCGGCCTTCGTCGTGGTTCCCGACGAAAAGGAAGTGCTGCTGGCCCTCAGGGCATCGACCATTCCAAAAATCGATTAACCGCAGAGAACGCAGGGGGCGCAGAGGAAAGAGAGCTTCTCTCTGCGCCCTCTGCGTCCTCTGCGGTTAACTTCTTTCCCTCCGCGTTCTCAGCGTTCTCAGCGGTTAGCGGTTTTCATTCCGACAGTTCAACCTCACTTCAAGTCATCGACCCTTCCAAAACTGATTAACCGCAGAGAACGCAAAGAGCGCAGATCTCTCTACGCCCTCTGCGTCCTCTGCGGTTAACTTCTTTCCCTCCGCGTTCTCGGCGTTCTCAGCGGTTAGCGGTTTCTGATTATCGGCCACCCTCAGCCTAAAGAACAGATGCCTCTGCTCGGGCAACTCCGAGGTCTTTAACCATTTAGGCACAAGTGGACAGGATGTGTCGCATCCATGACGCGATGTTTTGGCGTGGAGGTGTGCCATGCCGAGATATGACATCCAGTTCCAGAAGGGCCTTTCCCTGCGGGAGTTCATGGCCCGATACGGGAGCGAA
>Ga0209697_10001032_pt1 | contig 45112 bp, 39 predicted proteins | sample AliMusrvi5mmetaG_FD_184115 | JGI IMG/M metagenome (GOLD analysis project Ga0209697, IMG submission 184115) | Freshwater lake bacterial and archeal communities from Alinen Mustajarvi, Finland, to study Microbial Dark Matter (Phase II) - Alinen... | ecosystem: Environmental > Aquatic > Freshwater...
CAAACTCATCGTAAATCCTTGCATTATCTTCTGCGCCGACAAAGTCTTCTATACACTCCGGCAGCAAGTTCTGTTGGTTTCGATCTCCCATTCTGTATGCCATATTTTGCTCCTTGATGTTTTCTGAACAAAATTATATCATCATTGCAGGCCTTTGTATATATGAACATTCATTGCGACACAGGCTCCGCGTCGCTGCGCCAAGCGAATCGACCCCTGAACTGCTCGCTTCGCTAGAGTTCAGGGCTATAGATGGTCGATTCACTCCATAGAGATTAAACTTACTTCAGCGGTAATTCCACTGCCTGCTTCTTCTTCGCGGATTCGTACGCGCCGAGTGCCACTTCCATTGCCTTTAAACCGTCATAGCCGCTTATCATCGGCTCTTTATTGTACCGTATCATATCAATAAAGCTTCTCAGCAGTTTCGCGTCGGCGTTTGAACCCCAGTTTGCCCAGTAATGTTTGTTTTTTGAATCGTCAAAAACATTGATAGCCTGGGCAAAAGCGTCAACCTGTATCACGCCTTTCTCGCCGATAATATCCAGAGTCACATCGCCCCAAGTCATATAGGATTTTGGCCTTGACCAGCTCGGATCAAGCGTGGCTATTACACCGCCGTGAAACTCAAAAGCAAGAGTGCCGCAATCGTCAATCTTTTTATTGTGAATGGACTTGTCAATCTCGGCGTAGACGCGCTTCACTTCCTTGTTCAGTATCCAGCGCATCAAGTCGACCACATGGACGGTATGGTCCATAATAGCCCCGCCGCCGGACTTTTTCGCGTCAACAAACCAGCCTCCGGGCATAGAACCATGGTTGGTTCCTTTTATGGCAAGGATGCGCCCTATCTCGCCGTTCTCTATGATTCTTCTCGCGCGCGTTACGGCGGTAAGATACCTGCACGGGAAGGCAATCATAAGCTTCACATTGTTTTTCTTGCAGGCCTCTATCATCTTCTGCGCGTCCTTAATGTTCGTGGATATGGGCTTCTCGCACAGGATATGCTTTTTTGCCTCCGCGGCCATAACGGCAAGCTCGCAGTGCTTTGAATTTTCGGAGCAGATAACCACCGCTTCTATGTCTTCCTTAAGCAGTTTCTTATAGTTGTCAAACGCTTTCACCTTGAACTCTTTTGCCATGGCGCGGGCCCGTTTCTTATCCTCATCGGCGATACCGGCAACCCTAACGGAATCCATCCCTAAAAGGTAGGCAGTGTAAGAATGCGCGTGCATGTGGGCGAAACTCATTATGCCGACTTTAACTTTATCGTCAGAAGCCACAGTACCTCCGGAAGAGCAAGAAGCAAGCACTAAACACTAAATTCTAAACAAAAGGAAAAACAACAAAACAATCTCGTGTTCTTACTTCTGTCTTTCGCTTTATCTTTTTTTTTAGAATTTCGTGCTTAGAGTTTGCTTTTTTGGTCCATAATTTTATCATTTAGGGTTTAGAATTTGCCTTTCTTAATTGTTATGACCTTTCCTGTTTTTGTTGATTCTAGCGCGGCGAGAGAGACCTCAAGACATCCGTAAGCGTCGTCAATATCAAGCTTCGGAATTTTCCCGTTTCTTGTGTAGTTAATGAAGTCTTTCAACTCAACCAGCGTCGCGTTTTCATCAACCGGGCTGTCTTTGAAATTGCGGCCGCCTGCGAACTCAACAGCCAGAGTGTTCGGATTCCTGCTGTCATAAGAAATAAGGCCTTTATCGCAGGCCATCTCCACGGAAGTGCGAAAACCGGAGTAGTGCGCCCAGCTGGCTTCAAGATGCGCGATAATCCCGTTCTTGAAACGCAGGACCGCGAGCGCGTAATCCGTGTTCTGAACCCCTTTGCTCATCAAGTTCATGGCGTAAACGCGTTCAACATCGCCGAAGCACCACATAAGAAAATCTATGTCGTGTATCATCAGGTCAAGAATAACGCCGCCGCTCTTTTCCAGCGAGGAGAACCAGTTATTTGACCCCCGTCTGAAACCGTTCACCCTGGAGATGCGGACGACACAGGGCTTGCCGGCGGCTTTTGTGTCAACGAGCCTTTTAATGTTGGCGTACTGGTTGAAGTAGCGAAGAATGTGTCCCACCATTATTTTGGCTTTCCTCTTCTTTGCTTCCTTGAGTATCTCGTTCGCCTCTTCCATCGTGCGGCAGAGGGGCTTTTCCACAAAAATGGCCTTCTTCTGTTTTATTCCTTCCATGATGTAGTCTTTATGGGTATTAGTCGGGGTGCAGATATCGACAATATCGCAGTCCTTAAACAACTCTGCAACTGTACCATAATGCTTAACGCCGCCGCATTCATTGCACTTTTGCGTGTTAGTGTCGAAAACGCCGACGACTTTAACTCCGGGAATGCGCCGGAAACAATCCATATGTTTAGAACCCATTTTCCCGCAGCCGATAACTCCGACTCTGTCCATTAAACACTCCTCTCGACGGCAAACTGCATCTCGTATAGTTTTTTGTAGGTTGCGCTGGTCCCGAGCAGTTCAGAATGCCTGCCCACGGACTCTATCGCCCCGTCTTTCAGCACCACTATCTTGTCAGCGTTAACGACGGTGGATAGCCTGTGAGCTATCACCACGGTCGTCCTGTTTTTCATAAGGTTTTCCAGAGCTTCCTGGACGAGTTTCTCCGATTCAGTATCAAGCGCCGAGGTGGCTTCATCAAGGATAAGCAGGGGAGGATTTTTCAGGATTGCCCTGGCAATAGAAAGCCTCTGTCTTTCCCCACCCGAAAGCTTGACCCCCCGCTCGCCTATAAATGTATCATACCCCTTCGGTGTTTTCAATATGAATGCATGAGCGTTCGCGGCCCTAGCGGCGGCTTCAACTTCAGCCTGTCCCTCATCCTTTCTGCCATAGGCAATATTGTCGCGGATGGAGTCGTTGAAGAGTATGGTCTCCTGCGTCACGATGCCGACCTGCGCGCGAAGAGACGCCAGAGTGAGGTGCCTTATATCCATTCCGTCAACGAGCAGAACACCGGAAGAGGCGTCGTAAAATCTGGGAATCAGGTCAACCATTGTGGATTTACCTGAACCAGAAGGGCCGACGATGGCCACAACTTCCCCTTTGTTTATTTTCAAGTTGATATTCTTAAGTACAGGCTTGTCTTGTGAATAATGGAAACAGACGTCCTTGAACTCGATGGACTTTTCAAACCCCGGCAGACTGACGGCTTTCGGGTCGTCGGCAACTTCCAATTTCTCGTCAAGCAGTTCAAAAACGCGCTCGGAAGAAGAGAGCGCCTGCTGGATGGAAATGTTCACGCCGTTTAGGTTCCTGATGGGGTTAAAGAGCAGGAATAGCGCGCCCGTGAAGGCAGCGAATGAGCCGACGGTGATCGGGCTGTGCGGACTGCTTATCTGAAAACCGCTGATAACTATTATTATGGAAATGGCCAGTATTCCTATAAACTCAATGACAGGGTGAGAGAGCGCGGTGACCCTTATGGATTTCATAAAGGTGTCAAAATAGGCGCGGCTTGCCTTGTTGAACTTCGAGAGTTCGTGATCCTCCATGGCGAAGCCCTTGACTATCCTGATGTTGGAAATACCCTCGTACGTTACAGAAGTTATCTCTCCAATCTTATCCTGGGCTACCAGACTGATGCTGCGCAGTCTCTTCCCGAAATTGTAGAGCGGGAAGATAATGAGCACCGAAGCGGCCATTGAAATAAGCGAGAGCTTCCAGTTCATAGTCAAGACCACTATCAGAAGGCCTATAAAGTTCATGCCGTTGCCGATAATACCGGAGGTTAAACCGACCGCCTGCTGCATCATCACAACATCCGAGGTTATCCTGGATATTATCTGGCCTGTGCGGTGCGAAGCAAAATAGCGGAGCGAAAGTTTCTGGACGTGATTGTAGACTTCAGACCTGATGTCCATAATCATCTTCTGCCCCGCGTTATTCATTATGTAATCCTGGACGTAGAAGGCGAGGCCTTTGACGGCGTAAAGCCCAAGCAGAATCAAGGCTATTTTAAGCGTCTGCTCGCCGGCATGGGGGTTGCCTTTCAGAAGGCCGGAATCAAAAAGCGGCTTCAGCATGAGCATGGCGCCCGCGGAACAGGCAGAGACAATAATCATCATGCAGACGCCGATGGCTATGCGGAATTTATAAGGTTTTGCGTATTTTAAGACACGGAGGAAGATTTTCATGCAGGAACGGCTCTTTCTCGCTGTTGGGAAAGGATCATTCTATCCATTTATTAATAATACTGATATTTTGGGCCTCTTTCAACCTTAAAATGAGTTCATATTTCTGCCTGGTCTATTCTTCCGCAACTGAATACTTACCGTTCTTTAAATAGCGTTTATTTCGTTATGCCGAAGAAGACCGGGACAAATCCTATATTAATCTCGACAGACGATACCGTTCGCCTTCGAAGACAGACTTCAGGCTTCTGCCGATATTTTTTTTGCCTTTCTCCCGCCTAAGTCCATCCATTCCGTATGCCAGCCTGCGCCGCAAAACTCCGGAGCAAATATATGGCGCTGAACTCCAAGCCCGTAAATGCCCCTTCTTATTCCTTCAAGCGTCCTATGCCACTCAGCCGCCAATTTAAGCCTCTCTCTTCCCCAGCCTTTCATGTCCTTAATCCGGAGATGAAGCTCTATAATCCGTAATTTCGCGCGCCACTGCTCCACCCGCCAGCCAGGTTCAGAAACAGTCGACAGATAGCCGAATTGTTTTTTTGCTTCTTTCATATTCAGGCCAGTCCAGTCGCCAAAACAGGAAATAAAACCGGCCCAAAGCGCCGCGTCTCTTCCCGACACCTTGAAATATCTATTGGCGTACTCAACAAGAGCTTCTTCGCTGTTTCTTGCCTTCCCGCTGGATAACGCGCCAATAAGCGCGTGGTTCGCGTCTTCGTAGACCCCTTCCGAGTAGACCATATACCCGGAGCTCCCGCTGCGGACAAGCCCCTCAATGGTGCTTTTCAGGCGCTTTGGCGCTGCGACCGGCCCCATCATGCTGTAGCGGTCGCTTATACCCTCTATCTTCGGCTTTTCGGAATATCCGGCGTGAATGAAGGCTCTTCTGCTGCAGCCGTCAGGCAGGACCGCGTCTATCGGCTCGTCTTTTCCGTAAAGGATATGCAAAGACATGCTACCGGCAAGACGGGGATTCCTTTTGTCCATAAACTTCTTGAATAGTTGATGCTCTTCTTGTTCCCACCACCAGCCGATATAGTCAAGCTTTACTCCGGAGTGATATTTTTTCGCGAGTTTGTAGATATTGACGGACAGTTTTGCGAAAGTGGTTATCCAGGGAGCGCATCGCTTGCAGGCGCAACCGCCGTAGTCGTAAGGGGCGAAAGTTATGAAATCAAGATTTATGCCTTCGTCTTCCAGGTCTTTGAAGAGCCATTTGTAATTGTCAAGGATAACTCTTTCGCCGGAACTTTCCGAAGGACACACAAGCTGGCCGAATAATTTCTCGCCTTTTTCCGCGCTGTTCTTTGCCGTGATCTGGTCCGCGAAAACATGGTTAGGGGTTATGGTAAGGCCAATGTTTAACCCCAGCTTCTTCGCCGATTTGAAATGCGCTTTTTTCTTCTTCCAGATAAGCAGGCTGTTCGCGCAATGCGCTGCTTCATTAAAAGGAGCGACCAGCCCCGCAGAATCGAACCAGTCCGAATAGGCGTTGAAGCCCCAGTACACCGACTCTTTTAGCTTCTCTGCCATTTCATACACACCCATTACATCGTATGAATTTCCGAAATGTCCGGGCAGATATAATTCGCGTATTTTTAGCATATAAACTTCCTCGTACCGGAATTTCTGCGATTCAGGTCAGCCCTTATGCTTCGCCCCGCCTTCCCTGACCAGTTCCACCCAACGCCTGAAGCGGTCAGGGTCGTTTTGGAGCGTGTAAATATCTCTGAGCATAAACTCAAGCCGGGCTCCCTCGGCGCAGGCGACTGTGTGTTCTATCGCCTTTCTCAGGCCGTCGTTCTCATTAAACTCCTTCGCCATAAAAAATGCGGGCGGCATCTTCCGGGAATATACCAATTTTCTCTCCCTGCAGTTCTTTCCCATTACATCTTCCTTCGCCCAGGGTGAGATAGAGACCCTCTGCAGGTTCTTGATAGTTGAGATATATTTCCAGACAGGGTCAACCGGCTCGCAACAGCCATAGTAAACTCTGCCGAAGAGTTCCGCGAGTTCTTTTATGTACGGGAAAACAAACTCTCCGTAATGGTCCGGACTTATGCTCACCGATTCCTGGGACTCGCAGTAGTACCACAGGTCTTTTGTCCTTACTTTTCCCTTAAAATCCGGGGCGGGCAGCAGCTTTGAACACCCCATACAGCCGGAGCCTATATAATCGTCCTCGTTATTGAGGTTTAGGAGCCCGTTTTCCTCCAGAAACCTGACATATCTTAGATGGTCGTCTTTTATAAACCGCATGAGCCTGTGAAGTCCCTCGGGATTGTCATAAATTAGCATCATAAAACCGTCAAGGCCCACAAAATCAAATGCCGTGCTGGTCATTGCCATGTTGAACTGCCAGCTGTCAAGCTTTCTCCTGACCGGGAGCAGCCCTGAAAATATTTCCGCAAGAAGTTCGCCTTTCTGCTCGTCCGCTCCCTTATCCCATTTCAATTCCCTGAAATGGATCCTGTTAAACTCACTGTCATCGAGCGTCTTAAGCGCGGGCTGATAATTAAAGGCCATCTTTTCGGCGCCGGAAACACGGTGAATCCCGGAAGGTATGCCGAAATCGCCTTTGCTTATATGCGGCTCATAAGCAATATAGGGCAGGACAAAACTGTCGTCCTTCAATACCTCTATCTCGTGCTTCCGAAACCGCAGGTTCCGTTCAAGTTTCCTCGCCCATTCGGCTTCGCAGAGCAGGTCGCTCTCGTTTACCGTGTGCTTCGGGTCGCTGGTGTACCAGGTTTCGGCCCTAACCATCACGCGGGCGCCGGGAACCCCTTCATCGTGGGCCTGCCAGGCCTTTATCTTTTCTTTATTTTCTGCGGTTTCCGAGGCCTTTGCCTTCCACTCGCCGAGTTCTCTCAGGATCTTCTTGTCTTTTTCGCTTATGGTTATTTTGTCGGACATCTTATGCTCCGTTTAAATCAAATCGAACAATTGGTTTTCGCCTAATTCCACCCGTATTCAAGGCCTGCCTCGTAGAGCGCCACTACATTCTCGGAGGGACCGACAACCTGGATATTATGGCAGGGAGCGAGAATATAGCCGCCGTTCTTGCCGAGAATCTCGATGTTATTTTTGACTTCTTTCCTGACCTCTTCCGGCGTGCCAAACGGAATGCAGTGCTGATTGTCAACGGCGCCGTGGAATATTATCTTATCTCCGAAATCTTTTTTCAGGCCTTCAATTTCCATGCCCTTGCAGTTCCACTGTATGGGATTGAGCACATCCATTCCGATGTCTATGAGATCAGGTATCATCTTCCTGGAGGCGCCGTCTGTATGCGTAAAGACAAAACCGCCGTTCTGATGGGTAAGGTCCATCATCTTCTTCATATTCGGAAGTAGGAATTGACGGATATGGGCGGGAGAGTAAAGCAGGTCGTCCTGCGAGCCAAGATCCTCCGCTACATAGGTTATATTAATCTTGCCCGGAGCCTGTTCAAGAATCCGGCTGGTGTTTTGATAACTGAACTCCATAAGCCTATCCAGGATATACTGCATCAATTCCGGATTCTCGATGAAGTCCATAAAAGCCTGTTCATCACCGCGCAGGTATTTGTAGGTCAGCATCGGCTCGGAACCGCCGCCCTGAACTATCCTGTCCGGGTGAGCTTCCACTTCCGCCTTAATGTGCGAGTAATCGAACCAGTCCGCCGTCGGGAAAACATAGTTCTTCCTGAGTTCTTCGATGCTTGTAAATTCCGCCAGCGGGTGGTTGGCTACTTCTTCGTAAGAGCCGTTGCCATAAGCAACCCTCCTGAACTTGAAACCGTACATATCAAGCCCGTCTTTGAGCTCCGGGCCGTTATACTTGCCGCTGACCCAGAAAGGCTTGTCTATCCTCAGTTTCTTGAAGACTGAATCCATATCGGGAAGGCGGAGATGTTTCATTAGTTTTTCGCCTGCTTCCTTTGTTCCCCAGTAGTCCATGGGGATTCTGTCGGGCTTCTGCCTTTTCAATACCGCGAGCCATCTTTCCCTGCCTGTCATAGTATCCTTTTTCATCTTCTCTCCTATGAAATATAAATTAATCAGCCTTTTAAAATGCTGCGGGCAACTTTCTCTGAACAACCGCCGGCACCAAGGGAGCCGGAAACCTCTTTCAGCGCGGAGCGCATAACGGCTATGTCCCGGCCGCCCGCAAGCAGGCGTTCAGTTTCTCTTATTATTCTTTCAGGAGAAGCCGCTTTCTGGATAAGCTCGGGATAGATTTCCGCGTTCTTTATAATATTTGGAAGCGCGGCGTATTTCCAGTCAATAAAGAGGTTTGCCAGCGTCCAGGTAAAGCTTGAAACCTTATAAATCACGACTGTTGGCACTCCGATGATAGCGGCTTCAAGGCAGACAGTGCCTGAGGACGCGATGATTGCGTCGGATGCGGCAAGGACATCGTGGGCGCGGTCTTTAACAACAAGAATTGACGAGAGCCCGTCTTTGCCGGCGGCTTTAAGCAAGTTGTCGCTGACCGCGGAAGCCTGGCCGAGAACAAACTTTACTCCAGGCATTTCTTTCGCGCATTGAAGCATCACAGGCAGAAGCAGTTTGATTTCCTGGGTTCTGCTTCCCGGAAGTAGTCCTACCAGCTTATCGCTTTTTCCGGCTCCAAATTCCTGCCTCAGAGTTTCCCTGTCTTTTGAAGGCTTTACGAGGTCAACCAGCGGGTTACCGAAAAACTCGGCGGGAACGCCCGCGGCTTCAAAAACTTTTTTCTCAAACGGAAGTATCGGGTAGACTTTCTTGAAATTTGCTTTAATCTGTTTTATTCTTCCCTTTCCCCACGCCCAAACCTGCGGAGTAACATAATAGTAGCAGGGTATCCCGTATTTTTTGAGCTCGGCGGAAAGCAGGAGGTTGAATCCCGGGTAATCCAGCATGACCGCGCGGTCAATCTTTTCTTTAACGGCAAAGAGCGCGGTCTCTTTTATTATTTTCTTCAGGTGAAAATAGTTCTTGGCGGCTTCCGAGAAACCGACAACAGAATGGCTTACAAGGTCATTGAGCAGAACCGCTCCGGCTTTTGACATAAGAGCGCCGCCGTTGGCGTAAACCACCGAGCCCGGGGCCTGCTTGAAGAACTCTTTTATGAGGAGCGCGCCGTAGACATCGGCGGAAGGATCACCGGCGCTGAGGAGCAGTTTCATTTAAACAATACCCTCCGTGATAGATGTGCGGACGCGCTGATGCGCAGAGGCGCAGACGCTTTCAAGACCTGATGCGCGGAAGAATGTAGTCCCTATATCTTCTGACCTTATGACCCTCTAACTGATGCTTGGATGGTCGGAGGGTCAGATGCTCTGACGTTGGATTGAACATAGGGACTACCTACTTCCAACCATCTAACCATCTAACCATCCGAGCATCTATTTTAGCCGTCCCAAGTATTCGGGTTGCAATTTTATCATAGTTTCGAGCATTTCTTTCGCGATATCAGCGTCTACGCAAGCCGGGTCGGCGAGCAGCGCGGCCAAAGCCTTCTTCTTGTCGCCAAATACCGCGGCTCCCATGGCAAGTTTTAGTTTTATGGAGTGGCTGAGCGTGTTCCAGAGCAGGCTGTCGGGAAGGGCTTTTGACGGAAGGGCCTTAAAACCTTTGCCGCTTACCCTGACCGGCATCTCAAGCACTGAGTCCGCGGGCATGTTAGGCACCGCGCCGAGGTTTAGCATGTTGATATTGAAGACCTTAGGCTTGCCGGTCATTACGGATTCTATCACTTCAACCCCAAGCTCTCGGGAAGGAACGCGGAGCCCCTTTATCTCCTGTTTGCCGTTTACCTCGGCCGTGATATCGGCAAGTATCGTATCCCTTTCTTTCATCATAGGCTTGAGCGCGTCCTGCCTTAAATCAAGATTCCAGTCTCTCTTGTAATCCACATCGGGGCGCAGGTAATAGGGGAAGAATTCCGCAACGTGTTTTTCTCCGGCGGCAGGAATATAACCGAAGTTCTTAAACACATCAAACTTAACCCGCATATAGTCAGGAATTTTATTCTTCTTTACCAGCGCTTCCAGTTTAGGGTATAAACTCTTTCCGCCCTTTAATATTTCCAACATCCAGACACAGTGATTAAGGCCGGCGTATGTGAATTCAATATTGCCGCCAAACAGGTCATTAATTTCTTTCACCGTTTTCAAATAATCATGGCACATGCCGATAGCCTGTATCTTGGTGTAAAGGTTGACAGCCTGGATAATGGGTATCATCGGGTTTGTGTAGGAGATCATAACTGCTTTTGGGCAGAGCTTCTCCATATCGCTGCAGATGTCAAGCACAGCCGGCACAAACCTGAGCGTTCTGAAAACGCCGCCCGGGCCGACAGTGTCGCCGACAGACTGAAGAATTCCTCTGCCATAAGGGACTTCTATATCCTGAAGATGCGCCTTGAAACCGCCTACGTTTATTGAAAGGAAAACAAAATCAGCGCCGGAAAGGGCCTTCTTGCGGGTCTTCTCTACTCTTAATTTGAGGCCTGATTCTAAAGTTTCGTTCATTCTAAGCCCGAGTTTCAGCATCAGGGAGGCAAGTTCGTTGTTAGGGTCAAACAGGACAAATTCCGAATCGTGCAGGTGCTTTGAAAGCAGGGCGTTCTTCATAATGCCGGGGGCGAACTTAAAACTGCCGCCGCCGACTAAAACTATCTTTCTTTTCATTTATTAGGCCTCCGAAACAATATGTTTGATTATAGTATTGATGGTAGTGGCAGTCAATAGGTTAATATGGCGAATAATAAATGTTTGTGTTAGAATTATCGGAATAAGCTAAAACTTAAAAAGTTTGTAAAGTTATAAGGTTTATAAGGTTTATAAAGTAAGTTCAAACGCAAGAACAAAAACAAGGTCAAAGGATGACAGCACTCGTCAAGTCACAGCAGGAAAGGAACTGTTCAGGTTTAGATTTTACCTTACAAACTTTACAAACCTTATGAACCTTATAAACTTTTTTTAATGAAGGAGTCTTATTGAACCGCAATATCTGGATCATACTTATTTCCTCCGCCCTATTCAACGTTTGCTTGGGTATGTACGACTTTGCCCTTCCCTATTTCTTTGACTCCATCAATATCTCCTACGCGAAGATGGGGCTAATCTTTGGCATATCCTCGGGGCTGATATTTTTCCTGAGAATGTATGTCGGAGCGCATTCCGACAGGATAGGGAGAAAACCTTTTTACTCAATGGGGCTGCTGCTCTCGTCGCTTAGCATCCTTGCAACGCCGCTTCTCCCGGGATTGATAGCTCAGGCCTCGTTCAAGACCATACGCGAAGCCTCCCTGATAGTGCGCGATACCATGCGTTCCATCCTCGTTTTCGAGAATACCAAGAAGGATTTCCACAAGATAATTTCAAAGATAATCGGCATAGAGTTTTTCCTCCAGGGTGCGGGGACATTAATAGCAGGTATTATCATGACCGGCGGGATGCTCTCGACCGGCTTCCTTGCCAAGGAAGTAAAGGTCTCTCCGGCGCAAGCGTCTCTTCCGCTTTACACCTGCGGAGCGATACTACTTGTAGCTTTTATTTTCTTCTCTTCTCAGTTCAAAGAAAGCTTCAAAGGTAACGGCAGCAAGGAAACCATAGGATTCAAAGACCTTGTCAAGATAAACCTGCCGCCGAAACTGCTGCTTTTGACAGCGACAATGTTCATTTTCAACCTGGGCGTTTCCATCAGCCATTCGTTCTTTATGCCGCTCTTTTTCAAGAACAAGTTCCTGCTCGGCGCGGCTGTCGTCGCGGTCATCCTTATGATACACCGGTTTACGCTGGGACTGCCGATGTTCGTATTCGGGAATTTCATAAAAAGGAAGGATTTCAAGAAGGTTTATATCCTGTCAATGATTTACGAGGGGCTGGCAATAGGGGCCGCGGCTTTAATTCCCAATTTTTGGATCGCGACCTGTCTCTGGCTCACGCACGACTTCTTCGGGGCTGCCTTCTGGTCTCCGATAAACACTTCATTCATTCAGGAGTTCGCGAGGCCGGAAAGCCGGGGGAGGGATACCAGCGAGGCCGCGGCGCTCGGGTCACTGGGAGCTATCCTTGGGCCAATAATCGCGGGCTGGCTTGCAGGTATCTCCGTTGACCTTCCATTCCTTGTCAGCGGGATTGTGACTGCCCTTTCCGTCGTTCCGCTTTTCTGGCTTTAAGACTTCCTGTCTGTATGCTTTTCTTTTAATGCTTTCCTTATCGCTTCCGCGGTAGGCGGGCAGCCCCGCACCTCAATAGCGTTCTTAATGCCAAGCTTGTTGACCGCGCAGTCGCCGCATAATACCACCTTGCCGTCTTGAGCCCCGATTAACTCCTTATGACTACCTACTATTAAATTAACGTTCTCTGGCAGGAGAAAGCTATTGAGCACGGTAAGGACATCGTTTATGATACTCGTCTCCCTCTTTATGTGCCCCGGGCGTATGGCCTCAAGGCAGTTGTCCCAGCACCTGCTGCAGGAACTGGTAATATTTATTCCATATTTTCCAATCTTAAGCAGCCGTACAACAGGCTTCCATTTCGCAAGCGGACCGCTAAAGCCTATGAGTTCAGTCTCCTCATTTTTCCCTTCGAGCACGGTCTTAAGGTATTTTATTGTATCAACATCTATGCCTGTGAGCAGGCAGGCTGCTTTGTCAACTTCCGCCGGGTCAAACCCCGCGATTATTCTGTTGAACGAGAACTTCCTGGGAAACGGCTTGCCAAATGTTTCTCTCACAGTTGTGGCGTCAACTATGACAAGCTCCACCTTGAAGTTTGCGAGCAGCGGAAGATGTTCTTCCAATCCCCACTTATGTATGTTCCTTTTATCGGAGTCGTGAAGCAGGCCTTTGAGATTCTTCAGTGCGCAGGTCAGACCAGTCTGAGGGTGTCCTTTAAGGACAGGCATGTCAATAAGCGTTTTATCCTTGAGAATCTTCGGAATCCTGACATTAAAATTCCCGTCCTCATACTCTGCGTCTTTCAGGTCAACAAGCGTGACCTTCGGGCTTAACTTCTCAAGAGCGTAATAACCCGCGGCTGCAAAGGATTTTTTTGTGTCCGCATTAATGTAGGAGCTCTCGGCGACAAAGATGCGGTCTATCTCGTATCTTTCGAGCAGGGCCTGAATAAGAGCTCTCACCACCTTGACATCCGTTATAAAGCCTGAACCTGATTTGAGATACGACAGGACATTAGGCTTTAATATTATCTCGCGGTATTTTGGCTTAAAACCCAGCTCATCAAGGCAGCTGCCTATGGTTTCCTTGAGAGTCGTTATCTTCCTGATTATTACTTTACCCATTTTTTTCACCCAAGATATAGAAATGGTGCGCAAACATGTAACTCAAAGGGAATACACAGAGTTTTTCAAAGAAAGCGAGCCTCTTAATCCATTTATCTTCCTGCAGTCTTGCCTCATCTTCCGCTTGTAGAGAACTCCAGTACCAGCTTCTGGCTCCCTCTTCGGACATAAGCCCCTTCACCTTCCCGCGCGTGTGCATATCAAAAGTGTCAAACCAGGGAGGAACATCAAAAACTCCTGCTGCCGTTATTCTGAGGCCTGCCGCCCTGTAGAGTCTCTTGAGCTCTCCGAGTCTCATCAAAGACGGATAACCATGGTCCCAAACCATTTTGTGCTTAAAATGATAGTACTTGTGAATTGGATACCCATAATTGTAATAGTTCTGCGTGGCAAGCAAAACCCGATTCTTTGAAACTCTTTTTAGCTCGGAAAGGAAAGTTCCCCCATACTTAAAGTGCTCAAACATACAGTAGTTCCAAACCAAGTCAAAACTTGAATCAGCAAAGGGCAGGATATCGCAGACATCTTCCCTGAAGGTTACCCTGTCCTCAAGCTTCAACAGTTTCCAGAATTTCTCAGAGTTCCTAAGCAGGGCCGCAGACGGGCTGCATACTGTTACATTGGAACCCATCCTGGCAAAAACAACGCTATTCATACCGGGTATGCCCATTAGCCCATCTACAGGACATTCAAGGACTGTTGCCGGAACATTGGACTTGAAGTTCTTCTCAATAATTTTGTTAAAAAAATATCTCTCCGAAGCGATACCCAACCCCTCGTCAAAATCCTTAGCCATATCAGGAAGGTTGCGCTCTATAAATCCAAGCAACAGTTTTCTGTCATCCATTTGTTTTCTCTCCGAATAGATAGATATGGTGGCTTATAACAGCCTGAATAAACTCCGGCAGTTTTCTTTTCTCGAAGACTGAAAGTTTTTCAAAGAAGGAGTAGTCAATCTCAGGAGGTTTGTTTTCCGCGCCAGGTTCCTTTATGCCGAGCCATTTTTTCAACTCTTTCCTTGAAAACCCTATATCCGGGATGGGCGGCATATCAATAAAACCGCACTTTAAAACATTGATGCCGTTTGCTTTTGCCAGCTTCACAAGTCCGCCTTTGGTCCTGAGAGAAAATCTTCCCCTCTCCGCATGCGTGCAGGGCTGGCGGGTTATGATGTGATAAGCGCGGTGAAAAGGAGAACCTGCATTCCAGACGTTTGGCACAAAAACAAGAACATATTTCCGGGAAAGCGGCAGCATTTCCTTTAGCGTCTCGGGGCGCAGTTGCACGGCGGCAAAATTCCAAACAAGGTCGAATTGAATCGACGGCACAGCGGGTGTGAAATTGATGCCGCTTGTGTCAAATTTCCACTTTGCTTTTATGTTTTCTATGTCAGGGTCGTAAAGCGTTATTTTGCTTTTTTCTCCCATAACCACATTGTCATACCCTTTTGTGATACGGCAGGTAAACTCCAACACATCTTTGAATCCGTATTTTTGGGAGAGTCCCGCAAAGAAACGCCTAAGCATAATCCTTTCGTAAACAGAACCGACACCCTCATCCCATGTGTTTCTGCTCAGTAACTTTTCATTCTCATCCATTTCCCCTCCGAATGCAGGCAAACATTCAAAACATTTTCATGTGATATAGTCAACCATAACAACCCAGCCGGACTTTATGTTCCTCTTTATATCTGCAAGACTTCTGATCCTTTTGAGCCTTCCCAGGATGTATCCCGGCCGTAAGTAGAACCTGCGGAAGGCCTTTTTCAGCATGGCCTTCAGTATGCCCTCGTTCAAGCCTTCCGGAATATATGACGGGAGTTCCGCTTCGCCGCGCATGTATTTTCTCCATATTTCCGGATGGACCAGTTTGCCTTTGGCGATAAGCTCTTCGCAAAGCGTGGAGCCTGGCAGAACAGCTGTAATGTAAAAAGCTGCGTACGACGGGTTCAGGCTTACGGTAAATTTTATTGACTCTTCCATATCCGCAATTGTCTCTGTCGGGTGCCCGAACATGATATAGGCGTTTGTGTCTATCCCGAGCCGGTTCGCCCAGCCGTAAGCCCTCTCAAAATCCTCATTTTTTATCTTTTTGTTTATGATATATCTTACGCGTTCCGCTCCGGCTTCAATGCCGAAAGATATTTTAATGCAGCCTGACTTCTTCATCAAGGCCAGGAGGTCATAGTCCACCAGATTAGCCCTCGTCTGGCAGCCCCACAACACTTTAAGACCGCGCTCCAGTATCGTCTCGCAGATTTCGCGCGCCCTATCTTTATCCAGAGTGAAGGTATCATCTTCAAAATTTATGTATTTCACGCCGTATTTGCCGGTTACAAGCGCAATTTCATCAATTATATTGATTATGCTTCTGTTCCTTACCTTTCTTCCGATAGCAGGCCGGGAACAGTAACTGCAGCCAAACGGGCAGCCGCGGCTCGTTATCATAGAGGTTATCCTGCCACTCACGACCGGGCTGAAGTATTTATCGTTGTCAATAGCATCCCTGTCAGGGAACGGCAAGGCGTCAAGGTCCGAGATGAATTTTATTGGATTCGCGAAATACCGGCCTTTGTCATTATAAACCAGCCCGTCAACGCTTTCAAAATCTTCTTCCTTTTTCAGGAGCTTGCCGCAAAGACGGCTCAAACCGATCTCCGCTTCTCCGACAAATCCGTACTTAACACCAAGGTCTTTAATAAGTTCAGGATCAATTGAAATATGGGAACCGCCAAGAACTATCTCCGTGTCTATTTTCTCGCTCTGAATGGATTTAACTATTTCATAAACGGTCCGGAGCAGAGGAGTTGTGACGGTTATTCCTGTCAGCAATGGTTTTTCTCTTTTTATTATCTCAATAATGTCCGCAATATCGAGCAGTTCGACCGAAGCGTCAACTATCCTGACGGTAAATCCTTCCTTTTTTAGATAGGATGAAAGATAGCCTAGCCCGAGATGAGGGTAACTTATGTAAAAACCTCCATTCTGTTTTTTGTTTTTCAGTTTTACCACGCCGGTAAAACTATACGGAGGGTTTATAAGCAATACTTGAGCCATTATTTACCTTCTCTCACATAGAAATATCATGTCGGATGACAGCGCCGGAACGATGCGACCAAGATACATGAATGTTTTGGCAATAAAATCATTTCTGAGCGCAGGCACAGTCGCCAAAGAGTAGCGAAGCTGCATTATACCCGTCTTTTTCAACACTTTAAAATTATTACTTTCAATTATTTTTCCGAGCTCCTTCATTGTGTATTCTTTAAAATGAAAACCTTCCCCTTTCGGATTAATAACCTTCAGCTTCACAAAAATGTCAGTGATCAACCTGTTCGGCGTGGTTATTACAACGCGTCCTCCCGGTTTCAGCACGCGGCGTATTCCCGCAAGAAGCCCAGTGACATCCTCCATATGCTCGATTACCTCGGAAAGCATACAACCGTCAAAACTGTAGTCAGGGAAAGGCAGTTTCATCGCGTCACCTTCAACCAATTCCAGTCCGGGATATCTTTTCTTGACCAGCTCAATACATTCCTTATCGTTCTCAAGAGCAACCGGATTCTTGAAATAATCCCCGGTATTAACTAACCCGCTGCCAATATCTATAACCCTGCCTTTTAGGTGTTTTTTAGCGAATTCGTACTTATATTTTGTGCCAAGCGATATTAAATTTTCTTCAAGAATATCATATCTTTCAAGGTCATCTTTCTGCATTTGGCCTCCGATATTTGCAACTCAGTAAAAACTCTCCCTATCGCCTGAAACCGAGAAATCTCAATAGGACTCTAAAAGACGAACCGGTGTCCATTAAGATATTTGTATATGCCATATTAGCAAGCGGGCAGAAACACGCGGTTGAGTCAATCTCTTTTCTCATCGCTATCGCTTTTTCATTGAACCAGACGCGCCTGAAATCGTATCCGTTATCCCTCAGGTTCCCGGCGGGCTCAGCCTTTACGCAGCAGAACCAGACATTGCCGTCAGGCGCGATATGCGCCGTCGTGATTCCGGCATAACATGGCAGTATAGCCCGGTTACCGAGCAGGCTGCGCTTCAATACATCATAGTATTCAAGCCGGACAGCGCGTGTCAGCCTCCCGGTATTGCTGAACTTTCTCTTGCGTATCTCTTCCGAGAGAAATTCCAGTACCCGGACGTATTCCGATGTTTCCGGAGTAATATCCGAATCCTTTGTAAGCAGTTCTCCCCTTTGCTCCGCTATCTCGGTAATATAGGAATCCGGCGCAAGTTCAGCCAGGCCTTCGTAGATTTCCCGAAACCTTCCTATATTGAACTTGCTGATAACAGTATGGATACCCAGAGTGAAATTCTTTGCTTTGAGCTTCCGCAGGGCGCGGTAGGTTTCCATCGCCTTTTCGTAATTTCCCGGCACGCGCCGTATCTCATCGTGCCTATTCCCCAGGTCGTCAAGAGAGAGGTTTACCACGATATTTGACTTACCGCAGAAAGAGAGCAGTTCCTCTACATTGCCCGGGATGTTGTGAGAAAGTATTCCGTTCGTCGGGATGTTTATGACAGCGGGAGCACACCTGGAGTAAAAACTCTTTATGATATCCACGGCGTCTTTTCGCAGGAAAGGTTCCCCCCCACTAAAAGTAACCCAATAGGGGGAGTGTTTGAGCGAGGCAAAAGTGCGGTCAAACTCTTCTGCGGTGAACTCTTCCGCTTTCCTTTCCCATACGTTGCAGGTCTTGCAGCGCGAATTGCATTTATAGGTGACGCTCACCGTATAGCTGAAAGGCAGCGCCCGCGGAACGCCAAACATTTTCAGGCTCTTATAGTAAGGTATTTTAGCAAGCAGTCTCAGCATAATTGTCCTTTATCTGTCAAAACTTTTTTGTAGTGCCGATAACTTCCCATACAGCGGGATTCTTTCTCAAAATATAGAAATCCCAGATTCCGAGCAACCTGCCCAGGACCTCAAGCCCGACTGCAGAGAACGTAAAAACCAATTCTTTGCCGGAAAATTTCAGATTCTTTAATACCAACCGGAGGATGCGGAGACCGCTCATGCTTGAAGCGGCATATCCCTCGGTTTTCTTAACCCACAGGTGCCCGCAATAAATACGCCTTCTTTGCTTTAAAAAATCCTTCACGGTCAGTGGAGCACGATTATAGACAACCGCTTCCGGGCAGTATTTAAGCCTAAGTCCTTTGGCGCGGATAGCCGCTTCTATGCTCAACTCGTCAACGGCGGTCTCAATCGGAATCGGCCCAATTACATTCCTAAACGCAATAAGCTCGCCGAGTTTGGGAAATTGCATGGCAAGCTCGTGATGCAGGCCCCAGAGCAAGTGCGCGGTGAAACCCAGAAGCGTATTCCTGTCGTTGACCGGCACGGGATGCCCGCCGGTCATGCCAACCCCGGCATCCAGGAAAGGGCTTAAAAGTTCTTCTATTGCGTTCTCAAATGGTTTTGTGTCGCCTCCGGCGACCACTAATACTTCACCAGACGCGTCCTTCATGAACAGGTTTATTGCCGAAGCTTTGCCTTCGCGTTTCTGTTGAAGAAGCAGTCTGACCTTCTGATTGCGCTTTGAATATTCCCGGACTATCCGCTCTGTGCCGTCAGTACAACCAGAACAAACGACAACAATCTCCAAAACCTGCGTTTCTTTTGTTTTCTGAGATAGAATAGAGGCAAGCGCCGCCCCGATAATTCCTTCCTCGTTATAAGCCATCACACCTATGGAGACTTTGATCATAACTTTGGCCGCACCACGACAAAGACTGTAAAAATACCGACAAGCGTCAAGAGCGATATAAGCATTCCGAGATAGAAACGACCTTTGCCGAAGACAAATTCGACGCTGTGCGTTCCTTTTGTCAGATGCACCGCGCGCATGGCGCCATAGGCCTGATACATCTTGACCCTTTCCCCGTCAACATAGGCCTCCCATTCGGGATAATATATATCTCCAAGGAAGAGCATGCAATCCACGGGCGCGTTCGCCAGCAGGACAACATTGTTTGGGGTATATGAAGTTATCCTTACCTCGCTGCCGTTAATCTTCAACGGCTCTATTTTCTCCTTAACCTCTTCCTGAAGAATCATTGTTTTAACCGGGTTATAGCCCGGGTCTTTGAACTTATCCGCAATCTCTTTGGGAGTTTTCAGGACCATTACCTCGCCGGCGAGGAAAGCCCTCGGATACTGCATAACATTTTCGTAGATATTCAAATTCGCTTCGGAAACAGGCTTCAGCATGAGGTGATTTAACTTTTCGAGCGATATGAGATATTTTACGTTGAGCAGGGCAAGATAATTAAGATTATTCATGACCCCCTGCTCGCGCATTTCGTAATAATTCTTCAGCGGGGCGCTGTGATACCCTTCAACGCTCTCTATTTTCTCGGCGGTAAACCAGTTTAACATAGATAGCTGTCCTGTAGGAAACACCCTAAAAGGAGAACTGTTGTTCTGTTTCGCGAGTACCGAGACTATTTCAGCCCTTACAGGATCATCCTGTTTCTTTTCAACGAGTTTGAACTGATCCCAAAAAGTAAGCATATCTACTGCAAAGAGCGCAACCAGCATAATCGTGAGAATAATTTTATTTATCTTTCCAAAGAAGGCGAGGACAACAAGGGCGGAGGCAAAAGCAAAAACGGCAGAGAATTTAAGCATATCCTCGGAGATCATCTTGTAGATTTGAGGTATATAATCCGCGACCTTATATCCGTGTTCCACGAAACTGACTTTAATACCGTTCCACGCTTTCATGGATTCCATCATAGAAGCGGGATTCCCGGTGAAGACAACGTAGACGATAAAAGATGCGAGGACTAAAATGCCAAGCCCAATGAAGAAAGCAAAATGGTTCCTGTTCTCTTCCGGCTTCCTTTCCTTTGCGGCAAGACGCAGGAGAAAGTCAATGCCGAAAGCCGAGAGCACAATCACAGAAAAAGCAAAGAAGCAGAGCCATCTTGCCGCGCTTCTGAATCCATTAATAACCGGAATGTGATAGAGAATCTTGTACAGCGGTGTGAAACCGCCAAACGACAGTATGAGTACGACAAAGGCAAGAATCGAGAAAAAGGCAACCTTTTTATCCCGCATTTTGAAAAATACAGCAGTAAAAGCCGGAATCAGAGGTACGATTCCAAATGCAGTAGTATTCAGCCAGAATTGACTGTGGCCCCAATAGGGCGGAGGCAATAAACCGAAGAATCTCGGGTAAATATAAATAATCAGTTCTGCAGGGTGAAAAGACCATGAGGTAAAGAACTCATACGACGAACCCGCTCTAAACGTATTTCTTATGAAGAAGAAAGACTCCATTATTTGTGGTGCAGAAACAAGAGGTGCCATTGCCACCGCGGCGCCAAAATACAGTATCATCTTTTTCGGGGCGCTCTCCGCGAAAAGCTTGTAGAGAAGGTAAAGAAACATACAAATAATAGTGTAGAGCATCAATTGATATACACCCAACAAAGACATACCCCCCAGCACGCAGCCGGAAAGCACAAAATAGACAAGCTTGCCGGTCCTAAAACCCCTTTCATAAAAGAAGAAAACCACCGGGATAAGCGCAATCGAAGCAATGTTATACATATGCCCGGGATTAGTGAGCGTGATTATATCGCCGCAGTGCATGAAGAAAATACCGCCGATAACCGCCGCTATCCGAGAAACTCCGAGTTCGGCGAGGAAGAGATACATGAAAAAACCGGCGAGAAATATAGCTATGCAGAACTCCGACTTGCCGAGCTGTTCCTGGTTAAACCCGAGCAGGTGGTACATGAAATAGACCGGATGAATTGTGACATTTGCGTTCATGGAAGCCAGGCAGGGCATACCTCCCAGCAGGTAAGGATTCCAGAAAGGCATTTCATGCCTGTTCCTAATTGAATCAACCATAAAGACCGTGCCGGGATCACCTTGCATTATCGCGTCCCCGCGGCCGAACCTCATATCCGGTTGTCCTGTAATCCAGATAAACCAGGCAGCGGTTATCGCGACAAAAACAAGCAAAGGTATCTTATGAGTCCCCAGCCAGGTGATGAAGCTTTTCATTTGAGCTCCTTCTTTCCCGCGGCGTTGAGCAGGCTTCCGGCCAGTATTATCTCCCTCTGCCTGGCATTTAGAGTAATCTTTGCCTTAAACGTTTCTTTCTTCGTCAGGTTGTTTACAGTAAGTTCTTCGCCGCTTAAACCTGTTTTAAATCCTCTTATCTCAAGCGTGTCCCCCGCCGAGAGCTTTTCGTAATCTGATTCCGAAGCAAAAGTAAGGGGCAGGATGCCAAAATTAATAAGATTGGCCATGTGTATCCTCGCGAACGATTTTGCTATGACCGCCTTCACGCCGAGATATTTCGGAGCTATCGCGGCGTGCTCGCGGCTTGAGCCCTGACCATAGTTTGCTCCTCCGATTATGAAACCGCCGCCGGCCTCAAGGGCCTTTTTGGCGAAATCCTTGTCGAATTTGGAAAAGACAAACTGCGAGATTGCGGGTATATTCGAGCGGAGCGGCAGTATCTTCGCGCCGGCAGGCATAATGTCATCTGTCGTTATGTTGTCTCCGAGTTTTATCAGGACACTGCCCAAAACATTCTCTTCCGGAACATTGAAGGCCGGAAGGGGCTTTATGTTCGGCCCGCGGATAACCTCAACCTTTTCAGGAGATGCCGAGGGGGCAAGAATAAGGGAATCATCAATATCAAGAACAGCGGGAAGCTTGATTTCCGGAAGAGCCCCCAACTCCGAAGGATCGGAGAAAACGCCTAAGAGCGCGCTATAAGCGGCGGTCTCAGGGCTTACAAGGTATACGGAAGCATCCGCGGTGCCGGAACGCCCTTTAAAGTTACGGTTAAAAGTGCGGAGCGTCACGCCGCCGGAGCAGGGCGCCTGCCCCATTCCGATGCAGGGGCCGCAAGCCGTTTCCAAGACCCTCGCTCCTGTCTTAATTAAGTCCGCTAGCACTCCGTTTCGAGCGAGCAGTTCCAGAACCTGTCGCGAGCCTGGTGCCACCGCAAAACTCACATTCGCGCTTATCTTTTTCCCTTTAACAATATGCCATACAGCCATCAGGTCGCGGTAGGAAGAATTCGTGCAGCTGCCTACTATGACCTGGTCGACTTTAATGCCTTTCAAAGCGCTGACCGCGGAAACATTATCAGGGCTGTGCGGTTTTGCAGCCAGCGGAACGAGCCCCGCGAGGTCAACAACTATTGTCTCGTCGTATTCAGCATCCTTATCGGCGAGCAGCTCTACCCAGTCCTTCTCCCTCTTTTCCAGTTTAAGGAAAGCTTTTGTAACGCCGTCGGAAGGAAAAATAGAACAGGTGGCGCCGAGTTCCGCGCCCATATTGCAGATGGTAGCGCGGTCAGGCACCTCAAGAGCGGATACACCTTCACCCGCGTATTCAAAGACCTTTCCGACGCCGCCTTTTACGGTCAGTCGCTTCAATAATTCGAGGATAACATCTTTCGCCGAGACACGGGCAGGAAGATTGCCCCTGAGTTCAACCTTAACAACCTTCGGCATAGCGAGATTGAAGGGTTCTCCGGCCATTGCAAGCGCGACATCAAGCCCCCCCGCGCCTATAGCCAGCATTCCTACGCCGCCCGAGGTCGGAGTGTGAGAATCGGAACCGAGCAGGGTCTTCCCGGGCGCGGCAAAGCGCTCGGTGTGCAGCTGGTGGCAGATGCCGTTGCCTGGCTTGGAAAAATAAATGCCGTGCTTCGAGGCAAAAGTCTGGAGAAAAAGGTGGTCGTCGAAGTTCTCGAAACCTTCCTGCAGGGTGTTGTGGTCAACATACGAGACGGAAAGCTCCGTCTTTACCTTCGGCAGTTTCATGGCTTCAAACTGCAGGTACGCAAGCGTTCCTGTGGCATCCTGGGTCAGGGTCTGGTCTATTTTAATAGAAATATCAGAACCAGCTTTAAGCTCGCCGGATACAAGGTGTTTCCGGATTATCTTTCTTGTTATGTTTTCTCCCATTTTCTCCCGCCCTAAATGTGTTGTTCCGTTTTTCCGGCACTGCTCTTGCTTTGTATCTCAATCAGCTCGTACAAGCTTGAGCCCAGGCCGTACTTCTCGGCTTGTTCTATGGTAAGGTTCGTATCTCTTTTGTTAACCTTGCTAAGAACTTCCCCCGCTTCCTTCAAACCGTTGTCCTCGGCCCGAGACTGCGGCAGAGGTTTTGCTCTGTTTACCATATCAAGAGAGGCGCGGTCAACCGCCACCAGGTCATCGCTGATGAGTATTCCCTGGTCCTGAACCACCGGAGTATCCGCCACCGGCATGCAGTCGCATTCCGGCTGAACTTCCATGATGAAATTAACATAGATAATCTTCTTCGGCTTGAAAGTGCTTATAACCGCCTTTGAGGCTTCTGCTATATGTATGGCAAGCCGCTCGGAGGTAATCGGCATGCTGAGAGCTTCTTCCGGGCAGATCCTCGCGCAGCGGCCGCAAATCCAGCAGAGGTCCTTGTTAACCTTGACCGACTCATTCTTCTTCAGAGTAATTGACTTTGTCGGGCAGACTTTTTCGCAGCGCCCGCAGTAGGTGCACTTCCCCTTCTGCCATTCCGGCGGAGTCGCGCTGACAGAGTGCAACCTTCCCCTGTTGTTATGGCCGCAGTGTGTGTGTGGACTTACGCCGCCCATGCCCATATTCTTTATGGCCCCGCCGAAGCCCGCCTGGATGTGCCCCTTAAAATGGGAGAGCACAACCATCGCGTCGGCGTGATAAATAGCCCCGGCAACATCAATTTCCTGAATGTGTTTTGCCCCGGGCACCTTTACCGTTACGGCATCCTTCCCGAAAAGCCCGTCTGCCACGATAACCGGAGCCCCGCAGGTAAGGTGCGTGTAGCCGTTATATGCGGCCACCTCAAGGTACTCGAGCGATTCTATACGGGTCGTGTCAGTGACAAATGGCCTGCCGCCGGCGGCTTTGACCGCGTCCACGGTTTTTCTGACAAAGACGGGACGGACGGTCCGAAAACAGCCTTGCGAGCCGAAGTGTATCTTTACCGCGACCTTTCCTTTCGAAGATATATACTTTTCCAACCCCGCTCTGGCAAGCAATTCCTCATACTTGTAAGGCAGTGAATAATTCACATCCCAGACAACGCTTCTCGCAGATGTATAGTAAACCTTTGCTTTTGTCATTAATCCTCCCGGGAGACTTTAGCTGTTTTTCGACAGATATCTTCCGAACGTTCCGAGAATCTTCCCTCTGTCAAGAGCAAGTTTCCCGTTCACAAAAACATATCTTATTCCTTTCGGGTACGAAAAAGGCTTTTCGAAAGTGGATGTGTCCTTTATTTTATCCCTGTCAAATACTACTATATCGGCCTTCTTGCCTTCACCCAGGACTCCCCTGTCGGATAGGCCGAGTATACTTGCCGGCAGGGCCGTCATTTTGTAAATACCCTTTTCAAGACTTAGAACTTTCTTTTTCCTTACATACCTCGCAAGAACCCTGGGGAAGGTGCCAAAGTTCCTCGGGTGCGTCCTGTTCCCGTCATTTCCTTTCACGCTCAGAGCAAATCCGTCGCTTCCGACGCACACCCTTTCATTCCTCATAATAGCCACAAGATCCGACTCCAGCATAGAGTGATTAACCATTGTCGCATTGCGGTCAAGTTCTATTATTCTGAAAGCCGCTTCCTGCCAGGTAAGCTTCCATTTCGAAGCCAGCATTCCCAGGTCCTTTCCTGCAAGAGAATTCTCGCAGCAGGAGGCAATGACAATATTCCCGGGCTTAACCCCGTTAATCAGCGCTTCTCCCCTCTCCATCTCTTCTGCAATTTTTGACTTGAGAGAACGGTTTTTCAGGAAGCGCGCTACATCCCCTCCATCAGCCGCCCACGCAGGAAGGAGCGCGGTCACAACAGTGAAAGAAGCGGTATATGGATACTGGTCCGCCGAAACGCGCACCCCTTCTGACAAAGCGGCTGCCATTTTTTCAAGGAGTATCTTTGACTTGCCCTGGGCGTAACTGCCCTGACATTTGAGATGCGAGATGTGAACGTTTGCTCCGGAAGACCTGCCTATGAGCAGGGCTTCGTCGACAGCCTTGAGCAAGGTCCTGCTCTCTCCCCTTATGTGAGTCGCGTAAATCCCTCCATGCTCCGCAGCAACCGCAGCAAGTGCGGAGAGTTCTTTTATATCGGAATAAAACCCGGGCGGGTAGATAAGCCCGGAAGAAATGCCGAAAACCCCTTCATACATGGAAGCGCGTAAATGTTTCTTCATTTTTTCCATCTCAGCGCGACCCGGACGGCGCCTCTCAAAGCCCATAGCAACAGCCCTTAGCGTGCCATGCCCCACGTAAGAAGCTATATTATTGAAGAGGCCTTTTCTTTCAAGCGAAGCGTAAGTTCCGCGAAAACCTGTTTTAAAAACTCCACGCTTTGGAACTTTTGGAGTCCACTGGCAAATAAGATCATAAGACCATTTATTAATGACCGGGGCTATCGAAAAACCGCAGTTACCGACCACTTCCGTGGTGACTCCCTGCCGCAACTTGCTGTCAAAATAACCAGGAAGGACAAGAACCGTATCGGTATGGCTGTGCGCGTCAATAAAACCGGGGCAGACAACATCCCCGTTAACGTCAAACTCTTTCTTACCTGCAAGAGATCTTCCGATACCCTGGATAAGCCCGTTCTTTACGCCTACATCCCGGTTTGAAACGCCGGAACCCAGCCCGTCATAAACCGCGCCATTCTTAATGACTATATCATACATGCTGAATCTCCCGTTTCCGCGCGCATTGCAGGCAACACGGACCGCGCAGGGAGCTTGCCGAACTTGATGTCATTTAGCATCCTTTCCGCTGCAGACGGTGTAGACGGCCTTGATAGAAGCATAAGAGTGAAGCGAGACATAATACGCTGTTTTTGAGATGCCGGTAAGGGCCGCTGCATAAAAAACCACCTGCGCGGCAAAGATAAAAATAAAGAATAAATCCGTTGTGATAAGCAATAGATTAAGAACAAAAAGAAGGAAAATCGCGATGCCGGATGAAGGCAGCAGAATATTGTCGAAAAGAGCGCAGAGCCACGAGTTAAACTTCTTTTTTCTGAAGAGTTCTTTCATCGAGCTTCCGGAGCCGAGAGCAAGAGCGAGTTCCCGCGCCTCTTCTTCCGCAAGCACTCCGGCTTTGCCGTGAAGTTCAAGTTCTGCCACTGCGAGCGGCTCAAAGCGCGAGGCATAGCCGTTAAAGAGCGACCTAAGCGGCACCGCGGAGCTTCCCGCCGAACCTGCCGGAATCCCGTCCACCGCGCTTTTTCTGAAAGCGTAAAGCAGTGCATTCGCGGAGACTACCAGCCCGGCGGCATCAAGCAGACGGGTCACATACTCGCTATACGCTTCTATTACATTAAGGCCGCCGCGGTAATTATCATGGCCGCCGGTATAAATAGCTTTCCCGGAAACAGCCCCGGTTTTCGCATCGGCGAACTTCCTTAGAATATTTTTTGCCGCGTAAGGATCAAGCTTAGACGCAGTATCCGTGACAATCACGGCTTCGCCGTTGCATTCGGTCACGCACAGGACCATGGTTTCGGCCGGTGTCTTTTTTTCGGCAGGATAAAACAGTTTTACTCCCTTCTTAAAATACCCTGAGACCAGAGACTCAACCGATGAATCGCGCTCGTTTACGGCAACGACCAGTTCCAGGGATGCCCCGGTAGGTTCAAGCGAAAGACAGTTTTCTATCTTGGATTTCAGCTGTTTTAGGTTTTGGCCGTAGAGTATCATCAGAGACGCGGAAGGTATTTCTCCCGCGGTGGAGCGTGTTTTTCTCTTAAAAAGCCCGAGAATCTTCAGGTAAACAGGGAAAAGCAGGTAAAGCAGGGCCATAATAAATACCACAAGCTTGAATATGAAGTTAAAAATAACCGTCATGGCTAAAGTATAGCAAACCAGGGCCTTAAAGTAAACAACCGCGGCCTTTTGGGCCGCGGCTGCTGTTACTCAAATAACCTGCTGCTTTAATCGGGCATTTTTTCCAACATTTGCATTTCACCTTTTATCCTGTCAACTTCAGAATCCGTCGGGTTATAGAGCAAGTACTTCTTCCAAATATCCAGGGTCTTTTTCTTCTCCCTGTAAATATTGGCGTAGATAATGCCGAGATTCTTGTAGGGGGACGAGAAACCAGGGTCCATATTAATGGCATCGAGGTATTCCTTTTCGGAGTAACCAAAGAGTTTCCTGGTTGCGGCGGAAACAGGGCGCCCGGCCCTCATATCCTCATTGAGCATCTGCCCGGCGTAAAGGTCATAGGTCCAGCCCTGGTTGAATCTGGCTTTCGCGTAAATTGTGACAAGCTCGGACTCAAACGAGTTTGGATCGTAATATTTCGGTTCGGCGCGCCTCAGTACATATCTGGCCCAGGCCCGGTCGTTTTCGGCTTTCAGTTCCTCAACTTTAACATCCTGTCTTATGTCAAAGGCTATCCTTAACAGCCCAGAGGCCAGCAATTTGTAATCCTTGTCCATACTGGGATCGCGCGGTCCGGAGAAATACATCCTTCTTCCCGGGTTCGCTTCAAGGAACTGCCTGATAGGGTAATTCACCCCGTCGTAAAGCGGAAATGGGACATTTACCTCTTTCATCCTGTACCTGAGCTGGTCGCAGTACCAGGGATAGGTAAGTTTTTCCTGATCTATCACATAAATATTCGGCCTTCTCTTATCAACCATCTGGTAGTAATCAAGGCCCATAGAGAGCGTATCACCGCTGACCACCATTATTGAACCGTGCGGCTCGTAGCGGATCATATTGCCGCAGAAATCATAAAGCAGCCAATTCTGCGACTTGTTCGGAAGTCTTGAGTTGGGACCAACAGTCAGCACAAGAAGTATCACAAGCACTGAGCCGACTATTATCTTTCTGGCGTTCTTGCCGGACCACCCAAGAAGAGCTTCATAGCCTGCCGCGACAAAGACCGCGAAGATAAGGAAGGATGTTATGTACATCCTCTGGATGACATGCAGGACAACTTTATCCCTCACAATATCAAAGAGGCCGAGGAAAATAAAACTCATAAACAGATAAGTGATAATAAGCAGAACAAATTCTTCTCTCTTCTTCCTGAACAGGCGAATAATTCCGAGTATCCCCGCGAAGAAACCAAGGCTGGAATAGAAAGCGAGGAAAACCAGTTGTCCCGCAACCGGAATATTGGTGAGGGATTTCCAGTTTATGTCCGGAGCGACGCCGGCAAAAGAAAGCAGCCTGCTGACGCTGACTCCGAGGAACTCGTTGCAGAGCGAGCGGGTATAAAGGTATGCCTGCCCAAGTTCAATGTCGAAGAACTGTTCAATATGAAAACCGGCAGGAGGGTAATTTTTCCTAAGGAGCATGTGCATGAAATTTTCGACGTTTACCGGATTGTCCCAATTCAGCGGAGGATGAGCCGAAGCCGCAAAAGGGAGGTAGATATAGAAAAGCATGCCGGCAAGAGCCACAACCGCGCCCAGCATCAAAGCAAGCCCCCCTTCCAGGAAGTAGGTGCCGCGGTCAGGCATATTGAAAGCCTTGTGGTAGCGCGACATATATAGCAGAAGGACAAAAACGCCCGGGCCGATCAGAATGATGGTATGGTGGTGCGAGATGCCGAGGCCGACAACGAAGAACATAATCAGAAAAGACTTCAGGTCCTTTTTCTCCTTAAAGACCAGGAACATGTAGACAGTGAGAAAGATGAAGAAATTATTGAGGCAAAAGACTTCGGCCACAACAGAGTATTCCCAGACAATAGGGACAAAAGCCAGCGTAAGCAGACCTAGTATGCGCGCTGACCTGCTCTCCAGGAGTTTTTCAAGTATTTTATAGAAAAAGAAGAGCGAAAGAATTGAAAAGAAGACAGACATAGCATTCACTCTGCAGGCAATATTGCTTAACGGCATGTAGGTGAAAACTTTCCCGAGAAGAGTGTATAACGGATACCCCGGCTCATGGGCCACGCCCAGCACGTATGAAGCCACCACCATCTCCGAGGAGTCTCCGGTGGCGGTGATACACGGAGCCAGCGAGAACATATACGCGGCTCCGATAACCAGAAGAGTAATGATATGTATATATTTTTTCATTTAGCCCCTCAGCCTGCTGTACGGTGCGAGTACTGACCCTTGTCCCAGCACCGCTGCTCCGGCGATGGAAGACGAAGCACCCACTTTGACGCCGCCTGCAAGCACGCAATCAGAAATAAAACAATTATCCCCTATTTTGACATTATCCCATAATACGGCACGTTCAACCACACAATTTTTTCCAATCACGCAGTTTTTCCCGAGTACGGAAAGCTCGCCTATCCTGGAATTATCTCCTATAACGCACCCGCCGGCTATGCAAGAAGGCTTAACTGCACGGGCGCCTTTCCCGAACTTCACATTCTTCCCGAGAGGTTCAAGGCCTTTAACCTTGAAAGTTCCTTCCAAAACATCTCTGCTGGTCCCTGCGTATTTCGCCACAGTCCCCAGGTCCATCCAGTAAATATTACGCGAAACAAAACCGAAAAAACCCGCGCCGATGAACTGCGGAAAAATGTCCCGTTCTATAGAGTACACCTTTCCGTCTTCCATAAGGTTCAGCATTCCCGGCTCTACCAGGTACACTCCCGCGTTAATATTCAGCGTTCTGCCGGCTACTTCCTCCGGAGAAGGTTTTTCAAGAAAACTTTTCACCGCGCCGCCGCGCTCTGTCTCCACAACGCCGTACGCGGAAGGATTGTTTACCGGGGTAAGCGCAATGGTTGCCCTGCTTTTCTTCTGCCTGTGAAATCTCAGCATCTTTGTCAGATTAAGGTCAGTGATAATATCGCCGTTCATCACAACAGTGGTCCCGTCTATGAACTGTTCCGCCCGCTTTACCGCCCCGCCGGTGCCGAGAGGGCTTTTCTCATAAATATAATCAATCTTCATTCCCTGAAAACTGCGCCCTATGACTTTCTTGAGGATATCCGGCTTGTAGCAGGCGCTGAGGATGACTTCCCTGACGCCGTGGGACTTGAGCCAGTTCAGGACGAGAAACATCATCGGACGGTTGACGATCGGAACAACCGCTTTTGGCACATGAAGTGTAAGTGGCCTAAGCCTTGTTCCCTCGCCGCCAACCAGGACTATTGCTCTCAAATTGCCTCCGCGTTCTTGACCTTTTTTGGTTAGAGTTTTCCTTTGATAATCCCTGAAATCTTTGCGGCCACCTGCTCAATGGTAAGCCCTGTCGTATCAAGAGTCACCGCGTCATTCATTTTAATAAGCGCGCCGAAGGGCCTTTCCCTGTCGCGCCTGTCGCGCTCTTCTATGTCTTTCCTGACCTGCTCCTGCCCGGTCTTGATTCCCTTACCGGAGAGCTCCTTAAAGCGCCTCTCTGCCCGCTCCTCAACAGAAGCATCCAGATAAATCTTCACTTCAGCGTCAGGGAAGACCATGGAACCTATATCTCTGCCGTCCATTATGACTCCGCCGGCCTTTCCCATCTCCTGCTGTTTTTTTACCAGGGCTGCCCTGACACCGCGAGAGTCGGCAATATCAGAGGAGGCCTTTGAAACTTCCGGAAGCCGTATCTCATCAGTCACCTCGGCTCCGTCCAGAAAGACCTTAAGCCGGTCGCCGTACACAAAGTCAATCTTGGTTCTGCCTGCGAGTTCCGAGAGAGCCGCTTCGTTCTTCCTGTCCGTTCCTTCGCCAAGGGCTTTTAGGGTCACGGCCCGGTACATGGCTCCCGTATCAATATAATGAAAACCCATGCCCGAGGCAACAAGTTTGGCAATCGTACTCTTTCCCGAGCCCGCGGGCCCGTCAATAGCGATGACCGGTTTTCTCTTCATCTGATTCCGAAAACTCCTCGTGAACGTTTTTTGATTACGCAGATTACAAAAACAGATTACACAGATTAGACCATTCTCAACCGGGAGGCCAGGCGAGGTGCCTGCCGCCGAGCAGGTGCATATGGATGTGAAACACGGACTGCCCGGCTTCGGCATTGGTGTTCATCACAAGCCTGAAACCGCGGGAATCAATGTTCCTTTCCTTTGCTATCTTTGAGGCGGTTTCATACATACGGAAGAGAGCTTCCTTGTGAGCGGCTGTAAGGTCAAGAACCGTGGGAATATGCTCCCTGGGTATTATCAGTACATGAACCGGGGCTTTCGGTTCAACATCCTCAAAAGCGACAACCAGTTCATCTTCATAAACAATCCTGCTGGGAATCTGCTTCCCGGCTATTTTGCAGAAGATACAGCCTACCATTATCCGCCTTTGCCGGCAAGAAGAACCGGTCAGGAACAGGTATCGCATCATGCCGCAAACAATTTTGCGCTTGTACGGACAAATCCCTAACTATGTTATTTACCAGATTTTCGCGCTAATTTTCAAGGGAAACCCATACTGAAACCAAAAAATCCTGCCAAAAAAACAACTCTCTTTAATATCTGTTTGGTTTGTTAGTAAATTCAAAACCAAACAAAGACTGCAGGAGAATGCCGCATTACTGAGCTATGTTAACCTAAGCCGGCAAGAAAAACAATGCAAAGAACGGACATCTTAGGCTATAATATCTTGCTCCAACCAAGCAGGTAATTCGGTTATTACTCAATATCATGCCGGAGGCGTTAATGGAAAGGGTCAACGAAGAAAAAATGGAAGCCTGGCTGAGGGATTCTCTGGACGAACCAAAGACAACTCTCGATATTACAAGGTTCTCCTATCTGACAGACTATATTAAAAACAATTTCAAGCCTGAAGAAGGCCACAAAAAGGTGCTTGACGTAGGATGCGGCTGCGGCCATTTTGTAAGAGCTCTAAAACAGGAAGGATATGAAGCGAAGGGGATAGATCATAACTCCGAAATAATAGGACTGGCAGCACAGAAGCATGGGTTGGACCTTTCCGCGGGGAATATCCTCGCGCTTCCCTATCAGGACGGAGCCTTTGACATGGCTATCTGTTTTGAAGTACTCGAACACGTCCAAAATTACCCCGGAGTTATAGAAGAGATAAAGCGGGTCCTGAAGAAAGACGGAGTCTTGCTGATTACCGTCCCGAACTTCTATTGTTATGACTGCATTGAAGGGGCGACGGGAATTATTTCTGGCACGATAAGACTGATTAACAAAACACGAAAAGCCTTCAAGCTGGGAGAGATCTACAAGGACGGCTACAGCACGCACCTTCACAAAAGATTTCCGACAAAATGGCTAAAAAGCTTCAGGGAGTCCGGGTTGGAACTTTTGGACCAGCGCCCAATTCTTATTTCATTTTATATCCCTGAGAACTTCAAACCCCTTGTAAAGGCTGAGAGCTTTCTGGCCGGCACCAAACCCATAAAAAAATTCCAGACCTTCCTGACGGATTTCCTTGCAAAGATACCGCTTCTGAAATACTCCGGACAAACGCACCTATTTGTGTTCAGAATAAAGGGATGAACTCGGAACTTTGCGCGCAGACCCGAGGAATGCAATCCGGCGGTTCTGTCAGCCTTGAATTTCCAGTATATCCGGCCTTAACACTTTCTCATTCCCTGCTTTCACCTCTATCATCGGCCAGCCGGGAGTTTGAGATATAAACTCAACCTTATTCTTGCGGACAATAATCGTATCTTCGCATTTTGTCCCGGTAATCGACGGATTCCAGGCAAAAGCCTGGTTAGGAAGAACAACCTCCGCGGAATCCGGCAAGCCGCGGTATTCCCTTCCCGCGTAACCCGTGGAACCTCCCTGATGATGCAGGGTCCACTCGGAAGCAAATCCCGTCTCTTTGTAGGTATCCTGCGCCTTTTTAAAAATATCCTTAATGCCGGCGCCCGGCTTGGAACTCAAATTGAAAACCGCGTCAACCTTAGCAACTGCGTTATGTTTCTTTCTAAGCTCGGCGGAGACAGGACCGAAATGAACAATTCTGGTAAGGCTTACTATTAGCCCATGTTTTCTTGCACAGACAACAACCATTATTACCTTTTCGACTTTCTTGTCCGTGGGGATTGGATGCCTGTATTTTGAAATACGCTCGTCCGCCGCGACAAGAAGAACCGTCGGTGTTATGCCGTCCTTGTAAAGTTCCTTCGCGAGAAGGCCGGAGACCTTGTGTTCCGAATCGCCCTTTTTTATCTTTTTACAGACGCGGCCCATAGCCCTTCCCACTTTGCGGCCGAGCCATTTATATCTTTTTATCTCTCCGCTTGTCAGTTGGAAACGAAGCCTCGAGAACTTGCCGTCAATATTGGAATAGCCTGCAAATCCGTCATCCGTGCCGAGCACACCCTCTTTGACTATCTCTTTAATGAGCTTGAGTTTCTCCGCGTCTTCCCACCAGTTGAACTTTTTTATGATGAAACCCTGTCCTTTGATCTCCTCATCCGAAACGCGTCCCGCCTCTATATTGCTCGCTACCAGGTACTTCTTATCTTTTGTGATTATTATGGAAACAACTCCGAAATCGGAGGCGGTTACGACATGGTTATCTCCGCCGCAGGTAAACCAGGCGAAGTTGTTGAACTTGGTGAGCATAACGGCGTCTAGTTTGTTCTGTTTCATAAATTTACGGACTTTTTTTTCTTTCAACAAAATCTCGGTTTCAAGGGACATAAAGACCTCCATTAGAACAATAATAACCTGGGTTGCAATATTTCTGTCAATATTTAGCACCAAATAGATATTATATTACTGATTAAATCACAAATTCCAAGCACCAAATCACAAATAAAAACAAAAAAACACAAACTACAAACTGCCTTTAAAATTACCTGTATTTTGAATTTTGATTTTTTGTTTCTTGGTGTTTATTTGGTGCTTGGTGCTTGGGATTTGGTGCTTCAAACTTGCTATCCTAAGGACACCGATGGGTTTTCTTCGGCATTTTCATCATAAACCATTATTACTTTAGATTTCGTTGAATATTTGCATTATATTCGCCGTTGCCGCTACCGCCGCGGTGTCAGTCCGAAGGATCCTTGAGCCGAGCGACACGGGTATGACTCCGGCTGATTTCGCGAGCTCGGCCTCTTCATGCGAGAAACCGCCCTCGGGGCCGATAAAAACTATTACATCGGTCACGGAGGTATCCTTGATAACATCTTTCAGGCTCTCGCCCTTGTGCACTTCCCAGGGGATGACCGCCAGCTGCCACTCTTTCAAATCTTTTACCAGTTCCGTGAACTTTACCGGCTCGAGGACTTCCGGAATGACAGTCCTTCCGGACTGCTTGCAGGATTCTACCGCTATCCTTCTCCAGCGGGCAAGCTTGTGCTCAAAGTTTCCCTGTACCACTACCCGTTCGGTAATTACGGGAATAAAGTCTTTGACTCCAAGCTCGGTCCCCATTCTGATTACCGTGTCCATCTTGTCAGACTTCGGCACCGCCTGGGCTACCGTGAGCTGAAGTTTTGTTTCGCGCGTAATAGTATTCCTTCCTATGATACGGCCGGTAACCTGATCCCTGCCGATAGTCTCGAGCGCGACCTCGTATTCCGTGCCGATGCCGTCCACTGTCAATATTTTATCGCCCGGCTTAAGCCGCAGGACATCCCTGATGTGCCGTACATCGCTCCCGCAGATAGAGAGTTCATCCGCTCTGATTATGTCGGGGTCAACAAAGAATCTGTGCATATTTACTTCCCGAAGAGATTCTTCATTTTCTTGAAGAAACTCTCCCTGTTTGGCGTAGAGGCAGCATCCGACAACTCCGAGAATTCCTTAAGCAGTTCTTTCTGCTTTTCTGTAAGTTTTGACGGAATTTCCACCATTATCCTTACAAGCTGGTCGCCTCTGCCGCCTTTCTGAAGGTCTACAACTCCCTTGTTCCTGTAACGGAATACCTTACCATAGGTTGTGCCAGGAGGAATCTTTATCTTCATGGTGCCTTCAAGGGACGGCACTTCTATCTCCGAACCTAAAGCCGCCTCCGGAAAGCTCACGGGAACCTCGCAGATTATGTCGGCGCCTTCCCTCGTAAATATCTGGTGAGGGTCTACATTCAGCATAATATAGAGGTCTCCGCCGTCCTCGCCTTCCCCTCCAACGCGGAGCGTGGAGCCGTTATCGACGCCTGCCGGAATATTGACCTTGATTTTTTTGAGTTTTCTTACTTTTCCGTGACCGCGGCATTTGTCGCATTCCTGTTCAATTATCTTCCCGGCACCGCCGCACCTGCCGCAGGGTTTTTGAATAGAGAAGAAACCCTGCGCGTAAACGACGCTTCCCCTGCCGCCGCAGGCGGAGCAGGTTTTAAGTTTCGTGCCGTTCTTCGCGCCGTTGCCGCCGCAATCAGGACAGTTCTCTGACCTGGATAGTTCTATGGACTTCTCGACACCGAAGACAGCCTCATTAAAAGCCACGGTCAGGTCATACCGGAGGTCAGCCCCGCGCCTCGTGTTTCTGCGTCCTGACCCGCCCCCGAAGAAACCGTCAAAGATGTTCTCAAAGATGTCGCCGTACCGTTCATTCGGGTCAAAATCCGTGTTGAAACCGGAAGAGGAAAGGCCTTCATGTCCATAAGTGTCATAAATCTTGCGCTTCTCCGGATCGGAAAGGGCTTCATAGGCTTCACTGGCTTCTTTGAACTTGTCGGAAGTGGCATGGTCACCCTGATTTTTGTCAGGGTGATATTTTTTGGCGCTCTCGCGAAAGGCTTTTTTTATGTCTTCCGTAGTCGCGGTCCTGGATACCCCGAGCACTTCGTAATAATCTTTCTTGGCCATATAAAAAAGATTTCTCCTTCATTGATTTTCTGGAATTCTTCCGGAAAACCCGGCGTCCTGCTATTCCGGTTCCGGGCTGCCCTCAGCCTCAGACTCTGCGCCTGTTTCTTTTGACGGGCCTGGCGCATCCTGCGCGGGTTTTTCATGCTTCTTTTTTGAGATCTTCACCATAGCGGGGCGGAGAGTAATGCCTTTGAATGAATAGCCGGTCCTGAGTTCTTCGGCGATAACGCCGTCAAGTTTATCGTCATCCGTCTCGACAGTACCAACAACTTCGTGGCGCATGGGGTCAAACTTTTTGCCGTTTGAATCTATCTTCTCCAGTCCCTCGCGCTTAAGGGTCTCAAACAGGTTGTTCTTTATCATTACTATACCGCTTATAAAACTCTTATCCATCCCTTCAGGCGCGGCCTTGACGGCCATGTCAAAATTATCCAGTATTGGCAGAAGCCTGTTTACGACGCCGGAAGCCGCGTATTTGGCGAAATCCTCTTTTTCTTTTGAAACCCGCTTATGGGTGTTATTCAGCTCGGCAAGCGCCCTCAGGTATTTATCCTTGTAATCAGCAGCCTCCGATTTCCACTTTTCAAGCTCGGCCGATTCCTTCTTATCAGGCTGTTTTTCAGGAAAAGGCACACTCCCTCCGGTCTCGGAATGGTTTTTCTTGTGCTCGTCCTTATTATGCTTGTGTTCATCTTTCATCTCAATTTTCACCTTTTCGAAGGAGCATTAAAACTCCAGGTTTTTTATCTGAAACTCCCTGGAATTCCCCTCTACTGTTTTTATGTCTATATATACACTATTTTCCGGCAATAATCCCGCGATTTTCTCCGCCCACTCCACCAGCGTCACGCCCTTGCCGTAGAAATATTCCTCATAACCGATATTCTCAAGATCAGCGTTACTATTTAGCCGGTAACAATCGAAATGGTAAATCGGCACTTTCCCCGCGTAGATATTAATGATAGTGAAAGTCGGGCTCACAACGTCTCCGCCGAAGCCTAACGCCTTCGCTATGCCTTTTGAGAGCCAGGTCTTGCCGGCGCCGAGGCCGCCGTTTAAGGCAACGACCGCTCCGGGAGAAAGTTTTCTGCCTATCTCTTCTCCGAGCGCGATGGTTTCCGCCGCGCTTTCCGTCTTAAATGAACGCATCGTAACCTCCGCGCGGAAGCACCTTCATTTTTCCGCTGCCGAAGAGTTTTACGCCCTGCCGGGCCGGCAGCATCCTGCCTAGAACCGAAAGTTTGGCGTGTCTTCTGCCGAGCTTAAGCGCGGTTCCCAGAAATTCTGCCGGAACCGTAAAGAGCAGCTCATAATCTTCGCCGCCGGAAAAAGCCGCCGAAAGAGCCCTGCGGCGGATTCCCCCGGAAATATTCAGCGCCGCTTTGGAGACGGGCACCAGTTCTTCATAAATCAAAGCTCCCGTCCCGCTCTCCTCGCAGAGGTGGTATAGCTCGCTAGACAGGCCGTCACTAATGTCAATCATGGAGCTTACAAGAGAGCGCCCGCAAAGTTCGAAGGAGAGTTCAGGTCTGAGAGGAGGCAGCCAGGCTTTGTTCTTCTTTAAGGCCGCAGATCCGTTCCCAAGCTCCCCGCTCACGATGATATAATCCCCCGGCTTTGCGCCGCTTCTTGTTACCGTTTTTCCGCCAGCTGCTTCGCCTATGGCTGTTATGCTGATTACAAGTTTGTCAGACCTGACGGTATCTCCCCCTATTATCCTCACCCCAAATTTGTCCGCGCACTTCCTCATGCCGGAATAAAGAGATAGCGCCGTACGCATTGCACCCTTCTCCGGCAGCCCCACCGCCGCAAGGGCGTAGAGCGGTTTTCCCCCGCACGCGAGGATATCAGATATATTCGCGGCCATAGACTTATACCCGACAGCCGGCAAGCCCTGTGATAAGCGGAAATGCACGCCTTCGACCAGCATGTCGGAAGTGGAAAGCGTTTCACAACCCGGAGAGGGCCTGAAAGCGGCGCAGTCATCGCCTATGCCGAGGACAAGGGCACCCGACGGGCGGCCTGCGGCCTTCCTTATCCTTTCTATTATTTTAAATTCTCCCGGCATTTCTTATTTTCTCCGCTTTCTTTTTCTGTTTATCACGCCACATCGCCACAAGGAAATTATATTCATATTCCACCGCTTTGTGCGGGCAAAGCTCATGGCAGCAAAAACATTCGATGCACTTTTTTCTGTCAACTTTCGGGAAACCTCCGGCATAGCCTATCGCCGCGGAAGGACACGCCTTAACGCAGGTATCGCATTTCCTGCAAAGTTCATTTATGACTTTTGGCTTCGCCGAAGCAAAGGCCCAGTAAAGTTTGGTAAGAAAATCATAAGATCGGAAATTGAATAACTGCCTGCCAAAATATTAGACCGGAAGTTTAAAATCTTTTAAAACAAGCCCTTCGAGAGCCGGGGCAAAAAGTTCTATTTCACACAAGTTTGCCCCGGGAAGCCCCTGTTCTGCGGCAAGTTCAAGCAGAACGACGCGCCCCGGAACAATCCCCATCAATGAGGACATCACAGTGTCCAGCGCGATTGCCTCGTCGGACGCAAGCAGCATCCCGACGTAACACGGGTTACCCGCGGAAGGCCCGTCGCCCTCCATTCCAGTTATCCCATCCATTATATTTAAAGCAGGAACAAATGTCCCGTAGATTTTCAGCAGCATTTCCGCGAATTCGCGCCTGCCGGGATTCTCCGCGTGAAGCCTGGTTTTGTACATTCCCGGGACCAGTCCGAAGAGATTCTTTACGGCGCCGGATATGCCGGTCAGGCAGTGGGTTTTGAACTTGGGCAGATTTATAATCAAATCGTATCCGAGCGCCGCGGAAGAAACCGGTATACCGGCTTTTATTGTATACCCCCCGCTTTCAAGGCTTACCATGCCCGCGCCCGCCGCTTCCGCCGCCGCCTTAATTCCCGTGTTCTCCCAGATAGTCTCCGCACCGACAAGTATTACTCCGGAGCAGTCGCCGACAGAGGGGATACCGCCGGCGTTCCTTACCAGCCTGCAGACCGCTGTTACCAGCGCGGGATGGGTTGTAACCGCTGCCTCCGGAGGCTTCGCTGTCAGAAGGTTTGGTTTCAGAAGAACGCGGTCTCCGGGTTTCACGTAAGCGCCAATGCCGCCGAGCGGCGCAAGGAGTTCTATCAGAGCGGACGCTACGGCCGCTTCATCGTAGGAAGCACACCTGATTATTGATACCTTCGGATTCATTTCGAAAGGGTATTCCTAATCGCGGCAGGTATGTTGGCCGTAACATCGGAAGCTATCAGGCCGTGTTCTCCGAAAATATTCTTCGCCAGATCCCCGGCAAGCCCGTGAATATAGGTTCCGAGTATAGCGGCATTCAGAGGCTTCGCGCCTTGAGCCACGAAAGAGGCAATGACACCGGTCAGCACGTCTCCGGTACCTGCCGTAGCCATTCCGCAGTTACCGGTAGAATTTACGAATACCTCGCCTTCAGGCGAAGCCGTGACGGTGCGGGCTCCTTTAAGAACCACTACAACGCCGAATCTTTTAGCGAACTCGCGCGCTGTTTCGACGCGGGCTCCCTGGACAAAGTCCACGTTCACTCCGATAAGCCTGCTCATCTCACCGGGATGCGGAGTGATGATAACCGGAGCCTTTGTTTTGGCGAAATCCTCAACGTGGTTTGCCATCAGCGTAAGACCGTCCGCGTCAAGCACAAGCGGGATCGGGCATTCCGCGACGAGCATTCTTACAAAGGATGCGGTATCTTTGTCACGGCCCAGCCCCGGGCCGAGAGCCAACACATTGTAACCCTGCAGCATTTCGAGAAGGCGGGCGCCTGCCTTGAGAGAGAACGTCTTCGCGGCGGTCTCGGGCAGGGGCCTGGTCATTAATTCAAGAGTTTTCGATTCAACAATCGCGCAGGAACTCTCAGGTACACCCAGAGTCACAAGCCCGCAGCCTGACCGCAGAGCAGAGAGGCCGGACATACAGGGCGCTCCGGTCATGCCCGGGCTGCCGCCCGCTATAAATACCCTGCCGAGCGAGCCCTTGTTGCAGTCAGGACGCCTTTCAGGAAAGAGCAAAGCGGCGTCTGCCGCCTCTACCAGGTTTGTCCTTATATTTTCCCGGTCTACTGCCGTTTCAGGCAGGCCGATATCCGCAACCAAGACCTGCCCCGCGTACTCTAATCCGGGATGAATGCAGAGGCCTAGTTTATTGAGACCGAAAGTTACCGTGTAATCCGCTTTTACGCAAGCGCCCGCAATCTGGCCGGTGGAGGAGTTCAAACCTGAAGGCAGGTCAACAGAAACGACCAGACCAGGACAGGAATTCACAAAATCCATCACATTGGAGAGGAATCCTGAGACAGCCCCGCGGAAACCTGTCCCGAGCAGAGCGTCAACTATCACGTCACAGGAAGTAAATTCCTTTTTTAAGTCTTCAAAATCTTTAGAAAGCGTAATATGCCTGACTTTGACATTTTCTCTCGCGCACTTGGCAAGGTTCAGCTTCACATCCCCGGCAACTTCTTCTTTCCGCGCGAACATTACGGCAAGAACGCGGTTTTTTTTCTTTGCCAGCAGCCTGGCGGCGACCAACCCGTCTCCCCCGTTATTCCCTTTGCCGCAAAGCACCAGCACGCATGAAGGCTTACCTGCGGCAGCCAGGTCGGAAACAAAATCAGCCACTGCCAGCCCGGCATTCTCCATCAAAACTTCGCTCTTAATTCCGGACTCCTGCACAGCCCTCTTATCTATTCGCCTCATTATGTCGCCGGTAGCTATTTTCATACGCGTCTCATCCTCTTATCGCGACCATGGCCACGGCGTAATTCTTATCCTGCGAGATGGTCAGGGAAACATGCTTAATCTTTTTCATAAACGCGAGTTTTTTTCCGGGAAGCACATTGATGTAAGGCTTGCCGAATTTATCCTTTGAAACTTCCATGTCGGTCCAGTTGAGTGTTCCCTGCCAGCCGGAGCTGACAGCCTTCAAGAAAGCCTCTTTTGCCGCGAACCGGCTCGCAAAATGCGGGTAAGGGGTTTTCTTGGAAAGACAGTACCTGATCTCTTTGGCGGTAAACAGTTTTTTCAGGCGGGATCTGCGTTTCGCGCAGATATCTCTGATCCTTTCCACTTCCACTATGTCTATCCCGTAATTTGTCTCCACTGCCTAAATATAGCAAAATAAGTCCGGATAAGTCAATGCGGGCGGCCGGCGGTTCAAGTTGTCTTTTCAGGCTTATTTGTGCTAAATTGACGTATGACCCAACGCAGAAAGTTCCTTGCAATAGCCATAGCCTGGTCCGCCTTCGCGGCCATGCTGACGCTCCTGCCCTACCTCGCAGGGAACTCACTCGCGCCTGCCGGCACCAAATTCATGTGGTTTATCGGGAACAACCTTGACCAAAACAGTTACATGGCATGGATAAAACAGGGCGCGGAAGGGCGCTTTCTTTTCGAAGACAAATTCACCACCGAACCGCAGTCCGGACTTTTTTTCTTCCCGTTTTTTCTTCTGCTCGGATGGATCTGCCGCCTGACCGGACTGGCTCCTCTCGCGGTCTACCACGGAGCAAGGATATTGCTGGCCTTTACCCTACTGCTATTGGCTTATGTTTTTTCCGGAAGGTTTATTAAGGACCCAAAACAGCGGATATATTTCCTGATATTACTCTCCATTTCCTCAGGGTTCGGCTGGCTATTTCAGGACAAGGTTTCCCTGAACCCGGAAACGAATCCTTTTACGCTTACCGCCGCGGACATGTGGATAACCGAGACCATCACTTTCACGACAATGCTGACCAAACCACTATTCACAGTCTCGGTAATCTCGATGCTGGGTATATTTTCAGGTATGCTGAACGCGTTCGAGTCAGGCAAAGCGAAATACGCCGTTTTCGCCGGGCTGGCCGGAATATTCCTCGCGCTCACGCATCCGTATGACATGGTGACCGTCTATGGAGTTCTCGCGCTGCTCTGTGTTTTTATCTATTTTGGGCCTGGCGGGAAAAATGCGCTGCCGAAAACGCTGCTGCTTTTCTCCCTGTTTTTCTTTTTAACCCTTCCTGCAATGCTTTATGAATATCTTTTCTTCACGCTGGACCCAGTTTTTAGGGAATGGGGCAAGGCCAACCTGACGGTCTCTCCAAACCCTTACAGCTATTTAATAGGCTTCGGCCTGGTCGGGCTCGCCGCTCTGTATTATTCCGTAAAAAAAGGATTCAAACCTGAGCCGGAAGAGAGGCTGCTTTTTGCCTGGGCGCTCGCTTTCATACTGCTGACCTATTTCCCCGTAAAATTCCAACGAAGGCTGGTTCTCGGAGTGCATATCCCGCTCTGCCTGCTCGCCGTCAAGGCGCTGTACTCGTACGCGCTTCCTGCCTTTAAAAAAAACATGCCGGGGCTGAAGAAACAAATAGTACTCTCCGCTTTCATCATACTTGCCGTGCCAACCAACATTATTTTCATTATAGACGATCTAAAGGACACAGCGGCCTTTCCGGAAAATTACAACATACGGGAAGCTGATTATCAAACGCTCCGGTGGATAGACAACAACATTCCGGAAGGGCATACTTTCATTTCCTCCTTCCTTATGGGCGTTTATCTACCTTCTGAAACCGGCAGCAAAGTTTACGCCGGCCACTATGATCAAACCATAGACTGGGAACGCAAGCGCAGGGAGATAAGGGCTTTCTACTCTGCCCGGGTCTCTATTAAGGAAAGGCTGGATTTTCTCAAGGCAAACAAAATTGAATATGTCCTGCTCGGTACATGGGAAAAACTCCAGGGAAAGCCTGAGTTTCCGGCGGAAGACTTCGAGAAAGTTTTTGATAACGGCTCCGCAGCTGTTTTCCGCGTGAAAGACAACCGATAAGCAATCTTTATTTCGTTAGGTCAAAGAAAAACTCAGCCATTCATAACGGAACCGCAGGAGACTGTGTGTTTTTTATGTTGAAAAGCCCTATTCCTTCTGTTAAAATAACTGCTCTTTAGCGGAACATGTGTGGGCCGATAGCTCAGCTGGTAGAGCACCGCCCTTTTAAGGCGATGGTCGGGAGTCCGAGCCTCCCTCGGCTCACCATTTATTTTAAAAGTTTATAAAGTTTATAAGGTTTGTAAGGTTCATAAGGTTGTTCGAGAAGTACCTGCCTGTGGAGTCCCTCATGCCTGATTTGGAAAGGAAAAACCTGCAGATAAAAGGCGCTAAAGAATTTCAAAAAACAACTTAAAAAATGGGGGCTTCACATGCCTGCCATTGAGCCTCAGGTGCTTGACCTGGGCACCGGCAATTTTCACAAGACCGGGCTGATTGAATACTGGGTATGCAATGAAGACAAACAGGGATACTGCTGCAAATTCCTCTTCGTTTTTGACGGCCAGACCTGCCCTTACCACCTCCACAAATTCAAACATTAAACATTTTTCGTGCTGAAAGGGAAAGTGAGCATGAAAATTGACGGCAAAACAAGGATTAGGGAAGAAGGCGATACTGTAACCATGAACCAAGGCGTGCTGCACTCTTTCACAGGCGCCGGCCCGGCCCTGCTGCTTGAAGCGTCAAAACACTGCAAACCCGGGGACAGCTATATGAAGGATAAGCGCTAGGTAGAAAAGGGCAGTTATAGAATCATCTGGTTAAAAACTCCAGCGGGATCAACCTGCCTAATGAATTATCCCGTAAGGCCATTGGCTGTTATCCGTCGGGGAATTTGAAGTCGCGTATTTCGGGCTGGAATTGGCAATGTCTCTATAGGCCGCGTGCCAGCCATCATGCTGATCAATACAAAGTGTGCAGTCCGCTCCTACACCGCCGGAGTCCAGCACCACCTTCGACCAGTTAAGCCCTACGAGCGTTGCCATATTAACGGTTTTCTTTAACGAACTGAAGTAGATTATTCGCGGGATACCTTTCGAATCGATGACAATATGGGAGTACATGCCGGTGCCGGTTTCTTCATCTATGGTCTTTAGTTCCCAGTTGAACGCTTTCTTTACCGCGTAGCAGAGCACTGCCCGCCCTGGATCGTAATAAGAGATGTGAATAGATTCCGAGGGCCCTACAGCGATGCTTGTAAACTGCCCGGGGCGCGATTCTTTTCTGTCATCCACGGTCTCTACTGACCACTCAACGCCGTTAAAAGCAGCAAATTTCAGACAGCCGTTCGACTCATCATAATATGACACATAGGGCCTGTCGTCGCTCCCGAGAGCCAAGCTCGCGAACTTCCCGCTGTTGCCGAACCTCGCGTAATCTATCTCGCAAATATTCCACTTAAATCCGTTATGTGCCGCGTATTTAAGAATCCCCTGCTTGGCGTCATAATAGGCAATTCGCGGCAACCCGCTCTTGTCAAGCTTAAGGGAACTATAAGTGCCCACATTTCCGCTGTCCACCAAGGTGATTTTCCATTTTGATCCGTCAAAACTCGCGAATTTCAAGGCCCTGTTGATGCTGTCGTAATAGCTTATGTTCGGAAGTCCGTTCTGGTCGAGTTTCAAAGAACAGAACTTTCCTGTTTTGCTCTTGTCGACGGTCCTTATCAACCAGGCGCCCTGAAGTTCCGCGCCGGACATACCGGAAGGCATTGCCGAACCCGCCCGCTCCGCGTATTTCAGGCTGCCTTCCGTCGCATCGTAGTAGGCCATCTTTGGATTGCTGTCACGGTCGGTATCTATGGAAAGATAATAGCCCTTATCATGCGCGCGCACGTCCACGGTTTCAACGCCGTAGTTGCCGTAATACGAGTCATAATTGCCTGCGAAAAGAGAGCAGGCAAACGCCGCAAGGAACATAATGGCTGGCAATCCTCTCATCATAGTAACCGCCTTTTTCCCGGCCGGCCCGTTAAGGCCGGCCGGGAGCTTTAGGTTTAAGGTATCGTAATCTGGGCATTAAATTTGGGATCCGAAGAGATGGACTGCTCCATGCCTGACGGGTTAATCGCCGTCACTACATAGTAATACGTCCCGCCCCTTCTCTTCTTCGTGCTGTCGACC
>Ga0209697_10001034_pt1 | contig 45059 bp, 28 predicted proteins | sample AliMusrvi5mmetaG_FD_184115 | JGI IMG/M metagenome (GOLD analysis project Ga0209697, IMG submission 184115) | Freshwater lake bacterial and archeal communities from Alinen Mustajarvi, Finland, to study Microbial Dark Matter (Phase II) - Alinen... | ecosystem: Environmental > Aquatic > Freshwater...
TCCAGAAAAAATGAATATACAGAATCCTACCAAAACTGGAAAGTACAACTTAACAAACAACTAATATGATCAAGCAAAAGATCTCTTCTCTGATAATGTGCCTGCTTTTAATTATCGGCAATGCCACATTTGCACAAAAACCGGTACTCCCCTACCTGAATCCAGATCTGCCCATGGATCAGCGGGTGGATGATCTGATCGGACGTATGACGCTGGAAGAAAAGGCCAGCCAAATGGTAGACGCTGCTTCTGACCTACCCCAACTGAATATTCCAAAGTATGGCTGGTGGAGTGAGGCGCTCCATGGGGTCGCCAGGGCTGGTAAGGCCACCATTTTCCCGCAGGCCATCGGGATGGCCGCCACTTTCGATCCCGATTTGATCTTTGAAGTCTCCTCCGCCATTTCGGATGAAGGTCGTGCCATGTACAATGCCGCCGTCAAGAGGGGATTTCACACCATCTGTCAGGGATTGACCTTCTGGTCTCCGAACGTCAACATTTTTCGGGATCCCCGCTGGGGTCGCGGGCACGAAACCTATGGAGAAGACCCCTTCCTGACAGGAACCATAGGAACTGCCTTCGTCAAGGGGATGCAGGGCAACGACCCAAAATACCTGAAAACCTCTGCCTGCGCCAAGCACTATGCCGTCCATTCCGGACCTGAAGGCTTGCGCCATGAATTCGATGCGGTCGTTTCCGATAAAGATTTGTATGAAACCTATCTGCCAGCCTTCAAGGCACTCGTCGATGCACACGTAGAATCGGTGATGTGCGCATACAATAGAACTGACGACGAACCCTGCTGCGGCAGCAACCGGCTTCTTACCAGGATACTTCGCAACGACTGGGGTTTTACCGGCCATGTAGTATCCGACTGCGGAGCTTTGGCAAACATCCACGGAGACCATCATTTCACGGCTTCTGCTGAACAAACCGTAGCTCTGGCTATTCAGAATCAGGTGAACCTCAATTGCGGAGATACCTACAAGGCGATTCCTTCGGCCGTCAAACAGGGACTTATCACTGAAAATGAGGTAAACAGGGTTTTGCATGGACTTCTTAAAACCAGATTCAAACTCGGAATGTTCGATCCCGAAGGATCCAATCCTTTCAATACCATCGGATCTGAAGTGATTCACAGTGAAGCCCATAAGCAGCTGGCACGCAAGGTGGCACAGAAATCTGTGGTCTTACTTAAAAACAATGGTGCCTTGCCAATCGCCAAAAACTGTCCATCCGTTTTTGTTACCGGCCCCATGGCAGGCAATATAGATGTCCTGATAGGAAATTATTACGGCATCTCCGATGATATGAGCACCATCCTGGAAGGAATCGCAGGCAAAATCGCCGATGGCTCCAAAATTGGATACCGGTACGGCATCCTTCCCGACCGAAACAACCTGAATCCGATGGATTGGTCAACGGGAATGGCAGCAGATGCAGATGTTACCATCGCTGTCCTGGGTGTTTCTCCCATGAATGAAGGAGAAGAAGGGGAAGCCATTGCCTCCCCCGACAAGGGCGACAGGCTGGATACCCGTTTGCCCGAAAGCCAGTTGAATTATCTTCGCAAACTCAGGCAAGCAGCGGGGAAAAAGAAAATTGTAGTGGTACTGACCGGAGGAAGTGCCATTACCAGTCCGGAAATAGAAGGGCTGGCCGACGCCATTCTTTTCGTCTGGTACCCTGGAGAGCAGGGAGGGAGGGCGGTCGCCGATGTCCTTTTTGGGGATGCCAATCCAAGTGGAAGATTGCCTATCACCTTTCCAAAGTCGATCAACGATCTTCCTTCATTTGAAAATTACAGCATGGTAGGCAGAACCTACCGCTACATGGAGAAGGAACCTCTTTTCCCTTTTGGATTCGGCCTCTCCTACACCAAATTCAGTTACAGTGACCTGAAATTGTCTGCCACAAAAATTAAAAAAGGCGAATCGGTGACTGCTACTTTTAAAATCACCAACACAGGTAAAATTTCAGGCGAAGAGGTCGCTCAACTCTACATCAAGGACTTGAATGCCAACTTTCGCGTGCCCATTCAATCGTTGAAAGGAATCAAAAAGGTATCTCTGAAGCCGGGAGCCAGTCAGGAGATCAGCTTTCTGATCACTCCAGAATTGATGAGCTCCGTTGATGAAACCGGCAAAAGCCTGGTCGGAAAAGGAAATATTCAGTTAACCATTGGAGGAGCTTCTCCTGGTAATCGCAGCATCCAACTGGGTGCAGCTGAATTTTTAAACGGAACATTTACAGTTAAATAAATTTTCAATCAATTTTAAAATTTTTTCGTCATGACAGTCTTTAAAGGAAACAAAGAGTATTTCCCCGGTATCGGAGAAATTAAGTTCGAGGGCCCCCAATCAAAAAATCCAATGGCTTTCAAGTATTACGATGCCAACGCCATCGTATTGGGAAAAACAATGAAAGAGTATCTCCGTTTCGCAGTTGCCTACTGGCATACTTTCTGCGGGGATGGTGGGGATCCTTTTGGTCCCGGAACACAGATCTTTCCCTGGGTAGGTGCATCAGACAAGATGACCGCCGCCAAAGAACGTATGGATGCGGCCTTCGAATTCATCAGCAAAGTTGGCGCTCCATTCTATTGCTTCCATGATACGGATGTGGTCGGTGATGGCACGGTCTTTGAAATTGAAAAACGATTGGCCGACATGATCGACTTTGCAAAGGAGCGTCAGAATGCTACAGGAGCCAAGCTTCTTTGGGGTACTGCCAACGTATTTTCAAATCCCCGTTACATGAACGGAGCTGCCACCAATCCAGATTTCAATGTCCTGGCCAATGCTGCAGTTCAGGTGAAGAATGCCATGGAGGCCACCATCGCCCTTGGGGGCACAAATTATGTGTTCTGGGGAGGACGCGAAGGATACATGAGCCTTCACAACACGGATACCAAAAGGGAGTTGGAACACATGGGCAAATTCCTTTCTATCGCTCGCGATCATGCCCGCAAACTTGGATTCAAAGGAACCTTTTTGATCGAGCCAAAACCGATGGAACCCATGAAACACCAGTATGATTTCGATACCCAGACGGTTATCGGCTTCCTGAAGTCTCACGGTCTTGAAAACGATTTCAAATTGAATATTGAAGTCAACCACGCCACGCTGGCAGGTCACACTTTTGCACACGAATTACGCACCGCACGCGATAATGGCATGTTCGGCTCCATCGATGCCAACAAGGGAGACTACCAGAATGGATGGGATACAGACGAATTCCCAACCAACATCTATGAAATAACGGAGGCAATGATCGAAATTATCCAGGCGGGCGGATTTACCAATGGCGGTATCAACTTCGATGCCAAGACCAGACGAAATTCAACCGATATGGAGGATATCTTCCTGGCTCATATCGGGGGAATGGACGTTTTTGCCCGTTCGCTGGTGATTGCCGACAAATTACTGAAGGACTCCGATTACCTGAAACTGAAATCGAACCGTTATGCCTCTTACGATGCTGGGAAAGGCGCGGAATATGAAGCAGGAAAATTAAATCTGACAGATCTGTACAATGTTGCCAAACAGGTCGGTGAGCCAAAACAGATCAGCGGTAAACAGGAGATGTTGGAGCAACTGATCAACTGTTACATTTAATTTATGAAGCGGCACAATTCGTTTTATGTGGTCGGTATTACCATGGTGGCCACGCTGGGCGGGCTTTTGTTCGGTTATGATACGGCAGTCATATCTGGTGCAGAGAGATCGATTCAGCTCTACCTGATCAACGGTTTGGGTTTGGGATCGCTGGCGCATGGTGCCACCATTTCCAGCGCACTGATCGGGTGTATTATCGGAGGCACTCTGTCAGGACTGGCAGCCTCGAAGCTGGGAAGAAAAAATTCCCTCTTGTTGTCAGCCCTTCTGTTCCTGGTCTCAGCACTTGGCGCCGGATGGCCAGAAACGTTCTTCTTTACCAAGGGTGTACCAACAATGGGATTGCTCCTGATGTTCAATTTTTACCGAATCGTTGGAGGTATTGGGGTAGGTATTGCCTCTGCCGTATGCCCGATGTATATTGGAGAAATCGCACCTGCAGAAATCAGGGGAAGACTGGTATCCTTCAACCAATTTGCTATCATTTTTGGTATGTTGGTGGTATATTTTGTCAATTACGGCATTGCGCATGGTCAAACCATGGAATGGATCAACACAACCGGCTGGCGCTGGATGTTTACCTCCGCGGCCATCCCTTCAGGTATTTTCGCCCTGCTTCTCTTTTTTGTACCCGAGACACCCAGGTACCTTGCATTACACAACAACGATGAAGAGGCGCTTTCCATTCTGACCAAGATCAACGGAACAGAAAAGGCGAAGAAGATACTGAAAGAGATAAAAATATCGGTGGAAGCTTCCTCCGAAAAACTCTTTGCCTATGGGAAAGTGGTGATTGTGATTGGCATATTGCTCTCTGTTTTCCAGCAATTTGTTGGTATCAATGTGGCCTTGTACTATGCGCCACGTATCTTTGAAAGCATGGGAGCGGCAAAGGATGCCTCTATGCTGCAAACAGTTGTGATGGGACTCGTCAATGTGATCTTTACGGTTCTGGCCATTGCCACGGTGGATAAATACGGACGGAAACCCTTGCTTATGATCGGATCAATCGGCATGGCGGTGGGCATGTTTGCCATTGGTGCCCTTGCCTTTTTGAAGGTGATCGGGATAAGCACACTTGTCTTCATTATCATTTACACTGCCTCGTTCATGATGTCTTGGGGACCTATCTGCTGGGTACTTATCTCCGAGATTTTCCCAAATAAGATCCGGGGACGCGCTATCGCCATCGCAGTAGCATCCCAGTGGGCAGCCAATTACTTTATCTCATCTACCTATCCTGCCATGATGGAATTCAGCGGAGGAGTGACCTATTGCTTTTATGGAGCGATGAGTTTGCTCTCCTTTGTCTTTGTCTGGAAAATGGTTCCTGAGACCAAAGGAAAGACGCTGGAAGCGATGGAAAATCTCTGGAAAAAATAGAGATTCCCTTCTACTCTTTTCTTTACCGCATTTGATTACCCGGGCAGCTGACAGATTTTATAACTGTCAGCTGCTCTTGTTTGTGGATGATTTTTCCATCTTGAGGGCAAGGTTCTTTTTGGCCGATCCCGAATACCTCACCGGGTGACTCAGAGTCACCCGGTGAGGTATTCGTTTTTCTCCTCAAAATTGGTTAAATTGTATATAAATAACTTTCATCTACCATTAAACCTCAAAACCATGTTTTTTCAACAGAATCATTTATACCACGTCTACAACCAGGGAAACAATCGCCAAAAAATTTTCTTTACAACAAACAATTACATGTTCTTTCTGCAGAAAATTCAAAAATACATTCTGCCATATGGTGATCTTACCGCCTGGTGCTTGATGCCCAATCACTTTCATCTCATGTTTTATGTACATACTACTAAAATATCCAGATGTAATGGAAAGCCTCAATCGCTAAACGATTCAATTGCCATCATGCTCAGGTCCTACACCAGGGCAATAAATAAAGAGAAGATCAGAACAGGAAGTCTTTTCCGGGAAGAGACCAAGGCTGTGTGTCTGACAGAGCCAACAACAATCAGTACTTCTTGGTACAACTCAGGAAGTATCAAGGAAGTCATCCTTGAAAATCCGGAAGTCAGTTATGCAAACATCTGTTTCAACTACATCCTGATGAATCCAGTCAGGGCTGGAATGGTCCAACATCCTGGAGTTTGGGAATTTTCTTCCTACCTGGAATACACTGGAAGAAAGCATACTATGATACTAAACAGAAGTATAATCAAGGCTTTTGATCTAAAATTGCTTCAGCTTCTGCCCAACTCCTCACCGGGTGACTCAGAGTCACCCGGTGAGGATATCCCATGATGGCAAAAGATCCAAAAAAAATATTTTGCGGGTTAGATTTTCAAAAGGATTATTGTACTTTTGCACTGCAGAAAAAAAAGAACCCCATAATTATGGAAGAAGGCTCGAGTAGAAACAAATTATTTATCCTGATGTAGTCGGGAAGATCGGCCTTTGTCTGTCCTCCTGAGCTAAATCTCAAAAAAGCAAAGGAGGCTTGTATGACTTCAACAGTCCCGTTTTTTTTAAGCCGCATCATTGGTGCCAAAGTATACGACTCTGCCAGCAAATTTGTTGGAACCGTCAAGGATTTACTCCTAAGTGCCGAACTATCCACCAACCAGGAATCCATTGAGCGGCCTGTTGTACACGGCATCTCCTTGAAAATCAACAATCAAATCAACCACTTTTCTTTTGACCACTTTGAAGTATCCAAAAAGAAACGGACGCTACTGGTTCGTTGCAACAAACTGGAAGAACTTCCCGAAAATAAAAAAGAGACCAGCATTCCCCTCGCAGGATTGGTTCTTGACAAACAGATCGTCGACCTGAACGGACGAAAGGTAGTTCGTGTAAACGATGTAAGACTGGTTACCATCAACAACATCACCTATGCCATTGCAGTGGATGTCGGCATTGAAGGACTGCTCCGTAGAATCGGAATCGTACAGCCGGTCAAGTTTCTTTTTTCACTTGTAAAATCTACCGTCCCCTCCAAATTCATCTCCTGGGACGACATGGAGGCAATCGATTATTCGAACCTAAGCATCAAGCTTACCTCGACCTATTCCAAACTCAACACCCTGCACCCTTCAGATCTGGCCGATATCATCGAAGACCTGGACAACCGCTCCAGACAGTCGGTATTCCTTGCCCTCGATGAAGAGATGGCAGCCGACGTATTGGAAGAGATGGAACCAAAGGCCCAGATCAAGATTATAGAAGGCATGTCGGTAGAGAAGATGGCCGATGTGTTGGAGAAGATGCCTGCCAACGAAGCCGCCGACATTCTGGATTCACTGGAAGAAGAAAAGGCTGAATTGCTGTTGAATGAGATGGAGGCTGAATCTTCCTCTGAGGTTCGCGAACTGCTGGAATATGAAAATTATGAAGTTGGGAGTATCATGACCACGGAAATTCTTGCCTATGAAGAAAATACTACCGTGGAGGCTGTCTTTGAGGATCTGAGGCTGAACCAGCCGGAAGTCGAATCGATGTTTGGATTCTTCGTTATCAACAAAAACAACGAACTGATTGCTACCTTCTCCTTCAGGGATCTGGCCGTTTCGGCACCCGGAACGCAAATTTCAGCCTTTATGAACGACGATCCGATCTTCCTGTTTGACGAACAAAAAATTGATGATGTAGCCGAACTTGTTTCGAAATACAACTTGCTGGCCATCCCTGTGGTCAACAAGGAGAATCAGCTGGAAGGGATGGTCGTCATTCACGATGTCATCGAAGATTTGGTCAACAAAAGAAGAACCAATAAGAAATAGGAGGGCCTGTAATGTTCAAAGACAAACAAAGAAGAAGGTCGCTCTTCAAGAAAATAGGAATCTTCCTGGCTATCCTGGGTCCGGGAATTATCACCGGAAGTGTAGACAATGACGCAGGAGGGATTACTACCTATTCTGTGGCTGCTGCCATCTATGGCTACAACCTGATCTGGACACTTATCCCTTCCTTTCTGGTGCTGATTGTCATTCAGGAAATGAATGCCAGAATGGGGATTGTGACTGGCAAAGGTCTTGCTGACCTGATCCGTGAAAATGCAGGGGTCAAGATCACTTTTTTTATCTTCATCGGATTGCTCATTGCCGACATTGGCAATACTACCACTGAATTTGCAGGGGTAGCCGGGAGTATGGAGGTATTCAACGTCAGCAAATACATTTCTGTTCCAATCATTGGCTTTTTGGTGTGGATACTCGTCGTGAAAGGGACCTACAAAATTGCAGAGCGTATATTTTTGATTTTCAGCGTCTCCTTGCTAACCTATGTGATTTCTGCCATACTGGGCAAACCACACTGGTCCGAAATCGGTCATAGCATCATCCATCCTGACTTCCCGGTAAACGGTGATAGTCTGGCTATGATCATCGGGATCATTGGAACCACCATCGCACCCTGGATGCAGTTTTACATGCAGTCGTCCGTCATCGAGAAGGGACTGAAGATGAAAAACTACAAGTACACCATGATTGACATCATTGTTGGTTGTGTTGCCACAGTGGTTGTTGCCTTTTTTATCATGGTTGCCTGTGCCTCCACACTGCATGAGAACGGAATTAAAATCGAAGAGGCCAAGGATGCCGCATTGGCCCTGAAACCGCTAGCCGGTCAATTTGCCTCCCAGGTCTTTGCCTTTGGCTTGTTTGTGGCTTCCATCTTTTCTGCGACGATTCTGCCGCTGGCCACTGCATTTTACGTGTGTGAGGCATTCGGATTTGAAGCAGGAATAGATAAAAAATGGGACGAAGCACCCGAATTTTACGTGCTCTACACTTCGATTCTCGTCATATCTGCCGGCATCATCCTTATTCCAGGAGCTCCGCTGATCGCAATTTCCCTGTGGACGCAGGTAATTAATGGGATCCTCCTGCCTGTTGTTTTGGTTTGCATGATACTTCTGGTTAACAACAAAAAAATAATGGGTGAATACGTCAATAAACCCTTTAACAACATTGTGGGTTGGAGTACGGTGGTTATACTCGTGATCCTTTCCACCATGTTGCTCTTCTCCCCTCTTCTGAAAATGCTGCATTAAAGACTTTAAGTCTGCCGATACATTTTAGAAACAGTGGGTCCCAATCCTTCTTTAAAGGCCCTATTCTCCAATATTTTAAGGGAGAATAGGGCCTTCAATTTATCTGAAAATCAATCGAAAAAAATACATTTCAAGGATTTTCATTGAAAAAAGAGTGCCTTTGGATGATTGTTCCCAATCTTATGCTGATACCATTTTAATTTGGATGTTTGTTGATATAGTTTTGGATATTAATAAGAAGAGACTCTTTAGAATTTAATTCAATTCACATTTAATACTTAGAACAATGAGAAACGTAGCATTAAAACTTTCAGGATTCCTCCTTGCAGGTTTGCTTTTTGTAAGCTGCTCCAAGACGGAAACCAGTTCAACTACCACCTCCGCACTCAAGGACGCTTTGACCAGCGGAACGCAGAATTTAAATACGGCAATGACTGAAATCGCCTCCACACAGGCCTTCCAGCTATTGGGCGTCAGCAGCGGAGCTGTGTTAAAATCCGGAACAACTGCTACTACCACTTACACTACCTACATTCCGCTGAGTTTGGTCACAGGAGTTTACGATTACAAACCCCTCAAGACTAATGCCAGCAGGGACTATGCCCTGATCAAATTCTTCACCAAATCTGCCGATGCCAGCAAAATGGTGGTGAATCTGCCCCTGGCCAAGCTCAAAGATCCACGTGTTTTGCGCGAATATGTGGCTTCTGATTCCACACAGACCAACAATTTTACGATGTCGGTCACTAATTATTACAACAATTACAACAGCTACCGCGATTATGACTACATCAATGTGGCAGATATCACCATCGACAAGGCCAGCGCAGGAAGTCTGAACATCAAATCAACAGTCAGTCCGACCACTGGAACGCAGTATGCTTCACAATTCGCCTTCAGCAATGGCTATACCGCCAAATATGCCTACGCCTCCGGCGATACCACACTTTCCAGTTTCACGCTGTCAAAAGCAGCAGCAGTGCTATATAAGGAGGAATTACGTACCATCAGAAGTGACACTGCCAGATTCGGTCACGAACAGCAATACACCCTTACCATCGGGGATGTCAAACTGGTTAGAAAAGCTGACAGAAGTTATGCCGTCTATTTGAAGAATGTGCTTCAGACAAAAGCGGTAGTTACCATGGTCGATAAAACATCTACGACAGAACCATCCGTTTGCCACCAGCGTGAAATCCAGATCACTTTCGATGACGGAACCGTCGCCACTGTTTCTACCTTGATCAGTAACTCCATTAGCAACATCTCCACACTCTTCACATCGTTGCATGACATTTATTTTGCAGCTTATGTAGTCGACTGGATTGCCTACGATATTTATTACAAGCGTTAGATTTTAGCAGTTTATTTTATTTCGGTTGTTTACAAATTTCTTCCGCGCATTATCCCAGGATAATCGCGGAAGACTTTTTTAGGAAGAGCAGAACCTTTCTTCCTAAAAACAAAAACTCCCGTTTTGAAGGAATATCAAAACGGGAGTTTTCTGTTATTTGTGCGCTCCGTCCTTCAGGATCGGACTCGTCTTCCAGGTGGCTTTTGGGCCAAATCTCATCTGATTTCCCTTCAGATTGAGCTTATCAAAATCCGGATAGTGGTAAATTAACCGAATCGTACCGAAAAACAGCAAACTCGAGACAATGACTGCACCAGCAGCCCGTTTCCAGTACTGCCTGTATATCTTTGTATGATCAACCTCCTCCCTGATGTCAAAAAATTCTTGCTCTGCCGGCAATAATAGCACCAGAACGGTCGAAATGATGGCATTGACAAATATTACCCATTCGGTGATCATCCTGCTTGGCGACCATCCTGGTAAGGCTCGTTCGAAATTGGCGATAACCATGATCCACATCAGCAGCAAAAACATCAGCTGACCTTTTGCAAGGGTACTTTTGGGCAGGAGTGGAACAGGAGTTTTGTAATGACGCCTGACGATGAGAATGCAGGCAATGGTCAGGAGTGCCCAGGTAAGGTTAAACCAGCCAGAAGGAGTCATCTGGAGAAAGTCGATGCCTGGAAGCCTGCCAAGATAGGGTGCATCCCACTGTGCGGGAACGGACTCGGAGGTACCGTCGGCGTGTTGTACGATGGTCTGCCAGACCTTTGGATTCAGCTGTTCACTCCAGACTTGCACATTCTTAAATACATTGAAATAGGTCAACCCAAGGAGAATGACCAGCACCGAAAAGGCCCTGGTCCATCTTGATTTTGCCAAAACAGCTTTGACCTCCGGTGTCTCCTCTTCTATTTTGATTCTGGTAACAAGGTAACCAAGGGCTACCGCGATGGCAATGCCATTGACAAACCCATAACTCTGCTCCAGAAAACTGTGCCAGTTTTGGCCCTGCCACCTCGACCAGGCATTCGCGATGGAGACAAATTCCGGGCTTCCCGGTAGGATTCCCTTGTTCTCCAATATTTGCGGACTTCCAAAAGAGGTAAAAATCTGTTTGATACATTGAATTCCGGCAAATCCCAATCCACCCACCGTGCCGCTGATGAGTGAGGCAATGGCGACCGGTTTCAACTTGTGCCTCCACATCCAGATGGACATCCCTATAAAAACGCCGGTGATACCAGCCCAGTTGTCGGATCGTGGCGGAGTCATGCGAATGCCACCAATTTGAGGAAAGAGAAGGCTGCCAAGCACGGGAAGTGCCACAAAGGCGGCCAAAAAGCCAAGGCTCATGTAAGCAAACAGGGAGGCGCCGTTTCTCAATTTTCCGAATACTTTGAAATAAAGGACGATTCCAAAAAACAGACCAAGAAACCACCCAATGTGTTGCGGATAATCGTTGAAAAACTGGGGCCAGTTGTTGAGCATGTTGGAGGCTTCGAACGCCTGTTTGCCAGTTTCGGGATTGAGGTAGGTAGGATCCCCCTGAACGAAGGTCAAAGCATTGGCCAGCTTATTTTCCAGTCCGATGGACCGAAGTATCCACTGAAAGGTCAAACCGGACAGGGCTCCCCCCCCAGCAAAAGCAGGAAGATACCACCTGGTTTTATCGCCTTTGCGCTCATACAGATCGTAGGCAGCGACCCCGATCAGGGCAAAAATGGCTGGAAGATAGTCAGAATCGAACCAGTAGAGAGGATTCTTATGCCTGGCCCAGGTGGAATCGAATTTCACCCCCTCCTCGAGCCATCGGCCCAGTGGATCTTCCACAAGATCCTGGAGCATCCAGGCCCCCAATACAAAGAGAAGCGGAAGGATTGCCTTGGTGATGCGCTCTTTGGTTGCTACGGCAGCAAAGGAAGTACCAGCACCTCCCAGGGCAGCCCATAAAAACCCAATGTAAAACAGGGCAATGTATCCGTAAAACTGCGAGGAAGCTTGTCCGCTCTGGGTATAAGCGATGACCTGCATGTAAGACTGTGTAGCTCCAAAACCCCAGCCGATGGCACCGAACAGGGCAAAATAGCCCACCTTGTCGCGCCAGTCTTCACGGCCTGAAAGAACAGCTGCTGCAATAGCAGCCAGGCACCCCGCAAAGGCGGCGCCATATTCATGGCCGAAATTTCCACGGATTCCCCAGCCAATGGATAGGGCGATTCCGATTAACAAAACGGACCCGGTTCTCCGGATCGGAATTGGATTTGTTTGCAGCATGATTGTAGTTGTTAGTAGATGGTAACAAAGCTATCTCTTTAATTCTGAAAAATCAATTCCACCAACTTGTTAGAAAACATATGCACCAAACATTCTGCAAACACAAAATCTGATCAAATCTTACCCCTGTTAACCTATTTTCTTGCCTGCAGTGGGTCCTGGTTTGAGTGAATGGATTTCAATAATTTTAATAACAACGACTGCCTTTGGTCTGGGCATACCCATTTTGGCCGACATTTCAACTGCCTTTTCAAAGAGGATTCCGCTCTCCCGGCAATCGGCCGTTCCAACGAACCGGTATCCATCAAGAATTTCACGATTAACCACAGCCACAGAAACCTTTGAGCCACTCTTCACATTGGCAAAAGTCGTACCACCTGTACCTTCCGTGAACATTAGTTCATCCTCAGACAAAACGCGGGTGGAACGTTTGGGTGCCACATTGGGATTGCCGGCACCATCGACGGTACCGATAAAACATTGCTGGGTAGCAATCATATCCTTCATTTCCTGTGTCAGTGCGGCCATAGATGTGTTATTTTTTTGTTTTTAAAAATTATATCGTTGACAATTTACAAAAAAAAATAATCTCAACTTTGACAGTAAGTGAATTAACACCATTTTATTCGGTTCGTGAAATTTTCATCCAACAGCAAAGAATTATCGACCGGTTCTGTCGGCAATCCTTCTGCTGCGTATTAAAGCTTCCAGATAGTAATAATCGGCATAATTGAGCGGCACATCAATTTCTGCCCCATGCGGAATGCTTCCAACGGAATGCATCAGGAGGAAATGACCATTTTCACCCAGTTTGGCCCGATAGGCAGGTCCACTAAGACTCTCCATAATTTTGCCGGCCCAATCTTTGTAATAAGTACCATTTTCGTAACCTGATAGTTCATAAAGGGCACTGGACAGAATGGCTGCCGCAGAAGCATCGCGCGGTTCGTTGGGTATTTTCGGTGCATCAAAATCCCAAAATGGGACACCATCCTTGGGGAAATTTTTGTGATGAACCACAAAATCAAAGGCTTTTTGTGCCTGGTGAAGGTATTTCACATCATGCGTTTCGCGGTAGCAGACTGTAAATCCATAGATACCCCAGGCTTGCCCCCTTGCCCAGGCTGATTCATTTGCATATCCCTGAGCCGTTTGCCTGCTCCGAACTGAACCATCCTTCAGGCTGTAATCTACCACATGGTAACAACTGTAATCTGGCCGATAATGGTTTTTTAGGGTACGATCGGCGTGGCTCACTGCCAGTCTGTAGAAAGTAGAATCACCCGAAAGCCGGGTAGCATTAAACAGCAATTCCAGGTTCATCATGTTATCAATAATTACGGGGCACTCCCATCCCCTTTGGGATTGCCATCCCTTATCCGTATTCCAGGACTGAAGAATTCCGGCTGCCGGACGGAATCGGGTAGAAAGAGACTTTGCCGCCTGAATGATCACCTCTTTGTATTCCTGCTCGCCCAAACGTAGTCCGTTTCCAAAACTACACTGAATCATAAAACCAACATCGTGGTGCCAGGTCAGGTATTTAACAGAATCGATGGCCTCTGTTTGTCTCTTTGCCAGGATTCTCCATTTTTCATCCCCTGTGAGTTCAAAGAGGTACCACAAGGAGCCGGGATAAAAACCACTGGTCCAGTCATCCTTTGGGATGTATTTTACCTTTCCGGATTCCACCGTCCTTGGATTGAGAATCTTTCCGGATTTTAGGATAGAATCAGACTGAAGCATCTCCTGCTCAACCACATAGCGAATGCACTGCTCCATCCTTGCCTTTTCAACATTTTTTTTGACAACGAACCCCGTCATAAACAGAATAAGCAAAGAGAGAATCCCGAATAATGAGAAGTTACGCTTCATAATTTGTATCTGGCAATGGATATTTTATACTTACCCGACAGTTGCATTTTTTTCGAATTCAAAGATAGCCTGTAAACCTGCTTTCCCCAAACATCGGAAAGTCGTTTGTCTGTCAGATCAACTTCCTCCAATGTGGGTAAAAACTGAGTCACTTCATATTCAATTTCTATTCCCTGACCCTCTTTCACCAAACGGATTCTTCCCGGAACTGACAGATCCGGTTTGGCCCATATGAGGAAGTTCAACTGATTTGGCTTGATGATTTTCTTCAGTTTAAACTCATCCTGAAACATCATTCCACCTTTTGGGTCCAGTTGATAGCTTCTTTGCCATTTTTCGACTGCAGCCTCCGGCGGATAAGCCCCGGCAAGATCCAGTGAGAAAGTCGAATTTTTCTGGCTAAAGGTTACATTTCCGGAACGAAACTGGGCACCAAATGATTCCGGAACGCCATTGATCATGGGCAGATTGTGGTAGTTGCTCTGCATGGTCCAAATCGAATAACGCTCGTCACTGAAGGTTTGCCGGGTATAAGTACCAACACCGGCATCGATGATCATGGGCGTTTCATTCAGGTAGAGGGAGAAGGAGCCCATATCGTTGTGGTTATGGCTTTCTGCATTGTATCCACCCTTTGCCGCGACAAAAAAACCGTTCTGGTTGCGCATGTAGCAAAATTCAGTTTCAGGGTACCAGGAGAATGGTGCCTTTGAGACTGCCGGAGGCGTCCTGGTCAGTTCACCGTGGAATTTAAGGTTCTCTATGGTACGGAACAGATCCCTGCCCTCGTTGAAGTAATCAGGATTTTTGTCGCGCTGAAGCAAATAGGAGGCAAACTGCTGCATTTCCTGGCTTCCTACGGCTTTCCCAAAACGAAAGATCATACCCGGTTCGCCTCCGCCCCTGGCAGAAGCATCTGCAAAATTTACAACCCAGCCATTTCCTACATAGGACCTGACAATGTATTCACCCATGTTCCGGATGATCTGTTGATCAAAAATGGAGACCTTTCCACCTGTGGCATAGTTGAGCAGTTGCAGATAATCGTACAGTTTGCCCGGAGCATGTCCCCAGTAGGAAGGACCTTCTTCACAGGCGCCGTCGCTGTGATAGTAGTTGATGAACTTATCCACTGAAACCATGGTGCGCTGAACAGCAGTCGCCAGTTTATCGGGATCATTTTCGAGGAGAAGAAAGCTGGTAAGCACATCTGAGTTGCACCATGGGTTCCAGTTGTTCACCATTGTTTTGGGTGAGGCACTGAAGGCCTGCCACCAGAAATTGCTCCTGTTCATGTAGGGATCCAGGATACGGTCCTGCAGATTTTTGCGTAGTCGTTCTGCCACCAGGGGCTGAATCTTGTCCATTTCATCCTTCAGGAAAAACCAGGTCCAGGAAAGAAAGGCTCCCATATCGCCGGAGGTAAGGTCTATGATATTCTCCTTGAACGATGGCAGCGCGGTCTTTTCCTTTTGCTCCCTGCCAATATGTGCTGAGAGCGCCCAACTTGTCATTTCGCAAGTGTGCCAGACACCGTTTACGATCTGGTTCATGAATCGACCCCTGCCTTCTGCCAGTTCGGCCAGAACCAGATCAGCCAGAGCGGAGTTATTGGCATTGAAAGGAATTTCCATGATCGTTCTCGAACCGCTCTTGTCAAATTCAAGGTAGTCGGTTGCCTTCACCACTTTCCATTCGTAAATCAGGGCGGCCTCCCCTTTTTTGATGATGTCAGCCTTTACATCGGAAGTCAGCTCATCCCAGCCATTTCGGTCTGTGTATTTGGGATAGGTCACCCATTTTTGGTTGAGAATCAGAGAGGATTTTAAGGCAGCAATGTCTGAATTGTGCTGTAGCAGGTCACGTTGATCGTAGGCCTTCACGGAATAGAGAGAAGATAAAAATAGTAGAAATAGAAATACTTTTTTCATTACGATAAGAATTTGACTTATTTATTCTTTGGTATAAAATTTTTAACTGGTCTGATTAAAATGTAGGTGGGAACATCAGTTGCAGGATGAACAGATACCAATAAAGCAGTAAGTTCTCCTTTCTCATTGATAAATACCTGGGGGCGCTCAATTCCTCTGACCTGCAACATTGCTCCGCTTTGCATGGGAACAGATTCTGCCTGGGACCATACCGGTATCTGTGAGTACAGGATGTAGTTTATCCCATCTTTCGAGGTATAATAAACGACAGATTTCTGCACACCCGTTACTTTCGCTTCCCAGTCGGTACAGATGACGTTGTACTGGTTGTTGGCCCACCAGATGGTCGGGTCTTCCAGCTCAAAATGATTGGGAAGCCGGTTCAGTGTATCCTTCACCAGGGTATATGGTCCCAGGATGCCAGCAGCTTCAAAAGCCTGCATGTTGGCATCCCATTTGCCATCGCGAAATACTTTTGGTTTGAACTTTCCTACTGCATACACGCTTCCGTCAGGACGGATAAGTAGTGCGGGATTATTTGTAGCTATCACGGGATGATCAACCGGAGTCCAGGGACCCCGTATCGAATCCGCGAAAGCGAAACCTGTTTTCCATTGAGGAATACCCAGGTGATAGAGCAGGTATTTGTTTCCTACCCTGAGGATCTTGGGATTGTGAATGGCTTGGGTCGCCCACGGATGGTTCGAAGGGTGCAGTACAACTTCCTGAAATAGATACGGACCGAAAAGAGATTTGGAGGTAGCCCTGATGACATGGCTTCTCATCCAACCTTTCATTCCATCCTTTTCAGGCCAGCGGGAACAAAAAAGGTGATAGGTATCAACGACCTTGATGACAGAGGGATCCCAAAGGTAATAACCCTCCATTTTAAATACCGCACTTTCTGGTACCGGTTGCAACGCCTTTTTCAATGGATTACTCTTGGGATAACTGATCTTCAATCCCTTTGGTAAAGAAGGCAATGCGAGTTTATGGCCATTTTTCTGCGCAAAAGTCGGCAACAGAAGAAAAATCATCAGTGAGATGAGTGTAATTTTTTTAGTCATACCTAAATTCTGGTCTGTAGTTTTAACTTGAAAACATAAACAGGCAATCCCTTTTTCGCCTTTTCAGGGATCTCAATCCTTGTTCCCGCAGCAGTTTTGTGCCAAAAGGATATTGGGCAGTATAAGTGCAAACAATTAAATATTGATTTCGAAAATTTTTATTGAATTCTTCATGCAACTGTTGGCTTGAAAAGGGCAACTGGATTATGGTTTTGCCTGATAAACCCTTACGTAATCAAAGATAACTTCATCCGGAAAATTTCCCAATGCCGGATCGCCACCCCACCCAGTCAGTTCTGTCGAGAGTATCAGGTACTCGCCTCTTTGTGAAACAGCAGTAGCGGTTCTCCAGGTTTCTTTTCCGTCAATATAAAAGATGTATTCGTCTTTGGTCCACTCCAGTCCGAATTGGTGATAACCGGATTGAATATCAGGATAGGGAACTTGTTTCCCAATGGTTTGATGGTTGGTTCCATATCCATTCCAATGCAGGTTATGGTATACGATAGCCGGCGTTTTCATGTGGTATTCGAAGATATCAATCTCCGTGCCATCCACGGTCGGATTGAGGGTTTTACCCATATCAGAAGACTGAAGCCAAAAGGCCACATGGGGGCCAAGCTGTTTGTTCATTTTTGCACGGCATTCGAAATAACCATAGGTGGGTTCGTAGATTCCGGCTGTGCCAAGCTCCCCAATGTAATATTTCCCGTTGCTGTCCTTTGTCACTTTGATTGCCAGATGACCGCTACCATCCAATGAAATAGTTTGCCGGGAAACCGTTCCATAGTTTCTCACAGTTCCCTCTGCCCGAAAATTCCATTTTGCCATATTGACCGATGTTCCATCGAATTCATCATTCCAAACCATCTGATAGCCAGACTTAATATGATCGGGAAGGATAGAAGCTACCGTTGAATCAGGACTGGTCAGATCTTTGTGTGCACAGGCCTGCAAGGTCAGCATAAAAAAAAGAATTAAGAATAATGTTGTTCTCATGAATGAAATTTTGAAAATATGAATCTGTAGTTCTTCCTAAAAAAAGATAAAAGGCTGATTCATTCAAAATGAGATCAGCCTTTACATCTATCTAACAATCAACAATCTTAACTTTAGTTAATCCATCCCGGATTTTGAATAATATTCTTGTTCATCTCGACTTCCGTTTGAGGAATAGCCCATTGGTACAGGTAGTCACCTCTCCAGGAATAGGGAGTGGTAATGGTCCCCCAGATCTGTTTGATTCCGTTCCCTGAGGTGAACTTTTTATCTTTCCAGGTACCCCAACGCATTTCGTCAAAAAGGTTAATTCCTTCCAGGGCAAGTTCCCAGCGGCGTTCGTTGCGAATCCTTTCCCGCATGTCTGTTTGGTTTGCGACAAAGGTTGGAGCACCAGCATTGGAGGTTTGAAGGGCAACCACTCCAGCTCTCGACCTGACACTGTTGACCAAGGTAACGGCTTCTTCCTTGAACCCCTGCTCATTGATTGCTTCTGCGAGCAGAAGAACGACATCGGCATAGCGGATAAGTGGCTGGTCTATAGGGCCATAATCGCGGGCGGGAGTCTCAGTAGCTCCTTCATAGACCCATTTTCTCCACAAATAGTAGAACATGGTGTTGGTATCGGTCTTTACGTCAAACGGGGCACTGGTATCAAATCCACGGTAGGGCCAGCGAAGTGTATAAGTATAAGGATTTGTACCATTGGCTCCCAAATAGGTGGAGTAAGGTGTAATGATAGTTGCGGTAAGACGTGGATCACGATCGTCATATGCTTTTTTCACCCGGTCTTCGTTGCCTACCGTCAGATATTTGGTCATATCTGCTCCACTCTTGGTAAAAGTGGTAATTTCAGCGGCTGTAAGTCCATCACGAAGGAAAAATACCGTTCGCTGGGCAGGGGTCATGGAATTGTAACCCGGAAGATAATCCTCCCAATTAAAGGCCTTTCCGCTCTTTTCTTCGAATGACTCGGCAAAGTCAGGGTGAGGCAGGTAGTTGTTCCAGCAGGAACCAAAGGAGACCCTCGATCCGCAATAAAACTGTGTGACTGATCCTAATCCGGTTACCGCAATATTCTGTACAGAGAATATCATTTCAGCGTCCTGTTCATTGGCGAGTTTGAACAACTGCTTGTAATCTCCCTGAAAGAGTTTGGGTCCCAACTGACCTACCATCCGAAAATCGGCTTCAGCTTTTGCAAAATCTTTCGTGTACATATATACTTTTCCCCTCAGAGCGTAGGCAGCTGCCTTGGTGGCACGACCAACGCCGGCATTCCCTTTTACATAGGTATTTGGCAAATTGGTTTCGTTGATGCAATCAGTCAGGTCGGTGATGATCGTTTCCCAAGTTTTTGCCTCGGTTTCACGACCTTTGTTGGCCTCCGGTAAGGAAACAGGAACCAGATAAATCGGAACCCCTTTGAATACCTGGTTCAGGTTGTAATAAAACCAGGCGCGAAGGAATTTACATTCAGCGACCAGTCTTCCCTTTTTCTCAGGAGTTAAAGGTGCGTTCGGCAAATTCAGAATTGCGGCATTTGCCCTATGGATCCCTTCGTAGTTTTGTTTCCAGTAATTCACAAACAGGCCGTCGCTCGAAGTCATATTTCCATTTGTAAGGGAAGTGGCGGCTCTGTTCATGCCGGTAAAGCCTTCCTGGTCGAAATACCACCTGTTAAGTCCAACATAGTCCTGACGTAGTGTTTGATAAACACCTGTAACGCCAAGGTCAGCAAGACTCTCGGTGGTCCACATTGCCGTTGAACCAATTGAACTATAAGGGGTGGTATCCAACAGCGAATTTTGACAGCCAGCAATTAAACTGACTACAAATAGGATGATGATAAGTTTTATATTTTTCATTTGTAATTGTGTTTTAGAAGGTGATGTTTGTTCCAAAAGCAATCTGCCTGATGACAGGATAGTTGGTATTGCCACCCATTTCAGGATCAAGACCAGGGAAAGAGGTGAAAGTCAACAGGTTTTCAGCTGAAAAATAGAGGCGCACTTTTTCCGTGAAGATGCGGGCTGCAATTTTGGATGGTAAAGTATATCCAAATGTCAGATTTTTTAGTCGGACAAATGTTCCATCATAGAGCCAGCGGGTACTGGATTGCGTATTCTGGGCGTCACTCTCGTTCAGTTTCAGACGGGGATAATTGGCCGTGATGTTGTTTAAAGGATCACTGGCATTTGCATCATTGTAATAATAATGGTCCTGTGCCAGCATGGCACCGATCTGCCAGCCTGTTCGGGTGGTAGAACTGTTGTATCCGCGCTCCAGCCAGTACAATTTGCCGCCTGCCTGCCCGGACCATATCAAATTCAAATCAAAATTTTTCCAGCTGAAATTCATTTGTGAACCAAAAGTGAATTTAGGCATTGCTGAATTTCCGGTGAATTTTTTATCGTAGGTATTTCCATAGATTTTATCACCGTTCGTGTCGGCATAAATATAGTCGCCATACCAAATCTTATTTTTTGCAGTAGTAAGATTGGGCATAAATTTGTATCCAGCTGCGATCATGTTATTTAACCAGGCCATATCGGCAGGAGTGCGGATCATACCATCCCTCGGACCACCCTTGATATCAACGGTCCCATCAGTTTTGTTGTAATTTCCACTTCCCTTGTATACATCAATCAAGTAATATTCATTGATAGCATGACCTTCAAGAATTCTCGTATCACCTCCACTGGAAACATCTCCGATATTTGAATAATAGACCGGGGCGCCCGTCGCATCAGTCCTCCATTCGTTAATCAGTTTGCCTTTGTATCCGGTAACTTCATTTTTGTTGTACCCAATATTTCCAGAAATAGAATACTTTACCGGACCGGCGTGATCTTTCCATCCAAAGTTGAGTTCAAAACCTCTGTTGGTCACTTCGGCTGTGTTGAGTGTAGGTGCTCCAACCAAACCAAGGGTCAGATATATCGGCGGAGTGGTTAAAATACCGTCTGTCACCTTGTTGTAACCATCCAATTCTGCAAACAGTCTTCCATCCAGCAGCGAAGCATCCAGACCAATATTGGAAACTGTAGTGGATTCCCATTGCAGCACCGGATTTGGTATTTTAGTAGATGCAAGACCAGTAACCTGAAGTCCATTGTAAGAATAGCTGACAGGATTAAAGAGGGCCATGTAGTCGTAATTACCGGATGCATTGTTTCCCAGTTTACCCCAGGAAGCACGCAGTTTCAAATTCTGGAAGAATCTGAAATCCTTCATGAACTGCTCTTCCGATATTCTCCATCCTGCGGAGAAGGAGGGAAACAGTCCATGCCTGTTGTCTGATGAAAACCGGGAAGAACCATCGTAACGAAGATTCGCTTCAAAAAGATAACGTTGCTTAAAATCATAGTTTAATCGACCAAACCAGGAACGTAAAGCCCAGTCAGTGGCAGTACCTCCGGTGGAGATCATCGTGGTGGCAGCATCCAAAACATAGGCACTCTGATCGAACAATCCCTTTTTAGTTGCATTGTGATTGTAGGACTTGTAGTAGGTTTCGTTGTACCCCGCCAATGCTCCTATGCTATGATTTTTTGCAAGCGTGATGTTGTAATGCAGTAAGTTTTCCAACGTATAACTGGCACTGCTGAAGGTATAGTAATAACTGGAGAGCAAGGAGGGATCAGTAGTCGGACTCATTACCTGCCCAGTACTGAATTTTACGCGTTTGCCAATGTCTGGATTGGTATAACTGTTGTACTCATCAAAACGTTTGTTGTAGTTGAAATTGAAATCCCAACTAAGGCCCTTGATGATTTTCACTTTGCTATAGAGCGTTGAGTTGACCCGCGTCACTTTATCATCCCCTTTGATATTGTTTAGCATGCCATAGAGGTTATTGGCGGTTGCACTCTCCTCAGGAGCCTCAGGATAGCCCAGGATCCCATTGTATTTCGGATAAACACCAGGTGTCGACTGCGTGGCATAACCCAACATATTCGAATAGCTTCCCATTTGTGTGCTGTTCATCGTTGCATAGCTACGAGTACCCACTGTCAGCCATTTGTTGGCATCAATCTCCACATTCGTACGTAGCGAGTATCTCTTCATTCCTGTATTATCCACCAGTCCCGGATTATCCAGGTAACCGGCAGACAAAAGAAAACGTGCATCTTTGGTAGCACCGTTGACTGAAATAGTATGATCCTGAACCAGGTTGCTGCGGTACATTTCCTTGTTCCAATCGGTATTCGGGAAAGCTACATAATTTGGTATGCCAAGTGAATTCAGGGTATTGGGGCTCTTGTTGGCCGTATCCCAGGCTGAAATCGTGGTTGCCGAAAAGACTTCGGCGGTGCTGATATTCCTGGCACTTTCATTGAGAAGGCGCATGTAGGTAGGATAATCAGACACAAAATCCAACAGGTTGGCTGGTTGAGCAACAGAGAAAATACCGTTGTAGGTAACGTTCAATTTTTTGTTGTCACCTTTTTTGGTGGTTACCAGAATGACCCCATTGGCAGCCCTGGAACCATAAATTGAGGCAGATGCTGCATCCTTCAGTACGGATACAGATTCAATATCCTGTGGATTGACGGCATCCAATGTACCCTCCATCCCATCAATGATAACCAGCGGATCGCTGTTATTAAGCGTTCCAATACCACGTACCCGGATGGTAGCGCCATCTGAACCAGGTTTACCATTTCCTTGTCTGACCGTTACCCCGGAACTCAATCCTGAAAGGGCTGAAGAGACATTCGACATTGGGCGACCGGCTCCGGCTTCATCGAATTTGACCGATGAAACTGCACCCGTCATGTTAACTTTTTTCTGGGTACCATAGCCGACTACCACGACCTCTTCCACACCAATGGCATCGTCGGCGAGTACAACATTTATCGTAGTTTTTCCTTCAACGGCAACCTCCTGCCCTTTCATCCCGACAAAGGTAAATTGCAGAATTGCATTCCCCGGGATATTGGCCAGGGAGAATGCTCCGTTGATATCTGTGATAACGCCGGTAGTTGTTCCTTTCACCACCACCGAAACACCTGGAAGGGTGGCTCCTGTTACATCAGTAACTTTGCCTTTAACTGCTTTGGCAGGTTGCCCTGAAACGGATGAAAGCGGACTTTTCCCATTGTCATCATTGATGATAATGTACCTGTCAATGATTTTATACTGAAAATCTGTAGATCCGAGGATCTTTTCCAAAACGGCATCAATCGTTTCGTGATCTGCTTTCACAGATATCTTCTGATCAACATTCAACTTGCTGCTATTGTAGGCAAACTTAAACTCAGACATGGACTCAATCTGCTTAAAAACACGCTCGATGGTGGCATCGTTCGATTCAAATGTAAGCTTGGTCGTTTGTGAGTAAGTAACTGAAGCAAAAGACATCAGCCCCCAAAGCATGAAAATAAAAGTTAGTTTCATAATTCGCAAATACTTGCGTCCCGGAATAAAAAAATTCCCGGACAGATTTGTCCTGATTTTTTTCATAAATTTGAACTGTTAAGTGTTAAACGTTTGTTTGGCATTGAAAGAGCGGTAATTCTTCGACCAATTATCGCTCTTTGTTTTTTTAAATGGGCTTGCTGTTTTTAGGGGTTAATATGATTTTTCCCTTCCCGTACTGATAATTGACTGAAAGAGCCAGACTAATGATATCCATCAATTTCTCCAGACGTTCGCCTTCGTAAAGTTCGACTGTCAACCGACGGTCATCGAACTTTTTTTCATCGTAGATGACTTCCACATTGTACCAACGTTCAATCTTCTTAACGAGGTTAAAAAAGGTGTCATCCTTAAAAATCAGCTGATTCTTTTTCCAGCCATTTATCTCATCCTTTGGAAATTTGACAGATGAAAGCTGTCCGGTATGCATACCGTAAACAATGGATTCTCCGGGAAGCAGCACTTTTTCAAGGATACGGCCATTATCCCCGTTGATCACCAAATCGACACTTCCTTCGAACAAGGAAGTTTCAACCTGATTCTCATCTAAATAGGCTTTGACATTGAATTTAGTACCAAGAACCTTCACTACCGGGCCGGAGGTATGAACATAAAATGGTTGGTGTTCATTTTTGGTCACTTTGAAGAATGCCTCCCCTTCCAGGTATACATCCCGTTGATTTTTACTGAACTGACCCGGATATCTAATTTTAGTATCCGAGTTCAGCCAGACTTGTGTCCCGTCAGAAAGCACAATTTGTGATTTTTGTCCCCGCGGGGCAATCGTTTCGGAATACTGGACCACCGTAGTTTCGTATTGGCTGATCGCAAACCAGGCTCCCATACCCAACAGAGGAATCAAAAGAATGGCAGCAATTCTTTGGTAGTAACTGACCACCCGGGCCATTGAAAATTTCTTCCCGGAAGGGGAAACTAAACGATATTCCTTTATTTGACTGAAGACCGCTTCAATCAGCAGGTTTGAACCAACCTCTGCAGAGGAATCCCAATGCTCAGAAAGCCACTGCTCCACTTCAGGTAGGGCAGATGGATCTGAAAGCCAATTTTTGAATTCATTCAACTCCTGATTGGAGCACGCTTGTTCGGCAAGAAAACGGTTTGCAATGTCTATAATTTTTATAGTCATTATGTTTGGTTTGTAAGTAATACGACGAGTGAATACTTTCCCGTGAAGGGATCATTGAAAAAAACACAAAAAAAATAGGATCGCCATTTTCCTGAACTCTTTGCGAAGAAAGGAAAGAGCATTTCTAATCTGACTATCGACCGTATTTTCCGTTATATTGAGCTTTGTAGCAATCTGCTTGTAACTAAGACCTTCGAATCGGCTCAGCACAAAGATTTCTCTTCTTCGTTCAGGAATTTGCTGAATCAACCCAAGCAATTTGTCTTCTGCTTCGGCCGAGAATTTAAGATCCGGATCCTCCTCCGTAAATAAATCCTGTTGAAAATATTCACCAACAAAATAGAGTCTACGGTTCACAGCGGATTTCAGATGATCGAGGATCAGGTTTTTTGTGATCGAGAAAAGGAAAGATTGAAAATTCTTGGTCACATCGATGGTCTCTCTTTGGAGCCAAACTTTCACGAACACCTCTTGAACTATCTCTTCCGGATCAATCTGAGTGGGAACCATTTTGGTGGCAAACCCCTTTATTTTGCCATTGAATTTATAAAACAACACCTCGAAAGCGAACGAATCGCCTTCCCTGAGTCTCACCAAAAGCTCTTTTTCCGTATGTAAGAACTTTTCCAATTTTGAAGTTTGAGGTTTAATTTGATGATGAGGAAGGCAAAGTAAGGGAAATTGAACCTCATTCACAAACAATCAAAAAGAAGCTAACCCCATGCCCTATGCCATGGGGTCAGCTAAAACTATTGATATGTTCTGATTCAGACCAATCAAATGATCTGCCATCGACCAATTCCCTGAATCCGGAAGGTATTATTTTTTTATCGGACTGATTTTAAACGAAAATTCATAATTCTTGTAATCCATCCTATACTTTTCCAAGGGCCAGGTTCCCCAGCTGTTGATGCCACCTACGCCGGTTTGTTTGTAGTCGATGTGTAACTGAGTCTGTTTCCGGGGTACCAGGTCTCCCGAATGCTGTTGGTGTTTCGTGTCTCCATCGTCAAGGTCTGCATCATAATAGTGCAGGGCACTCATACTCAGCAAAGAATCGGATTCAATCATCAAACCCTCCCCTTTCGCATCGAGGATTTTAAACCACCTGATATCGGTATGGTTTCCATTCTCCTGTGGACGAATGTAGGGATAAAACTGACTCTTCACGCTCTGCTTGTAAAGACCAACGTTGGAGACATAGTTTCGGTCCTGGTAATTTTCCAGCGGACCACGTCCATAATATTCGATCGTCTCGAAACCCTCAGGCAAAATCCAATTGATGCCGAAACGCATCATCATTGGAATCTCCTTCGACTCATCCACAACCATTTTTTGGCTGACGACCATTTCCCCTTTCGCCTGGATCAGATACTGCAAATACAATTTTGCAGAAACAGCCGGAAGCAAATAGCTGACATTCACTCGAACCAATCCGGAAGAATCTTTGGCAGTGATCTTTTTCAGTATTAAATTTTCCTGCGAAGTTTTCCACATTTTCAGCTTCTTCTGAAGACCGGCACCCATATCATTGTCGCTTGGTGCCCGCCAAAAGGCTGGTCTGGCACTCATGGCAACATCCAGATAACTGTGTTTTTTTACTTCGTATTTGGTCAGCAGTCCGGTCGTTTTACTGAAAGTCACCATCAAACCAGGAGCGGTGATGCTCCACGCCTGGCCTTCCTCTGTCAGATTGACTTTCCCTTCTGGTTTTATTTTTGCATCTGATCCGTATTTACCAGTCAGGAACAACTGCTCATCGGCCACGGCAAATCCTGCTGAAAGAAGGGAATGTTCGCTTTTTTGCTTGTACACCAGATTCAGGAAAGCCTCCCCTTCCGGTTGAGATTTCAGGGGAAGTTTGAATTCGGCAGTGGCATGCGGGCCAACATTTAAATGATCAACCTTCCCAGACTGCTTGACCATGCCATTTACCAGCACACTCCATTCAAGTCCAATATCAGAAAGATCCCTGAAGAAGTTTTCGTTGTAAACGGCAATGGTGGTCGGATTGGCAAGGGTACTGTGGATGTTCTGGTACACCTTTTTCATTTCCCAGGCATGGGGATTGGGAACCCGGTTCGGATAGAAAAGCCCGTTGCAGAGGAAGTTGTTATCTGAGGGGAGGTCCTTGCCATAATCTCCGCCGTAGGCATAAATGGTATCTCCCTTTTCCGTGATCTTGAACAAACCCTGGTCCACAAAATCCCAGATAAATCCGCCCTGGAAGATTTTCGGATTTCCCCGGATAATGTCCCAGTAGTCCTTGAAATTTCCGAGTGAATTTCCCATGGCATGCGCATATTCACACATGATAAACGGTTTCTTCGGATGGGGATTCTTCGTGGCATACTCCAGCATACTGGCCGGAGAGGGGTACATCGGGTTGTCGATGTCGGTATTGAATTCTGTGGAAAAAGTACCGTAATTGCTGACTGCCCTTTCGTACTGAACCGGACGTGACTGATCCTGATTTTTCAGCCAGAGATAGCATTCATAAAAATTGTACCCATTTCCGGCTTCATTCCCAAGGCTCCAGATAATCACAGAAGCGTGATTTTTATCCCTTTGGTACATCCGTTGAACGCGTTTCATATGTGCCTCTTTCCAGGAAGGTCTGTTGGCAAGGGTAACGGTAATGTCGTAGCCGATTCCGTGGGATTCGTTGTTCGCTTCATCGACCACGTAGATGCCATACTGGTCGCACAACTGGTACCAGTATTCATCATTCGGATAGTGACAGGTCCTGACCGCATTGATGTTGAACTGCTTCATCAGTTTGATGTCCTGAAGCATCGATTCTTTCGAGAGGGTTTGTCCGGTAACGGGATCTGTCTCGTGGCGGTTGGCTCCCTTGATCAATACCGGTTTACCGTTTACCAGAAGAATTCCATCCACTATTTTAACCTCCCTGAATCCTACCTGTTGCGGAATTACTTCGATTACTCTACCCGAAAGATCGGATAAGGTGAGCAACAATTGGTACAAATTGGGCTCTTCTGCCGACCAAAGCTTAGGTTTAGCTACCGGGATCGAAAGATTTTTATCAATTTCTCCGTTGAAGGCCAGTTCTGAATTGGCAATCAACTGGTTCCCATTCAGCAGTCGAACCGAAACCTTCGAGGTTGCCGGATTGCTCAATTTGACATTTACCTCAAGGGTACCGTTGGTATAGTTCTCATCCAGTTTGGTGTTGACCGCGAAATCCTCGATATGTGTCTTTTCCCGTTTTACAAGGTAACAATCGCGCGTGATGCCACTCAGTCTCCAGAAATCCTGACCTTCGAGATAGGTACCATCGCACCAGCGCATCACCTTCAGTGCGATCAGGTTCTTACCGGCTACCAAAGCTGAGGAAAGGTCAAATTCAGAAGGGAGTTTCCCATCTTCACCGTAACCAATGTATTGTCCATTCACCCAAACCATCAGGTTCGATTTGGCAGCACCAATATGCAGCACTATGTTTTTTCCGATCCATTCTTTCGGCACTTCAACCTCCCTGCGATAGACTCCGGTAGGGTCAAAGTTCAGCGGGACCAGTGGCGGATTGGGTGCCATGATATTTTGAAATTCATAGCCAATGTTGACATAAATGGGAAAACCATAGTTGTTGACTTCCCAATTGGCAGGTATCCTGAAGTTATCCCAACCGCTATCATTGAAAGATTTGGAAGAGGCATCCTCCGGCACATCGGCAGGTCTTTCGAACCACTTGAATTTCCAGGTGCCGTTCAGGCTCAGGTTGTGCTCCGAACTTTCCCAGTTGTTCTGCAAGGCCTCCTTGTCGTTTGGATAGACGTGAAAGCTGGCATGCATCGGAAGACGGTTGTCTTCAACCTTCGTTTCATCGATCCAGAACGGCGTTGATGCGGGTTTTTGAGCCTTGATCGGCAAGGAGTTGAAACAGCTAAATAGAAAAAGAAAGCCAATGGAGATAAAAAATTTAGTCATCTTGTATTATTTTCAAATTGATTCCTGTACTTCAGGAAATTTGCATTGTTTAAGGTCAATAAAAATAGGCAAATTAGTTATGGAGCACAAAATTTTTAAGTGGTCAAAGAATATTTATATCTGAAAAGTCTGCCACCTGACACCCCCCCCTTTTTTAATCGTATTTTCTGAATAAATCCGGACCAAAACCATTTTCTATTTGAACAATGACATGGCCATATTCTAGATTTCTACAGTTCCTGCTGATTTCCAAAGGAGGCCTTAACAGTGCTTTACCTTTCAGTCTTTATTTTCTCGTTTTTGTCAACAGCGGCTCCCTGCTTGCGCTTGATAAGGTAGTTGGTTCTATTGAGTGCAGGATATCCCTCTTTAAGAATGCGTTTACCCAGCAGCCGGAAATTGGCAGCAACATCTTCCGGAATAGATCCGTCTGGTTTGGGCCCAAAATTTAGGAGCAGGTTGGCATTGTTTTCTGAAGCATCTACAAGCATTTTCCACAAAACATCAACAGGCTGACAGATGTTTGTTGGGGTCCATTCCCACGATCCCTGACTGGTCACAGCAATCTCAGCCTTTTTGGCAAAATTTTTGTTCCAGGCTTCATCGGACATTCTACGGATTCTTTGATCCTGAGGCGTCTTATTCCCATAATGTATACTTATAGATTTTAGTTCTCGCTCACCCACCAGGATATCTTCGGTTCCTGTCGCACCTGTCTTGAAATTTATCAGTGCATGAGGCTGATATTTGCGAATAAGGTCGTAAAACTCCTGCATATTAAACATAACACTATTGGTTAGAACCCCTCCAAGCGTATCGAACCAAAATCCTGCAATCGGACCATAGTTTGTACAAAGCTCAGTCAATTGTTGCTTGCAAAAATCCCTGTATTTCTCGAAGTCCTCTGGTTTGCTATACTTGTAATAATCGGGTTTCGTTGAATACCCAGGACGGCCAACATCGTAAAGCTCCTTCGGGAGATAGTATGGATGAACCCAATCGATACCAATTGAATAGTAGATAAATAGCGGCATTTCACGTTGCTGACAAACTTTGGCCAGTTCAGCCACGAAATCACGGTGCATTGGATAGTCCATACTGTTCCAATCAGTAGCTTTTGAGGCCCAAAGACAGAAGCCGTCGTGGTGCTTGGCCACGAAAGTGATATAATGCATACCACTTTCCTCAGCCAATTTGACAATTTCAACAGCACTGAATCTTGAAGCATCTACTTCTCTCGCATCTTGCTGGTATTGTTCGAGCGGAATACGTTGATTAAACATGGCCCAGGCTGCATGGTATTTACCCCAGACACCCCAATGTATGAACATTCCCATTCGTGCCTCGTCAAACCAAGCCAAAGATGCACTTCGGGGTGATTGATTGTAAAGTTCAGGGAAATCCTTCAGAAAATAGGGAATTTTCCGTTCCCCAGTCCCTGAGGAAGGTCTGAAACCCAAGAGTGGGAAAATGATCAATAGTACCCATGAAACTATTTTCATTTCGAAGAATGGATTATTCGTATTTCAACCAAGCAGTCGCATTGCAATCCTTATCTGCCACAAACCTGATCCAGCGCGATTGAAAGGCAGCAGGGAATTTTAGACTGAAGGATTCGCCCGGCTTAACGCTAACGGTTGAATAGACCATCCATGGACCATGACCAATCGGTTCGGCTTCAATTTTGAAAGTTACAGCTTCTTTGGAATTGAGCGTCAGTTTCACACTTCGTTGATCGTAGCATCCAATCAGGTAAGGATCGGAAGCCTCTCCCGCTTTCACTGCAGTATTCTTCCATGGTCCTCCTTCCCCGACGGGTTTCCCAATTTGCCACAAGTCGTCAAAGGCACCAGCCCAAACCATTGCCTTGCCATCCGCAGAAGAAACCATATGCGAATTGCCTTTAGCGGCTCGCGGATCGATTCCTGTCAGTATAAGCATTCCCCGATAGGAGTTATAATCGAATATCCGGAAGTTGTGTGAAGCAATAGGACGAATTTTAGCATATCCGTCTGCATTTTCAGCCGGTAGTTCATAGAAGGTCCCGGAACAATTGAGCAGATCGCGCTCTGTCGATACTTCCCTGCAAATCCGCATCAGTGCGTTGCCTGTCAGAGAAGCAAATTCAGGATTTCCTTTGGGTAATCTCCATCGACGACCCGCATCATCCACGATCAGGACGGAAGCATCATCGATGGTTATCACCTCTTTGGGAATAGCCATTTTTTCCCGGATGAAACTCGCCGTAACCGGATCAGCTTTTTTCTCCAAATGCATCAATGAATCAAGCTCATAATAGCCACTCTCGGCAAATCCCTTGTTGGAGACCTCTCCTGCCAAGATTCCCAATTTCCTGCGATTGTCTCCCAAATCCCACAAGAAACCGGCATTGGTATTTGATGCTGTAATAGGAGCCAGTCCGGCAAAAATCGGGTTTGCCGCTTTTGATCGCATCTCCTTCTGGGCATAGGAGAAATGCACCGTAGTTTTGGTTGTCTGATCAATTCTAACCCGCACCCACTCCCCTTTCTCGGAAAATGGAATATTCATTGCCTGGTCGGCTTTGACGGTAACGGATTGAAATATATCCCATTGATTATTCCCATTTTTGTCTACTTCGAAAGTATAGTTCACCGGAAGTTTCCCTTCGTTTTTCACCCAAACCGATCTGTAGTCCCATCCGGCAAAGAGGAAGGGTTCAGAAACTTCACCAGCTTTCACAGTTTCAGAAATCCAAAGGGCACCTTCGGCTGTAATTGGTCCAAGTTGATCGGGCTTTTCCAGAGTTGTGAACCATAAATTGGAGTTGGATTGACCTGGACCCTGGATGTTCCCCTTCACTTTTCGTTTGTTTAAAAATTCGGATTTTGCCGCATCATCACAGCCAAAGACGAGTTTGTCGTTCCATCTGGCAAAATCGCCTATCACCTTCAGATAGGCCGACCGAGGCCTGATACCTGCAGAATTGGTGCTTGAAAATGTTGCAGGAAAATGCCAGAACATGCCGTGCATGGTCATCAGATAATCGGGTTTTTCAGGCGTACCGACATCGCGGATGCGGGGCCATTCGGTGTTCCATCCGTGTGCTCCATCGTAGCTATGACTTGCTTTTGGCAACCTGTAAAAACTCCATTTGCCTTGGTCGCGCACTCCTACCAAAACGGATTTATGGTCCCATCCGTTGACCCAGATTGGATCCGTTTCCGGATGTGGATTGCCATAAATTCCACCCGGACCAGTCACCTCTGTGAACTGGTTTCGTCGGATGACTTTCCAATCCTTTCCATTCCATTCGGCCAATACGCCCGACTGGATATCAAATTTTTTCAAAGCTTCGGGAGAGGGCTCACCATTGTTGCTGTAAACCGTCACGCCCTGACCGGAGTAGAAACCCTTGCCATGTGCACCGGGAAGGAGAGTCCCCTTAAAGTTCCCTTCCGTGTCATTCGATTTTTTCTTGATTACATTGATGTCTTCATACAGGACAGTTGGTTTAAGGGTTTTGACATCCACTTCATAAAAACCCTCCTCCATGGTTCCAAAGTAAATTTTATTGGCAGGATCTGTCAGGTGGCGGGCATTGCCGGTATGACGTCCCGGCATTTCCTGGTAAGGGATAACACGTACATTTCGGTTGGCATCTATCGCATAGGGTCCAATAAAGAGTTGATTACTCTCCTGATGGATCATCCTGTTTGCTGGAGTTCCTCCTATACTTTCGGGTCTGACAGTTTTTTGGAGATCCGAAGTTATCTCGTAGAGTTTATCGGATGAACCAAAGGGGAGGTGCGGTCCATAGGTGATGACCCACAGCCGGCCGGCCCAGGGGACAACAGCACCGGTGCCGCACTCGCCTTCGTTGTTGTAGTAGGCGAGGTTGGGGTAGATGCCACTGAAATTTAATTTTTTATTTGTCATTTCCTGTCCCTGACAGATAGAGGTAAGAAAGACCGATACCATTAAAAAAATTGTTGGAAATTTCATTTGTTTTCAATTTATTTTTTTGCGACCAAATGGAATAGCCAGATAATCATCTTCGGTTGGTGCAGATATTTTATCATTGCATTTCATGAAAACGGTTATAAAACTGGCATGGATGCTCAATGGAAATTGATGTTTTGAACAGAAAGCGCAAAAAACTATCTGCGCTTTCTGTAAAAAAAATAATCCTCTATAAAATCGGGAATAGCCTTGTATTAATATCCGGGATTTTGTGTCAGATTCTTGTTTCCAAGAAGTTCGGTGGTTGGTAATGGCCACAGGTATTGTCTGTTTTTGTCAAAGGTTTTTGGAGTCAGCAGTTTGATCATACCTGCATTGTACCATGAGGTAAAATCTGGCAAATCGTTGCTGTCAAAATCGGGAATACCATGGTAGAACCAAAGTCCCTTGCTAATAATTTTAGTTCTTAAATCAGCTGGATCCAGCATCCCATAGCTTGGTTTGTTCAAGACAACTTCAGCCAATTTCCAACGAATCAAGTCCATGTAGCGTAAATTCTCTGTTGCAAATTCCATGCGTCTCTCAAGTCGAAGCACTCTTCTCAGATTGGATTGATTCGTTTCGGTGATAGCCGGATAGGAAGCAACTGCAGATTTATCCACACCATAAGCCCGTGCTCGCACCATGTTCATGGCATCCCTTACGGTCTGGTCGATTTCGTTCAGTTCAATTTTTGCTTCTGCATAGATCAGCAGAACATCTGCATATCTGATGATAACATTATCAGGGTCGATCTTATAGGTAGTCCAGCTTTGGTCGACAGCCTTTTTAAATGTCAAAGCGGTATAGGAGGCATATTGGGAATTGGATCTGGCATCATTGTTGGTCACATATTTGCCTGTATTTACATTCAAACATTTTACACTATCCGGATGAGGTTGAAGAATGAAACCCAAATGGGGAGTTCCAAATTCGACAATCGTTTTGGTACATCTTGGATCCCTGTTTTTGAAGGGTTGCTGAGGGTTGTACAAAGGCGATTTGTTAATGGTTAATCCATCCGTGCACAGATAGGAACAGAACAGATCCCAGGAGGGATTCTGGTTTCCATATCCTCCGGCATTTCTGGTTACAGTTTGCTGACAGTAATAGGGAGTAAAGAGGATATTCAGTGCAACCGATCTAGGCATCATGAAGACTGATTCAGAGGCATTTTTGGTAGTAGCCAGAAAATACGTACTGTAATCAGCATACAGTTTATAGACGCCCAAATCCATGCAGGCTTTGGCAGCATCCCGGGCTGTAGCAAAATCCCCCATGTAGATTGCTATTCTTGCTTTCATCGCCAATGCGGCCCCTTTTGTTGCTCTTTGAGCGGCTGAGGCGGCATAAGTGGTCGGCAGTTTGCTGGCTGCAAAGTCAAAATCTGCATAGATCCCCTTCAAAATATCTGCCTTTGGCGTTCTGCTAACCATGAACGCCGAATCAAGCGGGAGAACGTGCGTGGTGTAAATCACATCACCAAAATGGGTAATAAGCGTCGAATAACGGCATGCCCTGTTAAAACGGGCTTCCGCAGCATACTGGTCAATCTTGGCCGCCGATATGGTACCCAAAGCCCTTGGAAGACTTGCTAGAATGGTGTTGCATCTTGAAATAGATTTGTATTGATTTAACCAAAGGTTGGTGATAGTACCCGATTGACCTGTAATGGTATTTCCTGTTACTTCACTCTGCAGGGCACGCTGAATTTGGTCATCCGTATTAAAATCATCATCCTTGAACCAGAAGATCTCTCTGTAACAGTCGTTCAGAGCCATGGTAATTTCTGTCTCATTTTCGTACCAGTTTGCACTTGAACCGGATGACAATGGATTCAGATCAAGTTTAGTACATGCTGTTCCTACAAACAGACTTATAAATAATGAAGCTATTATTAAGTATTTCATTGTTTTCTCTTTTTAGAATTTAACAGATACACCGAAAATGAAGTTCATGGTGATAGGATAGCCGGTCACAGAAACCTCCGGGTCCCAGCCTTTGGGATAATGGCTAATACAAAACAGATCAGATACGGTGGTGTATAGTCTTAAACTTTGCAGTTTAATTTTATTGGAGATTGAGGAAGGGATGGTATATCCGAGAGATACATTCTTCAGCCTGAAATAAGATCCGTCAAACATCCAAAAATCAGACATGGCATAATTATTTGCACCAGCTGCATTCTCACTCAATCTTGGGTAAACCGCTTTCAGGTTTTGCTCTGCTGTATTGTTGATGCTCCAATATTTTCCCTCAAGAATCGTTGGAACATTGGTCCATGCCACTTCAAGGGGGCGAACCATGGTAGATGAAATTCTTGCATTTTGCTTTCCGACGCCCTGGAAGACCAGGCCAAAATCAAAGCCTTTGTAGTCAAGCTGAAGATTACCGCCAAACATGTATCTTGGTAAGGAACCTCCCAACCGTATACGATCGTATTGTGCAGAAATAATTCCGTCGGGAACTCCATTGGGTCCACTGATATCCTGGTATTTGATATCTCCCGGTTTTGAATTTGCATAAAGTTTAGGGGATGCCGCAACATCAGCAGCTGTCTGAAACAATCCCAATGATTTGTAACCGTACCACTCATTGAATTCGCTCCCTTTCACTTTGATTTGGTCGCCAATAAATTCAGTCCCACCCAAATCGCCCATCTTTGACTTGAAATCGGAAAGATTCACCGAGGCAGAATAACCAATTTCTCCAATTTTATCGTTCCAGGTTACTTCAAAATCCCAACCCTTCGTATCCATCTTGCCTGTGTTCTGGTTTGGATTGTCAAAACCAAGAGAGGGAGGAATCTGCAGGGCTAGCAGCATGTCCTTGGTTGTTTTCATGTAATAGTCACCCGTAAGACGAAGTCTGTTTTTCAACACATTGATATCCAATCCAATATCTGACGTTTCGGTTTTTTCCCATGATATATTTGGAATGGCATACTGTGTCTGAGCTGCAGTCGTAACTGCCGTAGCTGTTCCTGATTGATAAAGTGCTGTACTGCCAAAACTGATAGCAGCCTGGTATGGATAATTTCCAATTCGCTCATTACCCAAGGCGCCCCAGGAGGCTCTCAATTTGAGGTAATTGATAACTGGTAGGTTTTTCATGAAATTTTCGCTGGAAAGTACCCAGCCGGCCGAAAAAGAGGGGAATACGCCCCAGCGGTATTTGGGGTCAAACCTGGATGAACCATCTCTTCTTATATTGGCCTGCAGGTAATATTTATTGGCAAAGTTATACATGGCACGGCCAAAGAAAGAGCGGTAGGCATATTCCCAGGCTGAACCATTGTTGCCTCTCAATGTTTGCGGACCTGCATCCAGATAAGGGAAAGAGGTTAATTCATAGGCATCGCGCGAGGCACCCAAATTCTCATAAGTCTGGTAGTAATTCTCATAGCCTGCCATGAAGTTGAGGTTGTGCATTCCCAAGCTTTTAACATAGTTTGCAATAAATTGGGTAGTATGAAAAAATCCATCATTCCTCGCTTCATTCAACGAAGTTGTCGTATAACTTCCAATATATCCTACAATTGTATTGGGATCATTGTAGTTGGTATAGGGAATTGCCTTGGTGAAATTTTTCTGTTTGTCATAGTTGAAGGTTGGAGAGAAGATTGCAGAGATTTTGAGCCCTTCAATAGGTGTAAGATCAAGAGACATCTTTCCTGAAAGTTGATTGTTCCATGTCTGGATTGAACCACCATACTCAATTTGTCCATACATATTTGCTCCCGCTTTACCTGCAGCAATCAGGCCATTTGACCAAACTGCGGCATATACTGGAGCAGTTTGTCTGGTTACTCCAACCGGGTCGACTGTTGGCGCATTCGATTCAACACGTTTGACACTTAAGTCAATACTGGCAGCTATATATTTGTTAATGATAATATCGTTGTTGACCCTGGCATTTATTCGCTTGTAACCCTTGTTGTCATAAATTGCCCCAATATTATCAACCGAAAATGATGCATTGGTCTGTAAATTTTTTGTTCCGGAATTGATGGTAAGCGAATGGGTCTGTCGAATCGAATTCTTCTTGAAAATCAGATCGCTCCAGTTCACATCTGGATAGACATCCGGATTGGCCAGATTGTTTGCCGCATAATTGGCAATATAATCCTGTGCATAAACGGGATATTGGGTCCCCACGTTACCGTTGTCATTCCACTTTTGCTCATTGGCATATTTCATATAAGCTGCTGCCCTTGTATAAGTTGGCATGGCTGTAGGTTTTTCGATGCCATATTCGTAATTGTAGTTGATACTTGTCTTTCCTGTAACACCGCGCCTGGTGGTTATCAGGATGACTCCGGCAGCAGCCCTTGACCCATATATGGAGGCGGCAGCTGCATCCTTCAATACTGACATGGTTTCAACATCCTTGGCGTTGACATCATCAATGCTGCCTACAGGAATTCCGTCGACAATAACCAATGGATCACTGGTTCCTATGGTTGTAATACCCCTTATCCTGATGCTCGCACCATCACCCGGCGAACTGCTGCTCCTGGTCACCATAACTCCTGAAGTTGTTCCCTGAAGAGCGGATGACAATTGGGTCGTTTCCCTTTTAGACAATGAAGAACCCTGTACCGAAGAAATAGAACCGGTCATGGCAACTTTTTTAATGGTACCATAACCGATGGCAACAACCTCTTCCAATCCGATTGATTCTTCCTCAAGGACAATATTAATGGTTGATTTTCCACCACTTGCAATTTCCTTCGACTTCATCCCAACAAAAGAGAATAACAAAATTGCGTTCTCAGGGACGTTGCCCAGATTATAATTACCTTCTGCGTCTGTAATGGTACCAGTTGCGGTTCCTTTCACTACAACGGATACACCAGGCAACGTCGCTCCCGAGGCATCGCTCACCTTACCGGAAATTTTACGTAACGTCTGCATGGCGATAACAGGATCTGCAGAACCCTTTGTCTTGACCACTACATAACGGTCGATTATTTTATATTCGAGTCCGGTATTGGCCAGAACCTGATCCAGTATATTGCTGATCACCTCATCTTTCATGTCTACAGAAACAGCTTCTTTGGATTTTACCTCTTCCTTGTTGAAATAAAAATAAAACTCACTCTGGTCTTCAATATTCCTGAAGATATCAATCAAGGAAGCGTTTTTAGAAGATACGTTCAGTCGGGTGTTCTGTGAGTAAGTGGTCGCACTCATGGCAACCATACTTCCAAGTAACAGAATGACAGTTAGTTTCATTATTCGTAGTTTTTTTGTCCACGACGATTTATCGCCGAGGATAATTCGATACATTTTCATAAATTTCGATGATTTAAATTAAACATTGATGGTTTGTTTGAATCTTAAACGGCGGTGCGGATGGTACGAACATCTTCACCGCTTTTTATTGGTCAGCATGTCATAGGCATTTACTTTTAAGTTCGTTTGTAGATGGTTATTTTATCTTTTCCTGTTGCATTAATTTTGTGCTCAAATTTGATGGGAGAGAGAAGTTGCAGCGCTTGCATAATCTGGTCAACAGGTTTATTTTTCAGAATAGTTCCAGTGAAGCGCTTTGATTTTAGCTGTTCATCCGCAAAGGAGATTTCTACATTGAACCACCGCTCCAGTTTATAGGCAATCTGATCAAGTCTTTCGTCATCAAACATAATTTTACCCTCAGTCCAGGCAGCATAGGAGGCAGTCTTCACTACTCTTATGTCTAAAACTCCTGAACCATTTTCTCTGGTGGCCATCTGTCCCGGGCGTAGTTGTGCAATCTGCTTTCCCATACTATCCTGAACTGCCACTTTGCCTTCTACCAGGGTTACTGAGGCATAGGAATCTTCCTTATAAGCAGAAAAATTAAATGAAGTTCCCAATACCTCAACCTTGAAATTGGTTGAATTGACTGTAAATGGCTTGGCGGGATTTTTAGCGACCTTGAAAAAAGCCTCTCCTTTGACGATTACGGATCTGGATGCATCGCCAAAACGATCCGGATAGCGAAGCGTTGTTCCGGAATTCAACCAGACTTTTGTTCCGTCACTCAAAGTGAGCTGGCTCATTTGTCCAAAGGGGACATGTATTTCAGAAAAATGAAGCGATTGATCGTTTTCAGGTGCCGACCGGTAATAATTCCCAGCCAAAAAGGCAAAAAGGATAACTGCAGCATACTTTAATGTTGTTCTGAACCAGCGCAGCTGATAAAAACGAATGCCTTTGTCAATGTTGCTCCAGGATTCTATTCTACCATGATCTGTAGCAGGTCCGGTCTTATAAAGATCCTCCTTTATCTTTTGTGCCTTTTCAAATTCAGACAAATAGCTACGTTCAGCCATTAGCTCGCTAAATTCAATTTCTTCCTGCGCACTTAGTTCGCCATGCAGTTTTCCGGCAATTTTCTCCCAATGGGAGTCTTGATTGATGTTCATTGTGCTGTTAGTTTGTACTCTTCAGACGAAGAGCGTTGAAAAGAGGGTGACAGTTGAGAAACTAATTGTACGAAGTATTGCAAATTGCACGAATGATTTCAATTTTTGCCAAACTGGCATCAAGCCTTGCAAATGCAGAAAATTGGGGTGTGTAATTTCCAGTCGGTGAATTAATGGCAATATAATCAGACAATTAGCAATAGATTGTTTCGGTCCCAAGGTTGAAAAATCTCATGCCAAGTCAATAAAATTCATTTAATTGACTTTATTATAAATAACAACTGTAACGTTTTTGGGTCCAGTTCTTCCTTGAGAAACCTGTATGCCCTCCCCATTTGGGTTTTTACCGTGTTCACGGAGATCTTAAGTTTTTCTGCTATTTGGACATATGTACAGGATTCGAATACCGCCATTTCCAGAATACGACGTCGCTGTTCTGGTAGTTTTTCCAGGGCATTGTAAAGAAATGCATAATGATCGAGCTCATTTTGATTCTCCTCATCCGGAAGGTCTGGAAAAATCCCCTCCTCAAAATGAATTAAAATATTTTTTTTACGGTGTACGTCTATCAATCCATTTCTTAGCATCAGGAATAGATAGGCTTTCAGGGAACGGTCAATTAAAAGCTCATTGCGTCTGGTCCAAAGTTTGATAAAACAATCGGAGACCACTTCGTCCAAAACAGCAGAATTATGACAAATCTTTTTTCCATAGAGGTATAGTTGATAATAATACTTATCATGCAACGCCTTTACGGCAGTAGTATCTCCAAGCCCTATTTCCCTCCACAGTTTAAGGTCTTCCTCCATTCACACTGATTTTAAATCCTGTTGGGCAGAATTTGAAAAAGAAAGCAACATTGTTGCCATAGAACAAAGGTATCATTTAGAATTCAGAAAAACCAAATATCGGATAATCTGAGAGCAGTGTATGAAAAGAATCACCAACCACAATTGTGCACAACGGTTCGCCTGACTTAAAAATCTATACTAGCGGTTCGTTGTCCTTTGGGCATCGTTATCGTATTCCAAAATATCCCCAGGCTGACAGTCCAAAGCTTTGCAAATTGCGTCGAGGGTACTGAAACGGATGGCCTTTGCCTTTCCGGTTTTTAAGATGGAAAGATTCGACAATGTCAGATCAACTCTTTCGGAAAGTTCATTCAGAGAAATTTTTCTCCTCGCCATCATCACATCTAAATTTACAATGATTGGCATGGCTTATACTGTTAAATCGATTTCGTTCTGAATCTCCACTCCTTTTGAGAATATAGTTGCAATAACATAGATCACAGCTGCCATCAAAATAAATGCCTGACTGTCTGCCCAAAATTGATCCAGTGCATCGACTACATAACCATGTTGGTGCAAAGAATTGGCGGTTTGCCGAGCCAGGTAACTTAGTAGGCCTATTGATAAAGTATAATAACTAATCAGGGTAATCTGTTCAGAGACAAAACTGTTGAATGGTTTTGACAGATTTAATCTGCTGATAAGTCTGATGACCACATAGAACAGGTAGGACTTCAACAATGCAATCCCCAGTATAAAACCATACATAGAAAAAAATGCCCATTTGCTGCGTTGATACATTTCACTTAAGTCCAACTTTTGATACAGATTCTGGATAAATTCTGGTAGGTACAAGCTGACAATAAAATTGACGACCAATGCTCCTGCTTCAATACACAGACCAACGAATATGACCCATGCGATAATGCTCAGGCCTTTAAATACGAAGATGTTACTTTTTGACATACAAGTAAAATTTAATATTGTGCGACAAATATAATAAATATTTATTGTTTTTCAATATATTTTAGTTATATTTCAATAATATTTTTTATTTGGCAGAAACGACTAAACACAATTCTTTTCGTCCAAATAGAGGTTCGTTGCGTAATCGAACGAAGCTTGATTAGTGATCTTTATCTGCCTGTTTGGCAAATTGGTGTAGTGTCCATTACATAGACTGTCAACAATTGAATAATATGATAGTTAGATTTGCACCTATTTAAGATAGCCAAATTCGTACTTTCGAAGACTCCATTTCTCTGGAGTCTCCTTCTGTTGTTTCATCGCTTTCTTTTTTCTTCCTGGTATCGGTAAGTGACGCAGACGGATCATTCCAACCCTTTCTCCGGCACCCAAACATCTGTTGATGGTTGGACTTTTTGTCTGCTTTCTCGGGATTTTTTTCGGACTTTATATTTGCTTCAAGATTAAGTAGCAACCGGATAACGGGTCACCTATCCGATTGCCATTCCTATTAGCCGAGATCACCAATGATTTTATCTCAATTGCACCAAATTTCCGTCGAACGAATAGGACTTCCCCTTTTGAGTTGCCAATTGCAGAATTTTTTCGCCGTAATGGAGTTTGCATTTTTGACCGGCTTTTGACAAAAGTTGCAATTTCTCCAGCTTGCCATTGTTCCAGCTGAAAGAGAGTTCGAATCCACCGCGGGCACAAACACCCGAAATTTTACCGGTAGAAAGTGCATCAGGCAAAGCAGGTAGAATCGATATTTCACCGAGATGGCTCTGAATGAGCAACTCAATCATTCCCGCAGGAGCGCCAAAATTGCCATCTATCTGAAATGGCGGATGCGCATCAAACAGATTGGCGAAAGAACCGCCACCACCGTTATAAACTACATCATCAATCTGAACCGGTCTAAAGAGTAGTTTTACCATGTCGTAGGCATGGTTTCCATCCAGGAAACGAGCCCAGAAGTTTATTTTCCAGGCCAGACTCCAACCCGTACCATCGTCACCACGATAAATCAGAGACTGACGCGCTGCCTTCATCAAATCCGGTGTCTGTTGCCAATTGATTTCATTCCCTGGATAAACGGCCCACAAGTGCGAAACGTGGCGATGATGGTTGTTCGGATCATCGGTGTCCTCCATCCACTCCTGCAATTGACCGTGCTTGCCAATCTGGTTGGGAGCAATTTGGGCCAGCATCTCCTTCAGTTTTCCGGCAAACTGCTGGTCTGTTCCCAATATCCCTGCCGCTTCAATGCAAGAACGGAACAGGGCCCTGATAATCTGGTGATCCATCGTCGGACCGGCCACCAAACCGCCATTCTCGGGCGAATTGGAGGGCGTACTGATGAGGTAACCTGTTTTTGGATCTTTTACCAGAAATTGGGTAAAAAACTCAGCGGAACCTCTCATCAACGGATAGGCCTTCTCCGCGAGAAATTTCTTGTCCTGCGAAAATTGGTAGTGTTCCCACAGATGGCGGCAGAGCCAGGCGCCACCACTCACCCAAATTCCGTGATTCGAATGGTTGATAGGGGCAGTCCCCCGCCAGATGTCCGTGTTGTGATGAAGCACCCAACCCGTGGCATTGTAGTGCTCCATTGCCACTGTCCTGCCCGTTTCGGCACAATCGGAGATCATCCTGTAGAGTGGTTCCTGGCATTCTGAAAGATTGGCAATTTCGGCAGGCCAGTAATTCATCTCCGTGTTGATATTAACCGTCCATTTGCTGTCCCAGGGCGGAGTAAGCTGATCGTTCCAAATTCCCTGCAGATTGGCTGGTTGTGTTCCCGGGCGGCTGCTGGAAATCAGCAAATACCGTCCATATTGGATGTACAGGGCAAGCAATTGCGGGTCGTTTGCCTCTTTTGAAAAAGCCACGATCCGTTCGTTGGTTGGCAATTTGACCTGTTCATTTTCTGCAAACTGGACATCAAAGCGGCTAAACAATTTCTGGTAATCAGCCAGATGATCCGTCAACACTTGGTCAAAAGATTTTGAAGCAACTTTATCAAGAGTTGCAGCTGTTAATTGTTCCGGATTGCCACTAACCTCCTTGTAGTTTTGGTAATTGGTGTTGGCAGCCAAATAGATGACGGCCGTTTTTGCCCCGGAAACCGAAAGTTGATGGTCATGCACAGCCACCACTCCGTCTGAATTAATCCGGATGGAAGCTACTCCACGCAAAACACCCTCTTTAACCTGAACCTTGAGGGTCATGCTTTTGCCGGATGCCTCCATGGTCTTTACTTCGTGCAGGGCACCCAGCTCCATTGAGAAACTCAGCGCTTTCGAACGGTTTGCAGTCAACCTGATGGCAATGACCTGATCAGGATTGGAAGCCAGGTATTCGCGCCTGTAATCGACTCCACCTGAACGGTAACTGACCCTGCAAAGCGCATTTTTCAGATCCAGTTCCCGATGATACGCAGAGACCATCTTCTGCTCTGGAAAATGCAGGTATAGGTCACCGAAAGCCTGGTAAGATTTTTGCTTCAGGGGAACACTCATGAATTCGGACAATGCCAGATCCTCAGCCTCCTTTTGCTTGCCATCCGCCAACAATTGCCTGATTTGGCCCAAGTATTTTGATGCACCCTTGTGGGCATAGTCGTTGGGGGCACCGGTCCACAAAGTTTCTTCATTAAACTGAATCCTGTCATTTTCAATGCCTCCGAATATCATCGCGCCAAGACGGCCATTGCCAATGGGCAAGGCTTCGGTCCACTTCAGGGCAGGTTTGTTGTACCAGAGTTTCAGTGGCTGGTTAACAGGATTGCAATACGCATTGCTGCAGAGCAATACGAACGCAATCAAATCAAATAGTAATTTATTTATTTTCATTTAGTAAATTTTACTTGCCCCAATTGTCTGTCCGGAAAGACGGAACCGGAAGTCCCGCCGTATTGTACAAATATCCGGTGGTGACTGGGAAGTTACAGAAACCGTACCGGACTGCTACAGGCACCTTCACCTTTGGCGACCAAACATTGGCCTGTTTGGCCTTGATGGCAAATTTTGCCGGATAAAAAATGCTGTCAGAACCGGCAACTTCGAAACAATTCACCTCTTTGCCGAATGTGCTCAATCCCATGTTCGAATTGTCGAAGGAGAGCACCGCCAAGGTATCCTTGACAATCATGCTGCTGTAATTGGGTGATTTGTAATTAAACCCTTTGAAGCCATATGTTTCGGCCAGTGCCCAGAAAGCTAGGCGTTTGGCTACCATTTGTTTTTCTGCTGGATGAATGTTTTTTTCCTCTCCGATGTCCAGTGTACAAGCCATTCCTGAATTGTGTATCAGGGCCACAGATTTCAATTGCTCATCCCGTTGAAGAGCCGAGCTGATGGCCTTGCTGTTGTTGTACCAATAAGGCGCGATCTGCACAAAGTAAAAGGGAAACTCTCCAACTCCGAAATCCTTCCTCCAGTTGGCAACCATCCCTGCCTGAAGCGATGCATACTCCTTGTAATTGCCAATGTTTGATTCACCCTGGTACCAGATGGCTCCCTTGATGGAAAAATTGATGAGCGGGGAAATCATCCCGTTGTATAGATTGGAGGCACGCTGGTGAATGGCTGATTTTGGCTGTGTAGAATGTGCATAAGACTCTGTAAAGGGAAGAATCGCTTCGTGACTCATCCAGGCTTCGATGGCAGAACCACCCCAACTTGAACAAATTACCCCTACCGGTACCTTCAGCTTCTGCTGCAGCTCTTTGGCATACAGATAGGCTACCGCACTGAATTGGCCTGCCGTTTCTGCATTGGCGGGACTCCAGCTTCCGCTGCAGGTGTCCACAGGAGAGGCGCTGACGGCCCTGGCAACCTTGAAGAGGCGGATGTTGTCGTTGTCTGCATTCAGCAGGAGTTCATTGGCTCCATTGATGGGCGAGTCATTGAATCCACTCATAGTCATTTCCATGTTTGACTGACCGGAACAGAGCCAAACCTCGCCGAGCAGAATATTTTTGAGCACTACTTTTTCTTTCGGGGAGGCAATCGAAATGGTATGCGCACCGCCAGCTTCCGAAGTCTTTATTTTGACCAGCCACTCCCCTTTTTCGTTGCAAGTGGTATTCATAAATGCGGTATTCCAATCAGCTTTGATAATCAGTTTTTCTCCCGGTTTGGCCTTGCCCCACAGTTTTACCTCGCTGTTGCGCTGCAAGACCATGTTGTCGCCTAAAATGGAGGCGACTTTAATCTGGCTCTGCCCGATCAGGCAAACCATCAGGAAAATTG
>Ga0209697_10001036_pt1 | contig 45051 bp, 45 predicted proteins | sample AliMusrvi5mmetaG_FD_184115 | JGI IMG/M metagenome (GOLD analysis project Ga0209697, IMG submission 184115) | Freshwater lake bacterial and archeal communities from Alinen Mustajarvi, Finland, to study Microbial Dark Matter (Phase II) - Alinen... | ecosystem: Environmental > Aquatic > Freshwater...
AAGTAACCGAGCAGTGGAAAAGCTATGTGAATTACTAACCGATTCCGAAACCATTTATCCAGGAACAGAACTTAGGCTGATCTACAAATTAGCGACAAATTAATGTGCGAGAGATCAGGATGTCTGAATTTAGTCTATTATTTCAGCTTCTTTAATTGTGTGGAATTCATCAAAGAGGTCATTTGAGTGATCGCCATTTTATTCAATTGTACCAACCGCTCCGATTGCGTCAACCATTGCCGGATAAATACAGCATTAATACTTTCCATATTTGAGAGGACTACCAATTGCTCAATATTGGCATAATCGCGGATATTTCCTTCTTTATCGGGATTAGCAATTCTCCAATCAAGGGCAGTTTTCCCAAATAATGCCACATTAAGCAGATCGGCTTCGCTGGCATAGATAAAACTGATTTGTAAATTGGTCAACTCAGCAGGAATTAGGTTTTCTTTAATGGCATCGGTATGAATATGGTAATTTACTTTTGCCAATGTGCGTCGCAAGTTCCATTCGAGTCTTAAATTACTGCTTTCTTCTTTTTTGAGTCGTTGAAACTCTGTAATCAAATAAAGTTTGAATTCAGGACTAATCCATGATGCAAATTCAAATGCAATATCACGATGGGCAAATGTGCCACCATACCTACCAGATTTGGAAATCATCCCGATGGCATTTGTGGTTTCGATCCATTTTTGAGGAGTAAGTGTGAAACTATTTGAGCCGGCAGCAGTTTTAAACGCATCGAATTCGATGCGTTTAAAAGCTGGATTATTTAACTGTTCCCATAAACCACAAAACTCAATGGCATATCTGGTGCGCAACCAGTTTTGAATTACATAATTGGTTCTTTCTTCATCTCTGTATCTTGCCATATCTGTTAAAGAAATGAAGTCCTCATTATTTTGGGAGTAAAGAACAATCTCGAAATTTTCAACTTTTATTGTTTTACTTTTTGCCATAGTTCCTAAATTAATAATGATGCGACAAATTGCATCAAATTTATTGTAAACTCCATTTCATATTTATTTAGGGTAGAAATATTTCGTAAAAGTTACTAAACCAAAGCATCAATCAACGATAAAGTTAAAAGATAACTGCCACAATTCAAAATCCGGATGTAAAATATTAAAATAGCATTCACAATGAGATGGTATGCAGTGACCGGGTGACTTTCCAGGAAATGAACAGTCACCCGGTCACTTAAAGCGAATCATTTTTATTTCCCAATAATCTTCTGAATCTCATTCAGTTTATTGAGCGCTTCCATGGGGGTGAGGTTATTCACATCGAGATTCTTGATTTCGTCGCGAATTTGCTTGAGAACAGGGTCGTCAAGCTGGAAGAAACTCAGCTGAAAACCTTCACGCATTTCGGCCAGATCTTTTACCCTTTTGGCCGGAAGCTCTTTGCGGTTGGCCTTTTCAAGCTGTTTCAGGATTTCGGTTGCACGATTTACGACACTCTTAGGCATACCAGCCATCTGCGCCACATGTATACCAAAACTATGGTTACTTCCACCTCTAACTAACTTCCGCAAAAAGATCACTTTGTTTCCAACCTCTTTTACCGTTACATTGAAATTCCGAACCCTGCTGAACGATTTTTCCATCTCATTCAACTCGTGGTAATGGGTAGCAAAGAGGGTTTTTGCACGCCCTTTTGGATGTTCATGAATATATTCGACAATAGACCAGGCAATTGAAATACCGTCGTAAGTACTTGTTCCGCGCCCCAACTCATCAAGCAAAATCAGACTTCGGTCCGACATATTATTCAGAATACTGGCTGCTTCGTTCATCTCCACCATAAATGTCGATTCACCGAGCGAGATATTATCCGACGCTCCAACGCGTGTGAAGATTTTATCCACATATCCTATTTTAGCCGCTTCTGCCGGAACAAAAGATCCCATCTGAGCCATTAGTACGATCAATGCCGTCTGTCGCAACAAGGCCGATTTACCTGCCATATTGGGACCAGTGATAATAATGATCTGCTGCTCTTCGTTGTCGAGGTAAACATCGTTGGTGATGTATTTTTCACCGATCGGAAGTGCCCGTTCAATCACAGGGTGCCGGCCATCCTTAATATCTATAACTTGAGATTCATTGATTTCAGGACGACTGTATTTATTCTGCTGTGCAATGGTAGCAAATGATAGCAGACAATCGATCTGGGCCAGCACAGATGCATTCAACTGAATCGCCTGAATGTATTCCGTCAATGCCGAAACAAGTTCTCCAAACAATCGGATTTCAATCGCAAGGATCTTTTCTTCTGCCCCTAAAATCTTTGACTCGTAATTTTTCAGTTCTTCTGTAATATATCGCTCTGCACTCACAAGCGTTTGTTTGCGGATCCATGTTTCGGGAACTTTATCCTTATGAAGATTACGTACTTCGATATAATATCCAAAAACGTTGTTGAAAGCGATTTTCAATGAAGTAATCCCTGTGGCAAGAATCTCACGTTCCTGCATTTTCTGAAGGTAATCTTTACCTGAGAAGGCAAGATCGCGCAATTCATCGAGTTCTGCTGAAACCCCTTTTGCAATTACATGCCCTTTAACAATCATCATGGGCGGATCGGAGAATATCTCATGTTCAATCCGATCTTTGATGGTTTGACACAAATTAAGCTGTTCAGCAAGACGGATCAAGACACCGTTTCCCGAGTTAGCGCATAGCTCTTTAATTGGGCCAATTGCATTTAAAGCAACCTTCAGCTGAACCACTTCACGTGGATTCACACGTCCGACGGCAGCTTTCGAAATAATCCGCTCCAGATCGCCAATATGCCGAAGCTGTTCTTCTATATCGCCCTTTAATTCAGTATTTTCTGTAAATTTCTGGACAACATCCAAACGATCATTTATGCGGTGAATATCTTTGAGGGGAAGTGCGACCCAACGTTTCAGAAGTCGGGCTCCCATTGGTGAAATCGTCTGATCAATCACCTGCACCAGTGTTTTGGCTCCCTCGTTAATCGTATGAAAGAGTTCAAGATTTCGAACTGTAAAACGGTCAAGCCACACATACTTATCCTCTTCAATCCTTGAAAGTCCGGATATGTGTTGTAGATGCGAATGTTGTGTAAAATCGAGGTAATGAAGGATTGCTCCCGAAGCAATAATGCCCAATTGTAAAGACTGAACTCCAAAGCCTTTGAGTGATACCGTTTCAAAATGACGAAGTAACCGATCATTGGCTGCGTCCTCGGTATAAACCCAATCATCCAGTTTATAGGTATAGAACTTGCTTCCAAACAATTCAATAAAAAGTTTTTCTTTCCCTTTTTGAAAAAGAACCTCTTTGGGCTGAAAGCTATTCAGCAATTTATCGATGTATTCGAATGATCCTTCAGCTGTCAGGAACTCACCGGTTGAGATATCAAGAAAAGCCACACCTGCCAGCGTTTTTTCAATATGAACCGAAGCAAGGAAGTTATTCTCTCTATGTTCAAGAACATTATCGTCGATTGAAACTCCAGGTGTTACAAGTTCGGTAATTCCACGCTTAACGATATTCTTCGTTAATTTAGGGTCTTCGAGCTGTTCACAAATCGCTACGCGCTGACCTGCCCGAACTAATTTGGGGAGATAAGTATCAAGCGCATGATAAGGAAAACCCGCCAACTCCACAAAACTGGCGGAACCATTTGCCCGACGTGTGAGTGTAATTCCCAAAATACCAGACGCTTTGATGGCATCTTCCCCGAATGTTTCGTAGAAGTCACCTACACGGAAAAGCAATACCGCATCAGGATATTTATTCTTTACCGCATAATATTGCTTCATCAGCGGCGTCTCAGCGTATTTATTCGGAACTTGTGTCAAAATTGTTGATATAATGGATACTCGTTTAAGCAAAGATAAGACAATCGGATGAGCAAAAAAGATTTCAAAATCGAAGTTTTCAAAAAAGTAAGATTCAAGGACTTTTCATCCGATGCTTTTCTTGACATATAAGCCTAATTTCAGGCTACCGTATGTACGCATTAAAATAGTAAGGCAAATGGGAACAACGAGCCAATGAAAGGATTGTGGAAGTAATACCATGGTTATCAGGAATAACAAAACAATTCCGGCAGTAAATTTCAAATACCAATCAAGTTTTGGCCGCAATGAAGGGATTAGCCAAAGAAACGCAAAAATAATGTGAGTTGGTAAGGCCCAAACCAGGTTCAGGTTCCAGCCTGTGGCTTCTGTAACCGAGATAAAACAGAGGAAACTTAATAAAATTCCAGCAAAACCAATCAAAAAAAATACCATAAAATCAAGCCAAATCATCCTCTTTTTTCTTCGGTATTCAATAAAAGTTAGGAACACAACACACAGAAAAAACAGATTTACAACTATTGCGGGGGAGCTAAGGCTGAAGCCTGAAGAGATTCGTTTTGCATCAAAAAGTGTAGTCTTAGGTAATACAAATGGTACCTTTACTCCATCTTTCACTACAACAGCACTTGCCATACTATTCATAAGATAATTGGGCAGAAACATTTTCTGGGAATAAGTGGTCACTTTATCAGCCGGAATACCTAGCGCCAGTTTAATGCCAAGACCATTCCAGCTATTTCCGGGGACACACTGATCGACCAAATTGCGATAGGTCAGTTTTGTGTCCTGTAAATTATCATACTGAAGCTGGTGATTGACACATTTCTCGAACTGGTCTCGCACACGAGTGGAACAATTATCCGAAAAATGACGGTACCGATAAACCCTGTTTTCCTTTTTTGCATTTTCGACCAATGCATCAAAAAGAGATTGCTTTTCGGATTGTGATATATTCAAAACCTGTTCGTAAACACTTCGCTGATCCTTTTGATACTCTTCCATGAAGGATGCCATTCGGTAACCATATAGCATATAATCGGTCTCACCCTTTGTAAACCTCCAAATAAAATTTGGAGTATCAAAACTGAACACCCCATAATTGAAAACAAAGTCAATTCCCACCTGTGGATCATTAATCCGGACAGCGCTATGTCCAAAATAGGAGTAGATTTCGTCTCCGGGGGCGCAGGTAAGCAACGAAATCTTTGATTCCGGCGAAAGTTGGATCGAATAAGCCTTTGGAAATAGGACCAAAGAAAAAATAGCAAGCAGTACCAATATTTTCATAAGGATTTCTTTTGATTTTCGGCTCAAAAGTAGCAATTTAAAGGTTAAAGGATAATTGCAAAAGGTTAAAGTCGCATACTGAAAAACCTGTAATTGAAATTTTAACTTTCAGATTTAAACTTTAACCATCTGCATCAGTTCCATCCACCTAAAATAGCACCCATAGCTGTATAGCTGCAAACATCGTACCCTGCATGAATCAGGTAATGCTTAAGTGAATAGTTCTCATAGATGATTGTATTTGCCTTTGAAGCTGAAATCCAAAAAATCGATACTATTGCCCCCATCTCTGCTCCGGATACGACATTCGACTCTGGGGTAATAAAAAAGGCCATTGCCAAAGCAGCAACAAAAGCAAAGAATAATGAAAGCAAAGCCATTAACCATATTGGGTGTCCTTTTGTAAAATCAGCTTCAGTATAACCATTCTCGTGCATCCAACTTTTACCTAATATAAGTGGCGAATACCAAAAACTACCCACGATCACTTTCGTCAAAGCAGCAAGTAAAACTGCCCATAAATTGATATTTTCAAAAGAAATCATCAAGATTAATCTATATTATTTTAATACAAGTAATTGTTATCGAAGAACCCTGCATTTCAATTTCTTACTACTTTAACCAAACCTTCTTCATAATTGAAGTAAGGTTTAAATAAGGAAAGAGTAATGTTTCTGTAATAAATGATACAGAAACATTACAGATAGATTACAGCAACCTTACACAAACACCGAGCCAGACAGGAGGAGGGTATAGGAAATGTATAGTGAAAATGAACCCGAGATAAAAGAAACCTAACCTATTACTGTAATTTATCGGAAGATTCTGAAGCATAAAATGAGACGCCTGTTAACCCTCGTTACATATTAACAGTTATAAACTCCTAAAGTTTCAAAAAGCTGGATAAAATGGTGCGGTAAGCGATTTATAACCCTCAGTGTAGATCCCGTTTTCGTCCAAAACTGCCATTTTATTTTCTGTTGGGTAACCGGGTTGTATCGTGAATTCCAATAAAACCCGTTTAGGAGCACTCTCCGATTTAGGGATCACATTGGTTTGCAATCGCAGATAAAAGCCTGCAAGGCGAGAAGTTTCCCTGAATTCGACACAACTTGTGAAAGGGATAATTACGCAAAGACGACCATCATCACTAAGTAACTTTCGTGCTCCGATAACCAACTGATCGAAAGAGAGCATGTCGTTGTGACGTGCTACTGTAAGGGCCGTATTATTTGTTTTTAGAGAGTTAACAAAAAAAGGTGGGTTACTCACAATCAAATCGTAAGGCTCCCCACGCAAATTGGAGAACTCCTTAAAATCATTATTGGTTACTTTTAACCGATCACTCCAGGGGGATTGAGAAAAATTAAACTCCGCTTCTTCAGAAGCCAGTTCGTCAATCTCAACTGCATCAACCCAGGCATTCGAACGTTGCGCAAGCATCAGTGCGATCAATCCGGTTCCGGTTCCAACATCAAGTATCCGGCGGGCATCATTAATGGGTGCCCAGGCTCCAAGCAGAACTCCGTCAGTGCCTACTTTCATAGCAGCCTTACTTTGCTCTACCCTGAATTGTTTGAATTCGAACCAGTTATTTTGGGCCATTTAAAAAGACATTGGAAAATTAACTTTAAACCGGGTTATCGGACTATCCAATTTTCGATTTTAATTTTTGAAATACGACTAAGATGTTTTTGGTTATCTGTTACTAAAACTAAATTATTTGCTACTGCAGAAACTCCAATTAAGATGTCAAAATCATCGATAAGTTTGCCGGCTTTTCTCAGTCTTGCTTTCTCTTTAGCATAAAAACTAAGTGAATTATATATTGGAACAATTGTTATTACTTTTGAAAAATCATCAACCATTTTAATGTTATCCGCTATTTGGTCACTACATTCAGCACCATATTTTAGTTCTCCCAAAGTAATTTCAGAAATGCAGCAGTTCTGTAAACCAACTTTCTTTAATTGCACATTAAGGTTATATTTCCCTTTTAAGAAAAAAACACAAATATTAGTATCCAATAGAAATTTTTCCATTTGATCAGAAAGCTTCAAAAACACGATTAAATATTCGGCTTTCCCGAATCTCCTTTATAAGTTCTTCCGCACTTTTTTCTGATTTAAAAGCACCAAAAAAATTATCAACTACGTTTTCATTCTCAGGAGATTCTTCAAGAATTGAATTTGAAAGTTTCGCTATTAGTCGTATTTTGTTTTCTTTGCTCAAACTACTAAGCAATCCATAATAGTTATCAATCAATACTGTATTCGATTTCATAGACATGCTTTTTTTACAAATATACGAAAATTAAAAATTTTCAAACGCACCTAATCCAAACAGTGCAAAGTCGTACTTCACAGGATCAGCTGAATCAAAAATTCTTAAATTGGCTGTTAGCTCTTCAACCGCCTGCCAGTCGTTTTGGGTCCGCTGTAGTAGGCCCAATTTCCGGGCAACGCTGCCGGAATGGACATCCAAAGGCATCATTAGCGCAGAAACAGGAATAGAATTCCACAAGCCGAAATCGACCCCACCAAAGGAAGGACGGATCATCCACCTTAGGAACATATTGATCCTCTTTGCCGATGATCCTTTGTCCGGATTTGCGATGTGTTTTTCTGTCCTTTGTTGGGGATCGAACGAAAGAAACCTTTCGCGAAAATGAATAATGGCAGTTTTCACTGTTCCATCTATTGAAAAACCATCCGCAAACACCTTTTCAAGCCCCCCATGTTCGCGATAGATAGATGAGAGCGCATTCATAAAATAAAAACAGTCGGCTCCGTTGAATGTGCGGTGGACAAATGATTCAAAACGTTCATGATCTTCAACCGGAGTTCTGGTCATAAACTCGTAAGGTTCGCCATCCATTAACTGAATCAGTTTATTAGCATTCCTGATGATGGTCGGACGTTGTCCCCATGCTATTGTTGCTGAAAGAAATCCTGCTATTTCGATATCTTCCTTTCGGGAAAACTGATGTGGAATTGAAATTGGATCAACTTCAATAAAATTAATGCAATTGAATTGATTATACTTTTCGTCAAGAAAATTTTTTAATTCGTCAGGAAACATCTAAGACGTAGTTGTAAAAATGGTTTTAATTCAAATACAAGGACTTATTTCTCATTAGAAATAGGTATTTAGGCTGTAGGCCAAAGTCTTTTAGGCTTTAAATTTGATAAATTCTAAGCTTAAGCGAATCTGTTTTCCTAAAGACTTTAGCCTAAAACCTAAATAACTTTGCCACTTAGATTTCAACCACACCATCTCTGATATGGATCATCCGGTCTGACATGCCAGCAAAATGTTCGTCGTGAGTGACAATAATAAATGTTTGCCCGAATTTTTCGCGGAGGTTGAAAAAGAGGCGGTAAAGCTCCTCCTGATTGTGGGAATCAAGATTTCCGGAAGGTTCGTCTGCTAAAATAATCGCAGGATTGTTAATCAAAGCCCTCGCAACAGCCACCCTTTGCTTCTCGCCACCCGAAAGTTGTGAAGGGCGATGATCGAGTCGGTCGGTCAGTTCAAGAATTTGCAGCAACTCCTTTGCCCGCGACTCAACTTCCTTGCGGTTTCGCCGTGCAATATATCCTGGGATGCAGACATTTTCGAAAGCAGAAAATTCAGGCAACAAATGATGGAATTGAAAAACAAAACCAATCTCTTTATTCCTGAAGCTGGAAAGTTCTGTTTCACTTGATGCAAAAACATCTTTTTGATTGATCCAGACCTTGCCGGTATCGGGTTTTCCGAGCGTTCCTAAAATTTGAAGTAAGGTGGTTTTTCCTGCCCCGCTAGCTCCAACAATCGAAACAATTTCCCCCTTCGACACCTGAAGCGAAATTCCTTTCAAAACCTGAAGGTCGCCAAATGATTTAACAAGTAACTCGGCTTTAAGCATCTATCTGGATTAAACGTATAAATGGCAACTATAAAATCAATCCTTCAGTTCATCCTCTATTTTACGCTTCACATCAGAACTTCCCTTTTCAATTTTATCGGTCAGATTGCTAAGATCTTTCTTAATATCAGCTGTATGGCTTTCAAATTCATTTTTGAGATCAGCAGTGGCTTTATTAAATTCCCGCATTCCCTTTCCTACTGTACGTGCCAATCCGGGAATGGCATCCGCACCAAAGAAAAGTAATATAAAAAACACCACAACCATTATTTCACCACCACTGAAAAAGAGTACGATATATCCCATTTTGACTTGCTTTTTGACAAAGATACAATTTTGAATAATGAATGACGATTTTGAATCAAAGAATTTAAAACTGTTAAAGTAAATTTTTAAGGGTTTAAAATGGCTGATTGATCGTTATAATTCTAATATTCAGCAGGTAACATTTTAAGCTGCTCATAACTAAAAACCGGCCCATCTTTACACACATAAACCTCACCAACATTACATCGCCCACACTTTCCGAATCCACATTTCATGCGGTTTTCAAGTGTTGTGTAGATATTTTCTTCTGTAAAGCCCAATTTTTCGAGTACTGGGAAGGTAAATTTAATCATGATAGGAGGACCACATACAATTGCAATCGTATTCTCAGCCTTAGGTGCCGTTTTTTCGAGTATCATTGGAACAAAACCCACTTCCCCTTGCCAGTCCGAAGTTTCACCTCCCGGATCGACTGTAGTCACAAGTCTCACATCGGGACGAGTTCGCCATTCTGCAAGTTCGTCTTTATAAACCAGATCATCAACTGATTTAGCACCATATACAATCGTGATATCTTGGTAATTTTCGCGTGTATCAAGCGCATTCCAGATCACGCAACGCATTGGAGGCAAGGCAATGCCCCCGGCTATGAATAACAGATTTTTCCCTTTCCATTCATCCATCGGAAAGGTATTTCCATAAGGTCCCCTAAATCCAACCACATCACCCTCTTCAGCCAAAGCCAGGGCTGATGTAACTTTCCCGGCTTGACGGAATGTACATTCAATATACCCTTTCCGAGTAGGTGACGATGCAATACAAAATGTCGACTCTCCTACGCCCATGATTGAATACTCACCAAATTGTCCCGCCTTAAAACTAAAAGCTTCGGCATCCTCATCGTTTTCAAATTTTAACCGAAAAGTTTTTACACCGGGTGCTTCGAGTGTAATTTTTTCGATTTTCATTAGATAAGGAATATATATGTTCGGATTACTCATATCGATTGTGCGCTTATATAGAGGTTAAAGTTTCTAAAATATTGATGTCGGCAGGACATGACCTTGAACAACGACCACAACCGACACATCCGGCTATTTTTGATTTATTTGGGACGTACAGAAATTTATGCAGGATGCGCTGCCGCCAGCGGGCACCTTGCGTTTCTCGTGGGTTATGCCCCGAAGTATGCAGGGTAAACATGCTGAATCCGCAAGAATCCCAACATCTTAGACGTGTTCCTTTATTGCCGTGTGCCTCGTCCTGAATATCGAAACAACTGCACACGGGACAAACATACGCACATGAACCACATCCAAGGCAAGCCCTCGACTTATCATCCCATACCGGATTCTCGAAAAGGTTTTGCAATTTTGCCTGTATCTCCTCCTGGTTAAACCTTGTAGCAACAACAGCAAGGCTCTTTTCCTTGTCTTCTGAAGTTTTAGTTTCAAACAAATCAATGTTTTCGCTTACCAAAAGTTGTCCTTTAGGAGTCATTACTTCGGCAAGATATTCACATCCCGATAGTTTAGTGAAAAGAACATCACTTCCCGAAGTATTTCCTGGTCCACTATTCACTGAAGTGCAAAAACAAGAATCATCACTTCGGCTGCAACTAAAACTTAGTAAAATAACCTTTTCTATGCGGTTATTAAAGATGATATCCTTATAGTCTCCATTAAAGGTATCGGTTAGCGGAACAAAGGCAGCTGCATCGCATGGCCTTGTTCCCCAAAGAATAACATCGGGAAATGCACTGCTTGAGGCATCGGTAATTTCCGTTTTCTCTTTTGATTTATGATAGGAAAATAGTTTTTCTGTACGGGGAAAGACAACAGATTTTGCGGAATTTGTTGTAACAATGTAGTCTTCTGTAATTTCTCCGAATGCCTGTACTTTATCGAAAAGTGCCAGATTTCCTTTAGCTTTTGGAGCTATTACTGTTTTTCCCCCCGAGATCAAATTGTTGAACAATTTTTCGAGTGACGGCTTCCTGATCAGATAATTTTCTGTCTGCATCTTTATCTTATAAAAGATTCTTTATCATCGGGTTTATAACTCGAAAGTGTATTTTGCTTTTCGAGTGAAGGTCCATAACTTCCAAAGTTATCATTCACATCCTGGAGCATACTTTTTGTAAGCAAATGGATGGGAATGCCCATCGGACAGGCATTGAAACATGCTTCACAATCGGTGCACCTTCCGGCAAGGTGCATAGCCCTCATAATATGCCATTCGAGGTTTCCAAGCGGGTGTGAAGGCACAGATATCCATTGAGGCTGATTGTCATCAACGGTACATCGGGTACAATAGCACAACGGACAGGCTGCACGGCAGGCATAACACTTAAAGCAAGGCTCCAGTTCTTTGACCCAGTATGCAAACCGCTCTGCAACCGGCATTGCTTTAATCAACCTGATGATTTCGTGGTATTTCTCTTCAATCACAATTTTGTGCGTAGCAAGAAATGCCTCAATATTTGCGAATGTATCGAAATCGACTATTTCACTTTCAGGAGTAATACCTAAAACAACAATATCATTCTCGGTGAGCTGATTTTCGACAGCTAACTCAAGAATGCTTCTTAAAACCGGAATTGGTGCAACTATTGCCGGCTTACCAAGTTTCTTAATCTCCGATTTGGTAAGATAAACTGCCAGGTTTTGAACACAGCGGCTGTCAAAGATCAGCTTATCGCAATCATCTGACTGAGTTACAAAAATGGCACGGGTGCGATTTGAAGTTCCTTTACCATACCCAATAACCACCTGAACCGCATTTGATTCGAGAAGAGCCTTAGCCTTATTAATAAGTTCAATCATTGATTAGCCTCCTTTTCAAGATAACCGGCTACTTTTTCGTATTCGGTATATGGACCCAATTCTCGGATCGTATTTACTGTGGAATTGACAATATCTGCCCATTTTGCCCCTTCGGCAGCCGAAACCCACGAATATTGGATTCTCCGCACATCGATCCCAAGCAGATCAAGTAAACCACGAAACATGATCCATCTTCTGCGCGCATGAAAATTCCCCGAAGTATAATGGCAGTCGTTCGGATGACAACCAGAAACGATGATTCCATCAGCCCCCTCGCCAAAAGACTTCAGGAGCAACATAAAATCAATGCGCCCGGTACAAGGAAATCGAATGATTTTCACATTTTGTGCATATTTTATTCTACTGGTACCCGTCAGGTCGGCACCTGCGTAAGTACACCAGTTGCAGACAAAAGCTATTATTTTTGGTTCAAATTCTGTCATTTTGCTGATTGATTAATCATTATTAAGCAAGGCGACAACTTCCGCACACATTTGCTCATTCGAATAGCCTTGTATATCGATCGATTTTGACCTACAAAAGGCAACACATGTGCCACAACCCTGGCATAGTCCGGGATTCACTTTGGCCACTTTTTTTATCACCTTCCCCTGACGGTTGGTTATCAGCTCCTCGCCTATTGCCTGATATGGACATGCTGAAGCGCACAAAAAACATCCGACACAGGTCGAAAATACTGGTGCAGGGCTGCGATTTACAACAGCAATCAAAGGATCGCGGCTCAATTCATCCTTCGAGAATAAAATAATCACTTTGCTTGCTGCACCTGACGCCTGAGCCACTGTTTCGGGAATATCCTTTGGCGCCTGGCAAGCACCTGCAAGAAAAATGCCAGCTGTATTTGTCTCAACTGGTTTTAACTTGGGATGCGCTTCGGAAAAGAAACTGTAGGAGTCGTACGAAACATGCATCTTTTGAGCCAATTCCTCTGCACCAGGGTTAGCAACAGCTGCTGATGCGAGTACAACCATATCCGCTTCAATTTCGACCGGTTTGGCAGATAATAAAGTATCGACCCCCTTAACAATCAGTTTTCCATTTTCCTCATATATTTTTGAAACGCGTCCGCGGATGTAATTCACTTCATCCTCAACAATGGCACGCCTTACAAATTCCTCATAATTTTTTCCGGCAGCCCTTATATCCATGTAAAAGATATACGATTTCCCATGATGAACCTTGTGCTGATAGAGCATGGCATGCTTTGCCGTGTACATGCAACATATTTTCGAACAATATGGAATTCCTTTGGCGGGATCACGTGAACCTGCACAGGCTACAAATACGATCTTTTCGGGTATTTTTCCATCTGATGGACGGCGGATTTCCCCCAGTGTGGGACCTGATGCAGATGCAAGTCTCTCAAACTGCAATCCGGTAATCACATCTTTGTACTTGCCATATCCGTATTCCGGAAATCCCGAGGGTTGCATGATATCAAATCCTGTAGCAATGACAACTGCTCCAACTTCAATTTCAACGAGTTCATCTTCCTGATCGAAGCGAATAGCCCCGGTAGGACAAACTTTCTCGCAGACTTTGCACTTTCCTTTTTGATAATAGGAACAATTTTCCTTGTCAATAACCGGCTTATTTGGAACGGCTTGCGGAAACGGCACATAAATGGCCGTGCGCATGCCCAGACCCGTATTAAATTCGCTTGGTATTTTCTTGGTTGGACATTTTGTTGTACAAGTTCCGCAACCATTGCACAAATTTTCGTCAATACTCTTTGCTTTTTTACGAATGGTTGCCTTAAAACTTCCGATAGAACCTTCTAATTTTTCAAGTTCAGCATAAGTCAATAACTTTATATTAGGATGCTGTGCTACCTCAACCATACGTGGAGTAAGGATACATTGCGAACAATCGAGTGTAGGAAAAGTCTCCGAAAGTTGCGACATATGTCCGCCAATCGACGGATCCTTCTCAACGAGGATAACCTGATGACCTGCGCTAGCAATGTCGAGGCTTGCCTGTATCCCAGCAATTCCACCGCCAATAACCAATGCCGTTTTTGTAACCGGCACTTTTATCGAGAACAGCGGTTTATTCAGTTTTACTTTTTCAACAAGTGTGCGGACAAGGTCGATTGCCTTCTGAGTAGTGGCTTCGCTCTTATCGTGTACCCAGGAACAATGTTCTCTAAGGTTCGCCATCTCGCACATAAAAGGATTCAAACCAGCTTCCTTGCAAGCTTTACGAAAGGTGGGTTCATGCATACGTGGCGAACATGACCCCACCACAACACCCGTAAGTCCCTTTTCCTTAATTGCTTGTTTGATCATCGTCTGTCCGGGATCGGAACACATATATTTATAATCTGTGCTGAATGCCACTCCTTCTAATTCCCCTGCAGCTTCAGCAACTCTCACAACATCTACAGTTGAGCTAATATTCTCGCCACAGTGACAGATAAAAACACCAATTTTTGACATGCCAGCTGAATTTTAACGATTTACAGGTAGATTTACAGGTAGATTTACAGGTACAAAATGCCGTTGAATTCCAGCTTGATGAGGTGTAAGCCCCATGGCCAGCGCAATAGCTTGTGTAATATATATGACGGGAATATCCATTTTCATATTCAAATATTTGTCGATTGCAGGTCGGCGCATATCAAGGTTTGAATGACACATCGGACAGGCCACCACAATGGCTTTAGCACCATGGTCAACGGCATTACGAACAATTTTGCCCGAAAGCTCACCAACAATCTCTATTTTTGAAACGCTGAATCCGGCACCACAACATTCTGTTTTAAACGGCCAATCGATTGCATTTGCACCCAACTTCTGCATGATCACATCCATTGTCATAGGATCTTCGAAACGCTCACTTTTCATTACATTTTGTGGACGAACCAATAAACATCCATAATAACAAGCCACATCAAATGCCATTGGATTTTTTACCAATTGACCAAGGCGAGGAACAATGTGTTTTTCAAGAAACTGCAGCACATTATAAATCTTGATTTCGTTTTTAAGTGGCAATTGAAGTTTATCCGAAATCAATTTTCTAAGATCATTCTTTTCAGAGAGCTCGTGTTGTGTCATCACCAATCGGTTAAAACAGGCGGCACAGGGCACAACCAACTCATTCATCCCTTCAAGTTCGGCAAGTGCAAGGTTTCTCGCGGGAAGCGACAATGAAAGTTCTTTGTTCAGGTTGTGAGCAGCTGTAGCTCCACAGCAATTCCAGTCGTTAATTTGGCAAAGCTCAATACCTGCTTCTTTGGCAATAGCAAGGAGCGATTCGTTATACTCGCGCGAAGAGCCGGTTAACGAACACCCAGGATATAATCCTATCTTCATGATTTCCTTTTTTTGAACTGATCCTTAAATAAACGGGCAAATCCAACTCTGTCTTTAATCCGCTCTGGCAACAGGTGAAGCTTTCCTTTTGAATACATCTCAGGTGCCAGTGTAACATCCTGGAAAAAATTACCTGAATGAATTTTATAATCGAGGATAAGACTCATTTCGTGAAGACGTCCGTTTCGTTCAACTGCATTCAAAAACGATTTATGAAAAGTCACAATATCACGGGCTTCGTGGTTAACTTTCCCTTCGGCATAAGATTTCTCGCGCAAATAATCAAAAACTTTCGGGATATCGAGTTCCATCGGGCAACGTGAATAGCAGGTTTCGCAGGTTAGACACAACCAGATACTGTTCGACCGAAGTATCTCTTCTTCCGAAGCGTAATCTCCCGACTGCAGCATTCGCATAATAACGCTTGGCCGAAGATCCATACGCTCTCCAACCGGACATCCGGCAGTGCATTTTCCGCATTGGTAACATTCTCTAACGTTAACACCTGTTTCTCTCCTTACTTTTACAGACAAATCTTCCGTATCCATTACTGACTTAAAATTAAATCTTTAATTCGTTTTGTCTTTGCGCGTTGTAGCTAACACCATCTTCACTTCTATTTTACTCCCGATTTGCAATACATCAACCAATGACTGAACTGCAATTGCATTATCGCAGCGCACGATGGCATGTACTTCGCTGTTTTCCTTCTTTTCCTTCAGCAATTCACCCTCAATTTCCGAAAACTGAAACTGCTTGTTATTGACGTAATACTTCAAATCCTTTGTAATCGAAATTGCTACTTCTTTGGGAGGTTTATTCATTGATTGCGTTTGATTTGCCTGAGGAAGCATTAATTTAATAGTTCCCGGCGTTATCATGGTTGATGCAATCAGGAAAAATAACATCAGAAAGAACATGATATCACTGAACGAATTTGAGAATATCTCAAAAGTCTGTTTTCTTTCGCTCCTAAGATTCATTTCGAGCTATTATTAATTAAATCGATAAACCTGACGCATTGGAATTCCCATTTCTGCACAAGTTTATTGACCTTATGATTTAAAAAATGGTAAGCAACATAGGCAAGGATCCCAATAGCAAGACCAACCCCAGAAGTAATCAGCTTTTCGTACAACCCACCGGATATCAATGAAATACTAATATTATCAGCAAGTGATATGTTGTAAAAAATCTTTATTACCCCCGAAATAGTTCCGATAAACCCCATCATAGGCGCAACACCCGCGATCACACCTAAAAAATACATATTCCCCTCATATTTATAAACTTCCAGTTTACCTTCAGTTTCCATTTCGTCACGAATATCACGCAAGGGTTTACCCAGATTTTGAATTCCTTTGGCAAGAATCCTCGAATCAGAACTATCGGTAGATGCACACAATGCCAAAGCAATATCGATTTTTCCTCCCTTTACGAGTTCTTTTATCTTTTCAAAAAACGCTGGTTCAACCTTTTTTTGACTAAAGAAATAGTAAATTCTCTCACCGAATATATATACGGAAATAATTGACAGTAAAAATAGTGGATACATTATCCAACCACCCTTCATCAGAAGGTCAGAATAGGATATTTCAACAGCTGGAGCAATTAACAAGATCATTGAATTAAATTTTAATGAATATTTAAAAAAATAAATAATCTCAAATAAATTTTATTTTAAGATCAGAAATATATGTGATTCTTCTTACAAATAACCCATTGATAAAATTCATCACGATGAAAGAAATTGTATTCAGATGAAAATTCGGATTGGAAACAATAAGAATTTTTGCGTGATGAAACCAAAAGCTCATTTGCAATCAGACTTTTATTGCGAATAAATGGCTGTAATATGAGTGAAAACAATCGGATCATAGCGTATAGGCCTGATAATTCATCTTATTTAAAACTATTTCGATTAAGATCCTTCTTCTCTGAATAAAATATCCGATGAAAGTTTACTATCTTAATGGTTAAAATTGAGCTTGCCAAAGATGGGCATTTTTATTCAATTATAAAAGAAACCGACAGGCTGACAGTTTGATGTCAGACGACAGGTATTTAAAAGAAATTTAGGCAGTTAAAAGAAATTGACACTTCATGGTTGATAAATGTCGGCAGTCTCAATCTTTTTTCTTCATCCCTTTAATTGCCAGATAAACAAAAAAGAGGATTCCGACAGCCAATAAGACATAGGAGACTTGGCTCATATATTTTTTCAGCAACTCCTGATGCGCATAAACCGAATAACTAAGTATTGCAAGGATGGTATGCCATATTCCGGACCCAAGTGCGGTGTAAAGAATAAACTGTCCGATATTCATCCTTGCGAGTCCGGCAGGTATTGAAATTAAATGCCGGATACCAGGAATTAACCGCCCGACGAAAGTTGAACTTCGGCCATTACGCAGAAAGTAAGCTTCGGCATGTTCGACTTTACGCTGATTCAACATGAATAACTTACCTACTTTCGATTCAGCAAATTTGTGGACAATTGCCCGGCCAAGCCATCTTGCCATCAAATAATTGAACATAGCTCCTATAATGGCACCGAAAGTCGCAAACATGACAACAAGGTACATGCTTAATTCGCCGGAAGCTGCTTTCCATATGGCGGGAGGTATTACTATTTCGGAAGGAAGGGGTATAAATGAACTTTCGATGGCCATTAATAAAGTAATGGTCAAATAATTGATATTGTTCATGTACCAATCAGCAAGCGACTGAAAAAATTCAAGCATGTTTATTGTATTTGTGTAGCTGTCAAAGATAATTAGTGAACTTAAGATATCAAATAAAAAACCCGGAACCTTTCAGCTCCGGGTTTTTTTAAATTCTATAAGCGATTATTTCTTGTCTGCTTCTATTCTTTTATTCTTTGGAAGTGCATCGTAAGCAATCGGAGTTGCAACGAATACAGATGAATAAGTACCTACAAAGATACCAAACAACATGGCAAAGATAAATCCTTTAATCGATGTTCCTCCAAAAAAGAAGATAGCAACCAAAACAATCAACACTGTTAACGATGTACTAAACGTACGACGTAATGTACTGTTCATTGCATCATTATAAGTCTTAAGCGTTTCCTGTTTCGGATGTAAATGCAGGTATTCACGAAGCCTGTCATATACAACAACCGTGTCATTTATCGAATAGCCCAATACCGTCAGTATCGCGGCGATAAACGACTGGTCGACCGACAGCGAGAACGACAGATAGCCATCCAGCAGCGAATAAGTTCCAAGCAGGATGATTGCATCATGCGCAAGCGAAACCAAACCTCCGATACCGCACGCCCAGTTTCTGAACCTGAAGGCAATATAGAGAAAGATAATCAGCAAAGCAAAGATTACAGCCATTACAGCTTGACGCTTGATATCATCAGAAATGGTCGGACCAACTTTTTGTGAGCTAAGTTTATAATCAGTCATGAATTTGTCCTCATTCACATTTTCATTCATATAAGGTTTTAATCCCTTATAAAGAAGTCCTTCAATTTGTGAGTCAATAGCTTCCCCTTCTTCGTTTATTTTGTAATCTGTTGTGATACGAACCTGGTTATTTCCGCCATAAGTTTTAACTTCAGGAGCTGCACCAAATTCAGCCGCCAATGAGTTACTTATTGCCTCAACTTTAACATCCCTGTCGAAACGAACAACATAAGTACGTCCTCCCTTGAAGTCAATTGATAAATTCAATCCTTTAAAGGTTAAAGACATGATTGAGATAAAAATCAATACTCCAGAAAATACATAGAAAATCTTACGACTCTGAATAAACGGTACTGCAGTATGACGCAACCAATTTTTTGACCATGCGGTAATAAAAGTGATTTTGCTGTTATGATCAAGCCAATGTTCGAAAATCAGGCGAGTGATAAATATCGCAGTAAAAAGGGATACGATGATACCGATACACAATGTAGTAGCAAATCCTTTGATCGGACCTGAACCAAAAATATACAATACAATACCAGTTAACAATGAGGTAACGTGTCCGTCGATAATAGCTGAATATGCATGAGAGAAACCATCCTTAACTGCAAGCCGGATACCTTTGCCTGCAAGCACCTCCTCTTCACAACGTTCATAAATCAATACGTTGGCATCAACGGCCATACCCATTGTGAGAACAATACCTGCAATACCCGGAAGTGTTAATACAGCACCAAGGCAAGCTAAAAATCCTATTACAAGGAATAGATTGACCAGAAGGGCAATGTTTGCAGCAAATCCTGCACGGGTACTATAGAAAATCAACATATAAGACAGCACCAGAATGAAGGCTGAAAAGAACGAAATTATACCACTTTGTATCGATTCCTGACCAAGTGTTGGCCCTACTATCTCTTCCTGAACAATCCTTGCTGAAGCAGGCATCGCTCCCGATTTCAACATGTTTGCAAGGTCCTTTGCCTCCTCAACTGTGAAGTTTCCCGAAATCTCAGTACGTCCACCAGCTATTTCACCCTGAACTGTAGGAAAAGACTGCACATAATTATCAAGAACAACGGCAACACTTCGGCCAACATTTTCGCGGGTCATTCGTTGCCAGATTTTAGCCCCTTCGTTATTCATATTCATATCAACAACGCTCGAAGCCTTATTCTGACCAAAGTCCTGACGGGCATCACTAACAACGTCACCACTTAGAGGTGCCTTGCCATCGCGGTTGGTTACTTTTAAAACAATCAACTGAAAGAAATTTCCCTCCTTTTCAGTAGGTTGTGCAGTCCATCGGAATAACATTGTCCTTGGGAAAATCGACTTAATCTGAGGCATTTTAAGATATTCACTTACAGCGGCCGTATCTCTGCTGTGAGCATAACCAACTACAGGACCGCGGCCAATCTGACCATCGCGCGATGTATTAGGAGATAAAACAGCGAATAGCGGAAAGTTTTTTGCGATGTCATCGGCGGTACCAGCGGCAAGAGAGTCTTTACCTTGTTTTTTAATTTCAGCTAACAGGTTAGTTGCTTTTGCAGAATCGGAAGCGCTGACAAGTTTGGAGGAATCTTTTACACCTACACCAGCTTTTGTCAACGCTTTAATTTCGCGAAGACGTTTATTGGCTTCAAGTAAAAAAGGATAAACCTCACTATTTTCGTGCGTTTCCCAGAATTCAAGATTTGCAGTTCCCTGTAGTAGCTTTCTTACACGTTTCGGATCTTTAACACCGGGAAGTTCAACAAGGATACGACCTTTGGTCTGTAGTTGCTGAATGTTTGGCTGTGCAACGCCAAACCGGTCAATACGTGTGCGAAGAATCTGGAATGAGTTATCAATCGCACTATTGGTTTGGGTACGGATAACTTTAAGAACATCAGCATTCGATGAGTTAAAGTTTACCTTGTCGCGTAAATCAAGTGTATTAAAAATAGCTGCCAGTCTTGCATTAGGATCAACTGTGGTAAATGCTTTGCCAAATAACGTAACAAAATCATCCTGTCCGTTGCTTCTTTCATTTTTAACCGCAAGCGCAATCGCTTTTGTGAATGTAGAATCAGTACTGTTACCAGACATTGCCCTGATGAGATCAACCACTGAAATCTCAAGCGTTACGTTCATACCTCCTTTTAAGTCAAGACCCAGGGGGATGGCGAATTCATTAACTTCGCGAAAAGTGTATTTGCGCAAGCCTAAAAAATTATAAACAGGTTGGCTCGCAATCGAGTCGAGGTATATTGCTTCCTTTTTCTGAGCAAGCGCCTCTAATTGCAAAGGTGTAGCACCTGGGTTTTTCAGTTTCGCCTGAGTAATACCAAAGGCCTTTGCATCTCTCTCAACCATATAGGTTTTAAAGGTGAAATAAAGCTGGTACAAACATACTAAGGCTAACGAGATGGCTAAAAGCCGAACTAGTCCTTTATTCTGCATTGGTTAAACGGTTTAATTATCTGTATTGAATTATATTAAATACTTAAAAAACTTAGGAGGCAAAGATATTTATTTTTTCCGAAATAAAAACGACTGAAAACGCAAGTGTCTGTTTTAAAATTAATCTTTATTGGCAAAACAAAGCCTTAACAAAGGATAATGCTTCAGTTATGCTTCTTTAATGTCGGATATTTATGAATTACCATGACTAATATCTTATATTGAATTATTATCAATATTTGTGGTTATGTGATCATGATGAAAAATCAGAAAATTTGATTCGTTGCAGATCGCAAACCTTTAGTAATAATGCCCAATGTATAGAATACATTGTTTGAATTGTACAAAAAACAGATTAACATTTTGGTCGTTGCAGATAAAAAGAGGAAAAGTATTTCAAAGCTAAAGCAATCAGATAGCATGTTCATGCACAGCATAGTCTCCAATCATTTACAAATAAATCCATAATTGCTGATTTAGACTAAAATTTAAAATACAAATAAAGCTACACTGTTTCAGACCGATATGAATTAGATTTTTTAAGAAAATTAAGTTGACATTAAAAAAATCAGGTGAATATTGGGCTAATATCATTCCAGAGTTTCAATTTCAAAAATCAAACATACGGTTGATGATTACCAGACAAGATGACTTATAGCAAAAAAGAAAGGAACGTGATAAATTGATTTTGGAAACAATAAAGAGGAATTGCCGATCCTTCGAAATTTCATACCTAACAAATGCATTTAGTGGTCATCCACATGCTCTCAGTGGTCATTCACATGCTCTCAGTGGTCATCCACATGCTCTCAGTGGTCATCCACATGCTCTCAGTGGTCATCCACATGCTCTCAGTGGTCATCCACATGCTTTCAGTGGTCATCCACATGCTCTCAGTGGTCATCCACATGCTCTCAGTGGTCATCCACATGCTCTCAGTGGTCGTTCACATGCTCTCAGTGGTCATCCACAAGCTCTCAGTGGTCATCCACATACTCTCAGTGGTCATCCACATACTCTCAGTGGTCATCCACATACTCTCAGTGGTCGTCCAAATGCTCAGAGCATCAATCCTAAATTATTTAAATTGGAAGATACCAGACAAATATCCCTAAAACCATAACTGCTACACCACAAACGATGATCAAGGCTGCATTCAATTTACTTGTGATGATAGGATTCGATTCTGTAGTATCAGTAAAAACCTCGCGAACCACGAAAAAATAATAATAAACCCCGATAACGGCCATTAATATGGCTAATATAGAGATGGTGAGGTATCCCTGGCTAATAGAGAGAACAAAAACCTGGTATTTCGCAAGAAATCCTGCTGTAAGCGGAATACCTGCAAGCGACATAAGGAAGAGCGTAGCGAATACGGCAATCCATGGCTTCTGTTTATACAACCCCTGGAAGATATGCAGCGTTTCGAGGCCAAGAGAGGCGCGTTTCATTAAGATAAAAATGATAAACAATGGAACTGTGGCCAGTGAATAAACAAATGTGTAATATAAAATCGTTGACGCAGAGGATTCGTGCTGCGAAAGCATGGCAAGCATTATAAATCCACTATGAGCAATTGAAGAATAGGCAAGTAACCTCTTAAAGTTTGTCTGTCTTAATGCCCCAAGATTTCCGATGATTAAGGAAAGTCCGGTCATCACCCAAAGGGCCTTTTCAAGCGGACCAGGAAGTGGCAGCAAACCCATGCTAAGCAATCGGTAAAATGCGGCAAATCCAGCTGTTTTAACCACCGTTGCCATAAACGTAGTTACAAGTGTAGGCGCTCCTTCATACACATCTGGAACCCAGAAATGAAACGGCGCGGCTGCAACTTTAAAAGCGACACCAATCACAATGAAAAGAAGTCCCACCAAAACCATAGGAGGCAAATTGCCATGGAACTGGGCAATATAAACCTTAATTTCAGGCAAATAAAACGTGGCCGTAGCGCCATAGACCAAAGCAATACCAAATAAGAAGAAAGTCGTTGCAAACGAACCGAGCATAAAATACTTAAACGAGGATTCGTTCGACCTGTACGAAGCTTTCTTCCCTCCCGCCAGAACATACAAAGGGATAGACAAAATTTCAATCCCCAAAAAAAGCATGATCAGGTTCGAAAACGACGTCATCAGGAAGGCACCGGTCAGCGCAAAGATCATAAGCGCATATTGTTCTGCTACATGTAGCTCCAGTTTCTTATAATAATCGATCCCGAACAGGAATATCAGGATGGTGATGATGACCATTGAGATATTGAACGCTATCGAAAAATTATCAAACAAAATCATGTCATGAAAGTACCTCGAACCATGTCCCCAATCTTTAATTGAAAGATAAAGAGTAACCAACAATCCTGCAATTGCAACAGGTGCCAATAGTTTCTTGTTATTCGTCAGTCCAACATACAAGATGATGATTCCAAGAACTGTTAAAATAATTAATGCGCTCATTTGCTCACTGTATTCAAAATGTTTCTAATAGGATTAATCAATGTACTAAAGCTGTAATAACGTCATTAACCGGTATTAATAACTTTTGCATTGCACTGACTGACTCTTCAACGATATTAAATATTGGTTGCGGAAAGATTCCAAGCCCAAAAATCAAAATAATTAATGGAACTACGATCAGATAATCAAGGATTCGAATATCTGTTACTTTTTCAAATCCTGCTTTCAAATCACCAAGCATCACCCGCTGGTAGGCATACAACATATAGATAGCTCCAAGAATCATGGTCATACCACCAAAGAATGCAAACCAGATTGATTGCTCGAAGAGTCCTGTTATCATCAGAAATTCCCCGACAAAACCTGCTGTCATTGGAAGAGCAATTGAGCCAAGAACAACTAATAAGAGAAGGATTGCCATATTCGGAGCCTTAAGTTTTATTCCACCCATTTGAGGCAATTCAAGTGTCCCTGTCCGTTCTTCAATAAGACTTACAAGGTAAAAAAGAGCAATAATCGTGATACCGTGACTTAGTGCCTGAACTAACAAACCTTGCAATGCATAGTAATTAAGTACAAACATTGCTGCAACCATGAGTGAAATATGTGCCATCGACGAAAAAGCGATCAATCTCTTCAGGTTTGTCTGCCTAAAAGCAATTACAGATGCATAAATTACTCCAATGAGGCTCAGAGCGATCACGGTATTCTGCCAATATTGAACACCCTGCGGGATAATTGGGAAAAGAAACCGAAGCGCACCATAAACACCCATCTTTGTCATTACGCCAGCCAGTATCATAACACCTTGTGTTGGAGCCATAGTGTAAGTCGAAGGTTGCCATGTATGAAAAGGGAATAACGGCATCTTAATAGCAAAGGCTACGAAAAGAATCCAGAACAACCAGATTTGAGTGTGCATTGGAATCTTAAGCAGATTGAAAGCAGCGAAATCAGTCGTATGCATTCCAGGTGTTAACTGATAAAGATAAATGATTCCGAATAGCAAAAACAAGCTTCCTGTCAACGTATAAATAAAAAACTTGAAGGTAATGGCCCTTCGTTCTTCGCCACCCCAAAGAAGTAATATAAAATAGACCGGAATTAGCACCAGTTCCCAGAAAACATAGAACAGAAAAGCATTCTGTGCAAGGAAAACTCCGATCAGAGCCGATTGCGTAAACAGTATAAGTGCATAAAGTACCGAAACTTGTTGCTGTTCGCGTTTAAATCCTGCCAATATTATAAATGGAAACAGCAAATTGGTAAGCAAGAGCATGATCATGCTTATTCCATCATAGCCCAAAGAGAATTTTGTACCCAGAAAACTGATCCAGTCAACTGAATAACTTGACGCTGAAGCTGCAAAAAATAAGGTTAATGTGATTAGCAGATTAGCAAGTGCTGAAACCAATGCCACTGATTTCACAATTGAAGTTTTCCTGACTAAAAGAAGGAACAGGCCTGTAACAAAAGGTATCAATAAAATGATCAGTAATATCATAGCTTCAAATTATCAGGATAAAAACAATAAATAAAAGTATTCCGGCGACCATCGCAAAGAGGTAAAAGCTCATATTGCCGGGTTGCAACCTGCGTACCATTGTTCCAAGCCTCGAAGTGCCGAAACCAATTCCATCCACAACTGGATCAAGAACTTTATTTTCAACTTTATTGAAAAAGAAATCGGAAAGGAAACCGAAAGGCTTTTCAAATATTGTTGAATAGATTTCGTCGATGTAAAATTTGTTATATACCAATTTTCCAAAATAAGATATTGGCTTTTCATCTACTGAAGGTATCAATGCTTTCTTGACAAAAGTCTGGTAAGCCATCCAAATTACAAGGCTTAAAAGTATTAAGGGGATTAAAATCAACCCGATTTCAGTTGAAAATGTCATTTCTTCAGATACCTTTGAGAAAACGGCACTTTGCAGGAAAGTCATGAATTTCGAATCTCCTCCAAAGATCGATGGAATATTCAGGAAGCCTCCAAAAACCGATAGGACACTCAATATTAATAATGGAATTGTCATCACCCTTGGAGATTCATGTGGATGTGCACCTGCAAGACGTTGCTCACCATAAAATACGAGGTATAATAACCTGAACATATAATAGCAGGTGATCAGCGCCCCACTAAGTGCAAGAATATAGACGACAATGTTTTGTTCAAATGCCTTTGAAAGGATGAGGTCTTTGCTGAAAAAACCCGAAAACGGAGGGATTCCGCTGATCGCAAGTGTTGCAGCAAGAAATGTGAAATAAGTTAACGGCATCTTGTCCCGCAATCCGCCCATTTTACGAATATCCTGTTCACCGCCCATCGCATGGATCACGCTTCCAGCCCCAAGGAACAGCAATGCCTTAAAAAAAGCATGTGTCGTTACATGAAAAACAGCTGTTGAATAAGCGCCAAGACCCAAAGCAATAAACATATAACCTAATTGAGAAACAGTAGAATAAGCAAGGACTTTCTTAATATCATTCTGCTTCAACCCAATGATTGCAGCTATTAATGCAGTTGCCAATCCAATAACAATAATAACATTGAGGGTTATCGGAGCAAGATTATAGAGGATACTTGAACGGGCAATCATATAAATACCAGCTGTTACCATAGTAGCAGCATGTATAAGGGCAGATACAGGAGTTGGGCCCGCCATCGCATCGGGCAGCCATGTAAACAAAGGTATTTGCGCACTCTTGCCAACTGCTCCGACAAGCAGAAATAAAGTGATCAACGTAATTACAGGTGCTCCCGATTGAAGGGATGCTGCCTGAGAGAAAACTTCTGAAAATGTGACCGATTTAAAAGTAAAGAATAAAAGAATGATTCCAAGGATAAAACCAAGGTCGCCTATCCTGTTCATCACAAATGCCTTTCGCGCTGCATAATTAAAGGCAGGATTCTTAAACCAGAATCCTATCAGCAAATACGAGCACAGTCCAACACCTTCCCATCCGATGAAAAGAACAAGGTAATTTGCTCCCATTACCAACAGCAACATACTGAAAGTAAATAAATTCATCTGAGCAAAGAAGGAATTAACACGATCATCGTCGTGCATATATCCGATGGAATAAATATGAATAAGTGAACCCACTCCAGTAATAATCAGCATCATTGTAAGCGACAAATGATCGATCAGGAGCGCGAAAGGAATATTCATTTTCCCGATCGCAATCCAGTTAAAAAGGGTTAATGTCGCCGAATCCTTTCCCGAAGACTGAAGGATAAAATACAATGCTGTAGAAACAAGAAATGACAATACAACCATGGTACTCGCGATAATACCTGACTGGTTATGTTTTAAACGCTTGTATGTCATCCCTGTTATCAGAAAACCCAACAAGGGCAAAGCCGGAACAAACCATGCAATATCTATATTTGGAACTTGATCTACCATCTTAAACGGTTCAAAAGGTTAATATCTACCGATTCAACATTGCGTTTCATCATTATAACAATTGAAAGCCCAACAGCAACTTCAGCAGCTGCCACGATCATGATAAAAAAAACAAAAACTTGTCCCGAAGTATCGGAATGGTAGGCAGAGAAAGCTGTAATCAAAAGATTTGCAGAATTGAACATGAGTTCAAGACACATAAGGACAACGATTATATTTCGCCGGAACAACACACCCATCAGACCAATACTGAAAAGCGCTACGCTTAACATGATATAGTTATCAAGCGGGATAAGTTGAATTGCGGAGGATACTTCTTTCATAGATTTAATTTTAATGGTCTTTTTTTCCAAACATAATAGCACCAACCATTGCCGAAATAAACAATGCTGACGACATTTCAAATGGCAATAGGAACTCATGGAATAAAGTTTGTCCTACTTCCTTCACCAATCCGATATCACTTGTAAAAGGATATCTGGGATGTATTTCAATTGTCTGCCGGGTTGCTGCAATCAATACCAGAAAAAAAATTCCCCCGGTAATCACTGCTGCTATTCGTGTCGCCCTCGATTTATGAGGAATGATCGCTTTGTTAAGATTAAGCAACATGATTACAAACAGGAATAAAACCATGATGGCCCCAGTGTAAACAATGATATGTACAACCGCTAGAAACTGAGCATTTAGTAATATATAGTGCCCAGCCATTGCGATAAAACAAATGATCAGAAAAATAACATTATTCACCGGATTTCTGTTGAATACGATTAACAATGCGCTAATGATCATTACCGCCGAAAGTATGTAGAATAAGAAGACCATATTATTCGATTATAAATTTCTATTTGCCAATGGTTATTTATTATGAGCGAAACGTTTGTTTTTTTTGAACTTAAGTACACTTTCAGTTTGTCTTTCCGAAACATCAACCCGTAAATTCAGATCGAATGGTTCGACTAAAATATCTTTTCCATATACAAAAGGGGCACGCTTGTATTCAGAAGCAACAATGCGGTCGGTAAGGAAGATCGCTTCTTTCGGACAAGCTTCTTCGCAATCGCCACAGAAAATGCATCGCAGCATATTGATTTCATAAATAGAAGCATATTTTTCTTCTCGGTACAAATGCTCTTCTCCTGGCTTCCTTTCAGCAGCAACCATTGTAATTGCCTCAGCCGGACATGCCACGGCGCATAAACCACAGGCAGTACAACGTTCGCGCCCTTCATCATCGCGTTTTAGGACATGCTGTCCGCGATAGATCTTACTGAATTCCCGTTTTTGTTCCGGATAACTGATTGTTGTCTTCTTTTTAAAAAAATGTCTCAGCGTGATTGACATCCCTTTAAGTATCGCAGGAATGTAGATCCTTTCTAGAAAGGTCATCTTCTTATCCGAAACCACTTTTGATCTGTTTGTTAATGCTTGCATCGAAATTTCGGGTTACTTAAGTTCAGTGAAGTAATAATATATTCCTGTAGCAATGATATTAAAGATAGATAGCGGTATCAACCCTTTCCAACCCAGGTTCATCAGCTGATCGTAACGGAAACGGGGTAAAGTCCAACGAATCCACATGAAAAGAAAGATAAAACCGAATATCTTCAGGAAGAAAAAGAAAGTCCCCAGTATCGTAACAATATTCGATGAGAGCCCTAACTGATCGATAAAAGGCATATTGTATCCTCCAAAATACAATGTTGCGATTACTGCCGATGAAATAAACATGTTAATGTATTCAGCAAATAGGTAAAAGCCGAGTTTCATCGAACTGTATTCAGTGTGATAGCCACCAATCAATTCCGTTTCGCATTCTGGAAGATCGAAAGGAGCACGATTTGTTTCCGCAAAAGCGCAGGTCAGGAATATCAGAAAGCCCAAAGGCTGATAAAAGATATTCCAGTGCATGCCGTGTTGCTGCTCAACAATTTCATGCAAACTCAGAGAACCCGTAGTAAGAACAAGCGCTACTATAGACATTCCCATTGCCAGCTCGTAACTGATCATCTGCGAAGCGGCCCGTATTGCACCATAAAGGGCATATTTATTATTCGATGCCCAACCACCAATCATAATTCCATAAACACCAATAGATACCATTGCAAAAACGTAGAGAATACCGATGTTCAGATCAGCTATCTGCATTGAGAATTCGCGTCCGCCAATTGTTATCGTAGCTCCCCATGGTATTACAACGCCCGTAAGCATGGCTGTTGTCATGGCAATTGAAGGACCAAGGATAAAAAGTGCGCGGTTTGCCGAAAGCGGGATTATTTCTTCTTTCATAAACATCTTCAGACCATCTGCCAAGGGCTGTAACAGACCGAAAGGACCGGCACGATTGGGCCCACGACGATCCTGCATAAATGCAGCAACTTTTCTTTCGCCGTAAGTCGAATACATTGCCACTAAAAGGGTAATGAGTAAAATCAGGAATAGAAAAATGGTCTTATATATAAATAATGTCCAATCCATATCAAATTATTATTTCTGGTAATGGTTTTGCGAGATGACCGAATGACGCTCAATCGTTCGGGGGCACTCGACAATCCAGTCTTTTAATTCCTTGTAGTTAAAACGACAATCGTTGCAGATAAACTCTTCCAGTTCTCCATATTTATCTTTTCTACCGGTCACACGTAGAATCTCATCTCCTTTCATCCATATAGCCGTTTTGCCACTACATTTTGAGCATTCGCGGTGCGCATCGAAAGGTTTTGTAAACCAGACACGGCTTTTAAACCTGAATGTTTTATCGGTTAATGCTCCTACAGGACAAACATCAATCATATTACCTGAAAAATCATTATCAATGGCTTTTAGAACGTGGGTGCCGATTTCGGAATGATCTCCACGACCTAAAACACCTTGAACCCGATTATCGGTCAGTTGATCAGCAACCTTCACACATCGGTAACAAAGTATGCACCGATTCATGTTAAGTTTGATTTTATCGCCAATATCAATAGGTTTAAAAGTTATGCGTTCTTCAACCGTTCGTGTTTCCTCAAGACCATGTGCATACGAAAGATCCTGAAGACTGCATTCTCCAGCCTGGTCGCATACAGGGCAATCAAGCGGATGGTTTATCAACAAGAATTCAGTAATTGCCGCCCTGTTTTCCATTACTTCGGGGGAGGTCGTATTCTGTACAACCATTCCGTCCTGTACCAACGTCCGGCATGAAGGAACGAGTTTCGGCATCGGACGAGGATCTTTGGCAGAGCCTTGAGCTACTTTTACAAGGCATGTCCTGCAATACCCCCCACTACCTTCGAGTGTCGAATAATAACACATAGCAGGCGGAACCACGCTGCCTCCAATTTGCCTTGCAGCGTTCAGGATGGTTGTACCAGACTCTACGTCAACCTCAATATTATCGATCGTTACTTTGATAAGGGACATCTTTGCAGTTTTATGTGTTCTTCAAATTCTTCGCGGAAATGACGGATAGCACTCGCAACCGGCCAGGCAGCAGCATCACCAAGCGGGCATATCGTATTTCCCTCAACGTGTCGTGCAATATTAACCAACAGATCAATATCTTTCATTGTACCTTGGCCATTTTCAATCCGGGTCAGAATCTTTTCAATCCAACCGGTTCCTTCGCGGCAGGGACTGCATTGACCGCACGATTCATGATGATAAAACCGTGAAAAGGTCAAAAGGTTTTTAACGATGCAAGTTGTATCATCCATCACAATAAATCCACCGGAACCAAGCATAGTACCGGTCTCAAAACCACCCTCAGATAACGATTCATAGCTCATCAAACGGGGCTCACCTTTAGCAGTCTTAAGAATCAGGTGGGCTGGTAATATGGGTACTGAGGAACCTCCTGCGACTACTGCTTTCAGGTTATTGCCATTCCGGATACCACCACAATATTCATCACTGTAAATAAATTCTTCAACTGGTAATCCAAGTTCAATTTCATAGACCCCAGGTTTATTAATATGGCCACATGCCGAAATGAGTTTGGTCCCTTTGCTAATTCCAACGCCGATAGCGGCATAAGCTTCGCCACCGTTATTCACGATCCAAGGCAATGCCGCGATTGTTTCAACATTATTAACGACAGTAGGACAACCGTATAACCCAACAATCGCAGGAAATGGAGGCTTTATTCGTGGATTGCCACGTTTCCCTTCAAGTGATTCAAGCAATGCTGTTTCTTCACCGCAAATATAGGCACCAGCACCAGGATGAACATACAAATCGAGTGAATAACCACTTCCAAGGATGTTCTCACCAAGGAAACCATTGCGATAGGCTTCATCGATGGCCTTTTCAAGGATCTTTAGCACATAAAACAATTCACCTCGAATGTAAATATATGATGAACGGGCACCTAGAGCATACGAGCCAAGTATCATCCCTTCAATGAGTTGATGTGGGTTGAGTTGTCCGAAATGCCTGTCTTTAAATGTTCCGGGCTCACTTTCATCGAAATTACATACCAGGTACCTAGTTTCATTTTTCTTATCAATGAATCCCCATTTCATCCCGGCAGGGAAACCGGCTCCGCCCCTTCCTTTCAAACCAGACTTCTTCACTTCATCGGTAACCTGATCGGGTGTAAAGTTTCGTAATGCCTTTTCAACGGAAGAATATCCTCCAAGCCGCTTGTAAACGTCGAAACTGGCAAGACCGGGTACTTCAATATTATTTAGTAATATCTTCTTTGCCATTGTTACAGGTAAGGATTTGTATGCGATATTTTATTTTCAGCCTGCCATTTATCAAGCAGTTCATCAGCTTTTAGAATAGTAAGATTCTCGTGGTATTCGGTTCCAACCTGAATGACTGGTGCATTTCCACATGCGGCAAGACATTCTACTGTTTTGAGTGTGAACTTGCCATCAGGAGTCGTTTCTCCTGATTTAATTCCAAGCCTTGCTTCGTAATGAGCAAGTATCTCTTCTGAACCTTTTAGCCAGCAAGGCCCTGTCTGACAAACTTCTATTACACAATTCCCTACGGGTTTTAAGTTGAACATTGAGTAAAATGAGGCTACCTCGTAAACTTCGATGGGTTGAATACCTAGAAGCGTGGCGATATAGTCCATAATTTCGGAACTGAGCCACCCATTGTTTTCAGATTGGGCAATATGTAATACCGGAAGTAAAGCCGATTTCTGTCTGCCATGTGGATATCTTCGAATGATCCGGTTCACAAGCTCAAGTGTTTCGGTATTAAATTCAGTAATTTTATTTATATCCTCCATTTGTTTTTAAAATTAAATTCTTTTATCGGATGATAGTTTCCTACGCATCCAATTCACCAGCAATCACATTCATCGAACTCATTGTAAGGATCGCATCCGAAAGCATGTTCCCCATTACCATTTCTGGATATGCCTGGTAATAGATAAAACAGGGGCGGCGGAAATGCAGTCTTGAAGGTGTTCGTCCTCCATCGCTCACTAAATAAAAACCAAGTTCCCCGTTAGCTGCCTCGACACAATGATATACTTCACCCACTGGAATGTCAGTTTCGCCCATCACAATCTTGAAATGCCAGATTAGTGCCTCCATGTTGTTGTATACTTTTTCTTTGGGAGGGAGCACAAATCGAGGATCGCTTGCATAATAGGTATCCTTATCCTCCATTTTATCAAGTTTGGCGATTGCCTGTTCAATGATGTGCATACTTTGCTTCATCTCTTCCTGTCTTACGATGAACCGATCGTAAGTATCTCCATTCTGACCAATTGGTACAATAAATTCGAATTCATCGTATGAACAGTAAGGATTCATAACCCGAACATCGTAATCGACACCACAGGCACGAAGATTGGGACCTGTAAATCCATAGGCCAAAGCCCGGTCAGCAGGGAAAGGTCCGACATTAATCGTGCGGTCCATAAAGATCCGGTTTCTGGCCAGCAAATTCTCGAATTCTTGCAAATGTCGAGGAAACGTTTTCAGAAAGTAACGGATTTTCTCCCAGGCTTTGGTGCTGAAATTACGTTCAAAACCGCCAATTCTTCCCATATTCGTGGTGAGTCTGGCCCCACAGATTTCTTCATAAATTTCGTAAATGAATTCCCGGTCCTGAAAAATATAGGTGAATCCCGTTAGGGCACCACTGTCAACACCAATTACGCTGTTGCAAATGATGTGATCGGCAATCCGGGCAAGTTCCATAATCACAATGCGTAGATAATCAACACGCTTTGGCGTTTCGATGCCCAATAATTTTTCAACTGTCATATGCCAACCCATATTATTGATAGGGGAACTACAATAATTCAACCTGTCAGTCAGCGGTGTGATCTGGTAAAAAGGCCTTCGTTCAGCTATTTTTTCGAATGCACGGTGTATATAGCCTATTGTCTGTTCTGTACTAACAATAAATTCTCCATCCATCAGCATCACGTTCTGGAATACACCGTGTGTTGCCGGATGCGTTGGACCAACATTTAAGGTGTTGTACTCCTTCGGTTCTTCCGATTTGACTACATCTTTGTCCCAATAATCAGTATCAAGGTCTAGTGCCATTTCAGGTATATCTGTAAAACTGTTTTTCAATTTAATCCCCTATTTGAAAACTCGGGGAAATTCATTACTCTTAACTATCTGCCAAACATCGAATCATCCTTATCCTCCCTGGTCTGGTCTTCAAGCGGGAAATCTTTCCGTAAAGGGAAGTCAGTCATATCATCAACATTCAGAATACGAACCAGGTTTGGATGACCTTCAAATAGTATTCCATAGAAATCATAAGTTTCACGCTCCATCCAGTTGGCAGAAGGCCAAATTGTTGTTGAAGTCGGAAATACGGGATTACTCATATCGGTGGAGGTTTTGATCCTGATTCTTTGGTTATTCACAAAGCTATGAAGATGGAATACAAGACCCAATTGTTCCTTTTCGGGATAATGCATTCCACAAAGTGTGGTTAAAAAATTAAATTGCATTTCCTTATCATCGCGAAGGAAAAGTAAAGCCTCATTTATAACCTCCTTATTAACAGTGATGCAAAGCATATCTGTTATTACTTCATGCCTTTCGATGGCTTCGCCGAAATGATCGGTAAGTTTCGCAACAACTAATTGATTTCTATCCGGAATGATCTGGAACACTAAATTTGTATTTTATAAGGTTTGTATTCTTTCAGCGGTATCTTTAGGTTTGAATTGAACATATCAAAACCCCCTCCGCATTATTATTCCATATTGTATTTTTTCATCAAATCTTCATATTCTTTCGAATGTCGTCTTCGGAGCGATTCATTGCCCGCAAGCTCCTGTATTTTCATGAGGCCGTCAATAATTTGTTCGGGACGAGGCGGACAACCAGGCACATAAACATCAACCGGAATTACCCTGTCAATACCTTGCAAAACACTGTATGTGTCAAAAATACCTCCGCTCGAGGCACAGGCACCAACGGCAATCACCCATTTAGGTTCGGCCATTTGAATATAGACTTCGCGCAATACGGGCCCCATTTTCTTTGCAACAGTTCCCATTACCATGAGCAGATCGCTCTGACGAGGTGAGAAACTTAACCGCTCAGAACCGAACCGGGCAAGGTCGTAATGTGCACCCATCGTTGCCATAAACTCAATACCACAACATGATGTGGCAAATGGTAAAGGCCACAGTGAATTCTTTCGTGCAAGTCCAACAGCTTTTTCGAAAGATGTGGCAAAAAATCCCTGGCCTGAAACGCCTTCAGGTGCTTCAGCAACAGTAGGTTTGACTATTTGTTTTTGATTTTCAGACATAGTAGATTATTTTCAACAAACATCAACGCTTATCCCATTTCAAAGCGCCTTTTAGAATGACATAAATAAAACCTGCAAGAAGAAGGATCATAAATAAAAACATGTCGAGAAAACCTTCTTTACCCATCTCTTTGAAGTTAACAGCCCATGGATACATGAATATAACTTCAACATCAAAAAGGACAAAGAGAATTGCGATCAGGAAATATTTAACCGAAAACGGACTTCTGGCATTACCCATTCCTTCGATACCACACTCAAAATTCTCAAGTTTGGCACTTGAAGATCTTTTGGGCCCAAGAAAATGTGTCAGGATCATTGTGGTAATCACGAACCCGAGAACAACAAACGTTTGAATCAAAACAGGAATATAATCTTGCGGCATTTTTAATGAATCTAATTTGAATAAATAACAATGAATATTTCATTTAGTTCATATAATTAACGGAAGTTTTTTGTTTTAAATTACATTTCAACTGAACTTTTTTCCCAAAAAAAATTGTAAAATCCAATTACCCGAATTCACATTAGTTACCACTCTGATAAAATCGCATCAATGATTATATTGAACCAATAATATATTGACGACAAAGCTAAGTGAATATTGGTATTTGGCAAATCAGAAATAGCCAATATGCATATAATTTCAAAGCATAATTTGAGGTAAAGATGCTGCTTGTAAACCATGCCTGGCCACTTGGCACGGATGATAATTGAATCATCAGCCAGCAATTTTGCGACATGCGCAACCACTGTATAGCAATGACTTAATAACCATTGATCACTATATTCAATAGTGTAAAAAAATCAACAGGGATAGAAATAACAGTTACTTAATGATGGTATTAATAATCACATTAAAAGTGGTTCAATCATAGTGGCCGGTACTTTGAGATCGTTGTTTTGCTTCAACACTTTAAGCGTGCAGAAGTCAATTTTTTATGACTAATTCAGCAAAATTAGTCATAACTGATGAAATTCGCTATTGCGCAATTATTGGAGTTTAATTGAATCAATCATGATTTTTCAGTTTAATATTTAAAAGTATTTTTTATTTCTGGTTAAGAGCTTATGCATAGATTCATTATTAGCCAAAACAACGCATTGATTTCATAATTTTCGGAATTAAACATAGGAACCCATAGGAAAGTAGAAATCCGCTGGAAATATTGGATATGAGTTGAAAAACAAAGGCATTTCCTACAAATCCTACATTCCTAAATCGTATAATAAAATTTCACAAAAATCACCTGCAAATATTCCATTTCCCTTATTGCCAATTTAATTTAAATAATTGTAAGCCGATGAACAATAAATAGAGGGTTCGATAGCCGTTTTGAAAAAAAAAGGTGGTTCTCTTCCTAAAATAACAGGCAAAATAGTAGTAAAGAACCGCTTATTATATTCAGAGAAAGAGATCGCTCAACAATTATTGTAACACAACTGAAATTTTAATATATAGCTCAATTCTTATTGTCTCACTGAACGAATGAGAAATACCTCATAAAATACAACAATAAAATACTTCATTCTATTTTTGCGAGCAAACAGGTAATGCGATCAAATAATATCACATTATTTACTAAGCATATTACAATGCTACCTTAACTGGATTTTCTCCCTACCTTCCCTAAATCATGTCCGTATCACGTTTTATTGCGTATGTCACATAATGTTTGATTGAAAATTTGGTTTAGAAGCCCCAAATTCGGCTTTTGAAAATACGCCATTATTTAATTTTGAGTACTTAAAATTTTTTTTCTCAGGGAAAGAAATTTCCACGACCCACTTGGAATTTTATTTATTGCTGAATGCCTGATAAAATCCACTGAAAAATGCCCGTGCATTCGAACCCAATGATTGGCTTTTATATCCGCCTTCCTGCATGATCAAGGTCGGAAGTCTTAAGCCTCCAACCAAATTCCCTGTTGAGAGAAAGCTACTCTGTGAAAAATCCCATGTCCCAGTCGGATCGCCTTTGGCAGTGTCGAGTCCTAATGCAACAACTAAATATTCAGGTTTAAAATCCGAAATTAGTTTCAATGCTTTAATTAGCGTTTTAGTATAGTATTCAAATGATATCTTTTCGGGTAAAGGGAAGTTCACGTTGAATCCAAGCCCTGAATCCTCACCCTTTTCATCAACAAAACCAGTAAAATAGGGATAAGCAAATGAAGGATGCCCATGAATTGAAACGGTTAAAACATCATTGCGGTGATAGAAAATTTGTTGCTGTCCATTCCCATGGTGAAAGTCAATATCCAGAATAGCAACTTTCCCCAACTTACTAAACCGGTTCGCAGCGATCGCACAATTATTAAAATAACAAAAGCCTCCAAATACCGACCTTTCGGTATGATGACCCGGAGGCCGGGTGAGCACATAAGCTATTTTGTGGCCTGCTATAATCTCATCGGTTGCTGTTAAGGTGCAATTAACTCCTCCTCTTGCTGCAAGGTATGCATTCTGATTAAGGGGTGTAAACGTATCGAAGCAATAATAACCAGCCCTTACCGACAGATCTTTGGGTGGCCGAGCCGGATTTCGAATTGGAAACACGTAAGGATAGACAGATTTGCCTTTCGGAAGATTTTGGCAAACCTTTTTAAAGAAGTTGAAATAGTGTCGGTCGTGAACCTCGAGAATAAATTTATCGGGATATTCTCTAACCTTCCCATATCGAAACAGACCCGATTTATCGAGTTCCTTCTGAATACTCTTTACCCGAACAGGAGATTCGACATACCCTCTTTCCTTGATGTGATGAATAATGTGTTTGTCATTCACTATCAATAGAATTTTATTTTTTTCGTTCAGAGGTTTCTTATACAATCTTAGATTTCTCTTTCGCGTATATTTTGGCGTCCGCAGAACAACAGGTTCGTCCTGAATACTATCAATAACCATCTCAATATACGTTTGGGGACAATAGTCACCATATTTTCGGTCTAAGATAGCTTTTACAATTTCGCGGGCCCTCGCATTTGGAATACTGTTTCTCTTGCTAAGTCCATCAAAAACGAGGTATGGAGGAGAATCATCTTCCGGATCAACTATTGTTTCGTAGCTGGTATTCGCAATTGGCCTAGCACCAAAACGCTCATAAAATGCGAGTCGCTGCTGATTTTGTTTTAGTATCAATTCATCATTACCACAAAGGATCGGATCATCAGGTAAACATTCGCAAAAAATTCCAAACGCATCAAGTGATTCCGCCTCTTCCCTTACCCTTTCGTAAAGTGCGCCTCCAAGTCCGGAGGAGGTCTTTTCAGGCGAAATTGCGATGTAATCGAGGAAGCAGAATCTAAGATCCGACATGTATAACATAAGCGCAAATCCTCTAACCGCATCATTGATATCCTCGGCAATAAACAATGTTGTCTGGTATTTATATTTGAGCGGATCGACCATTTGGTTTTCGATCTCTTCAATCGTTTGTTCGGAAAGAAGAGGAATCTGCGTTTTGATAATTTCTTTTACCTTGTCCATATTCCGAATATTCACTTCGAGGTATGGATTTGATATTTTTCGGATTCTGATCATATATTTCCCAACGGGTTTTACCTTTTGTGAATTTACATCGTTTTTAATCAATTTAGAGTCAACCGACCAAAAATCTTTTTAACCGACTGCTTACTTCGGTTTTTTGAAAAAAAAACAAGTGGACATTCAGAGAAGTACCCCAATCATCCACTTTATTTTAATATGAATCACGAATAGAAGCGGTCAAAGACCAATCAATATTGGAAGCGATATCCAAAAACAAGAATTTATTATGGAATCTTTAATTGTTTGAATACCTCCAACACCTGCGCATCAGCAGGCTCAAGAATAAGTATTTTTCTGAAATATCCAATCGAAGTTGCTTTAAGCGCATCAGACTTTTGTTTGTCGGTTTTTACCAAACGTTCACTGTTAAGGAAGTAATAAGAGCCCAAAAATCTGTAACATTCGATCATTGATTTACGATTCTTGGCTGCATCACCAGCCTCAAGAATTGTTAATGCTTTTTCGTACGATTCCTTTGCAATAGGGGTCATTGCCTCAGGATCGAGCAATGAATTAATTCGACCCTTCCAAATAAACCCTCCAGCATACTGAGCATTAAGATCCGTTACCTTCATAAAAGCGCTGTCTGCTTTTTGAAAATACAACACTTTCAACTCCTTTACCTGACTACTATCAGCAAACGGAATCTTGCTTACATTTTGCAGTGTGATCAGGGAATCGTATTTAGCCCGATACTTATCGCCTTCAAAATAATATTCTTTACCAATCTGAAACCAGGTGTTTACAATGTCAGCTCCTAAAAGAATCATCTTTTTGTAAATTGCAACTGCTTCATTGTGCATTTGGTTAGTTGAATAAAGCTTTGCAAGGTCATCGTAGATCCCTGTCTTAGTCGAATCCAATACTAAAGCTTTTTTATAGTTTGCAATAGCTAAAGTATCTTTGCCACTCATTTGCAATAAGCGTCCATAATAGCTGTAATCCGATGCTATATTTTTTGCCGGATCATGTACTTTAAAGAATTTATCCATGTACTCCAGCCCTTTTTTGAAATCGCCCGTTTCGCATGCAATATATCCCCTGATTCTTAAAAGCACTGATTCATCTGAATTCCGAGCTAAGACATCTTCCAATAATTTCGCAGCATCAGTATATTTTTTATTAAAGAAAAGTATGAAAGCGAACCGCTCTTTGTCATCAACTGAGACCTCAGCCTTGTCCATATAGACTTTACAATTTTTTTCAGCTTCAGGGTATCTTCCAAGTATGTAATACAAGTCTCCAAGGTTTTTATAAACCAGAATCTGATCACCGTTCAGTGTAATGCATTTATTAAACGTATTGATCGCATCGCGATACGAACGGGAAAGCATTTGCAATACCCCTAATTTCCTATAAGCAAGAGTAGATGTTGGATCAAAAAAGATGGCTCTTTCATACGCATTGATTGCACTTCCAAATCTGTTTCCAACCATTTCATAATCTCCAAATGTGAGATGAATGGGGGCATATTTTGAGCTCAATTCAAATCCTTGTTTTAAATAAATATCACTCGTCAATGTATCAACTTTTGATAATCCGATACAACCTTTGGCTATTTCATTATAAACTTCGATATTCTTCTTATCCAGTCGTTTAGCTTTCTCAAAAGATTCGAGCTTAACCATCCGATCGCCTTTTAGAAGCGCCAATTTACCAAAACCAATAAATGGGAACGGAGACTTTGGGTCAAGTTCCATTGCCTTATCATACATTAACTTTGCACTATCAGGCAATTGCAAACCAAGATATGCATCTCCCAGCAGACAAAAAGTTCTGGCATCTGTTGGTGTGATTTTAATTTGTCCAAGAAAAAAATTGCGTGCTTTGTGAAACTGAAGATCGTTCAGGTAGGATGTGCCCCGCATTGCATTTTCCTGAGCAAAACCGATAAGACCAACGAAAAGAAAGACAAAAAGTGATAATAATCGGAATTTCATTTTTAAATTATTGTATTAAAATATTATCTGATTTGAAATAAAAACTAAAAATCTTTGCGAATATTTATTACCCTCGCTGGGGCAACAGCCGGAAGAATGCCCGATTTCAAGATAATTCTTTGACCTTTATCACTTGCGACAAACGATGAGAAACCAGTTACCAAACCATTACGGGGTTCTGCATTAATGATGTAGATATCTCGTGTTAATGGATACAACTTATCTATGAGATAGGCTTGATATGGTTTGTAACTATTGTCTTTATCAGCATTTGAATGGTCGCTTACTGATACTACTCTGATCTTTTTATGAAAAGAAAGATGCAGAGGGTCATCGGTATTGCTAATCCAACTTGCACCTATAAAACCAAGTACACCTGGGTGAGTGGAAGTGTATTCAATTACATCGCGATTATATTCAAGTGCAAACACATTAGAAGTGACCAGCTTACCTGAACAAATTGAATCGACCAAATATTTGACGATACCGGATTTTTCGTTGTCGAAAACGACTTTGATTTTTCCGTTTGTTGATGAAGGATTGATCATCTTCCATTGCCCCAGTTTTCCAATAAGAATATCTCTTATCTCATCAAATGTTATCAAAGTGTCGATGCTTTCCGGAGAAACGATCAAAGCAATGGCATCAATTGCAACTTTATTTTGACGCGGGTAAATTTGCTTTTGATTTAAAATAGCCGTCTCCGAATTGGTTAGTGGTCGTGATGCAACAATCAGCTGTACATCGCCATTTAATAACTGACGAAAAGACTCACTTTCGGGAACATATTTTGCATCCAGTTCGGTGTATCCATATATCCCTTTAAAAACGTCAATTTCCGCCTCAATAATTGGGCGGAATGTTTCGTCAACACATATTGCTGATATTCCTGTTGTGGGTGTGTTTCGGTAAGGATCTCCTTTGAAAAACTTACAACCTCCTGCAAACATGAGTATAAACAATATGAGCCAACTACTCTTCCTCATCTCGTTCTTTAAACGATTTATAAATTGTATAGGACCTGTAAAGGCCATAGATTATAAAGACAATTCCAAAAAAAGTCCTACCTCCCATTTTGGCAGGAAGTGGCAACACGTTGAAAAACAAGATAGCAACCCCTAATGCTAAATAAACGAGTACCATAAAAAACTTAAATACAAGAAAAATATTTTTAAATCCTTTCATATTTTATTAATTTGATTTTTTAAGTCAGATAGAATAGAAGATCTACAAAACAAATAGCCATGATTTAATTCTTACCTCCGGTTTGAAACTTTAAAGTCCTCTCCATTTCATCAATTGACAATTCTAATGCAACATAAATTTAAGTGGAAGGGTATAACTAACAAGTACAGCTCTTCCACCTTGTTTACCAGGACTCCAGGCCGGCATTTTACTTACAACTCTGACTGCTTCCTCGTCACATCCACCTCCAATACCTCGAAACACTTTGACGCGCGTAATTTTTCCATCGCGGTCAACAACAAAATTAACAATTACTGTACCAGAAACACCCATTTGAGCAGCAAGAGCAGGATATCGAAGATTGAGCGTTATGAATTTTTTCATCTCTCTTTCGCCACCAGGAAATTGAGGCATCTGTTCCACAATAAAGAAAGGCTGATCAGTTTCTTCTGTAATTTGATTATTTACAGTTGCTACCGGAGCAGTCACATCATCAGTACCCTTATCAAAAGCCACATTACTAACTGCAGCCTTTGCTTCTATTACCTCTTTTTGCAATAAAGGTTGTTCTTCTTCTGCTACCAATTCGTCAGGCTTTATAACTGGCGGAATGAACTTAATCGTATTCCTTACAGGTGGTGGAGGAGGAATCTCCTTAATAATTTCATCCTCCTTGGGTTTGTCGATTTTGATGTCAGTAAGTGTTCTCACACTTACATTTTTCTCTATCGTTTTAGGCAAAATCTGCCTAAGTAAAATCGGTGCAGAAACTAAAAACACAAAAATGATGCTTGCCATTATTAAAGCTCTCAGGTGCCTTTTTGATGAATTTTTTCTTAATTCATAAGCACCATATTCATGGTTTTTTGTTTTAAAAACAAGTTCGCACCATTTATCTGAAAAAATATCATTCTTTACTGCCATTCGAATACAATTTTTATAAACTCTTTTTCGCTAAAAGTTCCAGATCAAACGGAGCAATGTCAACGATAGCATAACGCCCAATATTACAAATTGCCATCTCGTCCAAAACATCAATAAGGCTTTTATAAGAAGATTCCTCAGTCCCTTTAATGATAACTATCGGGGCTTTCTTATCAGCGATAATCTCATCCTTTCGCTTTTCAAATTCCTTATCCGAAATCTTTTTTGTCTCTTTCTCTGTTCTAAGTTCGCGAACCTTTACCATGACCTCATAATTCTTCTTAATCAAAAACTGACGGATTCCGTTGGGAGAAAAATCGGTTGGAATTAAAACCGGGTCAATATCATTTTCACGAGTCCCTTCATAATAGTAAACTTTATTATCCTTGCCAAGAAGAATAGTGACCGCTCTCGAAGCCTTGATCTTTGTTTGATCTGCCTCAGGAACTTTTTCTTTTGAAGGCAAAGCTACTTCCATGGTTTGTGGCTTGCTAAGTGTAGTTGCCAGCATGAAAAATGTAATGAGCAAAAAACCAAGATCAACCATGGGAGTAAAATCCACACGAGTGGACATTTTCTTAGCTCGGCCTTTCTTCTTCCCTTTATTATTCTGAGCTACTTCAGACATGATTTTAATATTTACAGATTTTCAAAATCTTTTGAACTTTCGAGACTTGTGATCAGGTTGTACCTGTTCTCTTTAATATCCTGCAGAGTTCCCATTAATTTCTTAATTACCGGATACTTCGTAGTCTTATCCGCTTTAATTGCGATCCTGTAATTTTTATTAATACCCTTTGCTATACTCACCCAGTTTTTAAACTGGTTATCAAGCGAATCGCATGGTATCCCCAGTGCATTCTGCGGAAGATCACGATCTTCGGGCTTCATCGACAAGAATGCTTTCATAAGGTTGATCGGAACGCCAAACCTATTCACCAAACTGAACTCTTTCAATTCTGCAGGACTAAAAGTGGTATTATATGCAGCACCCATTTTTGTAAGAAGCTCTTTTCGATTCTCTTGCCCGTCGATCCCTAAGAAAACTTTTCCTTTAGCATCGACAAGAATCAACATGATATTTGTATCGGGTATTTTAATCTCTGATATTGAAGAGGGAGTATTGACCGCAACAGGTTCTTTTTGCGTAAAGTTCGACGTTAGCATAAAAAAAGTCAATAATAAGAATGCTACGTCGCACATTGCCGTCATATCAATAGCCGTGCTCTTTCGTTTTATTTTTACCTTTGGCATAGTACCAATTTATTTAAGAAAATAGATTTAGTGCTTTGCAGCAAATGTTTGGATGATACTGTAACCAGCCTCGTCAATGGAATAGGTCAGTTTATCGATTTTAGTTGTGAAATAATTATACATTACCACTGCAAGCGCACCAGTTCCAATACCAAAAGCAGTATTGATAAGGGCTTCCGAGATACCTGTCGATAAAGCCACCGAGTCAGGAGCTCCTGCGTTTGCCATTGCGGCAAATGAGCGGATCATTCCAAGTACTGTTCCCAAAAGACCCATCATTGTTGCAATAGATGAAATAGTGGCCAATGCAGGAAGGTTTTGTTCAAGACTTGGAAGTTCAAGCGAAGTCGCTTCTTCAATATTCTTTTGAATATCAAGAAGTTTTTGATCTTTCGACATTGTTGTGTCTTTCTCGAGCAAAGTATATTTAATCAAAGCTGCCCTTGAAACATTTGCAATTGAACCTTGAAATTCATCGCAGGCCGTAATTGCTCCTTTAATATCATTTTCAGCAAGAAAGTCATTAATAGATTCAACAAAATCGACTGCCGATCCTTTCCCGCATGCCTTGTTAATTGTAAAAAAACGCTCAATCGAGAATGACAAAACAGTTAAAAGCAACATCATAATAATTGGGACAATAAATCCTCCTCTATAAATAACGCCAAGGAAATTTCCTGGGATTGGAGCATTAGCTGAATTATTCCCCTGAAAATTACCTGGAGCGCCCATAATAAAATAAAAAACAAGCAACGCAATTACAAGTGAAATAGGAATAACAAATGAAGCAAAAGCATTCTGAAATTTTAAGACCTTTTTTTTTGATTTCATACTCTAAAATAATCTAATAAATAAATGTTAAAGATATACAAGAAACGATGCTCAGAGCTAATAAACTAACAATAATTAGATAGATTAAAATTCAACTATTTTCCCTATTCCGTCTAAGCATACAAATCAAAACAACGAACAAAGAAAGTAAAATTTCATTTATTATAACAATGAAATCACAAGTAGATCATTCCCTTGGATATTGGAGACAAAAATAGATAATCCAATTCAATAAGGATTATGTACAAAGATTAAAATTTCTTAAAACTTTAATCTTAAAATTACCTTTAAGTATTGAGAATAAATAGATATCTTATTTTCGCACAAAATCAATTGATATATTGCCCGAAATAATTTCTCCATATCTGCGTTATACTTTGTGTAAGGTTTCTGTAATCTTTGTGTAATGTAT
>Ga0209697_10001039_pt1 | contig 44974 bp, 39 predicted proteins | sample AliMusrvi5mmetaG_FD_184115 | JGI IMG/M metagenome (GOLD analysis project Ga0209697, IMG submission 184115) | Freshwater lake bacterial and archeal communities from Alinen Mustajarvi, Finland, to study Microbial Dark Matter (Phase II) - Alinen... | ecosystem: Environmental > Aquatic > Freshwater...
GGTCTATGAGACCAGCAACCTCGCTGCCGACCACCAGCAATTGGTGATGTCCACGATGAAATCCGTGGCCGAGAAATACGGCCTGGCCTGTCTGCTCGCCGAGAAGCCCTTCGCGGGCGTCAACGGCAGCGGCAAGCACCTGAACTTCTCCCTCGGCAACGCCACGCAGGGCAACCTGCTGGAGCCCGGAGACACGCCGCACGCCAACGCCCAGTTCCTGGTCTTCTGCGCCGCCATGATCCGCGCCGTGGACATCCACGCCGGGTTCCTGCGCGCCGTGGTGGCCAGCGCCGGCAACGATCACCGTCTGGGCGCCAACGAAGCGCCTCCCGCCATCATCTCCATCTTCCTGGGCGACCAACTCGCCGACGTCTTCGAGCAGATCCGCAAGGGCGGCGCGAAGACCAGCAAAGCCAAGGGCACCATCAACATCGGCGCGGACGTCCTGCCCCACCTGCCCAAGGACGCTGGCGACCGCAACCGCACCAGCCCGTTCGCCTTCACCGGCAACAAGTTCGAGTTCCGCGCGGTCGGTTCCAACCAGTCCATCGGCGCGGCGATCACGGCGCTCAACGTCATCATCGCTGAATCCCTCGACTACATCGCCAGCGAGCTGGAAAAAGCCTCGCCGGACAAGCTCAACGAGGCCATCCAGAGCGTGCTCGAAAAGATCATCAACGAACACGGCCGCGTCATCTTCAACGGCAACGGCTACTCCGAGGAATGGCACGCCGAAGCCGCCCAGCGCGGTCTGCCGAACCTCAAGACCAGCGTGGACGCCCTGCCCGCCTACACCGCCGCGACCACCGTCGCCGCGTTTGAGAAATACAGCGTGCTCACCAAGCGCGAACTCGAAAGCCGCGAGGAAATCGCGTTCGAGCAATACGTCAAGACCGTCAACGTCGAAGCCAACCTCGTTCTCGAGATCGGCAAGACGGTGATCTACCCCGCCGCTGTCCGCTACCAGGGCCAGCTCGCCGACACCGCCGCCAAGCTCAAGGCGGTGGGCATTGAGGACTGCATGTGCACCCTCAAGAAGGTCACCGAACTGACGAAGGAACTGCTCGGCGCGCTCGGCAAGCTCGAAGAAGTCCACGGCCACGCCAGCAGCGGCGGAGTGCAAGCCCACGCCAAGCACTTCCTGCACGAAGTCATCCCGGCCATCTCCGCGGTGCGCCTCGCCGCCGACGCGCTCGAAGGCATCATCGCCGACGACCTCTGGCCGCTGCCGACCTACCAGGAAATGCTCTTCATCAAGTAAGCGCCCCGCGTTTACCTGAAAAACAAGCAACCTGAGAAAAATAGCAAGGGCCGTTCCGAAAGGGACGGCCCTTTTTTCCGGCCCGAATTTCGCGGCTTGCAAACTGGGGCAAGGAGGAGATGATTTAAGAAAATGGGCCCTGGATTTGTGATTTTAGTATGGCTGATTCTGGCGGGCATCTACGGCGCTTTGGTCCTCGTCTTTCTGGGGCTCTGGCTGTACGGAAAAAAGAAAAACTGGCGTTGGCTGAAATGGCTGGCCGGAATCCCCGCCATGGGGATGACCCTTGCAGCGGTCAGTGGGGTCAGCCTGCTGATTTACGGAGTGATTGACGGTTGCCATCCATCAAGCGTCTTTAGGAACACCTTTGGGACCGCTCCCTCAGCCCAAATTTCGGAACTCAAGAGTGACCTTTATTGGTTTGCCGATACCGGCAGCGTGTATTTGCGGTTCAAAACGATCCCGGAAGAATTCCAGCGGTTGATTCCCGAGGGGCTCGCGAAAGCAACGCAAAAAGAAATCAGCGATCTGTCATTGTTCTATCAGGATGGCAGCCCGTCTTGGTGGAACTGCCAAGTCAATGCTCATTGGATTTATTATCTCAGGGAAGACCATCGGCATGGGTCCAAAGACGGCCCATCCAAGAAAGGCTTTTACAGCGAAACGGAGATTTTCGCGTATGATCCCGAAACCCAAACGGCTTACTACCATTTTTCCGGCATTGATTGATTTACCTATCTTTTTCTTCGTGCCTTCGTGTGATATTTTTGGTCCCGCCCATTAAAATCCTGCCATGATTCCTGACAACGCTCCCGTCCCCCTTTCCCCGCTGCACAGCATTGAGATCGCCGAGGGCTTGCGCTACCTGCTGACCGCCCCGCGCGACAAGGATTTCACCATCCGCTCCATCGCCCGCAAGGCAGGCCCCGACGGGCGCGAACTCGTGAAGATGGAGCTCGTCATTGCCGGTTGGCAGACCCGCCATGCTCACCCGCTGGCCGAGCGTTACCCGGTCCATTTCGTTAAATCCTACCATCCGTGGAGCTTCCACGGGGATCCGCAGGTCGAGTTTGACAACCACCGCATCGCCGCAGAAATCCTCGGCGCGCCAGAGCCCATCGGCTGCGACGCCAACACCTTCCGCTCCGCATTCCTGCCGGGCCGCCCGTTGAGCCGCATCTCCCCCTTCACCAACGTGGAACCGCAGGAAAGCTGCCTCGGCATTGCCCAGCAGACCGACCCCGCCGCGCTCATCGGCCTCTGGAAGCTGGCCGAGGAAGCCTTCGCGCAGGTGCAAAAACTCCACGCGCAGAACTTCTTCCACCGCGATCTCGAGCTGCACAACCTCATCGTCTGTTCCGCGCCCGTGCGCGTCTTCCTCATCGACTTTGAAAGCGCCACGAGGGATTTTCACGGGACGGAGGAGGAGCGGGAGGAACTGTGCTTCAACGACCTGGCGGAACTCCTGCGCCTGGCCATCTACCTCCAGAGCGGCTTGGGCCGCCAGGAAGGCCCGTTCGCGGAAGCCTCGCTCGCCGCGCTGCCCCGGCTCTTCCGCGCCGCCTCCCTTTCCACGTTTGCCGCGCGGCTGGACGCCGCAGACCGCCGCGCGGTGGGCGGGTGAATAGCTCCGTCTACTTCGGCTTGATCCCCAGATGCCGCAGCAGCAGCGCCGGGCGTTCGCTGTGGAAAAGCTCGTCGCGCCAGTTGGCGCTGTAGCCGGCGCCCTCGTAGTCGGCGATGATTTCGTTGAGGTAAATTTTTTCGATGCGCCGGTCTCCGAAGCAGCGGATGTTCATGGCGTAATCGGCCATCGTTTTGAACCGGGGCTCGAAAAGTCCCTGGCGCGCGAAAATCCGGCGGTCGTAAAAAATGGCCTGCTGGCAGGGGGTGCGCTTGCGGAATTTCTCGGGCGTCCACGGGCCGTCCCATACGACGTTCTTATCCTGCATGAACACGTCGCCATAGACGAAGCCGATCTTGCCCGTGGGCAGGTGCGGGGCGACGCGCTCCAGGACGCCTTCGCGCGGGCAATCTCCGGCACCCAGAAAATAGAGGTAGCGCCCGGTGGAGAGGGCGATGCCTTTGTTCATCGCGTCATAGACGCCCCGGTCCGGCTCGGAAATCCAACGCAGGTGGGCCTCGTTGGCGCGCAGCACGTCGAGCGTGGCATCGCGGGAGTCCCCGTCCACCACGATCAACTCATACAGTTCGCGCGGCTGCCGGAGCACCGCGGCGATGGAGCGCTCCAGCTTTTCCGCGCAGCGGAACGACGGGATGATGATGGAAAAGAGCGGGCCGTTGAGGTTCACCGGCTCGGGCTCGGGTTGGAAAAACTCGGCCAGCCTTTGAAGGAGTGTGGTAAGTGCCATAGGGTGTTACTTCTTTGCGCGCGCGGCGGCGGCGCACGCCGGGTATTTGCGGGCCATGGTCCAGGCGTCGTAATGGCGCTCAAAGAGCAGGTTCCATGCGTAACGCAGCGGGTTGTAGGCCGCGCGCGCCTCCCGGAACGCCTGCAAATGCGCCAGCGCAAGCCGCGCGGGGGAAAACTCAGCGGCCCGTGCGCGCCCGCGCTCCGACAGCGCCGCACGCAAGGCGGGAGAGCCGCAAACGCGCTCGATGACGGCGGCCATCTCCGGCGCGGAATGGGGATCGAAATTCTCCACGGCATCCCCGCCCACTTCGGGCATGGAACCGGCGCGGGAGGCCGCGACCGGGCATCCCGCGGCCATCGCCTCCACCAGCGGCAGCCCGAAGCCCTCGAAGAGCGAGGGAAACACCATCATCTCCGCGTGGTGGTAGAGCCAGGCGAGCTCCTCCGGTGTCACATAGCCCGCAGGGAAAACACGGTCGGCCACGCCATACTCGGCGGCTTTTTGCATGACAGGGTAGCCACCGTCCACATCGTGCCCGGTCAAGACCAGCCGCAGATCGAGCCCCTTTTCCACCACCAAAATCCGCAGCGCGCGCAACAGGCCTTCGTGGTTTTTGTGCTGCCAGCGGTTTGCGGGGTAGAACAGGTATTTTCCCTCCGGCAGCAAAGCGGCGGGACGGCGCCCGGTCTCCCCTGCCCTGAAATAAAGCGGGTCGGCGCAAAGCGGTGCGACGCTTATTTTATCGGATGATATACGGTAGTGCTCCGAAATGGTCTCCCTGGAGAAATGGGAAATCGTCAGCACGCGGTCCGCCATCCGTGCCGAGCCGCGGTAATGCCACTCGCGGGTAAACTTTTGCTCCTGCGAAAAGAAGTCCGGAAAAAACACCTCCTGGTTGTCCGGGATCGTGACCACGGTGGGGAGCGACAGGGGGCGCGGGGTCAGGATGACGAACGGGGAGAAGTAGAGATCGAGCCCCTTGAGATGCTTCGCAACACGGGAGGCCCGCCCGAGTTCCACGGCGTTTCCACGCCAGCGCGAGGAGGGGAGCTGGGAGAGTTCGGCCACGTTCCCGGCGTTGTGGAAGAAGACGTATTCGTTCTCGTCATCGTGCGCGAGCAACTCGGTGAAGAGACTCAGGAAATATTGGCGCATGCCTCCAATGTTCGCCTTGAGCGGAAAGCAATGGACGCCGATTCGCATGGGACGTTGTGGGTTGTGCGGCCCTTCCGGGCCTGCGAGGGCGGTGGGGTTAAGGCGCCTGATCGGATCCGGCTTTCTCGCAGGCCGCCAGTTCCATATCCGCCTCCACCATTTCACGCACGAGTTCCTCGAAGGTGCGCCGGGCGCGCCAACCGAGGGTTTGTTGGATTTTAGCCGGGTTGCCGACGAGCTGCGTCGGTTCCGCCGGGCGCACGAGGGAGGGGTCCGCGACCAGGTAGCGCTCCCACGACAAGTCCACCGCCGCGAAGGCCGCTTCCACGAAATCCTGAACGCTGTGGGTCACCCCGGAGGCCACGATGTAGTCGTCGGCGGTGGGGTGCTGGAGCATCATCCACATCGCCTCGACATAATCCCGGGCGTGGCCCCAATCCCGGCGGGACTGGGTATCCCCCAGTGTGAGATTCTCGGCCAGGCCCAGCTTGATCCGCGCCACGGTGCGGGTGATTTTGCGGGTCACGAAGGCCTCGGCGCGGCGCGGAGACTCGTGGTTGTAGAGAATGCCATTGCAGACAAACAGGCCGTAGCTCTCCCGGTAAACCTTGGCGATGTGCGTCATGAATGCCTTGGCGCAACCGTAAGGGCTGGTGGGCTGAAAACGCGTTTCCTCAGTCTGTGGAATTTCGACAGCCTCGCCGAACACCTCTGCCGAGGACGCGAGGAAAACCTTCGCCGGGGCGGGCATGGCGCGGCAGATTTCCAGCAGCCGCAAGGGGGTCATCGCCAGCTCATGGCACGTCGCTTCGGGAATCTCGAAGCTCCGCCCCACATGGCTCTGTCCGCCGAGGTGATAGACTTCCGAGGGGCTCACTGCGCGGAATACATCGCCCAGCGTTGCGTCGGCAGTCAGATCGCCAAAATGAAAGCACAGCTTCTTTCCATCAGACCGCGCGTTCTCCACCATGCGGCGCATCACCGGGTGCGCGAGGTCTCGCTCCTGCCAGGCCAGCCCGTGAACCTCGTAGCCCTTGGAAAGCAGCAACTCGGCCAGATAGGAACCGTCCTGGCCGGTGATGCCGGTGATGAGTGCTATGGGGTTTTGCGGGGGGGCAGTCTGCATGGGGGTTCGGTCTTAAATTGCGGATTCTTTCAGGAAAACGTGCGCGAATCCAACCCTTTCCTGTTCTCCTACGGCCTGTTTTTTCCACGAGGCGATGCGGGTCTTTGCCCCTTTTGCCGCTCTTTGCTTTGTGGGGAGGGGCCCTGAGGCTTCTTTTTGAACTCGTTTCCGCGTTGGGACTGGGGGCGTCTGACCTCCGTTGGGTTTTGCCGCTGGGTTTTCTCACGCGCCTCCTTCTGCCCGCCTTTCCGAGCCTCCTCGGGAGCCGGTTGGAAATCGATCTGCTGCTTATACATGTCCACCTTTGCCACGGCCACTTCCATGCGTTCCCCGGCGGCGAAGACGCGATTTTTCTTGCGGCCCACGAACCGCATCCGGGCCTGGTCATAGACGTAGAAATCATCCGAGAGCGCGGAGACGTGGACGAGCCCGCTGACGAGAAACTCCGGGAGTTCGACCACGAGCCCGTAGTTGCGCACGTCCAGGATGACGGCGGTGAACTTTTCGCTGCGCGCGGCGGCCATGGCGAAAAACTCGATCTTCTTGAGCTGCACGGAGGCGCGTTCCGCGTCGGCGGCAGTGCGTTCGGTCTGAGAGATGTGCTCGACCACGGCGGGCATGTCTGCCGCGGCGAGGCGCTGGCGGCGTTCGCCGATGTGCCCGAGCACGCGGTGCACCACGAGGTCCGCGTAGCGCCGGATGGGGCTGGTGAAGTGCGTGTAGTTCACCTTGGCCAGGCCGTAGTGGCCGAGGGACGCCGTGCCATAGACGGCGCGCTTGAGGCTCTTGAGGAACGCGATTTTCAGCGCGTATTCCTCCGGCTTGCCCTTGATGGCTTCCAGCAGCCGCTGCACTTCCGCGCGCACGGTGAGATCTCCCACGCGATAGTTGTACACGCGCACCAGCTCCCGGTATTCGGCGAGCTTCTCGGGGTCCGGGCTTTCATGGACGCGGTAAACGGAGGGAAAATTCTTGTTCTTGGTCTCCTTTGCCACGGCTTCGTTGGCCGCGAGCATGAACTCCTCGATGAGCTGGTGGGACATGTCGTTCTCGATCTTCTCCAGCTTCACCGGCTTGCCATCCGCGTCCAGCCAGACCTTGACCTCCGGGAAATCGAGGTCGAGCGACCCGGAGGCGAAGCGGTTGCGGCGCAGCAGCGAAGCGAGTTCCCACGCCAGCCGGATGTTTTCCGTGACGGCGGGCGGGATCGTCTCGGTGCGGTCCGGCACCGTCAGGGGCAGCGGGTCCGGCGTTTTTCCAGATAATATCGCATAAGCCTGCTTATACGTGAGCCGCGCGGCGCTGCGGATGACGCTCATGGAAAACCGCGCGCTCTTCATCTTGCCGCCGCGGGTGAACTCGATGAACGCCGAGCGCGTGAGCCGTTCCACGCCCGGCTTGAGCGAGCAGATGCCGTTGCTGAGCCGCTCGGGGAGCATCGGGATCACGCGGTCCGCCAGGTAAACGCTGTTGCCGCGCTCGAAGGCTTCCTTGTCGAGCGCCGTGCCGGGGGCCACGTAATGTCCCACGTCGGCGATGTGGACGCCCACGCGCCAGCCGCCCTCGGTCTTCTCCACCTGGATCGCGTCGTCGAAATCGCGCGCGTCATCCGGGTCGATGGTGTAGATGAGCGCCCCGCGCAGATCCTCGCGGCGGGCCAGTTCCTCGGGCGCCACCTGCTCGGCAATGCGGTGCGCCTCCTCCAGCACCGCCACCGGGAAATCCGTGGGCAGGTGGTGCTTGCGGATGATCGAAAGCATGTCCACGCCGGGCGCGGACGCAGCCCCGAGCACCTCGATGATCTCGCCCTCGGGATTGATGTGGCGGGATTTCCATTCGTCCAAATGCACCACCACCTTGTCCCCCACCACCGGCGGCTTGGGCAGCGGCGCGGCGCCGGGATGCACGTAGATGTCGTGCATGATACGGGGATCATCCGGGATGACGTAGTAAAATTTCTTGCTCTGCTGGAGCGTGCCCACGAGCGTCTCGCTCGCGCGCTTGAGGATGCGGATCACGCGTCCCTCGCGCCGCTCTCCCGCCGTGGGAAGCCTGCGCCGGAGCCGTTCCACGCCTTCCAGCCCCTCGTGGATGATGCGGGCCACCACGCGGTCGCCGTTCATCGCCGTCCAGGAGTTCTCACTCGCGATGTAGAGGTCCGGCTGGCCGGGGCGCTCGCTTAGCAAATGCGCGTTGCCGCTCGTGTGCACCTGCAAAACGCCGGTCACAAGTTCCGCCGCCTCCGGCAGCACATAGCGGTCCTTTCGGATGCGGGCGATCTCCCCGCGTTCCTCCAGGTCGCGCAGAATGTCGCGAATCTGCACGCGGTCATCGGGGGAAAGCCCCAGCTTCTTGGAGAGCTCGACCTTGTCGAGCGGTTGGTAGCGCGGCGAACGCATCAGCGCGAGAACGCGCCCGGAAAGGTCTTGCGGTTTGGTGCTCATGGCAAAGAGGCCTCCTGCAACAGAAAAATCATGCCGCAGTTTACACGGTTCGCGAGGAATGGGAATAAGATACGTGGGGGCGGTGCACGGAGGAAAAATCCATCAGGAAATCAGGTAAAATCAAGGAAAGGGGAAGAAGAGAGGAAGACATCCACAGATTTCGCAGATTTACACAGATTTTTCGGAAAAGAAGTGCGTGTCACCCGGAGGATGGCAATTCCGGGATCAAGAGCTCAGAAGAAGAACCCTGGGAGGAGCTTTGGAAGTCATGCCAGTTTTAAAGCGGTGCTCGAAACGAATTTTTCTCGTTCCCAAACTCCATTTGGGAACGGCCTTCTCTGGGCAACTCGATTGCCCTCCTGGTGCTCCCCTCGTTCCCACGCTCAACTTGGGAATGGGAATTTCCGTGTGGGATTTTGAATCGGCGCGAGCACAAGTCTTTGTAATTACTAGACTTGCGGGCCGATTTCAATCCCGGTTTTCGTGGGCCGTTTGGGGCGGCCTTTGTCGTGTCTGACAAAAAATTGACAACACGACTAAAAACATGAAATCACCCATTGAAATCAGCAATGGACGCGAGAGCGTCAAAATCTACAAGGGCACGAACCGGGGTCGAGCCTATTTTCAAATCTCCTACTACCGAGCCGGGCGGCGCGAACGCCGGACTTTCTCGGATAAGGAAAAGGCGAAGCAGGAAGCGAAGGTCATCCTCGGGCAACTCGCCTCCCACGGCGAAGCCACTGCGGAGGCGATCCGAACGACGGACATTGAATCCCTCGTCGCCGCCCGTGCGGCGCTGGACGGGCTGTCATTGCCCCTCCACTTGGCCGTCGAGGGATTTGCCGGGGCGGTGCGACAGTTGGGCAAGCCAGTCGATCCGTTTGCCGCATTGCACGAGGCGGTCACGTTTTACATGAAGCACCACCCCGTTGGCTCCAAGCGGATCAAATTGGAGGAAATGGCAAAGCGATACCTTGATTCGCGCAAACTCCTCGGGCTTTCCGATGGACGGGTCAACGCCGTCTCGGTGGCGCTGAAGGGTCTGCTCAAACAGTTTTCACCGGAAGAGCGCGACCTGCCTGCGGGGCGGGAAATCGCGCAATGGCTGGAGAAAAAATATCAATGCCCCGGCACGAAAAATTCCTACCTCAAGACGTTCAAGGCGTTTGCCGCCTGGGCGGTGAAAGAGAAGCTGGCAACGACGCAGACGATCACGGGGTTGGAGTATTGGAAGGATGTCGGGGGAGAAATCGAGGTTTACACCCCGGAGGAACTGCGCGTCATCCTTGGCAAAGTTCCCACGGTGGCGGTTCCGTTCGTGGCCATCGGCGCGTTCGCAGGGATGCGGGCGTCGGAAATCAATCGTCTGGACTGGATCGAGATCAATCTGGAACGCGATTTCATCCTCGTGGGGGCAACCAAGACGAAAACGGCGGCCCGGCGGTTGGTGCCAATTTGCCCGAACTTGAAAGCATGGCTGGCAAAGTATGCGCGGGAATCGGGGCCGGTGGTGCCGTTGAGCGATAGCCGGGTCAACCAGCTTCTCCGAGAACCTGGCATCCCGCGAAAGCAAAATGCGCTACGCCATTCCTACATCAGCTACCGGCTGGCGGCGATCAATGACACCCCTCGGGTGGCTCTGGAGTGCGGCAACAGCCCCACGATCATTTTCAAGCACTACCGGGAACTGGTCGCGCCGGAGGCGGCGAAGGCATGGTTTGAGATCATGCCGGAATGAACTGGGTTCGGCCCATGCCGCATGTTGACACGGCGGCATGGGCATGAACATCGACGAACAAATTTCAGAAATCATGACCTTGAAGGAAACAGCGGCATACTTCCGCTGCTCCGAGCGCCACATCCAAAACCTCATCGTGAGAGGGCTTCCGCATTTCCGCTTGGGCTCACTGCTGCGGTTTCGCCGGGAGGACGTGCTGGGCTATCTAGCGGGCGACCGGCGGCGGATTCGCCACAAGCAGCGTCAAGCGATTGCAGAAAACCTTGGGTAATCCCCGTTCATTTGGTCGCCGTTCGAGATGGTTAGGAAAGCCCTCGCCTCCGGTTTACAGAAAACGGGAGGGGTTCGTCTTGCGAATTTTGTATTTTTCTGGAAGGATCGTTGCAACACCTTTCATTTGTCACTCAATCTAGGAACCAGCCCCAGCCCCCCTACAGCCCGCAGACACCCCCGGAACAGTGCGAGAACAACTAGCCATTACCGATGCCTAATCTTTCATGGACTGAAGTTCGCGACCGCGCAATCGCTTTTTCGCGCGACTCGGCTAAGTCGGCGAGCGAACATGCTGAAAAACAGACCTTTTGGAACGATTTTTTCGCCGTCTTCGGTCGAGAACGCCGCACCGTCGCGAGCTTTGAAGTCGCGGTTAAGAACATCCACGGTGCTTACAACTACATCGACCTGCTCTGGCGTGGCGTGCTCCTCGTCGAACACAAGTCTCGCGGCAAATCCCTCGCCGCCGCCGAATCTCAGGCCTTCGCCTACATCGAAGATCTCTCCCGTGAAGGTCGCTTCGACGAGATTCCTCGCTACGTCATCGTCTCTGATTTTGCGCGCATCGCGCTCTACGATTTAGAGCCGGACGAACAGGCTGATCTCCCACGCTTTGCTGAGCGGCAGTATACCGTCACAGACTTTAGTCTCAGCGAACTTCACCGCTATGTACGCCGATTCGCTTTTCTCAAAGGCGAGCGCACTGTTCGTATCCGCGAGGAAGACCCCGCAAACCAAAAAGCATACGACCGCATGTGCGAGTTGCACGACGAACTCGAAGCTAACGGATTCAAGGGGGAACCCTTGGAGCGATGCCTCGTTCGACTGTTATTTTGCCTTTTCGCAGACGATACCGGGGTCTTTGAACCGGACACTTTTGAGACTTTCATCCAGACCCGCACCCGCGAAGATGGTTCCGACTTGGGACTCTGGCTTAATAAGCTTTTTGCCGTCCTTAATACCCGCGAAACCGACTGGAGTCCCGCAGACCGGGATGTTTTTGCGGGCTTCCGGTACATCAATGGTGACCTCTTCAAAGACACACTGCCTTTCCCAGACTTTAACCGCTCCACCCGCAAAGCACTGCTTGAGGCCTCAGCCTTCCAGTGGGCGCGCGTTTCTCCAGCCGTATTTGGAAGCCTCTTCCAGGGCATCATGGAAAAGGGTGAGCGCAGGCAGCGAGGTGCACACTACACATCAGAGCGCGACATCCTTAAGGTCGTCCATCCCCTCTTTGTTGATTTTCTGGAAGCCGAGCTCATTGGCTTGTCCGGTGATAAGTCCACTCGCCGTGCTACACGGTTAAAGGACTACCTACAGAAGCTTCGCAACCTCCGCTTCCTAGATCCTGCTTGCGGCTGCGGAAATTTTCTGGTCATCGCCTACCGTGAACTGCGCCGCCTAGAGTTGCGCGCTCTGAATGAACTACACGCCGATGGCGAGCAAGCCGAGGCGCTTGGTCTGCTTGTCCGGGTGAATGTCGATCAGTTTTATGGCATCGAGATTGACCGCTGGCCTGCCGAGATAGCTCGCGCGGCCATGTGGCTCATGGATCATCAGATGAACCAGGCTGTCACAGAAGCCTTTGCCCGCGATTTCGCGCGCCTACCGCTTCAAACATCTCCTCACATCATTACCGGCAACGCGCTGCGCCTAGACTGGAAAACAGTCCTCAGCCCTGCGATGTGCAGCTATGTACTCGGCAATCCGCCGTTTGTTGGAAAAGCATTACGCAACGCGGAACAAAAACACGATATGGACGAGGTTTGGTCCGGTGTAAAAGGTGCAGGAATACTTGATTATGTTACTTGTTGGTATCATAAAGCCGCCGAATACATCGCTGGAACGAACATTCCTGTCGCGTTTGTTTCTACCAATTCGATTTCGCAAGGCGAACAGGTTGGCATACTATGGGGGGAACTTTACAGACGCTGGAACCTGAAAATCCTCTTTGCCCACCGCCCCTTCGCTTGGGCCAGCGAGGCGCGAGGCAGTGCCCACGTCCATGTTGTCATCATCGGTTTTGGTGCTGACCGACCCGGTAAACGACGACTGTTTGATCTTGATCCAATCGATGAGCAACTCACGCATCAGGACGTCGACAAAATATCGCCCTACCTCGTCGCAAACTCCGAAGCGATCGTGCGAAAGGCAACAGGGCCGATCTTCAGTCAACGCGAAATAGCCTTTGGCAATATGCCGAACGATGGCGGGCACCTGTTGCTTTCTCCTTCCGAGCGCGAGCAACTTCGCAGCGAGTGCCCAGATGCCGACGCTTTTCTCCGACCCTTTCTCGGGTCGGACGAATTCATCAACGGCATCGAGCGCTGGTGTCTTTGGATCACAGAAGATCAACTCTCTAAAGTTCGCTCTCTGCCGCCAATTATGCGCAGGATTGAGGCGGTGCGCCAGGTCCGCGAGCAAAGCCCACGTCTGACAACCCAAGAACTCGCATTGACACCTTGGCGATTTGGCGAGTTGCGTCAACCTAAGTCCCGTTATCTCGCCGTGCCGAAAACGTCATCAGAGCGACGGCGGTACATTCCCATCGGCTTCCTCGACCCCGAAGTGATCGCCAGTACCGAACTTCAAACAATCGATGGTGCTGATTTGTGGGATTTTGGTATCCTTACTTCTGCCATGCACATGGCCTGGGTAGGAACGGTCTGTGGCCGATTGGAGTCTCGATTCCGCTACTCAAATACACTCGTCTACAACAACTACCCGTGGCCCGAGATGATCGATGCTAAGCGGCGAAGCGCGGTGGAAGCCGCCGCTCAAGAGGTGCTTGACGCGCGGAAGCCGTTCCTCCCCCCTGTCGGCAACAGCACGCTCGCTGATCTCTACGATCCGCTGACCATGCCAACCACGCTGGCCAAGGCACATGCTGAACTCGACCGCGCCGTGGATCGTTGTTACCGCGACACAATCTTCAAGAGCCACCGCGAGCGCCTCGAATATTTATTTTCCCTTTACGACAAATTCACTACTCCACTCCTCCCATCGGCTGAAAAAAAGAAGGGAAGGAAAGCCAAAGTGTTCGCGATGCCTACAGAAGCCTTGTCCCCGATCGACTCAACGAATGAAGAGATGGATGATCCCGAGATGCCCGAAGCTGACAAACAGTCTGAAGAAGTGCCTTGGTATCAGGATGCCTTGCGTAAAATGCAGGAAGGCTTCGGCGACGACGGCACGGACCGTCTCGCGGATATGCTCGAAAATCTAATTTCATCCGGAAGATTTGTGGAGTGCGATACCGATCTCGGGGTCATCGCTGACCAGGAATCCCAATATCCGCCCGACGCTCTGATTACACTACTCACGTTTAGCCGCTCGGCTAAGGCGCATCTTCCAAATCGCGCCCGAATCCGGGAGGCGGCTTGCCGACGTTTACTTGCCCTAGGTAAAAACGCGGACGAAATCCTCAGAAGGCTCTAGCAAAATGGATCGCGTTTTTGTGTGGCCTCCGAATGAAAATCTGGATATTCCGGCGAATTACGTCGGTGTGATGATCGAAAAGCGGCCGGACGGTGGTTTTCACACCGGAGTGCTGTATTGCACATCGCAGAGGGGAGCCCACGTCCTTCATCTTCTTGGTCACCTTGGGGGCACGCAGCGTCGCCGGTTCATTAACGAAAATCCACAACCCTCTCAACTTTGCGTGTTATGCAACGTGGATCCTGTAGAAATCAGAGCGCTGGCGCGGGTTTTTCGCGAAATTTACAACAAGAACAGTAATTCCGGGCTTCCTTATGGATTCACCTCGTCGGCCAGTCAATGGTTCGATGATGACAAATTGCTAGTCCAAGTGCCACTTGGAGACGGACTCTGTTGCCAGACGTTTGTGCTCGCTGCATTCCAAGCGGCCAACATGCCGCTAATCGACCCTGCTGAAGCGCCGACACGTATTGACGATTATGAGTTACAACGTGAGTTTTTCGACAACATCATCAGAGTGGCAATCCAAAATGCCAAACCCAAGACACAGGAACATTTTGCGGTAGTGGAGACCAAATTAGGTGCTGCTATTTACCGTCCTTTGGAGGTCGTAGGCGCAGCGAAATCGGATGCTTTGCCATGTTCCTTTGCCGAAGCCCAGGCAAATGGCAATGACTTGGAGCCGTTGATTCCTCCTACCGTCATCTTGGGGATGGCAGCCGAAGTTGCGACAGCGGATACCGCCGTTGCACTCGCTGACGCTACTCCTGGGGGGAGTGGCGTGATGCCTGATTAAGAAGCAGCGATTAAGGATTTACCAGCCGATAGGTTAGCGGCTCCGGTTCATTCTTCCTCATCCAGTTGATCCCTCTGATCCTTGAGCATCTCCACCACGCCGGTGAGTTTCAAATGAAAGAGCGGTGTCCATTGACGGCCCTCTTGTTCAAACGGCTCCCCTGGGAGCGGGACAAGACCCCGGATGTCCCGCGCGAGGCGGCGGAAGGCTTTGCGCAGCTTTTCATGATCCGGGTCGCCGCTGGGTGGATTCTCCCAGAACCCTTTGGCGGCGATGCGCCCCAGGATTTCGATCCCCTGCGAGTAACCCCGGCCCGATTTCTTCGGGAAGCGGTATTCGCCGCGCTGCTGCCCATAGCGCACAGTAATCTTCCCTGATAAATCCACTTCCATGTGAAGGTTGTCCCACGACCAGTCCGGCTGAACATCCAGTAGGGCCGCGCGGTTCGATGCGCCGACCTTCGGAATTTGCACGTCGGCGGCTCTCGCCAGTAGCGTCCCCCTGTTTTCCGGCACTTGCGCAAGCCTTTCCGCCAGCGGCTCCAATTGAATTCCCCGTTCCCCTGCTGCTTTCACCACCTGCGGGTTCAGCCAACGGGCCGATGGAACCAGCAAAGCGCACTCGGGCAAAGCCGCCATGTCCCGCAACAAACATTGGGCGTCCCCCAGCGTGCCAGCGGGAAGATACAGGTAAACCGGGCGGGTCACACGGCGTTGCGCCTGGAGAATCCCGATCTGCCGAGTCTGACCGGCACCGCTCCAGTCCCCCGCCACAAAACCGAGTGCCGGGCCGAGCACCCTGCCAATCTTTGTCCAGTCCGGGGCGAGCACCGTCGCCGCCTCTTGGGTCAACGGCAAAGGGGTACGGAGCGGCGGTTCATCCGCCACCGCTACAAAATCGCTCTCGCCTTCGGGATACAGCGTCAAGCGACGTGTGGGGCGGTCGGGATCAATCACCGTGTCTGCCGTGCGGCGAATCTGCAGCAGGAACGGCTCGGCGGCTTCCCACTCGCTGCCCATGAGGAAACGCCAATCCGCGGCTGCCGCGCCTTCGGTGCCGATCCCCTCAAGCGCTTTCCAGAAGAGCGGCTGCATGTTGATCGTTGGCAAAGTGATGGTTCGCCAGCCATTCTTCCACGGCGGGAATTCCAGCAGCGCCGGTGATGGTGTCGCGCTCTGGGCAAATCTTGACCTTCACCGCGCTCCGGCGTCGCGAGAGTTTCAGGCTCAAGGTCGCATCGATCAAGGTGGCCGTTTGTAGCAGATCGACGCTGAACTTATTCAGCGCGTCGAACAGGTTTCCTTGTTCCAGCGTCACTTGTTGCCCACTCGGGATGACCAGCTTCAACCGCTTCAATTCCGCATGCTGCACAGTTCCCGACCGGTCGCATTCGAGAGTCGCTGCACCGTCCCGAAGCGGTTCCAATGAGTAACGCTGAGAGTGAGCCAGTGCGTTGGAGGATCCATGAAAAACCCGGCCAAAAGCTTTCCGGTAAATTTCCTGAATCTGGCTGCCCACGCCGGAAATCTGCCATTCACGGGTAAGGAACCGGTAATGGGCGATGTCCATGCGCTCAGGCCGCAGCAACTGCAACTGAGTGCGCCCATCCTCTCCCAGCACCCCGAGCCGGGTCAGCAAATCGCCGTGGCGAATGACGAATGCAATGCCTTCGGCCTCATTCCGCACATGCACCCGGCAGTAGCCGCTTCGTGCGTTGTCCCGAAACCACGGCGCGAGCATATCTTGAAGCGCGGTGATGCGCTCGTCGGTCACTTCCAATACGGGAAACGAACCGTCAGCCCGGTAGGAAACCATCGAGCGCACACACTTGAGCGCCTGGCGGTCGAACTCGCGCCATGCGATGGCCGGAGCATTGAGCAGGATTTTCACGGCCAGATCGGCGGGCGTGTCGTCCGCTTCCCGGTATTGCGCCACCACCTGATGATATTCCTCCTCGAAATTGAGCGTGCTTTGGGTTTCCGAAATCAGATCGAGCAGTTCGAGGTGTTCGATGAGATCGGGCGGCGTGGACTCGGTGGGCGAAGCCAGGACGAGGCCGAGCTCGGTGAAGTCATAGGATGCGTCGAGCACCTCGGGCAGAGGGACATTGCGTGATCGCAAGTAGCCCAGGTGCGGGCGGAACAGCGCAGTAATGCTGGCGGGCTTCATTTTCATCAGAAGCTCGGGCTTGGCGAATCGGGATTGTCGGACGGCAGGCATCTAAAAATCTCTCCTTTCTGTTAGTTTCAGGGGTGGGCTGAAGTGGATCGAATTGTAGCAGGATCAGGGAAAATTCCAATTGTTGACGTTGGCAACAGAGGAAAATAATTCCCGTTCAAGGAGGCATCGGCACGGGCTCAGATTTTCCCTCGTAACGGCCGATTTTTGGGCGGTTCCACAGAATTGTTCCACGGCATGGCATTGGGACATGGCATTGGGACATGGCATTGGGACATGGCATTGGGACATGGCATTGGGACATGGCATTGGGACATGGCATTGGGACATGGCATTGGGACATGGCATTGGGACATGGCATTGGGACATGGCGTTGGGACATGTCCCAGCACGACCTCCGGGGGTGTAGAAAAAATCTTCGGCACGTTTTTACTCTGATATTCGCCAAAAACCGGCCCGGAGATTGGGACATGTCCCCCTTTAAGGGGTGAAGCCACCCTTTTCCGAAACCGGCACACCAAACCGCGCCATCGGCACCGGGGACTGAAGTTGACACCCACCCGTTACCGTATGAGCGAAGCAGAATCCATCCGCACCAAACCAGAGGGACCTCTCTGGACAACCGCCGACGTTGCCCGGTTTCTCGGGTGCAGCGAACGGCAAGTTTACGTCCTTCGTAACCAGGGACTCCCCTCGATCCACGTCGCCAGTCTTGTCCGGTTCGATCCGGTCCAAGTCCGGGCATGGCTCAATCGGGGCACCGCCGCCCCCTCGGATGAGCGCGCCCACCAGTTGGCCGACATCGCGGCCACCGGGGACGACGACAACGCCCAATGCGCTGCCGCTGATCTGGCCCGCGAGTTTCCGACCCACCACTGACCCCTTTCGCTCGGGGCCATGTCGGCCTCGGGCAATCCACAAAACCAAAAAACACAGGAGAAAAACACCATGGCCACATTGCCACCACCAAAAACCAACAGCGGCTTCGGAATCACCGAATCCGCCCCCAAGGGAACCTTCATCTGCACCTGCCTTCTCGTCCGGGACGAGTTCGGCGTGATGCGCAAGAAGTATCAGAGCGAGGAACTCGTGAAAACCGACGTCACCCGCTTCCTCTTCGGCTTCGTCCACAAGAGCGGCAAGCAGTTCCTTGTCGAGAGCCGGGAGATGAAAATCTCTTCCGACCCGAAATCCGCCCTATTCGCCTTCCTCAAAAGCTGGCTGGGCGAACCACCCAAGGTCGGTTGGGACTACTGCTCGTTGATCGGCAGCGGGGCGCTCGTCACGGTTGAGCACACACCCAGCCAGAAAAACCCCGGCCAGTTCTGGAGCAACATCGCATCCATCGCGCCGGTGATGGAGGACCTCAAGAGCAAAGTCCAGCCCGTCACCGCGTTCGTCCTGCCCAACGCGGCAGGAGCCGAGACCGATGCTGACGCCGACCAGCCCTACTAACCCACATCCGCAACCCTGACATGGGGGGGCGTGTTCAGCCGCGCCCCCCTTTTTCATCCCAATCCCACTTTTTATGGCCGTAATACTCAAACCCCGCGAACTCTCCGCCCACTGGTATTCCCGTGCCGGCGCACCTGCCCACCGCATTCCGAAAAAAGACGGGGCGGGCGACCGCCCCACCAACATCACCGATGCCCGACGGCTCGGGCTGCTGCCGTCCGTCACCACTGTCCTCTCCATCCTGAGCAAGCCGCAGTTGGAAAAATGGAAGATGCGCCAGGTGGCGCTCGCCACTCTGCGGGTGCAACCCAAGTCCGCCGAAGAACCGCCCGAGTATTACGCGGAGCGGGTCATTGACGAGGCGTTCCAGCAGGTGGAAGACGCCGCCGATCTCGGCACGCGTATCCATGCCGCCCTTGAACACGGACTTGCGGGCGAGCATTACCCCGAAGAGATGGAAGTTTACGTCGAGCCGGTGTTCCGTTGGAAAGCGGAGAAACGGATCGAGTTCACCGCTCGTGAATTGGTGGTGGTCAATGCCGGAGCCGGGTTCGCCGGGAAATGCGACGTGTTTTGCACCTTTGGCAAGCAGGGCAAAGGCATCCTCGATTTCAAAACGAAAAAGACCGAGCCGGGCAAATCGCCGGAGGCATACCCGGAATTCGGCATGCAGCTTGCCGCCTACGCCGCCACGCACTACGGCGTGGATGCCCTGCCGGAAGTGCGGGCCGCAAACATCGTGATCTCCACCACCGAACCTGGCCGGATGGAAATCGTCAAACACGAGAATCTGCCGGAGCTTTACGCCTGCTTCTTAAATGCGTGCGAGGTGTGGCGGTTTTTGAAGGGGTACGATCCTCGGCAATGGGAGGGTGGCGCCGATGCGCGCTGAATTCGCCAAGCTCCAGCTCAGTCCGGAGCAAACCTCGGTGGTCGATCCGCTCATTCGCACGGCGCGTGAACGGATCGGCCCCACCGGGGAGCGCCGCACGTTCGCCCCTGCGGTGGTTTTCGGCGAGGTGGATTATCCGAGCTTCAATGCTCGCGAACCTGAAAAGGACATTGCCCGCGCGGAGTTCCGCTGTGGGGTTGTCTCCGCAAAGGCCGCTCGCAAAATCCGCAAGGTGCTGCAAGAGGAAGCTCCGCAACACCCCAGCGATTCTCCTGCACCGCATATTACAGCACACCGGGTAGTAGCTGTCGATTTCGAGACGTATTTCGACAAGGACTACGACGTGGCCAAGCTCGGCTACCACGCCTACGTACACGATCCCCGGTTCAACGCCTATCTCGTGGCCCTTTGGTCGGACGACGGTTGGCATTGGGTGGGGCATCCCAAGGATGCGCCATGGGCGGAAATCAACGGGGCCGTGTGGCTTTCGCATAATGCGCAGTTCGACCGGGCGGTATTCTTCCGGCTCCAAGAACTCGGCATTGTGCCCGCTGGTATCGCGCCTATTGATTGGCATTGCACGGCGGCGCTCGCGGTTTATCTCGCCGCACCTCGCGCACTTGCCGGAGCGGCGCGGGAACTCGTCGGGGTGCCCATCGATAAAAGCACACGGGCCAAAGCACGCGGCGACGACGGGCAATCGCTCTTTGGTCAGTCCCCGGAGATGCTCGCCTACGCGCTCAAGGATGCCGAAGCCTGCTGCCGGATTTGGATGGAGCACGGCGACAAATGGCCGACCAGCGAGCGCCGTCTCTCGGCGCAGACGATCCACATAGGCGAACGCGGCATCCAGATCGACGCCGCTTACGTGTCTGCATCCATCGAACGCTTGGAGCAGGCCCGGAGCAACGCTGCCGCTCAAATCCCCTGGGCGCGCTATGCGCCTCCCACGAGTCCAAAGGAACTCGCCAAGGCATGCCATGCTGTTGGGATTACGCCGCCCACCAGCACCGCCGAGGATTCCACGGAGTTTGATGAATGGCAGGAAACTCACGGCGCACGCTTCCCGTGGATCGCGGCAATGCAGACTTTCCGGCGCGCCAATCGGAAGTTGAAAATCCTTCAAGCCGCACTCATTCGCTGCCGCGCGGGCCATGAGATGACTTTCTCGCTGAAGTATTTCGGCGGCTTCACCGGGCGCTGGTCGGGTGGCTCCGGCCTGAACCTTCAAAATCTCAATAAGGAAAAGGATTTCGACGTGGACATCCGCCGGATGCTGATCCCGCGCCCCGGCCAGGTGTTCGTGATCTGTGATCTGGCGCAGATTGAACCCCGCTGCCTCGCCTATCTCTCGGGCAACTGGCCACTTCTGGAACGCATCGCCGCCGGGGAAAGCATCTATGAGGCTCACGCCCGCGCCACGATGGGGTGGTCTGGCGGGCCGCTCAAGAAGGAGAATCCCCGGCTTTACGGTCTGGGAAAAGCGCGGGTGCTCGGACTCGGGTATCAATGCGCGGCTGAGAAATTCGTCACCGTGGCCAGAATCATGGGCGGCATCGAGATTACGCTCGCCGAGGCCGAGAAGACCGTAACCGATTTCCGCCGATCAAACCCGCTGATCACCGGTCTCTGGGCAAAGCTGGAGCGCGAGTTCGTTGCCAGGCACGGCCAGACCTATTTTCTCAAGCTCCCCTCGGGCCGTTACCTCCGCTATTTCGCCGTGGACGCGGAGACGATGACCGCCGCAAACGAGCGAGGCGGCACACGCTTCGCCTTCTACGGCGGCAAGCTGGTTGAGAACTATATCCAAGCAACCGCCCGGGATGTGTTCGCCGAGGGATTGCTCCGGGTGGAGGACGCGGGATACCGCATCCTTTTCCATGTTCACGACGAGGTGATCGTCGAAGTGCCGGAAAACGAAGCCGAAGTCGTCCGCGCAGACATCGAGCGGGTGATGAGCCATTGCCCCGACTGGCTGGAAGGCTGCCCCCTCGGCGCCGAGGCCATCGTCGCCAACCACTATCTCAAATGAACGACATCAACCCATCCCTCGTTCAAAAGTTGCTTTCCCTGGCGCTCGATCATGCCGCCGCGCCGGGCGAAGTGGAAAACGCCGGGCGCATGCTCATCAAGCACCTGCGCAAGGCCGGAGCAAAAGCGGACGATTTCCTGCGCGGCGGTGCGCCGAAGGTGGTTTATCAAGACCGCGTCGTCTATCGGGATCGCGTGGTCGAGAAAATCAAGGTGGTTCATGTGGATCGTCCGGCGGCATCCCATGGCACGCCTCCGCCCGAGATTTTGATGCCGTTCGGCAAATTCAAGGGCATCCCCGTGGCCGAGATCAACCCCAGCTATTTGCAGTGGGTTTTGAACAACTGCGAGCGCATTGACGCCTATCTCGCCGCTGAAATCCGCCGCGTCCTCAAGCTCGACCAGAAATGATTTATGGCTGTTCTCGATAAACTCACTCCCACTCTTCGCGCCCTTCTCGACAATCATCCCGAGCCGGGCCAGCGCAACGTGTGGCTCTTTCGCGTGGCGGCTTGTTGCCGGGGTAAATGCACGGAGGCTACATTTCGGCGCTTTCTTTACACTTTGCGGGATCGCTGGAAAGTAGGCCGTCCCCTCACGGACGCGGAAATTGAGCGGGCTATCTCCCGCGGGTTCAACGGCACAAAGGTTCCGCCATCCCAAGCCCAGCGCCTCCACCGGATTTTAACACCCAAATGGCCGGAACCGAACGTGGCAAAGCGCCTGTTCTATGCTGACGCAACGGAGCCGCTCTTTGATCCTACCCGCGCATTAGACATCTCCCCCGAAGCTGTGCTGGATCAATTATTCCCCGGTGGCGGGTTGCTATGCCTTGGCCATGACAAGAGCAACGGCGCAACCTGGGATCGGGAGCATTGGCGCGGGCACGAGGCCGACTGCCAATTCATCGTGCCCAACCGGATGAATGCAGCCACCGGTTGCAACGGCAGCGGGCAGGAAAGCTACCGGTGCCTCGATAACACCGGCCCCCGCGAGCATCTGGTCATCGAGAGCGATATTGGCACCAACAAGGACGAACAGGCCCGGCTGATTTCCTATCTCGCCACAAAAGCACCTCTCGTCCTCGTCGTTGATTCAGGCGGCAAGAGCTTGCACGGCTGGTTCGATTGCCGGGGCGTCCCTCACCATCGCGTCGCTCGCTTTATGCAATACGCGGTGTGGCTAGGGGCGGACCGGCATCTCTGGAGTCCGGCTCAATGGGTGCGAATGCCCGGCGGCACTCGCAGCGGCGGCGCGCGCCAGCATGTCCTCTTCTTCCGACCCCAAGGAGGTCAACAATAATGGAAGCCACAAAAAAAACAGATGCCCGGCAGACGTTTGAGGGCGTGGTGGATCCGGAATTTGACGCCACCACCCCTCCCGACGTGAAACCATTCACGGTATGGACGATCAGCCAGTTCCGCTCGTGGCAGGAACCTCCTGATCTGAATATCCTCGGCGACGGCCTCCTGCAAAAAGGAGGACTGGCCGTGGTCGGTGGCCAGGGCGGCGTGGGGAAGTCACGATACGCCCTGCAGCTTGCCATTTGCCAAACGCTCGGCCTGCCGTTCGTCGGACTGGACACCCACGGCAAACCACAGCGGTGGTTGTTCATTGGTAATGAGAACTCCATCTCCCGCATGAAGACTGACCTCGACGCCATGCTCTCCCAATACACCGAGGAGCAGATCGACATTCTTGAGCGTCACCTCTTCATGCAGGCGCTCGTTGATACCGACGATTACTTCATCAGCCTCGGCGACGAGGACATCAAAGCGCGCTGGATTCAGACGCTCATGGAATTTCGGCCCACCGTTCTCGTGGCCGATCCTTTCGGCAACATCCTGGACGGCGATATGCTCAAGGACGCCGACGTGCGCCGAACGATTGCGGAACTGACCAAGATCGCGCGGGAGGCCAATCCCCTGATGGCCATCGTGATTCTGCACCATGCCCGCACGGGTCGCCAAAACATCCTCCAGGCCGTCGGTTGGGACAAAGGCAACTTCCTGATTGGCAGCAAGGCGCTCTACTCCGCCGCCCGGACGGTGATCAACATGGCCCCCGGCGATAAGGAGGATTCCAGCAAGGTCGTGATGTCCTGCGGCAAAAGTAACAATGCCAAGGCGTTCTCGACGGTCGGGCTGTGTCTCAACGAGACCACCCACTTCTATGAGATCGATACCGACTTCGATCTTGAGGCGTGGGAGGCGGACGTGTCCGGGGAACGCTCGGGCAAAGAGAAGAAGCTCACGGTGCAGGACATCATTGACCATATCGCTGCTGCGGGGGGCAAGTGCGACAAGGTCGAACTTATTGAAGCGCTCACGACGGCGTTCGATTGTTCGGCGAAGACGGCCCGCCGCCGCATCTCCGAGGGTTTTCAGCTCCAGTATTTCCGGGCTCCAACGGACGGAAAAACCATCCATCTCACGGCCAAAGCAAAGGCCAGAAAATCAACCAAACCCGACGATGAAGATGATCCATTTTAACCCAATCAAGCCCTCAAAAAATTGCAGGGGCTTGACGGCCATAAATCAAGCCCCCCTTGTTTCAGGGGGCTTGATTGGCACGCAACAAATTGCAGCCCAGGAACTTGCACGCCACTTCGGACAGCCTTTTTTGACTGTCCATGCACCGTGTCCATGGACAATGGACACCCCCCTTTATAGGGGTGTCCTTTGTCCAACACTGGCGGCGACTCGGAAAAAGGAGGTCGGCTATGAGCGATAACGACTACGCACGGCGACAGGTGGAACTCGACAAACAATACGCAGGTTCATTCGACACGCCCGATGCCAGGAAGTGGATCGAGAACCTTTCTGCTGCCGAACGTCGGAAGCTTGAAGCTATGGGATTGCTCAAACCGATGTTGGATCGCAGTGGCGCGACGATGCGCGATGAAGACGCTTCGGAATCGGTCATGGCATCGGAAGCACCGGACTTTGCCACGGCCATTGACCGAGAACCGGCTGCCCCTGTTGCGGAGCAGCCTGCCTCAGCAGCAGGCGATGTGCTGGCGTCCTTCTGCGCCAGGGTTCGGGGCCGTGCGAATCCCGCACTGGTATTCGATGCGATCTGCTACGCCACTGGCGTGACCGATGTGGAAGGCGTGAGCGCCACGGAACTCGCTGCGAAGTACGGCATCACCAAGCAGGCGTTTTCCAAGATCGCCGTGGAGTGGTGCCAGACGTTCGGCCTTCAACCATCCCGTTCCATGAAATCCAAGCTGGCCCGGAAAGTTTACCGCGAACGCGCAACGCGGGCTCATGAAAAACGTCTACACCGCGCCTCGTCGTAAAGTTGACAGCCTGCCTTTGCCATGACCGAGCAACTCGAACTCAATCTCGCCCCGCAGATTCGCGACGCCTACAACGAATCCGTTCACCTCGCTGTCGATGCGAAGGAACGCGCTTCTCTGGCGGTAACGAAAGCCATCGAGTGCGGGCAGTTGCTCCTTCAGCAGAAACAATCCCTTGGGCACGGAAGTTGGCTCGAATGGGTAGATCAAAATCTCCAAGGCATTTCCTACGAGACGCTCGCCCGTTACATGCGCGTTGCCAAGGCGGCATCGCAGCAGTTGACCGCTCCCGCCGCCGATGCAAATTCAAATTTGTCACCGGTGACAAATTTGGAAAACGCCCCCACGCTCAAACAGGCGTATATCGCTTTGGGCATTCTTCCGATGCCAGTAGAAAAGTCGAACAAGCCTGATCCGAACAAGGGTTGGGTCAAATATGTGCGGTTCATCGACGGCTTCCGGCTCTGGTTCAATAAGCGGATGGAAGATGATCCGCTCGATACGTGGCCGGAAAACGCCCGCCGCATTCTCAAGAACGACCTCCGCTGGATCGCGGAACTCTACCAGCGGCTGTGATTTCGATGCGCAACATTGCCCACACCCCATCGTCGTGATGCCCTTCACTCTCATCTCGCATCATCCCCTTCGGCGGCAACCCGCGCCAATGTCGCGCGAACACGGCAATTACCCAAATTTACCCAAATACGACTCAATTTTACCCAAATACGGACATTCCGCACGATGCCACCAGGCAGAAAAAAGGAATCTATTGGCAGGGAACGGAAACCTTAGGGTCGTTCAGTCCATCGTTCAATTTGCATGAGATTCTGTTTTTCCCACTTCCCACATAACGGCGGGACGCCAACAGAGTAAATGGCCTCGGAATCGGTGGGAAGTTGGGAAGCTCACTTCCCACATTTGGGAAGTTTGACACAGGGCCGTTGGCATGCCCGCCAAAGAGTCCCGCCTTGAAAAGAAATTCGCGTTCCTGTGGCGCTGTTTGGACGGTCCCCCGCTGGAACGGGAGTTCAAGTTCCACCCGCAACGGAAATGGCGAGCAGACTTCGCGCACCTCCCCAGCCAGACATTGATCGAGATCGAAGGGGGTGCGTGGGTCTCTGGTCGGCACAACCGGGGCAGCGGGTTCGTGGCCGATGCGGAGAAATACCTGGAAGCGGTGCTCGCCGGGTGGCGGGTGGTGCGGTTGACCGAGCGGCAGCTTGAGGCGGATTCAATTGAACGCCTCATCGCCCTTCTTGCGGGAGCGGTCAGTATTCCTCCGGCAGCAGCACCGTCGTCACCTGCCGGTTCCATTCTGTGATGACGTAGATCGCAACGCCGGGGCGGACCTCGTATTTACTCAGGAGGCGCTCGCCGTTTGCCAAGGCGTTTTCATTGGCAAGGATGTCCTCGAATCCGAGCATCTCTCCCCAGTCGCCCCGAACGTGCCGGTCGAGGTATGGCGTGAGATCGACTCCGAGCGCGATTGCTCCGGGCGTGGCGAAGACCTGGCCGGGGTGGAATTTAACCGGGGATGTCATGCGCGGCCTCCCTCGTCCAATCGCATGTTCTCCTCGTCTTGCGCTTCCACACAGGTTGGGCAGTAGCCACCGCCGTTCAGTTCGTCAGCGGCGTGGGGCTTGCGGCATTCCGTGCAGCGGACTTGGATGCGCCGCATCCACACATCCTTGCCTGCGGCCAGGGCGAGCAGTTCAATCGGGACGTGGTATGGGGGGCGTCCCTTCGGTTTGATTTCCGCGAACCGGGCACCGCCGATCAGGTTCTTCATGATCCGCACCGTGGTGGTGCCGAAAGTCTGGATGTTGGTTGGCCCGGTGGGATGGTCGTTTCTGTTTTCTGGATTCATGGTGGGTGAGTTATGCGTTGGCCAGCGGACGGTTGATGCGGATGGATGCGCCCTTGGTCTTTCCGGCGACATAGCTCTCGGAATCAACCCGGCGGTTTGTCTGGCGACGATTTCGGAGCTTCCCGTATTTCTCGGCAACGTGCTGGTCGATCAGCGCCTTGGCGTCCACGATCATCAACTCGTATTTGCCGCGCTGGTCGGCGGAGTAGGATTCCTCGGCCCGGCGTTTTGCTGCGTTGATTTCCGCCTTCAATCCGTCATGCAGTCCCCGGTAGTAGGACTTCTTGTCGGGATTGTGCGTGGTTCGCTTAAACTCGTTCCAGCATCGGAAGAAGGTTCCGCGCAGGAAGTGGAAGACGAACACCGCGTATTCCACATCCACCGGCGTCCCTATAATGTCCACGGGCGTTTGCTTGTGACCTGGCATCAGGATCACGCGCACGTTGAAGTGGTTTTGCAGCAGGGAGAGGATCAGGAGATCAGCCGGGTTGAGCACCTTCGGGAGATCGACCTTCGCGCTGTTCACCTTGAACCCCGCGCTTGTGTCCCCGTTGCCGTCGCGTTCCATGCGGAGCACGGCGGCGTCGATGTTGTGGCGGGTCATCAGTTCGTGGGCCTTGGCCAGTGCGACCTTTGCTTCGTGTTCGGTCGCCCCGCGCGAGGTGTCGGCCAGGCGGAGCAGTTTGCGGATTTTATCCAAAACGGCATCGTGGCTCATTGCGCGCCTCCTTTCACTTGGCGGAGCGCCTCCTGAGCGGTCAGGAATGCTGCCATGTATTCCGGGATATTCCGGTGGCCAGCGGTGGCGATCAGTCGTTCGATTTTTTCCAGAGCCTCGATGAGGGGCTGGCATTCAGGGTTCAGCCGGTGGGAAGTATCCCCCGGTGTTGTCGCGTCAGGTGAGTTTGGTGTCTTCACGTCAAGACTCTGCCTGTTGCCAAGGGCACGTCCATAGCTGACTAGCCATTGGATAATAAAGACGCCGTTGGCATGGCACCTGAGTTACAAGCACCATGCCAAGTGCCTCTTTATTTATCACCGCCCACTTAGACATAGACGTGCCAGTGCCACTAGGCAGAGTCTGGACATGAAGGGGATAAACCGACCGACAACGCTGATAGAAATTCAGACTCAGGCCATCGATTCGATCCTGAGTCTGCCTGAGCAAGGAACCCGAGCTGCCGCCTTCGGGAGTTCGCTATTAAACAAGTCACCACGCAGACTCCGCGCGATTCGCAAAACCTACGGACGCCACGCTGCCCGCCAGGGATGGAACCCGCCAGCAAACCCGGGAGCTTCGGGAACTCAACAGGGGCGTGAAAACGCTCATCGATAAACAGCCACGCACCGGCGGTGGCACAGCCCTCGTCTTCACCTGATCGAACATGGCAACGCCTCTCCAGCTTCTCGGGATCAGCGGCGGCGTCGATAAAGTCGGCGTTTGCAGCATTGTCGTGCCATTCCACGTCGCCACGCTTTCCGAAGCCATCTCCTACACGCCCTCCATTGATGGAATCACGCTACCCGTGGTGTCGCGTAGCTTCCGCCAGAGCGAGGAAGGCGGCTATGAAGTCTCCATCACGCTGGAAGGACTGGAGAAGGAGCCGACCGAGAAAGTTTTCGAGATCGACGCTTCAATGGCAGAGGAAGCAATCAAGACCCATCCGAAGTTTGAGGATTTGAAAAAGACCTTCGGCTGGGATGAATCGCTCGGCACCTTTTCGGAATACCTGCCGAACGACACTTCCAGCGGCGGATTGTCCAGCGGTTCGCAAAACGGCTCGACGCGCAAGAAGAGCAAAATGTATGGCGTGGAATCGTGGCTGGTGGCCGGTGCGCTCTATCGCGTCAGCTATTCCTCCACCACGGTGCCTAGCTCAATCTTTTACGGCGTGGGCACGGTGCAAACGCCGCCGTCCATCGGTAAGTTCAACCTGCCGAACCTCGGCAAGCGCAACTGGCTCAAGCTCGCGCCCAAGGTGCGGATGCGCGGCAATAGCATCGAGATCAGCTTGGAATACATGCTTTCTGGCCCGCTCGGGTGGTTCACGGAAATCTACAGCACCGGGCAGCTTGGGGAATCCAATAACGAAAGCAGCGGAGGGCTCTGAGCATGTTTGATGATGTCCATCCCGGCGATCCCATCCCCAAGCTGGCCGCGTTCTGGAATAACCTCAAGGCAGCGGTGGCAGCGCGGCGTTTGCTACCGGGCGTGGGAGTGCGCTTGAGGGAAATGCCGTTCGGCACGATCATCAACTTCGACGCGGATGCCGCCGCATGGGATCATCCCTGGCGCATTGCGCTGAATGGAAAGGAAGCCACCTTGCGACGTGGATTGGTGGACGGGAACGAGCCGAAGATTGGTGACCGGCTGATGTCCGGCGACAAGAAGAATCCCGACCCGCCCAAGCTGACCATCGCGTCCAGCCGATTCACGAAGGACGGGCAGAGTTTGATCTGTGTCGAGATCGAGTGTGACGAGCGGTGGAACACCAAGAGCGCGAAGCTCGTGCAGGTGGCCCGGCTCAGCGATACCAACCCCGACAGCCCCGGCGATGGAACGACGCCGCTGCTTCCACCCGCCCTCTCTGGCCGCAAAACCCGATACCCACTGGTGCAGCTTCGCCAAAAGGAGAGCGGGGATATTACGGCGTTTCAGATCGCTTATTTCAGTCTGCGCCATGTCGCGTTGTTTCCCTCGGGCACCACCGATGAAAAGCGCGTGCGCCATTTCTTCTTTCCCGGCTGATGTTCAATTTTCCTGCCAGAGTTTACAACGACGTCATGGCCGCCATCCGGCGCGGGAAACCGCTGAGGGGGCTGCGCTCGATCATTCGTGAAACCAGCGCCGGGGTGGTCGTATCCGCCGACATGCCACCATCTGACTGGAACCACCCATGGCGGTTGCATCCCCGCTGGGTTGAAGATGACAAGGGAAAGGAAAATTGGAATGTCACGATCACACCGGGATTCGTGAATGGAGCAAATGCAGTGATTGGCAGCACGGATTTGGCGCTGACGACTGATCCCACCCCCACGTTGAAAATCAGCGCCTTCCGGGATGCCACGGGTTTGAATGGCCACTACCCGGCGCTGTTCAAAAAGCTCGGCGCTCGCAAGCCGCTGGAACCAGACCCCGCTCTCTCAGGCACGTTGGAGGAAAATGCGCAGGTCGAGGTGGCGCTTTTTCCCGAGCAATACGGCACGCGGCGACTCATGGCGGCGGATGTCCTTTTGCACATCGACCACATGGGCATCCGCACAGACACGTTCTTTGCCGATCCAACCACAGGGAATCTGGTCATTCACTCCCCGGCGTTTACGTCGGAGCTCAATCGCTACCCTTATCGCGTTCAGACCGTTCCCGAATACACGGAGGTGAAATATCCCACTATGCTGGAGCGGATGATGGGAACGATGGACGAACCGAACTTCGATCAGCTTTTGCTTGGAACGATCTGGTTGCTTTCGCCGTCCGATGAACCGGACGACACCCAGCCCGGCCCGACCTGGCAGCCCTACACACAGCATTTCGTGTTCTGGAATCTCAGCTACGCCAACGTGAACGAGTTCAACTACACGAATCCGCAGCCCATCACGATTCACACCGGGTTGGCATTCGGGTTATTGGATTCCATCGGCAATTCGATGCTCACCCCGATCAATGACGCCTATGCGGATGTGATGAACGGCCTCAATGAGACCAGTATGCGTGGCTATTTCTGGACGCTATGAGCACCGCCCTTGATCCCACCACCAATGCCGCAAAGCAGGCAGACGCTCGCCGGGAAAAAACCGGGACGCCGGAAGAAGATCAGGTGCTCGATCCCACGTTTCCATATCGCGTGATCCGATTCGACCCTACGGTGTTCGGCTTGCCGTGTTCCGATACCTCAGGATAATTTCAAAAGCAAAATACTGTAAAATCCTTCCAAAGACCGGAGCAAACCTGATATAAATTCCCACATCATGCCAGCAACCGCGCGAAGAAATATCCAGACTGACATAAATACTTGTTCGACGAAGCAATACACGCACACCATGAAGGAAGCTATCTTTGCAATTATCGTTCTCACGGTCATTATCTCATGGTGCGTCGTTCGTGCCCATGCACAAACTCCACAGATCGCCACCAACTCAAACCCAGCAAAAAAGAATCCCGTTGACGCTGGACGCGAGCTTCGCAAGATGATGCTCACCACACCGCCAAACAAAATCGGGGTCGCCCCCACCAAGGAGTTTCCTCGTGTTTATGGCATTCTTATGGACTGGCCTATTGGTGATCAGATTGCAACGATCTTCTCCGCATCAGACGGTGCAGCCAGCCTCTACTCTACATCTACATTTGGCGTCATCGGCGGTGAGGCTCACGAGGCAGTCAGAATTGCAGCTAAAGCTTTCGTGCGGACAGCGGATATTTTTTATGATGCGGCAGCACCAACCACAGATTATCCTTACCCTGTCAGCGATCATGTTCGCTTTTATCTGCTCACTTTTCAGGGTGTTCGCGTTATTGACACGGACATGACCGCTGTAACTGACCGCACTGGAAAGTATGCTCAGCTTTTCGGTGTCGGCCAAGCTGTAATGACTGAATTGCGACTCGCAACCGAAAAGAGCAAATGACCGCTTATAACAAGAAAGGCGTAAGCATCCTATACCCGCCTGTCCTGATTTGCGCGGTTCTTTTTCTAGGAAGCTGTTCGATTTCATTACAATTTGGCGGGATTGCGTTATTCGGAAAAGATGCTCTCGGGCATTATCGTGTTTACCAGGGAAGTCGATCCAGCGGTGGTCATTTCGTAGAAGTTACCGAAACCAAATATAGGACTTGCCAAGTCGCGAATTGCGTCTTTTTTGGTTTCATTTTCGCAGGCCTAACTTATATGGCCCGCTCAAAATTTGCACGTAACATGAAAGATGAAAATAATACCTAACATGTCGCCAGAGCCATCGCCGGTTGGCGCTAGCAGTTCCGCTCCGCGGTCCACGGTTTTGGTCCGGCGCCGCTTTCAATAGCACATGCGGCACCATCATAGTAGTTTTACCTCTGTAAATTGACATCCCGCCTTCGGCGAGATGCAAAAGTTCCTGATCTACGGCGACCTGACCACCCGGCGTTTAACCGACTCGGCGGGGGCAGTGGCGACCTTGCCCTCACTGGTGCAGGGTGATCTCGCTACGTTTTCGTTGCGGCTGCTCGACCGGGCGGAAACCGGCTCGCCCCAAGTAGTTCAGCGTAATGTGCGCTCGTTGCGCGGATCCATTGGCAACGTCAGCACGGCCCCGCAATCCGGGCAGTTCTCGCTTCGGATTGGAGCGAACGGAACAGCGACGCCGCTCATCGATTTCAATTCCAATCATGCCGTCCTGAAACCGCTGCTGGCTGCGCTGCCGGAGGCAGCAACGTATGGCAGGGTGGAGCATGTGTTTGAGACTTCTCCCGGCTGCTGGATGATTCGGTTCGGGAGCAACACATCAGTCCCGCTCCAAGCCGCTGACAATCTCCTCGTTCCCGTCACCTTCATCCGGGTGCGCCCCTTCCAACAAAACGGGCGGTGGTGGCATGAACTGCGGCTCCTGCAAGCGCCCATAGCCTACACGGGCTTGAGCGAACGGGTGCTGGCCGATCCGCCGAGCGTGCGCCGGATTCGCGCCGGATGCACCTATTCCGAAGCCGGGGTGGATTACATCGTCAACGAAGTGCAGGCGGTCAAAGTTCCTGCGGGGTTCAGCGGCACCTACTACCTGAAATTCGAGGGGCGGGCCACGATCATGCTTTCGCAGGACGACGACGCCACGGCGATTGAAACCGCGCTAAACAACCTCTTCTCCGATGGTCAGACCCGGTTCGCCGTCACGAATCCCGAGTCCTACAACGCCTACGTCGAGTTCAAGGGACCGTTGGCAGGCATGCCGCAGGATTTGCTCGTGGCAGAGGTGGGGAGCGTTGAACCGGGCGATTTGACGTTCTCGCTCGATCTCAACACCGCCGAGGTGTTCGCGGCATTGCGCGACGTGGCGAGCGTTACCGCGCAGTTTGAATTGGAGCTTGAGATCGCCAACGACGACGACCCGCGCGAAACGCCCGGCAAGATTATTACGCTGTTCCGCGAGAGCGTGACCATCGTCCGCGAATTGCAATGGCATGAAATGGCGGCTGCGGCAGGCATTGACTGGTTGCGCCCACCGCAGCCACGCGATTACATCCCGTTCACCCGCGACCAGATCATCACCGGCTCGCAACATTACGTCGGTGTGATTGGCGATGGCATCGCCCGCGCGTTCACCATCGATCACAATCTTGGCACGGACGCGCTCCATCTTACCCTGCGCGAGAACTCCAGCAATGGTCGCCGGGTGCCTGATACCGATTACAGCGTCACGTTTGCCGATTCCAACTCGCTCACGATCACGTTTCCCGATCAGGTCGATCCACCGGCAGCAAACGCATTTGCCGTCACGATCACCAGTGCCGGGCCAAAGAGCGCATTTCAGGCGCACACGCACACCATCGACCAGATTATCGATCTGGTGGCAGATTTGGACAGCCTGCGCAATCGCGTGACCGCGCTCGAAGCCATTGTGCCAAATCTCGGCGCGGTGAATTCCACGGCATCGGATTCCGGGTCGTTCACCATCCCGATTGCCACTATCAAAGAGGTGCTCTTCCTCACGGGTCCCACCAGCGACGTGTTTGGCGATTCCGGCGTCGATTCAACCAAGCTCTCGGCCCGAGCGCCCTACATGCTCCCCGCCGTTCACACGGCCAGCGTGACTTCGTTCACAGTGCTGCCGCTCCCAAGTCCAGCCACGGGGATCGTTTTACAGAATAACACGGGCGCGGATTTGCAAATTCCTGGCGGTGGCATGGTGCGCGGCAGCAACACCGCGCCCAACGGCGGCTACTTTTCCAGCGACGGGCGCATCCTTTTCCGGGCAAACCGGGCGGGCACCACGATCAGCTATTTCCCCGGCGCATTCGAGCGGACGCTCTGGAATCTTTACATCAACGAGAAAATGCTCGGCGTGGGCAAAACGCTCAAAGTGGAGTTTGGCATCAGCACGCAACTCGTCAAAGCGACCTCGCAGGCGCAGTGGATGTTGGTCATTGAAAAGGGCGAGGCCCCATCTGAGACCGATGGCGACCCGGAAACCAACCTGCTCAACGTGGTGTGGGACACGGCCAATCCCATCCTCAAACAGCGGCTGATCCTCACGCCCACGGCAACGCTCTGCTACGCCGGGTGCAACGTCTATCGCAGCAAGTTGGGCGCGATCACCTGCGACCGTTCCATTTACGGTGGCTTGGAAAACGCCAACACCGCCGCGCCTTCTTCCGCCAACTTCGCGCTCCGTGCCCGACTGATTGAATTCGACACGGAAAACAGCGTCCCCACCGCTCGCGGGTGGGTGATCTATCAACTCGTCAAACCGGCTTCCGGTGATCTCCAAGCCTCCATCGCATAATTTATGTCCGCTGCCACCATCAATCCCAACACCAGCGTGCTCGGGTTCACCACCGGGCAATACGTGGCCTACCAGTGCGGCACCACTGACGGACAGACCGGCACCTGGTCATGCGCCAATCTGCCTGCCGGGTTGAGCATCAATGCAACGACCGGGCTGATTACCGGCATGCCCACCACACCGGGCGTCTATAATACCACGATCAAATTCACCAACAGCAACGGCACCGCCACGCTGCCGGTCACATTCGGAATCGACGACGCGGGCTATGTCACGGATGTCGGGATTGAAGTGAACATCGATCTCATTTCCGGCGCGGTGAGCTTCCCGACTTCAGCGGATGGAAAACTGCATGGCAAAAGCGGCGACTACCTGCCGCTCCTGATTGGTTTGCAAAAGAGCGGTGAACTCCTGGATTTGCCGGTGACAGGCATTGCGTTCGGGATCAAGGAATTTGAATCCGATGCCCGCCTGATCCTGAGCAACGGCTCATTCACCAAGCTCGGCTCGTATGAGCGCACCCGGTGGCGCACGCTGGTTTATCTCGACCCGGCCAAGCTCCAAGGCGCACTCGCTGACTATGAAGCTTCGGCAGCGGTTGGGGACGCCGCTTCAACAACCACCACGGACGACTCGCAATTGATCACGCTGCTTTCGGCTCCGTGCGAAATCCAGATCGAGTTGCAGCAGACCGACACCAATCTCACCCCGGCCACCATCCACCGCAGCTCGCAGATTTTCACGATGTTGCTGGAACGGGCCATTAACGCATGAGCGCCTCCCAACTCTTCGACTGGCCGACAGCGAAAGCCGCCCTCAATGTAGGCTGGCGCGTACGCCGTTCTGCATGGACGGATCGCTGGCTGGAGCGATGGACGGGCGGTTTGATCTGGCTGATCCTTTCCGATGGCACCAAGCGCGTGGTGCAAAACACCGATTTCGGCAACAACGAGTTCAATGCTGTGGACTGGACGAATCTCCCGCCCGAATGCGTCACATCGGGCACAACGGCAGGCACCGGCACGAACGGTTGCCCGTTGCCGTACAACCCCACCACAACGACGCCTACCACCCCAACAACGCCGACTGATCCGACTCCGTCCACCCCCGTCGATCCTTCCTCGCCTCCCACCGGTGGATCAGGCGCGGGGCAGACCGGCTCGGGCGGTGGGGGAGGCGGCGGTGGTGGAAGCGGGAGCAATACGCCCCGTCGCGACCCGCAAAACACCACATGGCCTACGCTCTCCGTTACCGCTTCGGATCAGCAAAATGACTGCTACGGCCACACGGAGGCTGGCAACTACGTCCATCCCAATTTCATCGTTTCCGTCTCGATGTCCAATCCGGCCAATTACAGCGGGCCATCCTTCTTTTTCATCACCGTCAAGAACGGGCCAAATGTGGTGGGCACCGGCACGCTGGCTCCGGGCGGCGAACAATCCTTTCAGTGGAGCGATCCGTTCCCGGCGGCTCCCGGTAGCACGCTTACTTTCAACGCCAGGGCATGGGCCAGCGGCGCACCTGATCTTCAAGCCAGCGGAAGCGGCACATTAAAACCGTGGTGCGATACCCCGTGCCAACCGCCTTACTGCTGCCCCGGCGAGGACGGCCATAAGTGCGGCACCGGTTGCTGTTGCTGCCCGGCCTACTACGCCCCGAACGGCCCAAACTGCGAATGCATTTATGTTGGATGATACCCAGTTACAACAAGTCATGTATGCCATGACGCTCAACGCCGCCGCGTGCCCCACAGCCGTAGCGGAGGTTACAAGCCTGTGCGGCCAAATTCCGCAACGCGGGCAAGACATGGGGGCGCATTTCAATCAATGCGGACACGACGCTCTGCTGGCGCTCTGGAAAAAGCTGATTATCGAGCACCCAGATGTCGCCGCTTTCGCGGAATCCGAATGGGCGACCTACCAGTCGCGCATCTCGCAGCCAATGCCTCCGCTTGCAGCCCAAGCGATGAACGCCGCTGGCGCTCTTGCTTCGGAAGCGGCGGCCATTGTGAAAAGCGAGCCGCCGGTTGCCCCGGAGGAAGCACAGCGCCGGTTTGCCATTTGCGAGCAATGCGATTGCTTCAATCCCGACGAGGCCCGGTGCAGCAAGTGTGGGTGCTACATGCGCGTGAAGACCACATTCCGCACGGCCACCTGCCCGGACGGCAAGTGGGCGGTTGACACGACACCTTCGGCGTGAAGATCACCGTCAATCTCGACACCCAGGCCGTCATCACGCAGCCCTCGCCGTTACGCTTCAAAGCAGGCTGTTTCAATCCGGTCGAGATTGGGTTCACGCGCAGTTCTCAATCCGCGTCCCTTCCTGATGGCGCGGTGATCGAGTTCGCGCTCAAGCCCAAGAATCAGTGGACCGGCGGGTTGCTGGCGTATCTCAATGTTTTCATCCCGGTTCCCGGAAATCTCTACACAGGCTCGCTCAATTGCGCCACCACCGCGCTGTTGAGCGCAATGGGACTATCTGATCAGACTCCTTACAATGACCTGGCGCAGCTTGATGCAAGCGCCGAGGTGACGTGGAGTTTCAACAACCAGAAGTTCCGCTCCAACACGTTCTCCGTGACCGTGGAGGCTCCCTTGACGGACGACAACGCTGTTGCCACGCCCGATCCCGAACTGTATCCGGCACCTGCCGTGCTTGCCCGAAAAAGCGAACTCCCGAAAGTCGCCACGCCCGACGATGCCGCTGCTGGAACCTGCGCCGATGTGGTGATGAGTCCGCTCGCGGTTACTCAATGGTTCGAGGCCAAACTTCCTGGCTCGCCGTCGCTGGCTTTGCTGGGCGACAATACCTGGGGACTCCCTGATCTCTCCAGCTACACCGGGAGCCTTGCCGGGGATGGAACCAATGTGACTGGCGTCGCGGGCATTCAGTTGAACAGCCTGTCTGGAAATCAGTTTTACGATGATGGCAGCGGATACTGGATTTCCACCGCCACGCTGCAAGCGCCAGGGATGAATGGCATCTACGGCGCGAGCTTTTACGACAACTCCGGGACATGGAGCTTCAATAATGGAATCGACGCACCATCGTTCTCGGGTGACGGCTCAAGCCTCTACAATCTCACGGCCAACCAGTTGAGCAGTCCCTACGGCTATTCCATCTATGACACCGGCGGGGGCAACTGGCAGATCGATGGCGGCATCAGCACGGGCTGGATCAACGCCACTTTCAGCGGAGACGGCTCGGGGCTGAGCAACGTCAATGCGAGCCAGATTAACAGCCCCTATGGCTGCTCGATCTATGATTCCGGCTGGGGAAGCTGGCAAGTCAATGGCGGCATCAGTGCGAGTTGGTTCAGCGGGGATGGTTCCGGGCTTGGCAACATTAATGCGAGTCAGCTTAACAGCCCTTACGGATACTCGATTTACGACTCCGGTTGGGGCAACTGGCAGGTCAACGGCAGCCTCTGCGCGAACAGTTTCAGCGGGGACGGTTCCGGGCTTGGCAACATCAACGCGAGCCAGCTTTACAGCACCTACGGTTATTCGATTTACGATGCGGGCTGGGGAAACTGGCAGGTAAACGGCAGCCTCTACGCAAACAGCTTCAGTGGCGACGGTTCCGGCCTTTCTAACATCAACACCGAATACGCCCAGTATGCCTATTGCGACCAATACGGGAACAGCATCGCCTATAGCTACATCCAGCAATCGGGGTATTACGGGAGTCTCAGTGTTGGTTCCGCAGATTCGGCGAGCAGCGCCCAGTATGCTTACTACGCGAACTACGATAATTGGGGCTACCAGCTCTACGGCGCTGGCAACGTTCAGTGGAATTTTTTCGGCGGCAGCCCGAATCCCGGAGACGTGGCAACATTCGATGGCAGCTACTGGAGCCCATCGCCAGCGAATCCCGTGCCTGCATTGGTGGACAACACGGCGGCTCGATTTGCATTGAGCGGGCTACGAACCGGGTGGCTGGTCAAGCAGTTGGACAACAGAACGGTTTATCAAGTCCTCAATCCCAACGATTGCGCGACGGAACTTGGCTGGGTGCCCGTGGGGCCGTTCATCCTTGTCCCGGCCAACAGCACGCCGCTGGTGATCGATAATACGTCGCCAATCTCCGGGGCCGTGATCCATTGCACGGCGGGGACGTGGGGTGATGCCCCTGCCTCTTACGCATGTCAGTGGAAGCGGAACGGTTCGTCCATCAGCGGGGCGACTGCCCTAGCTTACACCGTGGTTGCTGCCGACGACGGTGCCAACCTGCAATGCGTGGTGTCCGCAACCAACGCGGCGGGAACCGGGAGCGACAGCGCGGCCATTCCGCTGGTGGTTCTCAATCCTCCCGCAAATACGGTTGCCCCCGCGATCACCCCGTCTGGCGCGCCGAATGTCGGGGACGCGCTTTCGCTCACCTCCGGGACATGGACCGGCTACGGCTACACGACCACCTATCAGTGGAAACGCGCCGGGGCGGCCATCGCGGGCGCAACCTCCGCCAGCTATACCCTCGCTGTCGCCGATGCCGGACAGGCGATCACTTGCGCTGTCACTCGCACGAACATTCGCGGGACGGCGACGGTGACGACGGCAGCGACCGCCGCCGTTACAAATCTGGTTGCGGTGAATACCGCCATCCCCACGTTGAGCCCCACAAGCCTCTTTACCGGGGCGGTTGTCACATGCTCGCCGGGAACCTGGAACTATCATCCTGCCAACTATGCTTACCAATGGCGGCGCAATGGCAGCGCCATCACGGGCGCGACCAGTTCGACCTACACAGTGGTTTTGGGTGATCTCGGTGCTACGATCAGTTGCACGGTCAAGGCGACGAACCCAGCGGGAACAAGCGGCGCGTTGGCCACCGCAGAAAGTTCGGCTGTAAAATCCATCCGAGACGTGCTGAGCGACTCCACGCTGCTCGGTTTCTGGAAACTCGACGAAACGAGCGGCGCGCGCATCGACCTTTCCGGCAACGGGCGAAACCTGAGCCCTTCCGAAACCGTTGCCACCGTGCCTGGCCCATTCGGCGCTCCGTGTGCGGCCTTTCGAAGAAGCGGCTACCTTCAAAATACGGCGCTCACGCCGACATTCACCGGCCAGATTCTTACCGCGTCCTTATGGGTGCGCTTGCTGACTCTCGAAGAGGGTAGTTTCATGACCCAATGGAGCGGGGGCGGTTGGCTCAATCTCGGGAGCAGCCCATCGGGACTGCGGTTCGGATTCGGCCATGATTGTTTGGACCGCATCATCGTTCCTGTTTCGACCGGAACCTGGCACCACGTTACGCAATCATGGGATGGCAACCAGATTCGCGCCACCGTCGATGGGCAGGAATACACGCTCAACAAGACGAACATGCCCGAGAACCCGCCGCGCCTTACCAATGCCAATGCTCCTTTTGACATCGGATGCTCAGATACATGGAACGGCAGTTCCCGAGCGAACGCAGACATTTGTTGCGTAGGCCTGTGGAAACGCGCTCTCAGCGCCGCAGAAACCACCGCCCTCTACAACAACGGAGCCGGTCTCACCTATCCCTTCTGACTTTCTGGGGCATGAAGCTCCATGAACAACCAAACACACCTATGCTAACCAAAACACCCGAAGCCCAAGCCGCAGAATACGCGAACGGTCTCCTGAACATGGCCAACCAGTTCCAGCAGCGCGTCCAACTGCTCACCGTCAACGGAGCCGCCGCCAATGCCCAAATTGGCGCGCCCGCCGTGACAGCGGAGCAAATCATCACTGCACTCGGAACCGCGAACCTGACCAAGATTCAGGCCGCCGTCGCCGCTCTCGCTTGATCCCACTGATCCGTGCGGTCCTGACGGGGAACAGGACCACCATTTTTTATGACCGCTCCTTCTGACCAACTCCATGAATTGGCCGAGAAATGCACGCTCTGCCGGGAAGACGTAAAAGACCGCCTTACATCGTTTGACCGCCGCCTCCTCGCGCTCGAAATCGTCGTGCGCGGCGAGGACGGCCACAACGGAATGAAATCGCAACTCAGCAAGCTCTGCGACCGGTTCGATCAGTTCGAGAAGAAGGCAATCCGCGTCATCGCCATCGGAAGCTCTCTGCCAGGGGTGGTTGTAGCGGTGTTGAGCGTGCTGAAATTCTTGGGAAAATTGTAGGGGCGATTTAAAGTGCGTCTATGCCCTCTCTTCATGAATCGCCTCGTGCAGGGTGGCTAACAACTTCTTGGCATCGTAGGGCTTGTGAAGGATCACATGGACGCCAAGAGCCCGGAGCTTTGATTTTTGCGCTTCCGTGGCTTGTCCCGTGGAGGCGATGATTTTCGCCTCTGGGTTGATCTTTTTTAATGAACGGCTGAGTTGCAGCCCATCCATCTCCGGCATCATGATGTCGGTGAGTATTACATTTATCTCGTTGGCGTGGTTCTCATACAGGGCCAATGCCTCGGCCCCGCTGCTGGCAGCAAGAACTTTATATCCGTTTTTTTCCAGCACTATCGCGGCTACCTTGGCAATGAGTTCCTCGTCTTCAACCACGAGGATCGTCTCCCCATTGCCCGGTTGAAAGTCCATGTTTGCAAAACGCCTCTGCTCCACTATACCCCCAGTTTCGCGGGGCAGAAACACATTGAAGGTTGCGCCGTGGCCCAGTTCGGAGCTCACCGTAACAAACCCTCCGTGGCTGCGGACTATGCCGATGGCGGTTGAAAGACCGAGCCCGGTGCCTTTGCCTGTTTCCTTGGTTGTGAAAAACGGCTCGAAGATTTTGCTGATGATTGCGGGCGCAATACCGGTACCGGTGTCGGTGATTTTCAGTACAGCGTAATCTCCAACCTTTGCATTTAGAGACATCGCGGCGAAGTTTTCATCGATCTCCACGTTTTCACCTGTGATGAGAATGTTGCCTCCCTCTGGCATGGCATCGCGGGCGTTGATGCAGAGGTTGAGAAGCACCTGGTGCAATTGTGTGGAGTCGGCTTTGACGGGCCAGAGGTCGGAGGGGAGGGCGCTTGTGATGGCGATGTTCTTGGGAAAAGTCTCTTTCATGATCTTTTCCATGTCACTGACAATGCCGTTCAATGGCAAAGTTGTAAGCTCCCCCTTAGTTCCGCGCACGAAGGTGAGCACTTGATCCACCACGGCGGCTCCGCGTTGGGCACATTGTTCGATGGATGAGATCAAACATTCACGGGTTTCGGGTTCATCCACGGCGCGCAGCATTTCTGCGGAGAGGATGATGGGGGTAAGAATGTTGTTGAGGTCGTGCGAGACGCCGGCAGCCAGTCTCCCGACGCTTTCCATCCGCTCGGAGCGCAGCAACTTCTCCTCCAGTTGCTTGCGCTCGGATATATCCACAAAACACTCCAGCAGTTTCTCCTGTCCATTTATTTGAATTCGCTTCACCGTTTTCAAGATGGGCAATCGACTGCCATCCTTCCTCAACATGACGCGTTCCGAGTTGTCCACACTCCCCTCCAAGTCACACACGGGGCAAGCCCCTTCGCTTACGGGGCACAAAACAGAGTGACACCGCTGGCCCACCAACTGATCTGACGAGGTGCCAAACAGGATGGCCACATAATCATTCACCCTCTCAATGCACCGAGTCACCGGGTCCACGATGACAACTCCTGCCGGAAGGTTGTCCATCAACAGGCGTTGAATGGCTTCACTTTCACACAGCGCCGCCTCCGCCCGTTTGCGCTCCGTGATGTCCTCAAACACGGTGACAAACTGGCCAACCTGCAAGCTGAAAACCTCAATTTTGAAGTGCCGATTCAAGGGGTGGCTGTATTCCTCAAAATGATCCGGTTCGCCGGTCAATGCAACGCGGCCATATCGCTCAATCCACAGTGACTCATTCTCAGGGATCACATCCATGACAGTGCGACCGATTACATTTTCCGCGTTCAGGCCGGTCATGCGCTCGAAGGCTGGGTTGATCGAGAGGAAGCGATAGTCCACTGGCTTGCCGGATTTGTCGCAAATAATCTCGTGCAAGGCGAAGCCCTCCATCATCCCCTGAAATAACCCGTGATACTCTCGCTCTCTTTTCCTTAGCAATTCCTGACTATGATAGAGTTCGGTAACATCACTGAAAACCAGCACCACGCCGATCATGACACCGCTTTCGTCGCGGATGGGCGCTGCGCTGTCCGCAATCGCATACTCAGTTCCGTCTCGCGCGATGAGCAGGGTGTGATTGGCCAAACCCACCACCACGCCTTTGCGCAAGACATCGGAAACGGGGTTTGTTACTGTGGTGCGGGTTTCTTGGTTGATGATCACGAAGACTTCATCCAGATGCTTGCCTTGCGCTTCCGATTCGGTCCAACCGGTGAACCGTTCCGCCATGGGGTTCTCCGCCTGGATGCGTCCCTCGGTATCCGTGGTTATTACCCCGTCGCCGATGCTGTAGAGGGTGGTGCGAAACAGTTCCAGAGTCTCCCGCTGGTGGCGCTCCAACTCAACAACTTGCCGCAAATGATCCACCTGCATCCGCCGATAAACATAGGCGATAAAGACTGCGGCCAAGAGAATAAATGCCCCGATGATGATGCCGATCAAAGGGGCTCTGTAACCCACCTCTGCCATGATTTCGGCTGCATCCACTTTGGTCACCATGTACCAAGGGGTTCCGGGAATGGCGCGGAGGTCAGCCAGCACCCGCACCTGGCGGTAGTCTTTGCCATCGAACATGCCGGAATGTCCCAGTGCCGCTTGCACTGCGGGCATATCCACCTGTTTTAATGAATGGCTGTAGGACAACGCCGTGTTGGAGCGATGGCGCAGTTCATTGAGGAAAACCACGTTCTCCCCCTCCCGCTCGACAAGAATCGTCTCAGCGCTGCGGCTGGGAGTAGGCCAAGACTGGATCAGCGGGTAAAGGCAATCGGCTGCCGGGCTTTGCAAAACGATGAATCCCAGCACGCTTCCCTCGGCCCCCCGGACTGCCGCAACGGTGTCGATAGCCACCTCGCCCCCGGAAGTGCGGAAGAAGTCGGTGATCACGCCGCCGGGGGACAAAAGGGCAGCCGCGATTGCCCGCTGGGTGGAAGGTGCAACCGAAACAGTGGTATCCCCGACGCTCAGAAGAACTTGCCCGGAGGTGGAAAGCGCGATGACTCGTGAATACATTTCTCCGTTTCTGGCAAGTTCCATCACCTTGAGCGTGCGATCTCGGGTTTCGGGCGTATTGGCATTCGATGCGATCTTTTCAAGCGCATCGATGAGAACCGGGGAGTGGGATTCCCTCATGACATCCATGAGGCGTTCCTTGCGCCATTGTGCGATTTGCCCCTCCTTCATCGTGGCGATGCTGGCAATGGTCTCGCAACTCCCCTGCCGGATTGCTTGAACCTGAGCCCGGTAAATCCAACAACCTCCTCCTAACAGAGCTAAGGTGATTGCCACGAAAGCAATGACCAACATTCTCCGGCCAATGCTGGGGGGTAGGGTTAAGGTCCTCATGACTGTCTCCTTGATTTGCTGATTAGAACCGCAAGATCGGTGAGGCAGCTTTGAAATTCTATAAATCCAAAAGTTTACACACTCTGTCTTTCATCGAAGCATAGGGGAATCCCCGCTGAATCAAAGAGGTAAATCGAGTTCGGCCATTCCCACTCCGCCAGCAGTGGAATTTGACTCGGCTTCTTAGCACGGGTAGATAGCGGAGAGCATTATCTTGACGCCCTGCGCCCAACACTACGCGCTGGAACGCTGGCCGCCTGTCGAAACCCCGGCATTCTAAACGATTTGTTCTCAAATGGGCGCTGATGCTGGTCGCTTTGTGCGCGCCCATTCTGCGGGCGACCCGCAATATTGACGCAATAAAAGATTTTGGGCGCATACTGGCTGGGCTGTAAAAGCACCCACTCACTACGGAGCGTCTACAATCCCTCCGAGGCGACCGTGCGCTCAAATTCCGAGAACACATCCTGGTAATTCGATGAAAGGAACCTCACCACCTTTCCGTTTTCCAGCAGTTTTTTCACATAGCCGCGGATCACGGTCAAATTGAGCATATTCTCAGAATAGTTTTCCTCGATGGTCCTGAAATCGGCCTCCACATTTTCCATTTCCTGCTCCATCCGGGCGATTTCCTCCGGCGATAGAGCTTTGCTCTTGGGTTTCTCTGGATGCAGCAGCTGATCCTTGTGGGTGACCAGGAACAGACCTTCGGCATAGCTGGCGGTGAAATCGTTCATCTGGACCATCATTTCTGCCATCTCGATCTGGCGCAACGCCGTGACGCGCTTCAGGATGCGAAATGTTCCCGGGGTGACCTGGGCGTTCTTGAGTATTTCCACGGCGTCCTCATGGATGCCCTTCACCAAGTTCATCCGGTCCCGGATGGCGGAAATCTTCATATTGAGAGCGGATGCAATCCTTTCCATGGGAACACCGTTCTTGACGGCTTTCACGATCATTGCGTGCTCCTGAACGGGAGAGAGACGGTTAATCCGGGCGTTATAGGTGTAACTTTCGTCTTCCGTGGCAACTAGGCATTCCGCTTTTTCGATCCCCAGTTCCTTAAGTGCCTGGTAACGCAGGTGGCCGTCCATCAAAAGATAGGTTCCGTCCCTCCCTTTTTTTGGATAGACCATCAGCGGTGCAATGAGTCCGACTTCCGGGATGGAGGTGACGATGGACTTGTAACGGACGATGTTTTTCTCTGGGTTTTTCCACGACCGGACTGGGAGAATTTTGGAGAGAGGCAGCGTGATGCACCTCATTTCAAATCCCAACAGTGGTTCTTCTTTCATAAGGCATCCTTCAATTCGACATGGAGCTTTTCCGAAAGAAATTTCGGGAAAGTGGATAGTTTTTCCACTCGCAGGAGATTGACAAAGTTTTCGTCGTCGAAAAGGTGTTTGAAGGCTCTGACAAGCACGATAAGCTTGGCTTCGCAAAGTTTGTGCTTTTTGATCAGCACCTTCTGACGCTGGGTTTCCTTGCGGAAGGCGTTGACGAGAGATGCCGCTGTCGTGCGGTTTTTCTTGCGCATGGCTTCATCTCCGCATCTCAGCGTTTTTCCAAGGAATTTTCGATGCTCGATCAGCCTCTTGACCGTAAGGATAGAGGCATGGTTCAGTTGCCCGCTTTCGTAAGCTTTCCACAGGCATCCCATAGCATGAGCGGGAAATAGTCAAGAAAAAGGCTTGGAAAAGTTGGTTTGCCCTGCCACTCGGCAGGGATGAAAAAAACAACAACCCTTCCAAGCCGC
>Ga0209697_10001040_pt1 | contig 44936 bp, 44 predicted proteins | sample AliMusrvi5mmetaG_FD_184115 | JGI IMG/M metagenome (GOLD analysis project Ga0209697, IMG submission 184115) | Freshwater lake bacterial and archeal communities from Alinen Mustajarvi, Finland, to study Microbial Dark Matter (Phase II) - Alinen... | ecosystem: Environmental > Aquatic > Freshwater...
GTTCGCGAATCGGAGAGGGAAATCACCCTTGGAATTAGCCGGTTGTGAGTTGCCAAAAATCAGGAATTGGATGGTCTATATACGAAAGAAATACGGGGAGGGAGCAACCTAATCGGGAACCAGTGCCGACTTTGAAAAACGCTTCTTGTCTCGACTGGTCGAAGAGGACCGAAGCGATCTTCGGGTTTTTCATGAGTTCGACCATCGCCGGACTGGTCGAGCATTTTTTCGACGCACTCCCCTGGAAAAAGTTTCTGTCAAGAATGACGGTGTTTCTCATATATGGAATTTACGCACGTTCGTTTCGAACAGTCGACTGCTACAGCCAGTTCAGCGGGTTATCGCTCTTGCCGATCGGGATGGAAACACCCTTCACGCTCGAGGAATCGACGACCTTGAAAGTACCGGTGGAAAAAACAGAAAAGTGCAGATGGGAGGCGGTTGAGAAACCGGTATTACCCATCAGTCCGATCTTGTCTCCTTTTTTGACGCTTTGCCCTGATTTCACGTTTTGGGACGAGAGATGTCCGTAGAGCGTCGTAATATCGCCGTGATCGATGGCGATCCATTTCCCATAGGCATAGTTTCCACAATTTCCGACGTCGATAACTTTGCCGTTTGCGGCCGCATAGATCGGCGTCCCGACCTTGTTTCCGAAATCAAATCCATTGTGTCCGAGTGGTTTCCCGTTGCTGTCCGTCCCGTAGGGATAGCGTCCATTGATCTTGGTCTTCGCGAAACTGGTCACTCCGTAGCCCTGGGTTATGATGTGATCCGATACCGGATAGGCCAGATATCCGGAACTGGCCGAAGGAAACGAACCGTCCATCAGGCCGGCTTCCAAGGCGCCGATTTCGTCCGCGATCTGTGCGCGTTGTTGTTGCAATGAATCCACGAGTGACGAATATTTGGTCTGCTCGTTCTGCGTCTTCACGAGGAGAGCGGCCTTGTTCGTCTGCGCGGTTTGCAATTGGTCGTTCTTTTGCCCGAGTTGGGCATTCAAGGCATCGATTTCGAGCTTCTTCTGGACAAGTGCCCGCTGTTGGTCCTCCAATGACTTCTTGGTTGCCGCCATATCCTGCAAGATACCGGTGATTCGTGCATTCGTCTCACTCATCCAATCGTCCCGTTTCATAAGAAAATCAAGATCACTTCCCGTCGAAGCGAGGAGGATCGCGGAACCGTCATCGGCATTTCCCGATGAACTACGGATGAGTTCGGAGAGGATCTGCCGCTCCTGGATCATGACCCGCTCTTTTTCCGTTATATTCGATTCGACATCCTTCAGTCCCTGGGAAAGATCGGCTATCTGCTGCTGCGTCTGGCGGATCTCGATCTCAAGCTTTGCCTCTTCCGCATTGAGGGCATCGAGCTGGTCGGAGAGCGTCGCCCCCTGGATCTTCTTCAAACTGACGATCTTCTGATAGGCCTTTATTTTCGCCTGTATCACGTCGAGTTGATCCTGCCGATCATTGATGGCCTGTTGTTGGTCGGCGCTAAGATTACTGATACTGCTGTCGCCGTATGCGGGCACGGCAAAAAGAAATGCAATGACGCATGCGAGACCAGAAAAATATCCGGAAAGCCATTTTGAGGTATCCATCCGTCAATTATAACATGGATTCCGGCCGACGATAAGCGGACGGATGGTGTTTCAGTCAGTGAAGTCGCGGTCCCGGGCAAACCGTGCCTTCCAAGCCATGAAGTTCGTATAGAGGAAGAGTATGGTTATGACGACGAACAGCGAGACCTGGCGTTCATGTTCGACGGTGACATATCGTGCGAAAAGGAAGGTCGCGGGGAACGCGACAAGCGGCATGCACACGTCGGATATCCGGTTACGGATACTCTCGACGATCCCTTGCCAGCGTTCGAAGAACTCCCAGGCGACGGCGAAGATAAACGTGGCGAAAAACACGGACCATGCTGGAATCAGGAAGACTATCGCGCCGAGCGCGGTTACGGCCCCAAATAGAAAATGAGGTATCGACCAGAAATCGATCAGTTCTTTCAGCCTGTTGACGCGTTTGCGTGATTTCTTCGATATTTTCATATATCGTACGTCGCTTTCCATTCCATACCGCCCGTCTCATATTCCTTCCGAAGACGGGACTTGATTTCATTCAATACCGGTGCCAATGCAGGAAAGTCGGAGACGGCCTTGTCTGCATAGTTCGGGATCAACTCCGGTCGGTCGTAAGTCGTATAGCCGTTTGCCACGAACTGCGTCATCGTTTCGAGTTTGTCGAGTGCTTTCACGAATCGGGCCACGTCAGTTATTCCCTTGTCATATTCGGTCCACAATACTTCCAGTGATTCACCCGTTTCTTTTGGAAATGCCTTTTTCAATTCATCGAACGCTCTTTGTTCGGCAGCCTGCTTTTCTTCCCGGGTCACGATCCCATCGGATATCTTCACATGATCGATGTCACCGGTCACCGCTTCCGCGATATCGTGTACGAGCGCCATACGGAGAGCCCGAGACTGTTCGTCAGGAGTCGCAAGCATGTCGGCATACAGTGAAACCAACAGCGCGACCCGCCACGAATGATCGGCGACCGATTCTTTCCTTCCAGGTGCCGTTTCCGAATATCGGTAGGTCGTCTTCAACTTTCCGATACGGTTGAGGGAATCAATCGGGATAAGAGTATGATGCATCTTCGTATTATTCGGATATGAGTCTAATCGACGTACGTATTCGCAAAAGCGTCGCGTCCTTGCCGATGACCCAGGCAATGTCTTGCGGCGGAGGTGATTGTTTTGCGCCGCTGAGTGCGACACGAAGTGGCCACAAGAAATCACCGCGCTTCTCACCGGCTTCGGCCAGCAGGATTTCACCGAGTCTTTGCCGGGTCCAGTCGATATCGGGAATATCGGCAAGGATGTCTTTCGCCCGAACGAGCGCTTCGGTCGTCGTATCGGCGCTGTTCCCCTTCCATGGAAGGAGTGCCGAATCGACGACGGGTTCGACAAAGAGGAACCGCTGCTCGTCGCCGATTTCCGCAAGCGTCGTCAACCGTTCCCGGGCGATTTCCGTGACACGAGTCACATATTCGTCTGTCTTGCGATTATCCTGTGCCGACGTGAAAAATTCTTTTTCACGAAGGAATGGGGAAGCTTTTTCGACAAGTTCCACAATCGGAAGCGCCTTGATATATTGTGCGTTCAACCAATCAAGCTTGCGGGCATCGAACACCGCGCCCGCCTTGTTTACTTGTGCGAAATCGAAGGCGAGGGCAAGCTCGGCAAGCGTGTAGATTTCCTTCGTGCTCCCCTGCCCCGGATTCCATCCGAGGAGCGCCACGAAGTTGATCAATGCCTCGGGAAGGTATCCCTTCGCGAGATAGTCCTCGACCGCGACGTCGCCCTGACGTTTGGAAAGCTTGCTCTTGTCGGGATTGAGAAGAAGGGGCAGGTGAGAAAAAACAGGAGTATCCCAACCGAACGCCTCGTACAAGAGGACATGTTTCGGCGTGCTGGGGAGCCATTCCTCACCACGGATGACATGCGTCACTTCCATCAGATGATCGTCGACGACACTCGCGAGATGATACGTCGGATAGCCATCGGTCTTCACGAGGATCTGATCATCCACGTTGCCCGCATGTATCGTGACGTCTCCCCGGACAAGATCGTGAAAGACGATATCGCCGCGATCCTCCGGCACATTGAGACGGACAACGGACGGCTCCCCTGCGGCGATCCGGTTCGCGACTTCATCTTCGGACAGTTTCAGACAAAGTTTGTCATATTTCGACGCCTTATGAGCCGCCATCTCGCTTTCACGCAGGAGGTCGAGCCGTTCCCGGGAGCAGAAACAACGATACGCATGACCGGAAGCGATCAGTTGTTCGGCATATTGGGCATAGATCGGCAACCGCTCGGATTGGATATACGGACCGTATGAGCCGACCTCGGACACGCCGGGATAGGTCTCCGAATGTCGGGATGCGACGCGTGCCGGCGTATGCGGATCATCGAGCAGGAAGACTCCCTCATCGGGAACAATATTCATCCCTTCAAGACTTTTGACGAGGCTTTCCAGCGCACCATCGACGAACCGATCCCGGTCCGTATCCTCGATGCGCAGGATGAACGTGCCCCCATGCTTTTTGGCGAAGAGGTAGTTATAGAGTGCGGTACGGAGACCACCTACATGGAGGTACCCGGTCGGTGATGGTGCGAATCGGACACGAATCGGACAATGAGTCATAAGACATTCTATAAAGTCCTTAAGTCTATACGGTCTGTAAAGTTATAACGCCCATCAAATCGTAAGGTCTGAAAAGTCTTATCTTCATGATGACTTTCGACTTTCGACTTTGGACTTTGGACTATGTTCTATCCTATCAGAAAGCCACAAAAATGGGAAAACTACGGTCGCGGTCCATATCCGTTTGATCCGGGAGGGCTGTATCGCAAGCCGGAACAGCCATTCCAGCCCGAGAGATCGGATGAATCGTGGGGCTCGTTTTCGTTTCCCGATCAGAAAATCAAATGACCCGCCGACACCGATCGCAAGGCGTATGCTCCCAGGATTACCTCGCAATGATTCAAGGAAGCGCTCCTGTTCCGGCGCACCGAAATTACACAAGACAACCGTGGCGTTTTGGATGGTATCCGGCACCACGTCCGACCGCGGATCGATATCGGCACCATCGAGAACGATGTTTGGATACGTCGACATTACGGCCTCACGAACATCCGTATACGAGGAAAGACCTCCCTCTCTGACCGCAACAAACACCGGAGTGCCGACGTGTTCGGCTTCCGACAAGATGAAGGACATCAGGTCTACTCCCGGATACCTTGAGACACCAAAACCCGAGAGAAGTCCTGCCAAGACAATGCCTGATCCGTCCGCGATACGGATGTCTGCCGCTTTCAATACATCTGCAAAAGGAGTATCGCGATGTGCACGCACCAGAAACTCAGGATTAACCGTAGCGATCCGCACGAAAGAATCACCCGCAAGGCTCGTGCCGATGGCTCGTTCCAGATCTTCCTGCGGACGACCATCTATTGGAATGTTTAGTATCTGATGATTATCGGTCTCGTCCATAACTTCTGTTGCAATACGAAATTTCCAAAATTCTGATACATTCTGAGTAACTCGGTATAATCATGAGAAAATAGACATAACGAGGTGTCCTTGAGTCTCGTTCCCAATCTCATATTGCCTGCTTCCCCCGACTCGTTAACCCGTTAACTCGTGAACAGAGCCTCTCTCTTGTTCTCTGTTCACTGTTCTCAGTCAGCTGTCCCCTGCCTTCATCCGAGCGGGAATTCATCCATAACGAGATACTGCTTCTTCGCACCGGCACCGACACATTCATAGAGCAATACCGACGAGACCGGCTCCGAAACGGAAACGGGCCATGGAAACATCGCGAGTTTTTCTTGTGGGAGTGCGGTAAATTCGTGTCGTTTGACCTGAGCGATGGTAACTCGTGGACGGAACCGTTTCCCGTCGACGGTTTTCCCCATAAGCTCCCGGTCGAGCGCATTGTGAAGCGCGAGAAGCTGGTCATTCTCTTCTCCCACGAGCTGGATCGTCTTTATCTGGCCTTCGTCGGGCGCGGTCGTCGCGGACAGGAAGGTCAGATCGAAGGGTTCGATCGTGGCACAGACTTCTCCCGCAGTCTCGGCCATCCATACGGCGTTCTCGTCGGTCACGAATCCGAGGAAAAGCACCGGGATAAAGAGGTTCTCCGGACGCTCCCAATAGACCGGCAAATCGCCCCACTTGGCGACGGTCTGCGCAAGCCGGGTCTTCACCTGCCCCGATACCGGTATGCCGAGAGTGAGTTTCCGTTCATTCATATATCTTTCGAATCGTATAGCGTAAAGGGTAGCAGGAAAGGGGCAAAATGGGCAAGAAAAATCTCCCACAGATCGCGGTCTGTGGGAGATATGTCCGACGTTGTCATGACGGGATACGCTCTGCTATGTACTCGAGTTCCTTCTCGAGATCCTCGGCATAATCGCAGATGCTTTCGATAATGATCGGGATATCCGACGAAATCCGTCGCAACGGATCGAGGATGATATCCTGCATCGTCTGAAACAATGGCAGATGAGACCGCGAACATTCCCCTACCCCGCTCAGATGGACTTCGACGATCTTCGGGCCCAATACGTCGATAAATGCATGGGCCAATCGCATAGTCGGATCAATCGTAAAGCAGTGTGCCAGATTGAGGACTATTCCGCACCCGATCCGATCGAGTACTTTCTTCATATCAGCCACCGTCTGCCCGAACTCCTTGTGACTGTCTGAATTTTCGAGACAAATACCCGAGTGAGACAATATACCAAGATCAAGATGCAAGCCCTTCAATTTGTCCCACGCATCCTTATCAATGAGATCAGGATGCAACACGAAACGTTCGATGTGAACCAATTTTGCCACCTGTCGAATCATAGCCAGCACATCATCACTGACACGATTGTCGCCATAGCTGATTTCGAACGAAGGGGTCTGTACCGACAAGCCGGCACTATTCCGTATCCAGTGTCGGAATTCCTCATTATTTTGGACCCTTCGTCCGAAATTGAGAAAACGTGGAAGGTAATCTGGGCGATGTAAGTTGATCTCCGCCGTCGGCAGATACCCCTGAATCGTCGGGAATGACAGTATCGAGTTCTCTGGAAAATCGCTGTCCATGAATCGAAAACACGTTCCCGTACTGAAGCCGATGGATCTGGTATTCATGTCGCGTTCTCCTTCGTTTGATTGTAAAAAAACGTTAGCGTCCGAAAATGATTCCCATCGCTTTCCGCCGACAGGATTGGTAATCCTAGTCCTTCCGAATAAAACTGTCAATCGGATCATCGCATACAGGTTTCGTAATGTATTCCCGTAAGTATCGTGTCTGATACCGAAATATCGTCATTTGTTGTATATCGCTACCAGGGGAGTTCGCCTCGGCATTCGCGGGGCGAACTCCTGAACGAAACAGTGACTCAGTTCATTCGGTATTGTCTCGATAAAAGACCGTATGAATACTTCGAATGGAAACGAATGTACCCTTCTATCTCTCTGTTGCTGATATATAATTCACAGGATCAGCATCGAGTCGCCGAAGGAATAGAATGCGTAGCCCTCGCGGATGGCTTCCTCATAAAGGGAAACGAGGTCGCGTTTGGAACCCTTGTCGGCGAGAAACGCATCGACGAGGAGCATGAGCGAGCTTTGGGGTAGATGGAAATTGGTCACGAGGATATCCGCCGAACAAAATCGGTGTGGCGGGAAGATGAAGATATCGGTCTCACCCGAATACGGATGAAATGGACCGACTGCCGACTTGATTGCCTCCTCTTCGTTTCCTGCTCCCCTTTCGGAAGGGAGCTCCTCTGCCTTGCGCGGTGAGGGGTGGAAATCTGAACGAAACGAAAGGATCGATTCGAGCGTGCGAAGCGCGGTGGTACCGACGGCGATGATGGGACGACGTTCGGATTTTGCCCGATTGAGCCGATTCGCGACTTCTTCGGAAACAGAAATCCGCTCATGATGCAGTTTTTTTGTCAGAAAATTTTCTTCACGAAGCGGCGCGAATGTCCCTTGACCCACGTCGAGACCGACCCGTGCGGTTTCGATTCCTTTGTCCGCAAACGACTCGAAGACGCGGTCGGTAAAGTGAAGCGACGCGGTCGGTGCCGCGACCGATGCGCCGGACCTGGCAAACACGGTCTGATAGCGTTTCCGCACTGCTTGTTCATCCCGTTTCGATTCCTTGTCTTCCAGATAGTGCGGGATCGGGGTCTCTCCATAGAGGTCAAGCAATTCTGACAATGACCGATCCGAAACGAGACGCACGAAAAATCGGTTTTCGTCCTGCGAAACGACCTCGAAAAGACTTCCGTCGGGAAAAGAGAGTTTCATCCCGGGGACGCATTTCCGATCGACCAGGACCGGAATATTTCCTTGCGCATCTAGCGCTTCGTTTGCGAGCACGAAAACCTCGATTTTGCCACCGGTTTCTTTCCTCAATATAAGTCTTGCCGGCACGACGCGCGTCTCGTTCAAGACGACGAGCGACCCGGCGGGAAGATAGTTCGCCAGGTTCGAGAAGGTATCATGGATCACCGTATCGTGTGCGGTATCGTACACGAAGAGCCGCGCCGTATCACGCGGTTCGATCCCCTGTTTCCGTATCAGCTCCGGCGGGAGATGATAGTCGTATCGTGCCAATTCACTGAAGTCCATGAAAAACGGTTATCATACAAAATCACTACTTCGGAGTTCGCCCCGACATTCTCAGGGCGAATTCCGTTTCAAGGTAGTATTTTCGCTAAGTCGTGCTTCCATATCGGCACGACAGAGCGTCATATTCGTCGGTCGGGTAGGCGACCATGCCGGACTCGTGCCACAAGACGAATTCCGCGATACCCGCGTCGAGCGCCATCTTGCTGCAGATCGTGCAGTACGGCTCCCCCGAACGTTTCGGCTCATCGCGCTCGTCAAGCCGGATGAAAAATAATGTTGACCCGACTATCTTGTCCGGGTGCTTCCTGAGTGCGTCCATGATCGCACGCTCTTCCGCATGCACACAGCACGTCTTGTCCGTCACTTTCCGATCAAAAGTCGACTTCTCGACCCGGCATCGGCGTCGCGATTCGAGACCTCCCGGCGGGGAATTGAATCCCTCACCGATGATCATACCGTCTTTGACGATGACGGATCCGCATTTCGAACGTTCACACGTCGCCTTCCGCGCGACTGCGACCGCCGTCTTGATCCACTTCCGGTTTTCGATCTCATCGAGGATATGAGACATATCTATTAAGAGATAATTAGACTAAATTCTGCATTTATCTTTCTCAGGGAGTTCGACTCCCATGGGAGTCGAACTCCCAAAAGTCATTTTCGCCGGTATCAAATTACTTGCTCAAATTATTTGCGATGATAGGAAGCGTTGATCATCCCGCATTTTTTGTATTTGTAAACTTCACCGGTCGCTGGATTGACCGCTCCGCATGGGCAGGGGTCGTTGCGACCGACGACGTATTCGGCATGGATTGGTTCTTGTTTGACCGTTTCGCCCTTCTCAGTACCGGACGCATCGGATGCGCCAAACTGCGCCGGAGTGTCGGACGCACCGGAGAGGATGATATTGCGATTGGCCGGCCCGGCTATCGGAGCGGACGTCGCGGGTTCGATCTTGAGCACGGTCAGGAGATACGTCTTGCGCACCGCATCGAGCAAGCCGGTAAAAAGGTTGTACGCCTCGCGCTTGTATTCGACGAGTGGATCACGCTGACCGTAGCCGCGCAATCCGATGCCCTGTCGCAGGTATTCGATCTCGTCGAGATGATTCATCCACAACTGGTCGAGCGATTGCACGTAAAGGACCCGTTGGATACGATCCCATACCTCGGCCGGAATCGATGATCCCTTCGCCACAAGTACCTTGGCACCCTCGAAAGCGAGGTATTCCCGGATGTCGGTTTTTTTCTCCGCTTCGTCCTTGGACCGGTCGTCCCGGATCGTGTCAAAAAGTGCGAGTGCCGCTTGTTCGTCGAGCGACGGAAACAATCCGTTCGCTTCGACGGCAATCTCACCGACCGACCATTCCGCCTCGTGTCCGGCACAGTGGAACGCGATCATCTTGTCGAATTCCTCATCGAGGAGCGACCGGGTCATATCGCCCATGGAAGGCGCACCGAGTGCTTCGCGACGACGACGATACGTGACCTCGCGCTGCTTGTTCATCACGTCGTCGTATTCGAGGACGTGCTTGCGGATATCGAAGTTGAATCCTTCGATCTTGGTCTGAGCGCTTTCGATCATCTTCGAAATCGCCCCACTTTCGATCGGTTCCTCGTCCGGTAGTCCCATCGTGTTCATCATGTTCTTGAGCCGGTCGCCGGCGAAGCGACGCATCAGTTCGTCCTCAAGCGAGATGAAGAAGCGCGTCTCTCCCGGATCGCCCTGCCGCCCCGCGCGACCGCGCAGCTGGTTGTCGATACGTCGCGCCTCGTGCCGTTCGGTACCGATGATGACGAGTCCACCGAGCTCGCGCACGCCCTCGCCGAGTTTGATGTCGGTCCCTCGTCCAGCCATGTTGGTCGCGATCGTGACTGCGCCCTTTTGGCCGGCTCCGGCGATGATCGGCGCCTCACGGTCATGCTGTTTGGCATTGAGGACGCTGTGTTTCACGCCCTCACGTTCGAGGAGTGCCGCCAGATATTCGGACTTCTCGATGGCGATGGTACCGATCAGGATCGGCTGTCCGGTCGCACCGATGCGTTTCACCTCCTCGGCGATCTTTTGAAACTTCACTTCCTCGGTCTTGTAGATGATATCCGGCAAGTCCTTGCGGATAAGCGTCTTGTTGGTCGGGATAGTGACGACGTCGAGGTTGTACACCTTGGAAAACTCCTCGGCCGACGTCGAAGCGGTACCGGTCATGCCCGCAAGCTTCTTGTACAGGCGGAAATAATTCTGAAACGTGATGGTCGCGAGCGTGCGGGATTCGCGCTGCACAGCCACGCCTTCTTTTGCCTCGAGCGCCTGGTGCAGACCCTCGCTGTACCGGCGTCCGTGCATGATACGTCCGGTGAAGTCGTCCACGATCAAAACTTCGCCATCTCGCACCACATAGTCGCGGTCAAGATGAAACACGAACTGCGCCTTGAGCGACTGTTCGAGATGGTGCACGTACTGGATATTGCCCTGGTCATAGAGGTTCGGCATGCCAAGCAATTCCTCGACACGGGTGATGCCGTCGTCGGTCAGGGTGACGGTCTTGAATTTTTCGTCGAGCACATAGTCCGCCTCGGCACGGAGTCGGGGCACGATTTTGGCGAAGCGCTCATAGAGCTTGGTGGATTCGGCGTCCGGGGCCGAGATGATGAGCGGAGTACGCGCCTCGTCGATCAGGATCGAGTCGACCTCGTCGACGATCGCATAGTGAAGCTCGCGCTGGACCATATCGGACAGTTCCCCGACCATGTTGTCGCGCAGGTAATCGAACCCGAATTCGTTGTTCGTACCGTACGTGATATCGGAAGCGTAGGCTTCGCGTCGTGTCACCGGGATCAGATTCTCGTGCTCAACCGAAACCTCGTTCGAATCAAGGACATTCGGCTCGTACCGGTACGAAATACCCTGTTGGAGAATACAGGCGGTCGTCAGTCCGAGGAAATGGAACACCCGTCCCATCCAATTTGCATCTCGTGACGCAAGATAGTCGTTCACTGTCACGACGTGTACGCCCTTACCGGACAACGCATTGAGGTAGATCGCCAATGTCGACGTGAGCGTCTTGCCCTCGCCGGTCTTCATTTCCGATATCTTGCCCTGATGAAGCACCGCGCCGCCCAAAAGCTGGACATCGTAGTGCCGCTCGCCGATGACTCGATGCGCCGCCTCGCGTACCACGGCGAACGCCTCCGGCAGGAGATCATCCTCCGTCTCGCCATCTGCGATGCGCTTTTGGAACTCGGTAGTCTTGGCACGAAGCGCCTCGTCGGAGAGCTTCCCGATCGCATCGGAAAAGCTATTCACGGCCTCGACCATCGGAGCAAGCGAATCGACGACACGATCATTCGACCCGAACAGTTTCTTGAGAAAATCCATAATGGCAGTATTCAGTATTCAGTATTCAGATAACAGTTAACGACTCCCTCAGCAGCTTCTACAAAACTCGGCACTGGTAGTCGATTGGGTTGTTTTTTTGAAGTATTTACTCGATGTATTCAAAAAAACGATACGTCAATTTCGACCGATCAATCGCAAATCCCTCCCCTCGAAGACTCGGTACTCCCTTTCAGAAAGGGAGATATCGATTACAGTACAAGCGAAAAAAGATATGTCTCCCCCTTTCGGGAAGGGGGATTATCCTCTCCGAAAAAGAGAGGATAAGGGGATTTGTGACTGCGAATTGAGCATTTTTACTTTATAAAATATATAACATCGATTCTGTGCTTATCTTAGCTTAAAAGAAGGGTTCAGAGCAACCTAATCGACTACCAGTGCCGAAAATCAAATAACCTGTTTGACTTCGTACCAGAGGCTAAGCCTCCAATTGGAGACTTAGCCTCTTTCGCAAGATACCACTGATCATACTGATTCGGTAATATTTCAGTATAACAACTGACTTTCGACTTTATGGACTGTATAGGCTATCTCATCCTTCTTTCCCATTGTAGAAGCAAAAACCCTCCCCGTCAAAGGAGGAGTCGCTGAGGTGAAAGGGAGGCAAAACATCAATCCCAAAAAATTCCGAAAGATAATCCTTCGGTTCTCAACAGCTATTCCTGCAAAGGGAATATATCCGTTCTTTTTATCTGTTCCCTGTTCAATGTTAACTGTTCTCCGAACCTAGAACCGTGCCGAGCCGTCGATGACCAACTTCTTCTTGATTGATCGCGCGCCGCGCTCTTTCAGGTCACGTCGCTTGTCCTTTCCTTTTACGGCCTGCGTTCGAAGCTTGTCGATGACCAGATCGATCGACGCCTCCACGCTCTTGGTGGTTTCTTCGGCCCGGATCAGATCGCGAGCATCGCTCACATTCACTTCGACCCGGAAAAAATTCTTCTTATCCATGGCGACCTCCACCTCAAACAACGACTGTTCTTCGAACAGATCCTCGATCTCGGACAGGCGCTTCAGGATATACTCCCGTTCGCTTTCACGAATCTTGCAATCCTTCGCCAGAAACTTGGTCTTCATACGCTTCGTGTTACGGGTTATCCTCTTCACAGTATCATACCACCGTGCGAAAGTGATACGGTCGCGCGCCGACTTTCCTTTCACGTCGCGAAAGAAGGCCATTCCTGGGGCTTTCCCCGCTCATGCCGTACCAACTCGTGCCCGAACCCGACCAGCTGGACTTCCTCGTACAATTGCACGTCAAGCTCGTCACGGACCCGCTGCTTCACGATAGAAACGAGCGTGAGGACTTCCTCGGCCGTCGCGCCACCGGTGTTCACGATATAGTTTGGGTGCCGCTCGCTTACCTTCGCCCGCCCGATCGTCTTGCCGCGGAGTCCGGCTTGGTCGACGATCCATCCGGCCGGCAACCGTTCGTCCTTCGGTTCCTTGCCGGTATCGCGACGGAATTCCTCGCGCAACCGTTCATCCGAGACGATGGGATTCATGAAAAACGATCCGGCACAGAACACGTCCTGCGGATGTCCATCCTCGCGCCGTGCCTGCGTATCACGGATCGTCGCCATCAATACTGACGAGTCCCCGCCCGCCCGAAGCGCCAGATCGACGGACACGATGACCAGTTCCGGATGTCTCTTGAAGTGACTCATGCGATATCCGAATTCACACGCTTCCTTTCGAAATTCCTTCATCATGCCAGTCTGTCGATCAAGCGCCTTCACCGACACGACCATATCGCCGATCGCCGTACCGAACGCTCCGGCATTCCCTCGGACCGCCCCGCCGATCGAGCCGGGTATACCAGCGAGTCCCTCCATCCCGATCAAGCCGGCCTGACAGGAAGAAAGCACGACTTCGAGCAGCGAACGCCCTGCTCCGGCTGAAATACGCTTACTGTCGCTCCCACCGTCAAGAATCCGAAATCCTCCATCCAGGATCCGCATCACCAGCCCAGGGAAACCGGCATCGGAAAACAGGATATTGCTCCCGCCGGAAAACACATAGACCGGAAGATGGTCCTTTGCCGCGCGTTCGAAACCAAGCGCAACTTCGCTCATATCCGACACTTCGGCATAGAGTTTGGCCGGCCCGCCGATCTTGAACGTCGTAAACGGCGCAAGCGGGACATTGCTTCGGAAATTCATAGGATGGGATGGTTCGGAAATCGTTTTCGATACCTCAAGTATACCACGGAACGGAAATCACACTTCCACCTCCAACAGCTTTGACAGTTCCTGCGCGAGGTATCTCATGTCTGCACGAGCCGTTCGCTTCACATCCACAGGAACACTATTATTCTTTATCGCATGAGCAGGATGAAGATTCCCTTCCTGTCCCGCCCGATTTTTTTTCACTCCGGATCCTTTTTGCGAATAAAACAGCATTCCCGAGAAATCATTCGACCCATAACGCAAGGATTCAGAATATGTTTCCCGGGAAAAACATCCGGACGTTCGACTGAAACGGATGCGATATCGAATGAAATTCCCTCTTGTTGAAAGATCTTTGCCATTCGTTTCATGCCATATCCGGAAGCTATATGTTCGGTTGCCAACAATACCCGCCCCAACATGGGTTTCATCGAGGAAATGAAGTCGGTTGACGCCTGAAATATTTGTTCATCAGTATACCTTCCCCCGACAAGAAAAAATGTCTTGCTATTTTCCTTACCCTCTTTTGCTCTTTTATTATTCGCTATTTCTCTCAAAAAAAGTGTCGGGAGTCTGCCACTCGCATCATCACCGATAATCGTATCGTATGAAGCGATATCATGCCTCAATTCAAGAACCAATCTAGCCATTGCCTATAGCACGTTTTTCAGTCTTTCCGGTGAATTCGCCGATTCAGCCAACCATTTCACGTGCTCCGCAACATCCTTCATATCGACCGTATCATCGATAATCCTATTCGCGACATTATCAGAAAGACGCTCATACACGGGAGCGTTTCTCTCAAAAGAGTCTTCTTTCGATGTTCTTTGTGGTACGACAAATTTTTATCTGCTTCATATTCGTAAAAATTTATTTCTCTTTCCCGACCACGCCTTCCGCGACCTTGTAAACGTCGCCGGCGCCGAAGGTGACGAGGATATCGCCCGGTTCGAGAGACTCACGTAGGAGCGTGATCGCTTCGGAAATCGTCGGGACATGCTCGGCCTTGTCGCGGACATACCGATTGATCTCGCGGACCAGATCCGCCGAAGACACACCGCCGGCGGTCTCACGCGCACTGCCATAGATATCGAGGACGAGCACGCGTCCGGCCTCATCGAAGCTCTGCGCGAATTCGGGCAGGAGCGCCAAGGTTCGCGTGAAGGTGTGCGGATGAAACACCGCGACGATGCGTTTGTCCGGATACGCGTCACGAAACGCGAATAATGTCGCCCGGAGTTCCTCGGGATGATGTGCATAGTCATCATAGACCGGAATACCCTTGTATAAGCCAATATATTCACTTCTCCGGGCCGTTCCGACAAACGTCGACAAGCAGTCTCGGACCGCTTCCATATCGACTCGGAGAAAGGAACAGAGTGCGATGACCGCAGTGGCATTTTGTGCATTGTGTTTGCCCGACAATCGAAGGGAGAACGTGCCAAGCGAACCATCCTTTGTTTCAATATCGAACCGTTGACGGATGCCTTCGGGACCAGACTCCGAAGCACTCACCGTCTCGCGGTTGACGATGCGGACATCGGCCCCGCCGTCAAACCCATACGAGATCTTCCGACAGGTCGCATCATCCGCGACAGCAAGGACGGATGCCGAATCGGCGGAAGAGACGAGTACGCCATGCTTTGGAATTCGACGGACGAATCGACGAAACGTCTCGGCATACGATCCGGCATCCGGGAAAAAGTCCGGGTGATCCCAGTCGACACTCGTCAGGATCGCGGCAAAGGGAAAATAATATGAAAGCTTGTCCTGATATTCGTCCGCCTCGAGTACGAACAGTTCGCCCGATCCCGCAAGCGCATTCCCCTGCCAAGCCCGGACCCGGCTTCCGATGATGGCCGATGGGTCCTTGCCCGCACTCCGAAGGACTTCGGCAAGCATCGCGGACGTCGTGGTCTTGCCATGTGTCCCGGTCACGAGGAGGCTCAATTTCTCTTTCGTGAGTTCGCCGACCGCCTCGGGATACGAAAGGGTCCGGAGCCCAAGCTCTCGAGCGCAACTCACCTCGACATTATCCGCGTATGCGGTGGAATATATAACGAAATCGGCATCGACCGGGACATGGTCCACGGAGAACGTCGGCTCGACCGGTATCCCTTCCTTCTCGAGCACGGAGGCATAGAAACGATCTCCATCATCGGACCCGGAGACACGATACCCGAGTCGGCCGTACACCGTCGCCAGAGCCGACGTCCCTGCTCCCTCGATACCGACGATGTGAATCTTCTTGGTCATGGTTGATATGTTGAACCGTTACGAAGCCAGGCTGATGATGCCGTCCGCGATCATATCCGCGGCGGCCGGATTGTAAAACGCGCGGATTTTCTCTGCCATGCCGGATCGAAGCATGGGATCTCGGAGGAGCGTATCGATTTTGGACGAAAGAATGTGCTCGCCGAGATTCGCCTCCTCGAGCACGATCGCCCCACCAAACTGAGCCACCTCGTATGCGTTCATGCGCTGTTCATCATTTGCGGCCGATGGCAACGGCACAAGGATTGAGGCTTTGCCGCAGGCCGCCAAATCGGATACCGCTGCGGCGCCGGCACGCGAAATAACCAGATCTGCACGGGCTAGGGCGTCAGCTAGCTCCGTCGCGTTCAGGAACGGCACTGCGACGTATCCGTCCCGTCCGGCCTTGATACCGTACTCGCCCGCAAGCGCGACGGATTCGGCATAGTTCTTCTCTCCCGTCTGGTGTAATACCTGCGTCTCACGAATGATGTCCGGCAACACACGAGCAACGGCACGATTGAGCGCCTGCGCCCCGAGACTTCCACCGAGCACGAGTACGAGCGGACGCTCCGGAGCGAATCCGAAATACGCATTCGCCCGCGACGCGTCACCCTCGAGCAGTTCCGCCCGAACGGGATTTCCGGTCACCGCGGTCTTTTCTTCCGGGAAGAAAGCGATCGCGGACGGATACGCGATGGCGATACGTGCCGCATAACGGGCCAAGAAAAGATTTGCCTTACCGGCGACCGCATCAGAATCATGTAAAACGATCGGAATGCGGAGCAGGTGCGCCGCGACGCAGACCGGTACGCTGACTGATCCTCCTTTCGCGAATACCGCGTCCGGCATAAACACGAACAAGTGCCAGAGCGACTGAACGAGGCCGATCGCCACCCTGAAGGGATCGGAAAAATTTTTCACCGAGAAGTAGCGACGCATCTTGCCGGTAAGGATAAGCTTCGATGGGATTTTCTCGCCGTCCATCGCGTCGCGTTCGATTCGTCCCCGGGAACCGATATAGAGCAGACTAACCGGAATGCGGGACCTGGAACGAAGAGACCGTGCGACCGCGATGAGCGGATACGTATGCCCTCCCGACACTCCCCCCGTGAGTACGATCCGAAGTTCCGGCGCAGTGCTTTTTTGAGCCATAATACAACTATAAGTGACTACCCTATTGTAGGACGTTTGGAAATGTTGAGCAATATGCCGACCGCCCCAAGGATTGCCACAAGTGACGTCCCGCCATAGCTGATGAGCGGGAGCGGGACACCGGTGAGCGGCATCAGACCCGAGATAGCGAAGATATTGATGAATGCCTGGAACACGATCCACGAGACGATACCGACTCCGAGCAACCGACCGAACTCGTCGGGAGCATTTCGGGCAATACGGAATCCGCGAAAGGCGAAAAAAAGAAAGAGTGAGATGACGACGACACATCCGATGAGACCGAGTTCCTCACCAAGCACCGCGAAAATGGAATCGGTCATCGGCTCCGGGAGATAGAGGAACTTCTGCCGGCTGTGACCGAGGCCCACTCCCAGGATCCCTCCCGACCCGAGTGCGATGAGCGCCTGACGGATTTGGTATCCGGCCCCGCTCGGATCATGTTCCGGATTCAGGAAGGTAAGGAGCCGACTCATCCGATATGGGGCGAGGATGATGAGCACGGCCAGTCCTGCAAGTCCCGAGCCGATCAGGATTCCGATATGCGACAATCGTGCGCCGGCGGCAAAAAACATCGCCATCGCGATGACGAACAGGATACCGAGCGTCCCCGTATCGGGTTGCTTCATGATCAGGAAGGCGATAATGCCGAGCATGAAAAGGAATGGCACCACCCCCTCGAAAAAGTCGGTCTTCCGCATCTGGTCCTTCCCCGAAAACCAGGCCGCGAAATAGATGATGAGCGCGAGCTTCATCGCTTCCGACGGCTGAAACGGCGGGATGGGACCGAGCTGTATCCACCGTGCCGCACCGTATGCGGTCGTCCCGACGCTCGGGATGAGCACGAGTACAAGCAGTCCGATCGCACCGAAAAACAGCGGAATGGCGACTTTTCGCCAAAATCGATACGAGATGCCTTGAAAAATGAAGAGTGCGACCAGACCGACTGCGACCCCGAACAGTTGCCGTTTGAAGAAGAAGGAACTGTCCTCGAACCGGAGATTGCCGTATGCCACGCCGGCGCTCGCCACCATGACGAGACCGATGCCGAGGAGCAGGAACACCGAAATCAAAAGTGGCCGATCGAACGACATCTTTTCCTTCCCGTTCGTATTCTTCTTTATCATCTGTTTTCCGGCCATTTCGGTGTATCACATACTGAGTTACCACATTTCACTCTTACGACCAGGAGCTCAGCTCCTCTGGTATTTCGTTTTGTCAGTGATCGGTAATGAATCGTGAGTTTTTTGCAGTCAGTCGTTTCTTATTTATTCTCTGTTGCCGGTTGTACGTTGTGAGTCGCAAGCGGTCATAAGTCAGTGGCCGATTGTTTGTCTTGAGTTCTTCTTCCTCCACTTCGCGATCTCGCCGTGATGCCCGGAAAGAAGCGTTTCGGGGACCTTCCATCCACGGAATTCTTCAGGCTTGGTGTACTGAGGATGTTCAAGCACTCCGTCCTCGGTATGCGATTCCGTCTCGACACTTTCCGCGTTCCCAAGCACTCCTGGGATGAGCCGTGTCACTGAGTCGGCTACGATCATCGCCGGTAGTTCCCCGCCGGTAAGCACATACTCCCCAATCGAAAGTTCCTCGTCGACGAGGTGCTCCGCCACGCGCTCGTCCACGCCCTCGTAGCGCCCCGCGACCAGGATCAACCGGTCATAGTCCTCGACCAGCCGTCGCGCGTCTTTTTGGTCGAATTGCTTTCCCTTCGCGGAAAACAATATCACACGGGTCCGCTCACGCGATACGTCCGACTTCGCCAGCAGATCCTCCACGCAGGCGAAGAGGGGCTCCGGCTTCATCACCATCCCCGCGCCACCCCCATACGGCGTGTCATCCACCGTCCGATGTTTGTCGGTCGTGTAGTCTCGCGGATTTACAAAACCGAAAGAAACCAGACCGTCTTCCTTGGCGCGGTTGAGCATCGATACGCCGAGGTACGATGTGAAGCTTTCGGGAAACAGGGAAACGAAATCGAAAATCATAGCGGAGAAGTGAGAATGATGAATGCAGAATAAGGAATGAAGAATCAAGAATCAAGAAACAGAAGTACAAAACCCGTGCTAACTTCATCAAATGAAGTAAATCGAGAGTTTCATACCGGAACAAAAAACCATTGACCGGGTACCAACGTCCGTCGCTTTGACTTTATGGACTTTTGACTTGTAACTACTCTCATTCTACCCCGAAAATGCCCGGAATGGAAGAAAAGGAGGCAAAAAAAACCGTAATCGCACAGTACTGCGACTACGGTTGACGAGCGACCAGAATTTATCCGTGACGGGTCTCGTCTTGTTTCACGTCCTCTGTCTCAAGTATTCCCTTGAACCTGTCAAGAAGTTCTTTGACTGCCATTCTTGGCAACGGCGGGAGACTCGGCAAATGCACGATTTCGAAATCCCCGGCTACCGTCTGCTTATACCGGATTACCAGCAGGGCTGTCTCTACCTCGATGCGGTGGTCTTTCGGAATATCCGGTAAACAGATGATCAGCTCCTCCCCGAATGTATCTAGCGGTTTCCCAAAATACTGCGGCGGTTGCCAGTTTAACGGAATAGAGACCGTCCCATCGACACCGATACCGGCATGTTTCGCCGTATTCATGTGCGCCTGAAGTCCATATTTCTCTATGGATTCTTCGATCATCGGAACCGAATCGATATGGAACTCGTTCTCAGCGGTAACCGTATATTTGTCCCACCCTGATAATTCCGCCGCTTGGTAAATAGCAGACCAGATCTCCCCTTGTGTACGCCCGAATCCGAACGTCAGTTTCGTTATTCCTGTTTCCACGTTCACCATCCTTCTCTTTTGTGTTTTGAAATGAATGCCACGGACCGCGTAAATATACGGCCCATGGCGAGTACACTTAACGACGAGCAGAATCATTTCGATACCGGCTTCAAAATCTCCTTGACAACCTTAGTTGAGAGCAGTTCGTTTTTGAAACTTCGCAAGAATGTTACCACTTCATGTTTTTCCTCGCCGTAGCTATTGTGTAGCTGGATAAAACGTCTTTCTTTTGGAGAATCTGTCTTCCATAAGAGATACAGGTCGCACGAATCATATCCCTTCACCAAATGAAACGGCTGAAGCCAGATCTCGAAGACGTATTCTCCCTTGCCTTCGGGATTCAAAGTCTTGGAAGCGCACTTGAATCTCGTGCCGTCCCCAACATCACCATCCATTTTCGGACCGAATACCGTTAAGACACGGGCAAGCTCGTCGTCTTCAGCGAATGTATACTCGGGCCTGAAAATATCATTGATATTCCAGATTTTTTCGATCTGGCTATCTCTTTCCTCAATTTTCCACCCGTTCGCTTCAGCGGCTACGACAAACTTGGAAACCACCTTTTCCATAGGTTGCTTCCCATCCCATGAAAAAATAAGACTCGGAAATGTAACATCACCCATCTTTCACCACCTTCTCTTTTGTGTTTTGAAATGAATGCCACGGACCGTTTATACACGAGTCCGTGACGTAAACAATCAGGTCATCTCATCGGAAAAACTATTGAACAGTTCCTGTAATGCCGGATAATCCGGTCCTCCGTATTTACTCCAAGAGAGTGGCAAATGCTCCGACCCACCCTCGATACTGATAAGGAAGAGACAATGGAGCGCATCCCGCTCGTCGACGCCACAATTTCGTCTGTCCCGTATTCCTAGAAACTGAACGGTAAACAAGCGTTCTTCGACAATCTTCATATAAGACTCGCAAACATGAAGGTCCTTCCCGTACGTAAATTTCGAATACGCAAGAGAGTCTCCATGCACGAGAAAAGTCGAGAAATTGCCAATATCATTTACTGTGTCCAACCGATCAAGCTTAACCGATTCCCATCCGAACATTCTCGCCTTTTGCTCGAACGTCGTCTGATATATCCGATTCTCCGTATGGGAAACGAATCGTAATCTTACTTCATTGACCATCCTGCACCATCCTTCTTTTGTGTGTTTTGAAATGAATGCCACGGCTCAACTCAGCATTCTCATTTTTCCATACGATCATCAGAGACCGGTATGTCCGAATCCAATTCCAGAACGGAATTTCCGTCCGAATCCGATGATCAGCTTTTTCAGAGCGGACCGTTCCTGTTCGGACAATTCAGCCTGATAGACTTGTACGTACTCGTCCGTTTTTTCCTTCCTGTGATAGACAAAGAATTCTATCCGCTTGTGCATCTGACCACCATTCAACGATTCCGTTATGATGACGATTTCCGATTCGATAATGGCGACGGGAGGTGCGCCTGTCGGATGTCGCTGGATTTCAACCGCCTTATGCAACGGAATGAAAATCGCATCGGAGATAGCCGTCGAATATGTTTGGTTCAGACAAAGATCCGCCTTGTCTGAATCGAACACCACCGAATAATCAGCTGTCCGAAACCTGAATGGCTCGAGCTCTTTGAGCTCCTCCCATCCCACTTCCTTCGCGACGGAACGAAGCGCAGAGACAATCGACCGCCCCGTACTTTCCGTCGGTATATTCAGAAACATCCTGTCTCGCATGTCTCACCACCTTTTCTTTTGTGTTTTGGAATGAATGCCACGGACCGATAATGATATGCGGTCGTGACAAATGGTTTCTCTGAAAAATCAACTCACGATTGTCGCAGTCACTTCATTGATGTCCTCCTCTGATCGTAAGACTTTTCTGAAACATTCAAGAAAAGATACGACCGCTGAATACGCCTTGCGATCATGACTGATATGACGGAGTAATACCTGTTCGGTACGATCAACTTCCCTCCAGAAAAGATACATATCGCATGAGTCGTACTTCCTCTTCCGATGAAATGCCTGCAACCATATTTCCACATCAACCGTTCTGGAGTCATCATTCAGCACTGTCGTTGAGGCGCTCAAAAATTGTTCGCATTTTACAGTACCTTCCATCGGATTGGACAGCAACGGTATTCCGATAAGCGTATCGTCTTCAGTGAACGAATATTCCTCTCGGATCCATTTGGCTGGATCGAGTATTCCCTCTGAATAACTATCCTTCTCCTTGATTTTCCATTCGCATGTTTCAGCGGCAGCCACGAATGAGGAGAGCAGTTTCTCCGCAGGTTGTTTCCCTTCCCAAAAAACGGTAAAGCTTGGGTCTTTAGTATTTTTCATCTTTCGCCTTCCTTCTTTCGTTTTGTGTGTTTTGAAATGAATGCCACGGACCGTTAATGGGGCGTGGTCCATGGCGAGTACACTTAACGACGAGCAGAATCATTTCGATACTGACTTCGGCATCTCGTTAATGACCTTCGTTGAGAGCAATTCGTCTTTGAAACTTCGCAAGAATGTTACTATCTCTAGATGAAATTCTTGATATATTTCGCTAAGAAATATCATCCGAAACGATTCGTTAGGACGTGACCAAGCAAGATATATCTCGACTGAATCATATCCCTTGCGCAAGTGAAATGGCTGAAGCCAGATTCTAATGTCAAATTTTCCCAAACGAGGACTATCAATATTCTTGGAAGCGGCCTCAAATGAGAGAAGCTTGTCGATTTCGCTAGTCACATCGAATGCCAGAGGCATACAGATAAACGAATCTGCATGAAAATAGCATTCTTCTTTGAAACAACCCTCTGTATTCCATATTCCTTCATTTACGGCGTTTTTCTTTTCGCTTCTCCATCCGCACGTTTCAGCAGCTGCAGAAAATGAGGCGATCACCTTTTCCAAAGGCTGCTTCCCTTCCCATGAAAAAGTAAGCAACGGAAACATGATATCATCCATCTTTCACCACCTTCTTTTGTGTGTTTTGAAATGAATGCCACGGACCGCGTATATACGGTCCGTGGCGATAAACTTGAAATGTTACGATGTTTTCTCAAGCTCAGAAACAGCATGCTCCGAAGCCTCTGGCTCTATTAGGATTAGGAATTGATACATGAACGCTGAAATCTCCTCTCTGACCCGGTCTTTCGTCTGATTGATCAGGTTTTCCAGAAGCATCTTTTCGTGTGGAGAATCGAATATATCGAACACGGACCCGAAACGTACCATGAATGAAAATTCACTCACCGTGGAATGGAAATCACCAAAGGGTTGGTAGGCGAAGGCAATTTTCACTGCGACCCAGTCGACAGATTTGTACGCGAAACATATGCAATTTGCCATCATACGATCCCAATCAGCGTATTCTCTCCCGAAATATTCATCTCTTACAGAATAGTTCGTCAGACGATATACAGCCGAGCGTGGTTCCGATACGAGATTCGACTGATTTTTTGGGTTTGGAGTCATCCAACTCATCTTTTCCGCCGCATCAAAGAACGCTTTGATGATCTCCTCCATCGGACGTCCTTCTGAAAGGACGACTTCAATTTTTTTCTCATCCATCTTTCACCTCTGCATTTATTATTAATGAAACTCTTTTTCCCACCGACGCATGAGCGACGAGCGGTCTCATCTCTCCTGCGCCACCGGGAACGATCCGGACTGACCAAGAACACTTCATCCATTCCAAAATCCCGTACTCTTTCCTTTTTCCATCCCATCTTTACCCATTTCCACTCCGTTTATGTCTCTTTTCCGACCAGCCTATCGTCACTATCGAATCTTACCATATTATATAATATGGTAAGATTTCCAAATTAGAATACGAGATATCGTTACGTCACGTCATTCTCCGACACCCGTACCGCGATATGACATCATATCGCGGTAATCGAGCAGACAGCACCACCAAATATTCCCCTTTCCCGATTCCTTACTCCCGATTCCCTACTCCCTCCGTTCATCGTGAAATATGTCCGCACTCGAAGACGCTGCAAAATGTGCCACTCCCCGTTCATTGTTATTTGTTCAATGCTCAATGCTATCTGTTTTCTGCCTTGCTCAGCACGAAGTCGCGGTTGAGGACGATATCTTTTTCCGTCTTCGAACCTTCCTTGTTGATAATGGAGATCGTGACGGGCGCATCGCTGGTGCCGGCCTGGCGGGCGATTTTCAAATCATAGAAATCACGCTCGATCCCCTTCGGCAGATCATACTCGAAAACGATATCTTTGGATTGCCCGAGTTTCACCTGCACGAGTGTGCCGACATACTTCTTGCCCATGAAGTTCCCGTAGACCGGGTCGGTCGTACCACCCGTGACCGTGTGGAAGAAACTTCCATCCGGCACATAGACACGCAGGAATGACTGATAATCCTTCACCATGAAGGTCTTCTCGGTGCCGGTATTCTCATAGTGAACGGAGAGTCGCGCCTTCGGAATTTCGCCGGACAAGTCGACCTCATAGCGCATGGAACGTTTCATGACCGAATCGGTCTTCCAGGCGCCGAGGTTCGCATCGACTGCGGAAACAAAATCGTCGGACCATTTGCCATCGAACGCCCCGCCCCAGCCGGCGGACAATACTGCATTCTCGGTCGGCGCATCGGTAAATGAGAACTGGATATCCTTTCGATTCAGATCGCCGACTACCACGAAAAACAGTTTGAAGAGATCCTGCGGCGGAAGTGCCTTGACCTTCTCAAGGACCTGCCCCCCGAGAAGCGCGAGGACGGACTTCCGCTCACCGAAATCGATCTTCTGGTCGATATATCCCTGCTCGACCTGATGTTCGAGATCGAGGACGGCATGATCGGATCCGTATGTCCCCGGATAACCCGGGACTTCGACCGGACCGGTCACGTCCAAGAACGATGAGAGTACCGTGGACGTGATACCGATCACGCCATCAAAATGTTCCTGTCCGCCACCCATGGCATAAAAAGTAGTCGCCTGATTCGCATCGGTCGCGAAATCCGGCTCCCAGTTCGAGTCACGAAGCTTCCACGACGACACATGCAATGTCTCTTTCATCGGATACGGCGCCGGCACGGTGTCCGGGATACGACCGTCGAAATTACCGGTATCGTGCGTCGTAAATTCGGTCACGTGTCCATCACGCACCTTGAGGATGCCGAATGAACCGATAAATCCGCCACCCGGACGGAGTTCGAGGTTATTCTGGAACAGGATAAGATAAGTCTTCTCCGCCCCACCCGTGTGCAAGACGGCATCCGCCAAAGAACCGAGCGCCCGGACATCGTTCTTCGCCTGCGTTGAAATCGGCGCTATGCCCGCGATCCGACCAAGAAGTCCGAATCCCTGGTTTCTTGTTTCCCAATACAGGAACCAGATCGCCAAAAACAGGATCGCGACGATCGTCATGATCGGTCCGAAATGACGCGGATATTTTTTTTCTCCCTTTCGTATCTCATCCATAGAAGTGTCTTACGATACATTCCGCTATTCCCCGCGAAGCAATTGGTTGAGTCGGCGTTGATATTCCGAGTTCGACGGAACGATGCGTTCGCCACCTTCTTTCAGTGACTGTTCCTGAATCGGCATCGTCGGCAAAGCGGGAGCCTCATCCATGACCGGATCGGCCGGTTCATCGATTGGATTCACTTCATCATGCCCTGCTTCCGCATCGGAAGACGTTTCAAACGCAAATTCCTGCAAGAATCGTTCCTCCGCATCGGAAAAGGTCGGGACATCGGCCGGCGCCGGAGCCTTCTTCTCCGATGAGATCGGTGGTTCAACAGTCGATACCGATTTGAAGAACGGGTCAGGCGACTCCGACGGCGACCACTCTCCACTGGTGCGCTCAGACGCGGTGGTATCGGAAAGAAGCGGTGAAGCCGGCCGTTTCGGTTGGAAGATATCGGCACTGAACGGCATCACCGACAAAGACATCCTCCGACGATCGAGGTATGACAACACTCCCGGCACGACCGGGAACAAGAGGAATATAATTGAAGAAAGCACGATGCCGATGCTGACACTTTCGAGTATCAGTATGAGGGTGTCCGGCGTCTTTGCCGAAGCTGACGGACCATCGACGATACGGAAATCAGCGGTCGACTCGACGTCATAATACCGCGAGGCGTATCGGGACAGGGACAGCGCGGCCGCACGTGCGATATCCTTGGCATCGTCGGGATCGGTCGCGAAGGCGCTTACCGTCATGACACTCCCCTTTCCGGACGATGAAACAGACACCATCGAGTCAAACAGTTTCCGTTTCGCATCGTCAGAAAAATTGTCGGGGCTATCCATGATCATGAATGCCGGAAGCGATTCGGTATCCTTGAAAAATACCGATCGGAAGGACGACGTCTTTGAAAGAAAAACGACATCATTCATCACTTCGACGGTCGACGGTGCCGTCCGTTTCCCGGGTATCACGAGGAGCGAAAGATCCGCCCGATAGCCCCGGGACCCTTCCGACAACGCGATGAACGCCAAAAGCGACACGAACAGGGCCGTCGCCACGAAGGCGCGGCGGCGGTTGTCGGAAAAAGCCTGTCCGAATCTATGCGATGTGTTGCTGATGTCCGATGCCATATCGTTTCTCATTACGGAGTCGTATCGTTTCCTTATATACCTCGACGGTCTTGTCGACGATCGCTTCCCATCCGTACAAGGCTTCCACCCGTTCCTTCGCGAGCCGTCCGTATTCCGCCATCATATCGGACCGGTTCAGGAGTTTTGCCAATTCGGCCTTGAGGGAATCGACGTTCGCGGATTCGAAATATGCTCCCGCATCGCCAAGCGCTTCCTCATTGCCAGGAATCCGACTTGCGACAATCGGCAGTCCGTAGCTCATGGCCTCCAAAAGCGCGATGGACAGTCCTTCATCTTCGGAAGGTTGCACGAAAACCGCGGCGCCGGCAAAAAGTTCCGCCAGCGATTCTCCCTTCTGTTCGCCGAGGAAGAGCACACTGTCACGTCCCTCGCCCATCTTCCGGATATGCCGTTCATACCCGGGCGTCTCGGCGTGAGTCCCGACGATCGCCAGTTTGAAATTGTTCTGGAGTCTCCCGGTATCCTCGAGTTCGAGAAAGGCCCGGATAAGATGATGAAGCCCCTTGTGTGCGACGAGCCGTGATACGGACAAGACATAGCGCTGTTCCTTGAGTCCGAACGCCGAGAGCATCCCGGACGATGTCACCGGAATCGCTTCCGCCCCGTTCGGAACGTAGGTAAGCTCTTTGCCGTAGCGTTTCTTTGCATACGCTTCCATACCGTGCGAGACGGTAATCGTACGATGCGGGACGGTGCAAGTCAGCCGTTCGGCGAAACGAAGACAGGTTCTCGCGAATCCCCCCCACTTCCCGTGAAAATAATCACGGCTGTGGAAAGTGGAGATGACCGCGGTCCCCGGCAAGATAAGTTTCGGGATGAAGGCAAGGATCGACGGACCGATCGACTGATAGTGAATGACATCGTATTGTCCGAAGAGTGCGTGCACGGTCGCAAACAGGGAATGAGAAATCGCGTCGAGGTGCTTGGTACGGATACTCGGAAGCGATATGATGCGAACCCCGTGCCACTGCGAAACCGACGGGTCGACATAGTGCGGACGCGAATAGACCGTCACCTCGTGTCCGAGGGCGGCAAGGCGCGTGGCAAGATGCTCGACGTGGGTCTCGACCCCGCCGGACCGTGCCGGAATCCCCTTTTGTCCGATAAATGCGATTTTCATACCTTCTCGGTTTCCCGATTATGGATGGTCTCCTAGTTGGCGCGGATGACCGACGATACGTTCCCATACCGGTTCCCCCATGAAGAGTTCTTCTCGAGGAAGATGCTCTTCCACATACTGGAAGCGGATGCATTGCGTGCCACGAGAGCGATGCCCCACCGGCCATTGTCCACCGTTTTCGACGACTTCACGCCAAACGATCCAGTGGCGCCGAAACTCTCGATTTCAACTCCCTCGCGACCATTGTTCCGGAACTGATTGTTGCGCGACCAGATATCCGATCCGTCGACGACGGCTTTCCAACCACTGCCACCATTGCCATTGGAAGTGACGTTCTCGAGCCATCCTTTCACGCCTGCAAGAAAGTCCACACCGTCTGTTCCATTGTCATGGAAGGAACAATTGACCAGTACCGTATACCGCGCATCGGAATAGATACCTGCCTTGCCACTGTCCCGCACTTCCACTTTTTCCGCATACAGGCGATGATTCTTTTCGAGTGGCGCCTTTTCGACATGGATACCGTCGCGATCCGCTCCTTTTACGAGCACATCATACAGTTTCGCCAGAGCATCCTTAACAACGGAGATGCCATCCTTCCCGTTCTTGACCGTCACGAAACTGAGTGACGTTCCGTGCTTCATCGTCACCGCCGGTTTATTACTCCCCCCGTCAATGACGACTTTGCCGCGATCCTTACTGTTTCCTTCGACCGTCACCCCTTTCGGGATAGTGACGTGTTCCTTGTACGTACCGTCATGAATGATGACTTTGTCCCCGTCACCCGCATGATCAAGTGCACTGGAAATATCATGATACGGATGATCGTATGTACCATCTTGCGCATTAGAAGATGCGCCGTGATCGACATAGATCGTTTTCGAACTCCCGAAGACAATGGCTGGAATAATGACGACAGTCATGAGTATGACCGCAAACAAAGCATACTTCGACCAAAAGAGTGTCCGGAAAGACATAATATACCAATTCAATGATTAACGCATTATGATAACAAACAACTGATTTTTTGTCAATATGCAGGTTTCAGGCTACAATAGAAGAAAAGAAAATGAAAAACACCTATGCGAAACGATTCTCTCGACTCGCTGTTCTCTCCACACTCGATAGCTCTCGTCGGCGCTTCAACGAAGCTCGGGTCCGTCGGCAACGACATCGCCAAGAATCTGCTCCATGGAGGATTCATCGGCGAAGTCTTCCCCGTCAACCCGAACGCGACCGAGCTCTACGGCACGCGCTGTTATCCGGACCTCACATCAATCGGATCGGTCCCCGACCTGGTCATCATCGCGATTCCCGCGGCGTCGGTTCCTGATATACTCCGACAGGCAGCCGGCCTCCACATCCCCGCAGCGATCATTATCTCCGCAGGATTCCGCGAGACGGGTGAAGCCGGTGCCAAACTCGAATCCGAGATCGCCGAGATCGCACATTCGACCGGCATCATCGTCCTCGGTCCGAACTGCCTCGGATTCCTCAATTCCAAGCTCCATCTCAACGCATCATTCGCACCGCGCCTTCCCCGTCGCGGTCCGGTCGGATTTCTTTCCCAAAGTGGCGCACTCATGACCGCAGTCCTCGACCTTTCCGAGGGCAAGCTCGGGTTCTCGAAATTCGTCAGTACCGGCAACAAAACGACACTCGATGAAAAAGATTTCCTCGCATACCTTGCCCTCGACCCTGAAACCCGAGTCATCGCCTTCTATGCCGAAGGATTGTCCGATGCGCCGGCACTCATCGCCCTCGGACGGAACATCCTGGCTCATCCGCAGACCAAACCAATCGTCGCACTCAAATCCGGACGGACGGAATCCGGCATGCGCGCGTCAGGATCCCATACCGGATCACTTGCCGGCACCGACGCCGCCTACGATGCGCTCTTCCGCCAAGCGCGTATCCTGCGTGCCGATTCGATTCGGGAATTTCTCGATACTCTCTCCGTACTTTCCGCAAACCCGGTCCCGAACGGTCCACGAGTCGCCATCGTCACGAATGCGGGCGGTCTCGGCGTAATCGCGGCCGATGCGGCGACCAAAGCAGGTCTTTCCATCCTCCCACTCTCAAAAAAAACTACCGACATACTCAAACCCCTCTTACCTGTTGCAGCGAGCGTCGGCAATCCGATCGATCTCTTAGGCGATGCGAGGAGTGACCGCTACCGCATCGCGATCGATGCCGCCGTCAATGATCCCGATACGGACGCGGTCATCGTCATACTGACCCCGCAATCAATGACCGAAGCGGACGAGACGGCACGTGCCATCGCTCAAACGAAACGAGACTGCGGGAAACCGGTACTCGCCGTCTTTGCCGGCGGGCACGCTCTCGAACACGGCACGACGATCCTGCGCGAAGCCGGCGTCTCCGTCTTCACCTATCCCGAAGAGGCAGTAGAAGCACTCGGCCTGCTGGCACGGATTTCCAACTGGAAAACGAAACGATTCACACCGAAGCGGGACTTCCACGATATCGACCGCACACGGGTCTCGGCTATCGTCTCGACCGTGACAGCCGAAGGACGCACCCAATTCACGGAACAAGAAACGCGCGAGACGCTCGAAGCATACGGGTTTCCGATTCTAAAAAGCAGATTCGCGGCAAATGCCGAAGATGCCGCAAGCGAGGCGGAAAAGATCGGCGGTCGTGTCGCACTCAAAATCGCCTCACAAGATATCGTCCACAAGACCGACGCGGGAGGCGTCATGCTCGACGTCCGTCCGGAAGAAGTCCGGGAACGATTCACCGAACTCCTCGACCGTGTCCGCACGAAGAAACCGGATGCCAAAATCGACGGCGTCACGGTGATGGAGATGGGCGTTCCCGATGGACGCGAGCTTATCCTCGGAGTGAAACATGAGCCCGGACTCGGATCCTTGCTCCTTATCGGCATGGGTGGCATCTATACCGAGATACTCCACGACGTTGCGTTTCGTTTCGCTCCGCTCGTCCCCGAAGACGCCGAAGAGATGCTTTCGGAGCTTCGCAGTTACCCGATCCTTCGGGGAGCCCGTGGCGAGGACGGCATCGATATGGGTCCCGTGATGGAATGCCTGGAACGCCTTTCCCGGCTCGTCGAGGATTTCCCGGAAATCACCGAGCTCGATATCAATCCGCTCTCGACCCACGGCGACAAGTCACTCACCCGCATCCTCGACGCCCGCATCGCCATCAGATAATACGGGATATACAAAGATACCATCGAATGTATGAGGCTCAGCCTCCGGCATCGCTTTTCTCTTACGAAGGCTCAACCTTTTTCGAAGGTCAAGCTTTCGATTATTCGTCACTCATCAAAAAAACGTTCTAGGAATAACCGAATCAACTTCATCAATGGGATGATTACCACGCTGTCCTTCCCGCGAAGCCTGTCTCCGACTCGATCGGAGAGCGGGAATCTTAGCGGAATAAAAGAGGAATAGATTCAGTTCATCTGGAATATGGAACGATCTCGTCTTTAAAAAATCTCTCTCCATCGAAACATGTCCCATAATACGCGACCGCGTATTATGGGACACTTTCTGAAAAAGATGAGCGGGAGGGTGATAATCAAAAAAACCGAGCGTCCGTATGGAAGATCGGTTTTTCAGCAACGTCTTATACTTACTCCCGGCAACAGTTCATGATGTCCTCGATGACGGAACCGAGTTTGCCGAACAGTTTGGAATGTTGTTCGGCCGGTTTCGTCGGATCGGGAGAAAGAGTCTTGGTCTCCTGTTGGAGCGGAAGCATGACTTCGACGTCCGACGAAGCAGTCGAAGCCGTGTCCTTGATATCGAGGAGTTCAAGATTCATCCCCCAAAAAAGGTTCCACAGCGAATAGGCCTTGTCGAAGTATTCCTTGGCCTCGGTATCCTTCCCCTGCCCGAGTGCCTTGGTCCCCACTTCGGAGAGTCTCATACTCGCCGCCAGGAGGTGCTTGGAGATGCACCAGACCTCGCCCTTCTGGTCCGTGACGACTTTGGCAAGCAGGTCCTTACGGATGTCGCGGACGCTCTTGAGGAGCTCCAGGAATTTGTCATCCCGCGTCTTCTCGAAACTGAACTGGAAATGTTCCTCCAAAGAAATAAGGTTCATGATGCCGATGCCAAGGTCCTCTTTCGACGAGAGGTCAAGCGCGTTCCCTTCTTCCTTGAACCGTTTCACCTTGTCCATGAATCCTTCGACGGATTCGAGCTTTGTATCAGTCATAGAGTGTGCGTATCAGGTGGGTATGAATCAGGAAAAGTAAAAATGAACGATCAGGCTCGCTACGAGAATTCCCACGATGGGGACAACCAGTTTCTGATACGGGAAGTATACCTTCCCCTCGTGCTTGGCGATGACATATTTGTTCACCGCATCGATCGCAAAGATAAGCGCCGCTCCGGACACGATTCCAGCGAGCACTGGTGGCAATCCGAACACGAGCCCGGGCCCGATCCACACAAGCTGTTTGCGGACGGAAAGAGCCGTGATGACGATCGTCACAAGGAAAATCGTCGGGAAGCTTCCCTTGAAATCCTTGCCGTACTTTGCCAACCATTTCACGGTGACGACCGTCACGGAGACAATCAACGCACCGATCCACAAACCGAGCACGAGGTCACTCACGCCGATCCATCTGGCAAGCGCCATCCCTCCGATGAGCCCGATCGGGCAAAGCGGTCCGCACATACAGGAAAATTTAGAGGATAAGATTTCCTCCCTATTCTAAGCTATTTCCACGTCTTTGCCAATATCCGTTTTCTTTCTGTTTTCTTTCCGATGACATCGGCATAGATACGTTCCAACACTTCCGCATACGATTCGGATTTCAGTTCCACGACACTTTCCCGGGCATGCCTTCTCATCTCGCGAAGGTCCGTCGAATCAAGGTCCCGGATCCGATTCACAAGTGCTGAGACATTTCCCGGCTCGAACAAAAACCCGCTCACGCCGTCTTCGATCCGTTCCGTCATACCGCCGATGTCGGATGCGACGACGATTTTACCACGAGCGAGCGATTCCGATAGGACGTATGGCATATTCTCGTACCAGACCGACGGAATGATAATCGCCCTGGCTTCCGCTATCTCACGCTCGAGTTCGGCTCCGTATTTCGCACCAAGAAACAAGACTCTACCGGAACCCGTATCTCTCTCTTCCGCCGTGCGTCGCAAAGTCGCCTCGTAAACAGCTTCGCCAGACCCGACGATGCGAATATCGGATTCGGATCCCAGCAAGTCGGCAGCCTCAATCAGGGTCTCGATTCCCTTTTCCGGAGACAGTCGTCCGAAATACAACAGGTCTTTCCGAGAGGCATCCGAACTGTTAACAGGGTCCGGGAATGGTACAAGCGGTTGCGGGACATATCCGATCGGGTATCGAAAGCCGAACTCGGAAAACTTCCGGATGAGGAACCGGCTCGGCGCGATGAACGCATCGACGTACCCATAGATCCCGATCGCGGAATGAATCCACCGTTCCAGCGCACAGACAAGACTCTTCGCATACGAGCCTTTCACGCATCGGTCCAACACGCACCGGAAACCGGACGAATGATTCCATATCTTCCCGCGCACAAAGAGATTATAATTCGGTGAAATGAGTTTGTAATCGTGAAGGGTCATCACGATCGGGACCTTCTTTTTCCGAAGCGTGTCGATAACGGAAGGAGATAGCTGATGATAGATATTGTGCAGGTGTGCGACATCCGGATGGAATGCATCGATGAGGCGTTCAAGATTCCGTGCGGCTTCCCGATTCCAGATAATACCCATCGCGAGACGGATCTTTTCAAGGAATGAATGTCCGCTCCCGTATTCCGATTCCGACACGAAATACCGGTCCCATGCGGTCGGCTCATTGTCCGGATGACGCATCGAGAAGAATGCGACCTCGTGCCCGCGATCCGACAGGACTTTCGCCGTATCGAAATAGGCCCGCTCCGCGCCCCCTTTCAGAAAATGATATTTATTGATGAGAAGAATCTTCATAGTATGCCAGTGTCCACTGAGAATTGAATGGAAATGGATTTGACAAAACAGTTCTTTTGTTTTATTATCCTATTAAAATTAATCTATGTCAACTCGCAAAACAGTCACACGACAAAAGAAATCCTCCATTTTAAAAAATGAACGAAAACTCATTGTTTTTTCATTGATTGCATTCCTTCTTTTTCTCTTCGTATCGACCTCGTATGGATTTTCGATATTCACGCCGTTTTTCCTGATTCTTGGTGCCTTCGCGTTGTTTCTCTTTCTCTCCAAACCGCAGATATTCCTCTTCGCGCTCATATTTGTCCGGATGTCGCTCGACTACTCATCCCAATATTTCACGGTCTCCATCCTCGAACGATCATTCACGTTCTCCGAACTCTTCGGTATCGCCATCGCCGCCGTCGGCATTATCACATTAATACGGAAAGGGAAGGAACTCAGAAAATTCCAACTCCTCCCAGCGTTTCTCCTCATATTATTCTGGGGAACCGTATCACTTACGTTCTCGATCGAATCCTCTTCCACACTCCGTGACCTCTTGCGGATATTCGATCTCTTCACATTCGCCTTCCTCGCCTACGTCACCATCTCGGATCGGACCGATTTCAAACGACTTCTCGAATCGCTGTTCATCGCGTTCATCATCCCGCTCGGAGTCGGCCTCTATCAGTATGCGGCTCATATAGGTTTCCAGGACGAGAGCTCCCCTATTCCGCGGATCTTCGGCACGTTCGCGCATCCGAATGTCTTCAGCCTCGCTCTTTTCGCCATATTCGCGCTTGCCATCCTCTATCGTACCGAATTCGCGGAAACGAAGTGGTCCCGGGCCCTGACTATCGTCTTCCTGTGGGTTTCAGGTTTCGCGATTCTCCTTACGCTTTCGCGGGTCGCGTGGATAGCGACAGCCATCTTCTTTCTCATCATCGCGGTCTTCCGGAACCGGAAACTCATCCTCCCGATGATCCTCATACCGATATTCATTCTCGCTCTTTCCGGTACGCTGCGGGAACGTGCGATACAGTCATTCGATCTGAATCCCGACAGCTCCATCGCCTGGCGACTCACCTTGTGGAGCGACAATATTCGCAAGACGTTCATCGACGGTCGGGAGTGGTACGGCTACGGACTCGAAACATTCCCTTCGGCCTCGGAAGAGCTTCGTGGCATCGTGCTCGGCTCGAACGACGCCCACAATGATTTCGTGAAGTTCTTCATCGAAGGAGGGTATATCGGACTCGCCTCGTTTATCGCCTACCTCGGATTGCTTTTCTTTCCGCTTGTGCGGTCCTATCGAAACACTCCGGGGAAAGACGTGAAAACCATCTTCGGTGTCCTCATCGTGCTTCTCATCGCGATCGAATTCTCAGCCCTCTCCGACAACGTGTTCCGCAATACGCCGTTGTGGATCATCTTTTTCGCCGCTGCGGGCGGCGCCCTCGGCGCGTTCAAGACATCATCAAAACGACGGCTCTCGTGATATAAAATATCCGGACAAAAAGAAAGAAGGCTCACATGATTAACATGTGGCCTTCTTTTTATTCAATCCGTCAATGCTTCAATGTACTTTCTATCCTTCACAGCCTGTTTCAGGTCAGCTTGAGTAGCCTTGGAAAATGTTCCGGACTCATCTACATGAATAACGGTTTGTAAGTCATCTCTACCTGAGACGGCGTTGGTAATCCACTGTGAATCACCTTCCGGATGGCTGATCCATCCCAGGAACTCTCCTTTCTCATTTACGGCAACCGGGATAACTCCGAATGTAGTACCGCCAGCCTTCTTATAGCTCTGCTCTTTCACGGTGACCAAAACTTCAACCCTTCCACCGCTGTTCAAAGGGGCAGTGTACATCTTATTAAGATTGAAGCGATCGCCAATTTTCGCTTCACTGTTCGGTCCAGCCCATCCAGGCCCCGCCGTTGTGAGTGCGAATATGGCACCGGCAAATTTTGGGTTGTCACCATGATAGACGGTGGACTGACCTTTGTTCGTCCAGTCCTTCTCAACGAGGTTGGCACCGCTCGTATCGGCCTCGTTCAGTCTGACGACTGAGGCGGACGTGAAAACAAGCTTCGCAACCCCGGGACTGACCTGTACAATCTCCAGCTGAGTTGGACCAGACCAGGCTCCGATCACTGCCGAACCTCCGCCATTACCACCGAAATCCGGTTCGGCCATAGCTGCTGTGGACCGCATAATTAAAAATAGCGCCACGAATACTGCATACTTGATGAATCTTCTCATTGTACTATCCTCCCTCTTTTTTTTGTTATTAAATCCTCTTTGTTAAAATACCGACCGGAGTCACCTCACATTCGTGATACGATTCCGACCTACCATCATAGAGGAAATTATTGTTTTTGTCAATAGACAGATATTCCTTTATATAAGGGACGGATTTGATACTTAATTTTTTTGAAAATAAAAACGGAGGATGCTCATTATAAGCATTCTCCGTTATTTTCTCGTCCGTGAAGCGTGGGCTGTGTCATCGCGTGTGCGAAGCGCGCCCTACTCCCTCCGTAATTCATTGAGTATCGAGTATTTAATAATCACCAGGTTTCAAATCACCCGACTGATTATTTGCATCAAAACCGGATACCGGTCCGATGTACTCGACTTGTCCATTGATTCTTCTCCACAGACTTTTGACGACGTTTTTAAACTGCAATCCGGCTACAAATGCAAAGGTTCTCATCGAACCGTTCCATGGCGCCATAATGCCGGGACCAAAATATGCTTTACCGTCATCGATCTGTACCGTCGCTTCAAGCTTGGTACTCGTCAATTTATCAGCACGAACGATTCCAATCTGCAAACGACCTGCTACTCTCGATGTCACCTTTTTCTCGATATATCCACCGGCGTATAGCGAGCTGAGATCCTTGATCTCGGCATACTGGCTGCTCGGATCGATCAGATGAGATCCGAAAGATTTCGTAATCTCAACGATCCCACCGACTTTCGTGGTCGGATTCAGACGGATATTCGCTTCGAGAAATTCGTTCAATGAAAAATTGTCTCTCTGATGGAGATTATACCAACCATCAGCTGACCCTTCCTCATACAGACGACCGGGAATAAGGCTCGTATATGACATCACGCTCTTATTCTCCCAGTACCTCGCAAGCTTGACTTCCGGTCCAGGTTTCGCCCAGTGCTTTTTCCAATAGTATTGGTCACTATTGAGTTTCCCACCGGTTCCATCGGTACGAAAACCGAGGCCTACCTGATATCCGTCATTGAGATTCTTAATCAGCACGCCGTGAACAGCACCACCGCTTCCATGGACATTCTTATTACCATACACGTAAGCGACTACGCTCAACTCGTCATCGAGATTCGGCGCTTTGCATACAGCATCTTCCGAAGTAGCTTCTGAAATAACTTCCGGTATTTTCGGAGTTTCCTCCGGTAGCGGAACCGATTTGATAATCGCTTCCAGCCCTGCCATATGACGTTTCACTGGCGCAATCACTGGGACTGCCCAGTTTCTGCACCATGCGACTCGCGCAATGGCCTTTCCACTGGAAAGGTGATAGAGCCTTGCAGCGTAGGATTTTCCCGATCCCCAATCAGCGACGGTAGACTTCCAGAGTCCATTCTGTCCGAATGAGACGCTGAGAAATTTCTGTTCGTTTGCGAATACGACCCATTCGAATTTCTTTTCCCTGACAAGCAGTTTCATTTCGGCGATCTCGGACTTATTCAGACCGTGTTGCCTCCACGCACGCTTATCATTCCCGCAGAACCGGTTCCCACCTACATGCCGCCAGTGCTTAATTCCGGAAGACTTCGCTTTCGGATGACTGACGATCGTTGTGGAAATCGAATCCGCCGCGACACCAGCCGCTTCCGCTCCCTGCCACCCGAAAAGGGTGCACAGGGTCAGCAGAAACGCAATCGCGAAACGATTTCGTTTCTTCACTGTATCCTCCTTTTAGTTACTTTTTTCAGACCAATACATTTTGAAATAATCCTGCCACAGTCTGTTCCAGACCAAGATATTGTACCCCTGTTCCATCCTCGACTGGTACGACTCATCGTCGAAACCTTGCGACTTCGCACCGATTGTGTGTACCACGTCTAATATTGCGCTGCTCGCGGTTTGAATCGGACTTATGTCTGCCCGGAAGTTTCCAACATCGGCAAGCGTATCAATAAACGTATAGCGCGGATTGATATTGGCGAGTATTTCCACTTTCTCCATCAACTCTTTTGGCCATGGACTCACGATCAAGCCGATCTTCGTCTTATAGACATACCACCCCATGATTTCTTTCTTCACAATTTCGGAAATGTTCGTCTCCGACAAAGGTGTGCCATATTTCAATACGAATGAACGGCGATATTCGCCTTCTTTCCATTTATCAGGTTCGAATTCCGAAATCTCCTTCCCAAAAAGGGTGTAAGCCCTGTTGAGTTTCGTAGAAAGAGTCACGCCTTTCAGACCTGTTTTCTGACCAAGAATTCCCTCAACGACACCACCATATCGAGGCGCTGGATTATTCTTTCCATGGATTCCAGCAAAGAGTGCCCACGAGACATACTCGGAGCCGTCTTCCCCGACCACATGCGCCTGATAGGAAATCTTGAGACCCTTGAGGCCACCGAATTCAGAACATGATGATTCCGTCATCGGATAATTCCATGTGAAACCGGTAAAATTCCCCGACTTGATATTGTCTGAAAACAAAATACCGGCGGATGCAAGTGGTCTAAACTCCACCTTCCGTTCCAACGGTGTCGGTAAACCGAACTGTCGGAAGTCATGCAAGACCTCACTGCCGCCTGCGAACGCGTTATCCGCGCACGTAAGGGTAAGGAGCAGGCACCAGCACCACATGATCACTATAATTCTCTTCGTTCTTTGCATCGTTTCGGGCCCCCTGCCCTTAGTATTCTTTGGTTGATTGTAAAAATACGTTAGAGCCTTTCAAACCGTATGCGCGAATGCGCATGGATCGACTCTCTCGTTCCGGAAGAAGACCGCTTCCTCCGGAGTTGAGAATGCCTATCACCGGGAAATGAACGACGTGCCCATCGATATGACCGCGCCGTTATCACGACGTTCACGAAGGTAAAATGCGACGGAAGCGACCAGGAATCCGAATACGAAGGTTCCAAGAACAAAGAGCACAAGAGTCTGCGGTTCGGGCGTCGGTTTCACGATCGGACCAGACAGGAGCCGTACTTCGATGCTCTTCTCGTCACCGCCACGAAACATCGCGTTTTGTTCCGTGAACACCTGCGTCGCGGCCTGCATGGTCTTGTATGCCTCGCGATCCGTCTTTCCTTTCACCTGAAGCGAGATCATCCCGAGGCTGTCATTCCGATTCACGGAAACCATCCGGCTCCATGCCGTCAGCCGATCGGACATATTCGACGCCGACGGCAGTATGCTCTCATCCATCTTTCCGGTATCAATCGCGGCCTGCATGAATCGTTCGCTCGTCACGGCTTGCCCGAGCACCTTACTCAGGTACTCCGCTGATTTGAACGAAGTATAAAAATCCTGATTCGAGACATTCGGCTGCACGAGGATAAAATCAGCCCTCGCCACCGATCCCCGATCAAACAAGATAATGAAGAAGAATCCGAACGCGGCGAACAGGAGTCCGACCATGATGGAATTCTTGTAGTGCTTCTGGAGGAAAAATATGAGTCTGCTATCCATAGCATTTCAACAATATGATTTACCGTCGATCTCGGGAAGTGTCCCTAGGGCACACTCTCCCGTATACGGTTCGACTGGCTATCATAATGTAAAAATCATTTTTTGTCAATGGACAATGTCCCTCTAAAAGAAATCCGCTCTTTCAAAGCAATATATTCCTTTATATAAAGCAAAAAATCCTCTACTCGAGGATTTCTGCGACTATCCAAGCTGAGCAATACCACGTTAATTGATCATTGCGTTCAAAAGTTCAGCTCCCTATAGGGAGCTGAGCTCTTTCGGTCACAATAATAGTACGTTACTTCTGAATGCCTCAAGAGAACAGCGTGCTGATCTTCTCGAGAATATGAAATTGTGAGAAGTCTCGCATGGTGACGACCGCCATCAAGAGGAGGAGGAGGAAAAATCCGACCTGATGCACCCGCTGTTCGATGATTTCCCGGACCGGTGTCCCCTTTATCCTCTCGATGATCACGAAAAAAATCCGCCCACCATCGAGCGCCGGCAACGGCAAGATATTGAAGATGGCGAGATTAATCGAGAGGATCGCGGCAAACTGCAGCAGATACGTCACGCCGAGATCGCTCATCTGTTTCGTCGCATAGACGATACCGATGGGACCGGTCACGTCGATTGATCCTCCCTGACCGAGAAAGAGCCCTTTCACCATGTCGGCAAGAGCGGTACAAATGGATACCGCCACGTTCCATGTCCCCACGGCCCCACGAATCGGCGCCTCGTACCACGGGTATCGGATCGTCCCGGTTTCCGCGAACGAGATACCGAGCGCGCCTTCACCCACGGGAGCGTTCATGCGTGGCGTCCCGTTTAGGGAAATCGTTTCCGTTCCGCGCAGGACGGAAATCGCGGTTTCTTGTCCGAGCCGGGCATCGATCGTCTGTTTTGCCTGATCGAGTCCGGTGACCGGGATCGTTTCGATGAAAAGCAACCGGTCCCCCGCCCGGAGTCCCATCGACTCGGCGGGAGATCCCTTGGCGACGGCGAATATCTGCACGGAAACGTCGGTTGCGATCGCACGGTTCTCACTCGATATCGGCTGAGTGAATCCAGCGACCGAGAGCGACGAGATGATCACCCAGGCGAGGAGAAAATTCATAATCACACCGGCAGAAAGAACAGCGATGCGAGTGCCAGCCGACTTCGATGCGAAGCTATCCGGCTCGAGTAAGGCGATCGAATCCTCGCCCTTCATCCGGACGAATCCTCCGAAGGGAATCCAGTTGATGGAATAGATCGTATGGCGCGATGTCACGTCGGCATCGCCGAAAACGATCCGGTGTTTGCCGGTCCGATCGTCGCGTACGATTCCGAACAATCGCGGTGGGAATCCAAACCCGAACTCTTCGGCCTTGATACCGCTTCGTATCGCCACGATAAAGTGTCCGAACTCATGTGCGAGGATAAGTGCTCCGAGCAACAGGAAAAAAATGAGGAATGTCGTGAATGTCATGTCGTTTCGTGATCGGATTTATACCGTAAGGATATCCTCTTCTTTTCGTTTCCGCACCGTCTCAAGCTCGGCATTCCACCGATCCACCTCCTTTTGCAGATCGTCCTTGCCCGAAAATTTCTCATCCTCTCCGATCAGACCTTCCTTCTCGAGCGACTGTATCTCCTTCCAGATCTCCTCGCGGATGTTCCGTATCGCCACGCGCGCGTCTTCGGCCCGCGTATTGAGCGCCTTCACGAGTTCGCGACGACGGTCCTCGGTCAGCTGTGGCAGGGAAAGCCGGATGACGTGTCCATCATCAGCCGGGTTGAGACCGAGGTCCGAAGAACGGATAGCCTCTGCGACCGCCTGCAGACTCGACTGATCCCACGGTGCGATGACGAGTGTTCTCGGCTCCGGAACGGTCACGCTCGCGATCTGTTTGATCGGCGTTTTGGACCCGTAGTAATCGACTTGGATATCCTCGACGAGCGAGGGATGAGCACGACCGGTTCGAAGCTTCGCCGCCTCGATCTGAAAATGTCCGAGCGCACCCCGGAACCGCTCCCCATTTCCCGAAATGATATCTTTTGTTGCTCCCATAGTGTTTGGATATATGATGTATGACGTATGAACCGGTACCCTACTTCAGAGTACGAAGACCGACAAAAAGGAATTGCGAATCAAACGGGTCATAGGCGACGACCGATGCGGAACGGTCGGAGTTGAGCGCCGTAACCGACCAGGTCGCACCGCCGTCTTGTGACCGATAGAAGCTCTTCCCGGCGACGAAGACGAGATGGTCGGGATTCTTCGGATCGACGGCGATCGACCGGATGGGAAATTTCGTGGCGCTCTCGATGATATTGAGTTTCGTCCAATTCTTGCCGTCGTTCTGACTTCGATAAATGCCCGATGAGACCGTACCGGCATACACCACGCCGGATCTCGACGGATCGGCGACCAAAGTGAGTATCTGTACCGGATTCACCGGCGTGACGCCAGACTTCGTAGCCTGTTGTTTCACCGTCGACCAATCGATCCAGGTATTGCCACCGTCGGTGGAATGATACATCTTGTCCTGATACGAAAGGAAGGAGACGGAATCATGCTTCGTCGCATCGAAGACGATATCGGAAACGATGCCATATTCGGACTTCCCGCCGATATTTTTCCAGGTCTCACCCGCATCGGACGATTTCAGGATCACACCGGCGCTCGTGCCCGCATAGATGACATTCGTGTTCCACGGATCCTGTGCAAGCGACGATACGAACGTATTGCTCCCCGGTTCGGTATACACCTCGCGCCAGTTCGCACCGGCATCATCCGTACGGAATATCTTGCCACGGGTATTCACCACACCCGAAACGAACATCCGGTTGTCGGGATTCTTCCGATCAAGGATGAAGCTGTAGATACGCTGTGGCGGGAAGGGAATCGGGTTCCAGGAGTCTCCCCCATTGTCGGTCTTGAAGATGCCATCCGATATGGTCCCGAGAATGACCGTTTTCGGCGTCGTCGGATGAAACGTGATAGAAAGGATTTCGGCCTTGTCGATGGACCGATTCTGATCGACCGTCGATTTGACCTTGAACGTCTGACCGCCGTCTTCACTTTTCCAGACACTTCCCTTCTCGTTTTGTGACAAAAGCCCGCCTGGAATGGCCGGAATGTTCTGCGTAACCGGACTCTGTTGCTGACCGATTGAACATCCTGAAAGCGCCAACGCAAAAAACGGGACGAGAACAAGAATCGCTTTTTTCATAATCCGTACTGTTTCAACCACTCTTCAGAGTCCAGTATACCAGAAGCGCCATGAAAACGGAACGGCCGATTGACTCACGGCCCCAAACCGGCTATACTTCCTTTGTTTCCGATATGATTTTGGTTTATTAGCCCACCTGGGCAAAAATTGGCGGACTTGTAAGTCAACGGTACGGACATGGACCCGCTTACAGGATACTCCATATACGTAATACAAAACGAGGCCGGTAAAAAGTATATCGGATATACTTCGAATTTAGAAAAAAGACTCAAACGACACAATGGAGATTTACCAGGCAAGAATACGTCCTACACAAAGAAAATCGGAGGACACTGGACATTGAAATACAAAGAGGAGTACGCTAGTAGACAAGAAGCTGTACGGAGAGAAAAGGAATTGAAAAGTTGCCAAGGAAGAAAGTTTATCACAGAGATACTCTCAGGTCGTTAGCTCAGCTGGTAGATCCGCCGGCTGGCGGACGTGTAAGCCAACGGTCGCAAAGGAGGGTAGTTTCAAAAAATCTCGGGTCGTTAGCTCAGCTGGTAGAGCAGTGGCCTTTTAAGCCAACGGTCGCAGGTTCGAATCCCGCACGACCCACCCCGAGAAAGAATCATCTTACAAGTCGTTAGCTCAGCTGGTAGATCCGCCGGCTGGCGGACTTTTAAGCCAACGGTCGCAGGTTCGAATCCCGCACGACCCACCGAGAAACCAAACCGCCGCAAGGCGGTTTTGCGTTTCGAAGGTGGTCATGAGCGAGTGAATGGTTTCATTCGCGTCTGGATTCGAACACCGGAGCGGTTTTCCGAGCACGGAAAATCGTGAGGTGGTGCCCAACCCGAGTCGCGCGACGGCGCGGCGAGAGGCGAGGGAGAATCCCGCACGACCCACCGAGAATACAAAGACCGCCGACAAGGCGGTTTTTTTCGAATACAGAGAGCGTCTCGAAAACTAGAGTGGTCCGGTCACGTATAGTATACTATGTAGACTGTTAACCCCCGTGCACATACGCTATGAATACCGACCATCCGGCAGTGAAATATCACCTCGACAGCCGTGGCAAGATCGAAACCGCCGTCAAATCAAGACTTGAAACCCCCGAAGACCTCGCACTCGCCTATACGCCGGGCGTCGCGGAAGTCTGTCGCACCATTGCGGCAGAACCGGAAACGGCCGACCTCCTCACGAACCGTGGCAATACCGTCGCTATCGTCTCCGACGGAACCGCCATCCTCGGCCTCGGAAATATCGGCCCATCGGCAGGACTCCCGGTCATGGAAGGTAAGGCGATGATTTTCAAGAAAATGGCCGGCGTCGATGCCGTACCGCTTTGCATAGAGGTCGACAGCGTCGAGGACATCATACGATTTTGCAAGCAGATCGAGCCGTCTTTCGGTGGTATCAATCTCGAAGACATCGCCGCTCCGGGCTGTTTCGAGATTCTTGAACGATTGGAAAAGGAGTTGTCCATCCCCGTCTTTCATGACGACCAGGACGGGACCGCTATCGTATCCACCGCCGCACTCATCAATGCGGCCAAGGTCCGCGGGAGCGAGATCGGATCACTTCGGGTCGTCATCAACGGCTCGGGTGCCGCCGGTATCGCCATCGCGCGACTCCTCACCTCATACGGTATCAAGGATGTCGTCTTGGTCGACAGTAAGGGCATTCTCGGAGTGGAACGGGCCGATCTCAACGAATCCAAGAAGGAAATAGCCACTCGTACCAATCCGCACAATTTATCCGGGGATCTCGCCACCGCGCTCGCCGGCGCGGACGTCTTCATCGGTGTCTCCAAAGGAAATGTCCTCGACCGTGACTCGATCCGTCTGATGGCGGAACGACCGATCATCTTCGCGATGGCAAACCCGGATCCAGAAATCCTACCGGATGAAGCCCTCGCCGGAGGAGCATTCATCGTCGGCACCGGCCGATCCGACTTTCCAAATCAGATCAATAATGCGCTCGTTTTCCCGGGACTCTTCCGCGGACTTCTCGATGCGCGCGCCGCCGATCCGTCCCGCAGTATGCCCAAGGACATGACCGCGATGAAGCTCGCCGCGGCGCAGGCACTTGCCGGTTGCGTCGAACCGACCCAGGGGCAGATTCTTCCTTCCGTGATGGATCCCTCCGTCGTCCCCGCTATCCGCGCCGCTGTCCTCGCGCAGAAATAGTTCGATCGTCCGTCAACAAAAAAATACCAAACAAAAAATATTACCATATTATATAATATGGTAATATTTTTTCCGGTTTAATGGTATTTCTGTAAGGCTGATTTCTTCGTTTTTCTTTCGTTTTTCCCGTTCAGAATCTCTTCGACGACTTTGTTTCTCCGCTCCTCCGAGAGTCCATTATGGACCCGGAGGAGTTTTTTC